>OMKS01003124.1_pt1 | contig 13355 bp, 11 predicted proteins | sample 1674721 | NCBI WGS metagenome assembly OMKS01 (sample SAMN06264996, study PRJEB25208) | sediment metagenome | isolation source: hot spring sediment | place: USA: California | collected 2014-09-02 | reverse complement strand
CTCTTCGTCGGCAGCGTCAGATGTGTATAAGAGACAGGTATCCCAAACCTTCTCATATTTAATTCGTCGAAAAATAACCTCATCCGAAACATCGAATATGTCACAAACAATTCTTGAAACAGCACGAATCAAAAGCTCCTCATCATCACTATCTGTCAGTGCTCGAAACTGATCAATTTTGCCCCGCTGTTTTTCCAATTCTTCAACTAAACGTTTTTTGGGAACCAATAATCGCCCAGCAAATTCATAAGCCTGCTGCTCGAACCAAAATAAATCATCTTCAGACATATTTTCTCGGAATCTCTTCCATTCCGTTTCGGTACGAAATTCACAGCGCTGTATTTCTTCTTTGTGTAAAACCAAATGACCAATCTCATGGGCATAAGTGAACCTGAGCCTTCGATAATACCTTTGGTCCATATAAACTGCCTTATCAACAAAAATAGTTTGCAGGTCCCGGGACAGGAATCCATCAATGTCGATTGTTTGTAATAATCTGTCAATGGGCCAGATATCAAGTTTAAGTTCAAACTCGATTATTTCCTCTATTGGGACGGGTACGAGATCAATTGGATGGACATACTTTTTTCTGAAATCTTCAGTCTTTTCTCGAATATCATTCCAACGCATTTTACGAGACTTGAAACCGTCCAATTTAACTCTCCTTTATAAGTTTAATAAGATTTTCAAGCTCTTCTTCGGTTGGTTTTTGTCCTCTTAGCGTGCGAAAGAAAACTGGTAGCTTCTCCACAATCGATTGGTTGCTCAACAGTTCTTTTGGGATGTGAGTAATGGCTGCTAAATCCATCAAAGTATACCAATTGTCACTATTTTTTTTGACATTTAAAATTTTTGCTATTTCTTCCAGCAGCATTCTGCTTTTAGGTGGCGGCAGTATTCCCCTTTCAATTTTGCTCCAGTTACTGGGATCAATTCCAGTGCGCCTGCAAAATTCCCTTAAAGTAATCCGATTCTGGTGCCGCAATTGTTTAATAAATTCTCCAAAAGTTAACATAAGATCCTCTCCTGCTATGGCTTTAGTTTTGTGTGGTAATTATTTACTACGTGGTAAATATAAACCATATACTTGAAAAAGTCAAGTTATTTTTTCGTGTTTATGTAATGCTCATTTGTTGGCTGGTAGCGGTAACCTTTCAAAGGTTTTGAAACTTATACGACGTTTCTGAAGGCGATAAGTTTGTGAATTTCTTTTTTGTGTTCCTTGGTGCCTGAACTATTACAAAGTTGAAAAGCTAAATATCATAAATCACTTGAAATTCCACCCGATCATGCTCCAACTGTTTTTTCACCCTGTCCACATCATCAAAACGAACCCGCACACAAACCCCACAATCCGAGCTAAGCTGGCGTGGCACGGGAATCATTTTGCAGTCGATGTCGGCGCTGTTCAGTAATCGCTCGATGCGCATGGCATGGCTGGTGGAATCGACCAGAATAACGGCGTATTTTGGTTCGTTCATTTCACCTCCTCGGCCAACTTTCGAATCGCAGCGATGGCGTAATCGACTTGTTCCTTCGTGTTAAAAAATCCCAAACCGAAGCGAACCGTTCCTGCTGGAAATGTTCCCATCGTCTTGTGAGACGCGGGCGAGCAATGTAATCCGACTCGACACAAAATATCGAACTCTTCGTCCAATCGTAATCCAATTTCCGATGGTTCCTTGCCCAGAACATTAAATGAAACTGTGGCGATCTGTTGTTCCGCATTCAGCGTGCCGTAAACTTGGACTCGGGGAATCGTTTTCAAGCCAGCTATCAGGAGTTTTGTCAACCGGATTTCATGGGAGCGGATCTGATCGACGCCCTGTGTCAAAATCCATCGGAGACTGGCGTTCAATCCTGCCAGCCCCACGGCGTTAGGGGTTCCGCTTTCAAATTTATCGGGCAGAAATTCGGGCTGATTTTCGTGTTCGGAACGACTGCCTGTACCGCCGCATTTTATCATATCGAATGCGTTTAAATCGACTCGTTCGCCGACAATCAATCCGCCAGTTCCCATGGGTCCATAGAGCGATTTGTGGCCGGTGAATCCTAATAGATCGATGCAGTCTTTCTCTATATCGATGGTCAAAACTCCAGCCGTTTGAGCCGCATCCACCAAAAAAAGCAGGTCATGTGCCCGGGCGATTAGTCCGACTTTTTCTATCGGCAGCACGGAGCCAGTGACATTGGAAGCATGGTTGAGTGCGACCATCACCGTGTTTGGTTGAATGGCGGATTCGATATCCGCCGGATCGAGCCTTCCCTGCTGGGAACATGGAATCACGGTCACCTCGACACCCTTTTGCTCCAGATAACGCAGCGGGCGCATCATCGAATTGTGCTCCATGCTGCTGGTGATGACGTGATCCCCGGGTTTTAACAGACCATGCAAAGCTAAATTCAACGCCTCGGTCACATTCGACGTAAAAACAATCCGCATGGGATCAGCTAGTTGAAACAGCTCTGCCACAGCCTCTCGTGCGTTGTAAACAATTCTGCCCGATTCAATCGCCAGCCGATGTCCCGAGCGCCCAGGATTGGCGCCGATGTCATTCATAAATTTCACCATCGCTTCCGCCACACAGGGCGGTTTGGGGAAAGAGGTGGCGGTGTTGTCGAAATAGATCATTTGGATTTCCTTCTAATTACCCTTGCGAAGGTATAGAACTTTCGCAAGGAAAGTAAGTCTGTCATTGCGAGGGAGGCACGACCGAAGCAATCCGCTGAAAAAAAAAGATTGCTTCGTCGCTACGCTCCTCGTAATGACAGGAAAAAAGAATTGCCCGATTACCCAACTACCTAAACAAGGTCAGTTTAAACTCTTCCCCCATCTCTTCAACCTGCACCTTGCACCCCCAGTTCTCCGCCACCCGACGAACGTTTTCCCGTGAGGTCACGGTTTCTACCAGCACTTCGATGGGGAATTCGCCATTGTCCACCGCCTGTTTGGTGAGCAACACTGGCTGGGGACAGGACAGTCCCCGGGCGTCTACTACCTGGCTCATTATTTTCCCTCCTGTTTAAGTTTTTCTCGCATTGCAAAACCAATGGTAATGCAGACGATTAATCCCAGCACTATAGCGATCATTCCCGCCGTGGTGAGTCCTCCGACCTGAAGGACGCCATCGACGATTTTATCAGGAGCTCCTGCCAGGCTGAAATTATGGGAAAAGCCAGCGCCAACGATCATGCCGATCACGAAAATAGCTGAATCGCCATCGCCTTCGCCTGCCAAAAAAAGCTGTCGCCCTGGACAACCACCTGCCAGGGCAAACGCCATTCCTGCCAGCGACATGCCCAAAAAATTCCACAAAAGGCTGCTATGGGCAACAGGCTGGGCAGCAAATCCCAATTTGGTCTGACTTAAACTCAGGTTCATGATCAAAGCCACTACGAACAGCGCTCCCACACCGCTGAGCAGATGGGTGTCCCGCATCAAAATTACATCCCGCAGGGCGCCCATGGTGCAGAAGCGGGTGCGTTGGGTAAGGAAGCCGATCAACAGCCCTGCACCGAGCGAAATCAGCAATGGCGCATACATGGAACCTGGTCCTTTGGCGCTGAAAAAGATAGCGCAGTTTTCACTGAACTGCACACGAAAAATCAACAACAACAGCAGCCCAATCATGATAGCGGGCAGAATCCAGCCCACAGCTGAATACGTTTTTTGGGTTTTGCCCAGGTTGAAGCCCGATTTGAGGAATTGCACGCCAATGGCAATCCCAACAGCCAGCCCTGCAATTCCCAAAATAGCATTCAGGTCTCCGCCAGCCAGTCTCAAAATTGCTCGCCAGGGACAGCCCAGAAATGCCAGTGCGCCGATCATGGCAAACAGGCCCAGCATAAACCGCACAATCGGCGCTGAGCCGGAACGGGCTTTGAACTCCCGAAATAAAAATGCCGCCATTAACGATCCCAGCACAAAGCCGATAATTTCAGGTCGGATGTACTGAACCACCGCTGCCCGATGCAATCCCAATGCTCCGGCAATATCCCGCTCAAAACAGGCGACACAGATGCCCATGTTGGGCGGATTGCCGAATTTTTGCAGCAGCGGGGCAAGAATTCCAATGACAGCACCCGCCAAAATAATGCCCCAACGAGAAGCAAAGAATTGTGTTAATTTTTGACGCATGAATTTTCCCTCCAACTTTTTTTGAATTTTCAAATTACAATAAACAAATTACAAACCTGTCCGCCTACTGGATGGACAAATTCCAAAATTCAATGCTCAAATTTCAAACTGGTGAGTCAGTTTGGAAAATTAAAGATTGAAAATCGGACATTATTTGAAATTTGTCAATTGATGTTTGGTGCTTTTTAGAAATTGTTTAAAAGATTGGCTAATTCAAAAGCCACACAATTGATGTTAAACATGTGGAATTACGGAGACATAATCCACCTCCTTCTGTATTGATCGCAGCTACTCCTGCGACCGAACATACATAAGGAGGTTAAAGTGCGGATAGCAGGCATGCTGCGAAGGTGATAAAGTTGGAGAAGCTCACGGCTTCCCGACCTTTACATCAAGTAATTTGCTGAAAATGATTTTTGAGCTGATTCATGGTTTGCCCTTAATTAATAATTGGTAATAATTGGCATTTTCAATAGATTGATTTTTTATGCTGGAATATACAATTTAATCAAATTTAAGTCAAGCAATAAATTACCAAATTTGTATCGCCTCACTTACAGGTGGAACACTGATGCCATCGCTTGATAGGCTGATTATTTGATAGATGTTAACATTTTAAAATATAACATTCTATTATTAATATTTTGTAACCGATCACAGGGATCAAAAGTTATATCTACAAACTTTAGACAGCATAACGACCTGCGTTTCACCTACCCCGCCTCAGACAAACCAAACAAACAAACCGATCTGCTGAATTAACATCTCAAACTAAATAAAACAAAAGCCAACGGGGTCAGGTGCAAACGCGTGGTTATGACCTCGTCCACTTCCCACCTGGGCGGGGATTAGGTATGGGATGGGCTCTTTATTTTAGTGCGTTTATCCGGTATTAGCCTACATTGCAATAAATGATGCATCCCCATCGGCTCAACGGCAAAAAGAAATTGCGCGGGGTTAAAAAACGTGAGATAAATTAGTGAGATTATTGGGTCAGGCGATAGTCGGAAATTCAGAAACGTTCGATTTAATTAATCTCACGTTCTTTATTTTATTTACAGTTGTATTATAAAAAATATTTGCGAAAATGTCAAGCACTTTTTTTTAATTAAATGCAACAAACGGCAACGCAAGTTCAGCCTGAACATTAAGCCTCGTGCAGATGGCATATCAGTTTAAAAAGCCAGCTATTTATATAAAGATTGAATTATATGGCGACCGCCGACTGGTTGTCTCGTATTTTTTTTACATATCTTGTTGCTCTAAGCTAATAGAACGAGCTCTTTTGATAAAGACCGGCGGTGATCGCAGCCCCTTAAGCGTCAACAGGCGCGAGATATTTATAGAAATAGGTTTTACGTGATTTCGGAGGTGATGTCAGGGACGATACATAAGGATTTATAATTGGTATCCGTCTGAAATAGATTTTTTGTGTTTTGAAAACCGTTGAAACGGTTATTGCTATGGTTTTAGGTTTGTAACGACATCCCATCCGGCTAATGTGGTATGGGGCGCTAATACAAAAAAACATTGAATTAACACCACATATGAACGAAGTGCCGTTTAAACGATCATAACACTATCAGAAATTCCAACCGGGCGTTTTAAACGATTCCTCTCAAGCGTTCGATTTCCGCGGCCAAGGCAGATCTCCCCTCGTAAGTGGTCACATCAACGTCGAAAGCCGGGTTTAACAGCTTGACCTGCGCCAGGCTATTGTTGAAATCCAACAGCGCGAAATAGGATTCTGCCATCAGCAAGTGCAGATCCTGATAGTCCAGAGTTTGGTCATGGGCAAAGTCCCAGTTGGGGTCGATTGTCAGCGCTTGTTGCGCCGATTGAATTGAATTCTGATAACTTTTCTGGGCATTGTAAACAAAAGCCAAGCCGGCGTGGGCATCAGCCAGATTTGTATTTAAAGCAATGCCTGCTGAAAAAGAATCCACTGCTTTGTCCAGATTTAAACTTCTGGCATAAGCCCAGCCAGCGCCGGTATAAGCTTCGGTGTATCCGGGATCTTTTCCAAATGCTTCGACAAACTTATTGGCAGCGCTTTTATAATTTTTGCTGATAAATAATGTCCACCCCTGCTCGGTGAGCTCTTGAGCCGTAAAATTATCAGTGCCCGCCCCCCCATCGATGTCGCAACCGGCGATGAAAAAAATTAACAATGAAAATAGCAACCAGTGATATTGTCGATCCATTTTATTGCTCCTGCTTAATTATTTGACGAAAATCATTTTGCGGGTGGTCGAAAATTGTCCGGCTTTTAAGCGGGAAAAATATATACCACTGCTGGCAGTTGTGTTGTCATCGCTTTTTCCGTCCCATACAATACGGCCCAGCCCGGCAAGCTGTTTCCCCTGCTTTAGCGTTCGGATCAATTCGCCGTTGATGTTGAAAATTGTCAGTGAAATGTCGCTATCAACTGGTACAAAATAGGTGATAGTCGTTTGATTATTGAACGGATTGGGATAGTTCTGATAAAGCTGAAAATTTTCGGGCTTTGTCGGCGACTGGTCGGTGGGATCATAAAAAAGCGCAAATTCGCCGAGCTGTGTAATTGATGCAGCTACGGTTTTTCGAACAACATCCACTTCCCCGCCGATACCAACCCAATTCTCGTTTGACCGGCGGTAAAGGCGAATTTTGGTTTCGTCGATGGTTGCTGACGCTGTTGACTGATATCGGAATTGTAACCGCAGCGGAACATCGAAAACAAAATCAACAGGATTAATTCGAAACACCGGACTGACAGCGATCAGATCAGATGGCTCATGGCGGTTCAACGATTCGCTAAATATGGTCAAATAAGTATTAGAGGAAACCGCATTAGCCGGCACCTTCATATTTAAATAGCCGTATGAAAATAATGTTTCCTGTTGGGGCTTAAGCAGTAGTACGTTAAAATTTTTAACCAAATTTTCCGGGCTCTCTCCCTGAATTGCAGCCTGCACCGAAAGCCTAGCTGTGCCGCTGCGGGTTAAAATATATTCACCTTTGTAGATTAAATTTTCAAGTTGAATCATGGAAATATTGGTCGGGGTATCGCTGCCGATTTTAATTGACGCTGTCGGCGCAGCCTGGAGAGGCGACCTGGTGATGAGGTAAAAATCTATAAATTGAGTCAATGCCGGATTTTGAAAAATGGACAGGCTCATGTTGCCGCCCTGCGGATTTTCAATAATATATTTGACAGGTTGATAGCTGTTCAGTTTGCCGTAGCCCCATTTGTCATTTGGGACCGAATTGGTAAACTGGTCCTTGGTTGCAGTTCTGATGATGGCATCCCGAATTTGAATGGCATCCAGATTTGGATTTTGCTGCAACAACAGCGCAATGGTTCCGCTAACAAAGGGCGCGGAAAAACTGGTTCCCTGGCTCAAAGCGTGTTTACCGTCGCGGGCAATAAAAGCATTGGGAAAGTCAGGATTGGGTGAATTATATATGGTGTAGTCTGTGCCTGGCGCCGCATCTGTGGAGTAACTGGAAGCGATCATTTCTCCCGGCGCGCAAATTTCGGGCTTAACGCGACCGTCACGTGTCGGTCCCGGGCTGGAAAAAGATGAAGCCTGGCCGATTCGATTCACCAAATCCGGAATTTCAAGTGTTCGATTTTCCAAATTGGTCCATTTGGCTTTAGTGATATAAGCGCCAACCGTGATCGCGTTAAAAGCTGTGGCTGGCGTTCCGGTAATCATCGAATAATCCACGTTGGATGTTAAATAGGCGTTCATGGTTGAACCCGCCAGCCATAAGTCAAATCGACCGGCGGAGCCTTCGAGAACAATTTTCCAGTTGCCTGATGCCGGCGGCGAGCTGCTGGAATGATCATAAATTTGGATTTGCATTTGATTGTCGCCGTTAAGTGCGCTGGGCCCATATCTGGCATTTGAAATAAAGATTGCGCCCTCGTCAGTTGTTTTTCCAAAATCGTTTCCAGTGCTCACCGGGCCATAAACTTTATTACTGGGCGTTATAAGCTTTGCCCGATAACTATGAGCAGCGTCATACCAGACTTCAAACACCACATAATCGTCCATGCTTTCGGGATTTGCGGTGTATGACGGAATTGTAAAGTCAATTTCATACTCATTTTTCGCCGCCGAGAAAGTTCCACTGGAATGGATCGCTCTATCGCCGTCATTACCGGATGAGACCACAATCGCCTTGCCTCTGATTCCATTGCCAATGATGTTATCAATGGCTTGTTCCGAAAGGTCGGTACCGTCGTGAGGTCCGTTGCTGCCGCCCAGGCTGAGGTTGACCACGTATGGCTTACCCTGGGCTGAAGCCAAGCTGTCGATAAATGCGATGGCGTTGATGTAATCCACATCAACAAAGGAATGGCTTCCCTGGTAGCGGGTGGCTTTCACAATCACCAGATCCGCTTCCGGCGCCACGCCTCGATAGGTATATTTGGGAACATTATTCCCGGTGGCTCGTCCGTTGCCGGCTGCGCTGCCAGCGGCGTGAGTACCGTGCCCTACTACGTCGTTAGCGCTAACAGAAATTGCGCCGCTAAGTGCGCTGTTTATTTGGGAAGAAGTGTAAAGCGTTCCACCGTAAGGACCGCTGCCATCAAGTACCTCATCGCCGTCAACATCGCCGGGATCGCTGAAATCCAACAGCGCGACAATCCGGGTGGAACCGTCGGCATTGCGAAAATCGTCGTGTTGCCAGTCGATTCCGGTGTCCACGATTCCGACAATCACCCCTTTGCCTGTGAGCTGGTAACCGCTGTGAACTTGTATGGCGCCGATCTCCGAAATTGCCCGGTCGTTTTGAATCGAGGCGGTTTTGGCGGACTGGATGTAATGGATTTCGGGATGCTCAATCAGCAGCGGGATAGTTTCGAGTGATACCGATGCAGTAACAATGTTGCCAACAATGGATTGGACAGAAACTCGGAACTGGTTTAAGTCCGATCGGGACAACTCGGTTTTGATGAGCACCGGAATTCGAGCCTGTGCTGACACTTTTTTACCGAGCGCCTGGCGGTATAGCAGCGGTTTGACCTGGGGGTGCTCAAGCATTAATCCCAGATAAGGATCCAATTTTTGAAATACAGAAGCATTGGGAGCAACAGCCCAGCCGTTGCCAATGACGATGGCGCTGATTAACAATATATTTAAAAATAGCTTCCAGTTCATTTTTCAATCTCCTCGATTTTAATTTTGGATTTGATTGAATCAGGAGAATGTAGCCTTGCCTGCTTTGCTCCTTGAATGGCGTCAACAAATTTCATCTTTGCCAGATCAATGACCCGTTTGGCGGGCAATGATGCGGTATAAATAGGACCAATATTGGCGATGATGTTGATTTCCTTTTTATTCAGTATCGATAGCTGCAGATCTGTCAAATCTTCATTAACTTTAAACATAACCGATAACTGCTGATCGAGCTGGGATTTTTCCTTCAGTGATTTAAGGGTTAACCGGAGCTCCGGATCAACTTTTCGCAGCTCATCCTCCTTACAACCGCTGATTAGAACAACAAACAGCGAAACAATCAGCAAAACGAAATGGTATTTGATATTCATAATTGACCCCTAAACAAAGAATATCAAAGATTAAAAATTTAGGTTGTAGCTTCATATCTGCTTTTCATAGATTCGATAAGTTTTATAGATTTTAGCGCCAATGTTTTGCAATGCAGTATTCATCGCGTCGTTGTTTTCAAGAATCCAGGAAAACTCTCCCCAGTTGTACCCCTTTTTAATTCCGTTTTGATAGGTGTCAACATAAAAGACCAGATCGATGCCATGGTTACGATATTCGGGCAGCACGCCCATGATAATGACTCGAAGTCGATTAATTTTCCGAATGTGATACAGCAGCTTAAACAGACCGAACGGGAACAATCTCCCGTTGATTTTAATGAGTGCTTGATTAATGTCGGGACATGAAAGTGAAAACCCGACCGGTTTTCCATTTAACTCGGCAAAGTAAACCACATCCTCATCGATAATCTGAACCAGCTCTTTTGCAATGTGGTCGATTTCGTGGTCGGTCAGGGGGACGAAACCCCAGTTCATTTCCCAGGCTTTGTTGTAAATCTGTTTGACCCGTTCGATTTCGTTTTTGATGTCCTTTTTATTGATTTTTCGGAATGTAAATTGGCTGCGCTGTTTGATGCGGTTAACGACCTTAATCACCCGATCAGACATTTTCATGGTTTCTGCGTCGAGATAATACGCCCACAAATCCATGGCTTTGACAAATCCGTATTGTTCGATAAAAGTTTGATAATAGGGCGGATTGTGCCCCATTAAAATAACTGGCGGATAATTGAATCCATCAACTAACAGTCCGCAGATTTCATTCTGCGAATAATTTTCTGGTCCTCGGATGGCGTGTAAATTTTTCTGCTTACCCCATTCCATGGCCGTATCCAATAATTTTTCCGCAACCTGGTAGTCATTTATCGTCTCAAAAAATCCGAAGAAGCCGACATTCTCCTGGTGAAATTGATTGTGACGATTGTTCAATATTGCGGCCACAGTTCCAACAAGCTTGTTGTTTCGCGTGGCGAGAAAAAAATCTACTTCAGAATGTTCGAAAAAGGGGTGTTTATTTTTATTGACGTTGTCGAGCTGCTGGCGAATCAGCGGCGGAACCCAGCAAGGATCGTGTTGGTAAATTTTCCAGGGAAATTTAACCAGTTTTTTCAGGTCCTGTTTACTGGTTGCGTGGAATATCTCGATGTAATCGTTGGACATTTTAGGTCTCCTCAAAAAACAACTCCTGACCATTTGCGGCATCAATTCAACAGAGAGAGCATGTCAGGTGTGTGCTATGTCTGTTTCATGGTTTTTGTCATATTTTGAGTTTAAATCAAACCGAATTCTTTCCCCAGTTTAAAAACAATTTCCAGCACGTGATCCAGTTCGTCATCAGTGTGAGTTGCCATATAGCTGGTTCTGATCAGCGCCTGTCCCGGTTCAACCGCCGGGCTGATGACAGGATTGCTGAAGATTCCATATTCGAATAGCAGTTTCCAAAAACCAAACGTCTTCATATCATCGCCGATGATAAGCGGGATAATAGGCGTTTGCGATCTGCCGGTATTAAATCCCATTTCCTGGAAAGCTTTTCTCATTTTTGCCGTATTTGTCCAGAGTCTTTCCAGCCGTTCGGGTTCGGATTTGAGAATATCGAGCGCTTTGTTCACGGTCGCGACAGCAGAAGGGGGCATACTCGCCGAAAAAATTAGCGCTCTGGCATTGTGTTTGATGTATTGAATTACCTTGGCCTCGCCGGCGATAAAACCGCCCAGAGATGCGAAAGATTTGCTGAAAGTTCCCATAATCAAATCCACATCATCTTCCAAATCAAAGTGCTCGCCGGTTCCCCTCCCATATTTTCCGAGAACACCGCAGGAATGGGCATCATCGAGCATAAGTCTGAAGTTATATTTCTTTTTTAATTCAACCAGATGGTCGAGATTAACAATATCGCCTCCCATGCTGAAAACGCCATCAGTGACGACAAGTTTGCCGCCGGTGTTGGAATCAAAATTTTTTAGCAGACGCTCGAGGTCTTTCATGTCGTTGTGTTTGTATTTGTAGGTCTTGCCAAAAGACAGACGACAACCCTCGAGGATACTGGCGTGATTTTCGCGATCGCCCAAAATAAGATCATCTTTTCCAACTAATGAAGCAATTGTCCCCTGGTTGGTTTGAAAACCTGTTGAAAAAACCAGCGCCGCTTCCTTTTTAACGAAATGCGCCAACTTTTCTTCCAACTCTTCGTGCAGTATTAGCGTACCATTGAGAAATCGGGAACCGGTACAGCCCGAACCAAAAGTTTCCAGTGCATCAATTGCGGCTTCCTTGATGCGGGGATCCTGAGTGAGCCCCAGATAGTTGTTAGAGCCGATCATGATATATTTTTTTCCATCGATCATGACGGTTGACCCGGCTCCGGATTGGATTGCTTTAAAATAGGGATAGTAGCCTTTAGCAATTGCCTCATCCACGCGGGTGTCTTTGTAGCATTTTTCAAATAAGTCCAAAGTAGTGTCCTCGCAGCTGGTTAAAAAAAATTTAATTTACTGTAAAATATAAAAAGCTTTTTCATCATTGTCAAGATTAAAATGAAACTGGGAAAAAATGTTATTAAATTCTTGCATTATTGACAATATATTTTATATTTATAATTGACGGCGTCGTTTCAGTAATGGGCGATTTTTTTTGATTTTGTGTAATAAACAGGGTGCAATATGCTGGCGTTGATCACGGGAGCTAACGGTTTTATTGGCAGCCATTTGGTAGAACGATTGCTTCGAAGAAACTATTCGGTAAGATGTCTGGTCAGAAAAACAAGCGATCTGAAATGGATTCAACATCTGCCGGTTTCATTGCTATACGGAGATATTACGGATTTTCATTCTCTGTTGAGCGCAGTTCAGAAGGTGGATTATGTTTATCATTTGAGCGGAAAAGTTCGGGCGCTGAATGAAGATGAATTTTTCCGAGTCAATCAGCGGGGTACCAAAAATTTGCTTGAATCCTGCCGCTTACATGCTCCGGACCTGAAACGATTTGTTTATATTTCCAGCCAGGCAGCAGCCGGTCCCAGTCCCGATGGAACTCCGCTTCGAGAAATTGATCCGCCTTGTCCGGTTTCGATTTACGGAAAGAGCAAATTGCAGGGGGAATTAGAGACGGAGAGCTACCGAAAACATTTTCCGGTAACGATAATCCGCCCACCGTCGGTTTACGGTCCCCGGGATGATGATATTCTGGCGATTTTTAAAAACATTAAAATGGGAATCAAACCGCTCATCGGGAAAAAAACGAGGGCGCTGAGCCTCATTCACATCAATGATTTGGTTGATGGGATCGTTTTAGCAGCGGAACACCCCAATGGCGCCAATGAGATATTTTTTATGGCAAACCGGAAAAGTTGTTTTATGGAAGAATGGGAAAACATGGTCGCTGCTGCTTTGGAGAAAAAAGCGGTCTTTGTCAGAATCCCGGAGTGGGGATTGGATTTTACAGCGTGGATTGCAGAAATTGTGGCCCGACTCTCTCGGAAACCAGCCTTGTTGAATCGGGATAAAGTATTGGAAATGAAACAACCACACTGGGTGGTTGACAGCAGCAAAGCAGAGAGGCTGTTGGGATTCACTCCCAAAATTGAAATTAAAAACGGTATTCGGGCTGTCTCTTATACACATCTGACGCTGCCGACGAAGAGGATAGTGTAGATCT
>OMKS01003123.1_pt1 | contig 13362 bp, 11 predicted proteins | sample 1674721 | NCBI WGS metagenome assembly OMKS01 (sample SAMN06264996, study PRJEB25208) | sediment metagenome | isolation source: hot spring sediment | place: USA: California | collected 2014-09-02 | reverse complement strand
CGCGACCAGCAGCCCCGCCGCATCGAGATCGGCGTTGTCTTCCATCGCGCGGGCCAGCCGCAGCGCGACCTCACGCGGCTTGAGCCGCCCGGCAAACAACCGCGCAAACCCGCCCTCGACCAGCGCCTGCACGCGTTCTTCAAACTGGGAGAATCGGTTCTTGTCCATACCCGCGATTATAACAGGCGTCCCCGCGCACCGCGATAGGGTATCGGGAAAACGGTGGGCACGCGTGGGCGCGACATCTGCCAAGCCACTCGACGCGCATCGGGCCGGGGTTCGGGCAATTCGCCCAAACCAAGCCGGTTGTCATCGTTCTAAACAAACGGTATGATGTCATCGTTAATATGTGGACCTGCATTGTACAGGGTTCCTGGATGTATTCTGTCATGCGCGACACTTACAGGCAAAGGGGCGATGTATGATCACGTCTTATGCGCAGCAAGCCATCGCACGCATCCAACAGCTTATCCGGCGCTTGGGATGGTTCACAATCGCCCTGCTCGCCGCGATGGTGGTCGCCGCCGCCGCATTTGTCGTCTTAACCACGCAGGAACACCTACACGATAACCTGCTCACCTTTATCCTGGTCGGCTTCATGGCCCAGATCATCGACGGTGCGCTCGGCATGGCTTACGGGGTCAGCTCAACGACATTTCTGCTGAGCACAGGCGTCAGCCCGGCGGCGGCAAGCGCCAGTGTCCACATAGCGGAAGTCTTCACCACGCTGGCATCCGGCGTATCACACTGGCGGCTGGGCAATGTCGACCGGCGACTGTTCGCGCGGCTGCTGGTGCCCGGCATCATCGGGCCGGAGAGCATCACCGCAATCGGCGAGCTCATTCGCGGCGCGCGCTGTTGGACCCTGCAAGGCTACCTGCCCGCCAACGCCGCCGACAAGAGCTTCCGCGAACTGCCCGCCACGACTGCGGCCGAAGCCGAACGACTGGCCGCGCTCGCCGCGCCCTTCGCCGAGAAGGTCGCACTGCGCGGCAAGTTCCTCTAGTCCGCGGGTATCGCTCCCGGCAGGAACGACCGCTCGAATTCCATCTCGAACGCCCGGACCACCGCGTCCCGCACCGTGCCCGCCTCGGTGACCCCGCCTTCGCGCTCGATCGAGGTCATCTCGACCCGCGCCATCCCGCACGGGTTCATCAACCGGAACCAGTCGAGGTCGGTGGTGACGTTGAGCGCGAAGCCGTGAAAAGTCACGCCGTGCCGGACCGCCACCCCGAGCGAGGCAATCTTGCGCGGGCCGACCCAGACCCCGATGCCGCCCGGGTCCAGGCCCGCGGTCACGCCCAGCCCGGCCAGCGCCCGGATGAGCGCGGCCTCGACCGCCTCGACGAACCTGCGCACCCCGACGGACCCGGTCCGGAGCCGGAACACCGGGTACCCGACCAACTGTCCCGGTCCGTGATAAGTCACGTCTCCCCCGCGCTCGACCCGGAACAGCTTTGCGCCGCGGCGCTCCAGCTCCGCTTCGGAGACGAGCAGGTTCTCCGGCCCGGCGTTGCGGCCGATGGTGATGACCGGTGGATGTGCGAGCAGGACCAGCGTGTCCGGGACCTTTTCCCGGCGGCGCAGTTCGACCAACCGGTGCTGGAGTTCAAGCGCTGTCTCGTACGCGACCCGGCCGGGCTGGAGCAGGAGACCCGGACTACCGGTTGACAACGTGGACCGCGCGGCCGTGAATCGCCTCCGCCGCTTCGAGCAGGAGCTCGGACATCGTCGGGTGCGGGTGGACGACCCGGCCGATATCCGCGGCCTTGAGCCCGAGTTCGACCGCCACCGCCGCCTCGGCGATGAGGCAGTCGGCCTGGGGCGCAACGATGCCCGCGCCCAGCACCTTGTCGGTCTTCTCGTCCACGACGAGCTTGCACAGGCCGTCGCCCCGGTTCAGCGTCAGCGACCGGCCGACCGCGGTGAGCGGTACGCGGCTGACCTTGACCTTGCGGCCCGCGGCCTGCGCCGCCGGCTCGGAGAGCCCGACCGTCGCGATCTCCGGGTCGGTGTAGACGCAGTCCGGTATCGCCCGGAACCGCCGCCGGCTTTCGCCGGCCAACAGGTCGGCCAGCGCAATACCCTCGGCGCTGGCCCGGTGCGCCAGCATCGGCCCGGGCCGGCAGTCGCCGATGGCGTAGATGCCGGGCACGACCGTCCGGTAATCCTTGTCGGTGATGATGAACCCGCGCCGGTCGGTCGTGACCCCGGCCGCGTCCAGCCCGAGGTCCCGGGTGCGCGGCACCCGGCCGACCGCGACCAGCACCCGGTCCGCCTCGGCCGTAGCCGCCTCCTCGCCCCGGGCATAGCTCACCCTGACCGCCGGACCACGCTCGATGCCGCCGACCCGCACCCCGAGCTCGATGCCGATACCCTCGCGCCGCATCAGCTTCTCGACAATACCGGCCAGTTCCGGATCGGTACCGGGCAGGACCTGCGATTCGAGCTCGAGCACCGTCACCGCACTGCCGAGCCGGCGGAACATCGTCGCGAACTCAAGCCCGATGACCCCGGCGCCGATGACCGCCAGCCGCTTCGGCAGTTCGACAAGCTTAAGCGCGCCGTCGGAGTCAATCACCGCCCTGCCGTCCGGCGCCAGCGCCTCGGGCCGGGCCGGCGCCGAGCCGGTCGCGATGATGACTGTCTCCGCGGTCAGCTCCCTCTCCCCCTCGGCGGTGACGACCGTGACCGTCCCGGGCCCGGCCAGCCGGGCTTCGCCCCGGACCTGCTCGACCCCGTTCGACTTGAACAGGAACTCGATGCCCCGCACCAGCCGGTCCACGATCCGCTGTTTCCAGCCGTAGAGCGCGACCAGGTCCACCTCCGGCGGCTGGAACAAGAGGCCCATCCGGCGGCCCTCGGCCGCGTCGCGCACCGTCTGGGCCGCGTGGAGCAGAGCCTTGACCGGGATACAGCCCCAGTTGAGGCAGACCCCGCCCGGCCGGTCGCGCTCGATCAGTACGACCCGCTTGCCGAGCTGGGCCAGCCGGATGGCGCAGACGTAGCCGGCCGGCCCGCCGCCGATGACGATGACGTCGTGCGCTGGTGACTGGCTGTCCGTCATCTCGCTACCACACCGTGCCCTTGATGAGCTCGGACGCGATGACGAGCCGCTGGATCTGGTTCGTGCCTTCGTAAATCTGGGTTATCTTGGCGTCGCGCATCATCTTCTCGACCGGGTACTCGCGCATGTAGCCGTAGCCGCCGAACACCTGCACCGCGTCCGTCGTCACCTTCATCGCGGTATCCGACGCCAGCACCTTGGCCATCGAAGCGACGCCGGCCGCGTTCTTCATCCCGGCGTCAATCGCCCGCGCCGCCTCGTAGATCAGCGCCCGCGAAGCCTCGACCTGGATCGCCATGTCCGCCAGCATCACCTGCACCGCCTGGAAGCTGGAAATCGGCTGTTCGAACTGGATGCGCGTCTTGGCATACTCCAGCGATTCGTCCAGTGCGCCCTGGGCGATGCCCAGCGCCTGCGCGCCGACGCCGGGCCGGGTCCGGTCGAATGTCTTCATCGTGTGGATGAACCCGTAGCCCTCCTTGCCGCCGATGAGTTGGGCCGCCGGCACCCGGCAGTCCTCGAACACCAGTTCCGAGGTCTTGGAACAGCGGATGCCCATCTTGTCCTCGAGCTTGCCGAACCCGAGGCCGGGCGTACCGTCCTCGATGATGAACGCCGACAGCCCGCGCGCGCCTCTCTTCGGGTTGGTCGAGGCGATGACCGAATAGACCTTCGCGACACTGCCGTTGGTGATGAACTGCTTGGTGCCGTTGAGAACGTAGTCGTCGCCGTCCTTGCGGGCGGTGGTCTTGACGTTGGAAGCGTCGGAGCCGGCCATCGCCTCGGTGATACCGAAGGCCGCGATCTCGCCCTCCGCCAGCCGGGGCAGGTACTGCCGCTTCTGCTCCTCGGTGCCGCCGAGGATTATCGGGTAGGTGCCCAGGCCGCAGGCGGCGTAGCACAGCCCGGCCGCGCCGTCAATCCGGCAGAGCTCCTCGACGACGATGCACATCTCCATTATCCCGCCGCCGAGCCCACCGTACTCCTCCGGGATGTAGACGCCCATCAGCCCGAGTTCGCCCAGCTCCTTCATCAGCTCGTACGGGAACTCGCCGGTCCGGTCCAGTTCGGCCCGCACCGGCTTCATCTTCTCGACCGCGAAGCGGCGGGCAAGACTGCGGATTTCCTGCTGTGTCTCGGTAAAGAAGTATTCCATCGTCAGTCCTCCAGTATCGTTCTCGAACGCAAGTTTACGGTCATCAGAGTCGGCGCCGGACCTCGCCGGCGACCTGTTCCAGCGCCCGGGCCAGCCCGGCCAAAGCCTCGCGGTAGACCTCGAGCGGCCGGCCGACCGGGTCGGCAATCTCGCGGCCCGGCTCCGCGCCCGGCAGGTACTCGCCCAACAGCCGGACCCGGCTTCCCTCACCGCACGCCAGTTCCAGTACCCGCCGCCGATGATACTCTTCCATCACCAGCACCAGGTCCGCGCCGGCGACCAGTTCCGCGTTGAGCAACTGGGCCCGGTGCCCGGAGATGTCCGCGCCCAGCCCGGCCGCGGCCTCAACCGCGGCCCGGGTTGCGGGCGCGCCCGCGGGCGCGTCGGTCCCGGCCGAGTAGACGAACACCCGCTCGCCGGCCAGCATCTGCGCCAGCACGCCGTGGGCCATCGGGCTCCGGCACATGTTCCCGGTGCAAACGACCAGCAGGCTGAACGCCAGCCCTTCACCGAGCCGGACCGGGCCGCCCAGCCCTGCTTCCAACTCAAGTATTCCCGGCCTGCCCTTCCTGTCAACTGTCGCCCCGGACGCATCCGGGGTAATGACCGTCGGCCCGGGGCCGACCGGGTCGGCCGAAACCAACACCAGCACCAGGTCGTCACCCGCGGCGAACTCCTCGACATCCTCCGGATCGTCCACCACGTTCAGGCCGAGGTCCGGGACCTGCGCCCGCAGTACGCGAAGAAGCGGCCCCCGCGCCGGCGCCAGTCCGGCCCAGCCGCGCTCGTCCGGCCACCGGACGACCGCGCCGGCCGCCAGGGCTCGTGCGGCCGCCTCGTGCCCTTCCTCGTCGGCGCCGACGGCACGATACGCCGCCCCGAAACGCGCGGTCAGCTCCTCAGGACCACGCCCCAGCACGACCAGGCCGTCAAGCGCAGGCACCAGCACCAGGCCCCGTTCGAGTGCGGCCTGCACGCGCCGGGCGTGTTCCTCCGGACGCCCGGGGTTCAAGTTCAGTCGCTCCACCGGCAATCAGCCCCCGCTATGCGCAAGCCCGCGACGGCCGATGTCGGTCCGGAACTGGCGGCCCTCGAACTCGATGCCGGCCACCGCGGCGTAGGCCCGGTCCCGCGCCTCGGACAGGCTGTCACCAATGCCGGTGACGCCGAGCACCCGGCCGCCCGAGGTCACGACCCGGTCACCGTCCCGTTTTGTGCCGGCGTGGAAGACGACAACGTCATCGCCACCGACAAGGTCGCCGGTGATGGGCAGACCGCGCCGGATGACGTCCGGGTATCCGCCCGAAGCCAGCACGACGCAGAGCGCGTGGCGCCCGGACCCGTGCAGTTCCACCTCGCCGAGCCGGCCCTCGATGCAGGCGAGGCACAGCTCGCCGAGGTCGGACTCAAGCAGGGGAAGCACGACCTGGGCCTCAGGGTCACCGAAGCGGCAGTTGAACTCCAGCACCCGAAGCCCGCGCGCGGTCAGCATCAGCCCGGCGTAAATAACCCCGCGATACTCCAGGCCCTCGCGGGCAAGCTCCGCCAGCAGGGGCTGGAAGACCTGCTCGTCAACCGCCTGCCGGACCTCCGCCGTTGCCGCCGGCGCCGGCGCATACGCACCCATACCGCCGGTATTCGGCCCCTCGTCACCGTCGAGCAGGCGCTTGTGGTCCTGCGACGGTGCGAGACAGCGCACCGTCCGGCCGTCGCAGAGCCCGATGATTGAAACCTCCTCGCCATCGAGAAACTCCTCGATGACGACCTTGAGCCCGGCCGGGCCGAAGGTCTGCGACCTCATCATCTGGGTCAGCGCTCGCTCGGCATCGGCCCGGGCCGGGCAGACGATGACACCCTTGCCCGCGGCCAGCCCGGCCGCCTTCACCACCAGCGGAAAGCGCCGGCCGCGCAGGTAGTCCCTAGCGGCATCGAACTCTTCGAAAACCGCAAACTCGGCGGTCGGGATGCCAGCCGAGGCCATCAGGCGCTTGGCGAACGCCTTGTCGCCTTCGAGCCGGGCCGCGGCCGCGGTCGGTCCGAACAGCCGGAGACCGCGCGCGGCGAAGTCGTCGGCCAGCCCGGCAACGAGCGGCGCCTCGGGACCGGCGATGGCCAGGTCCACCCGCTCGCGGACACAGAAATCGGCCAGCGCCCGGCTGTCGAGAATGTCAATTTCAACGTTGCCGGCGGTACCGGCATTCCCCGGCGCGCACCACAGCTCGTGGCCGTGCCGCGCCAACTGCCAGGCCAACGCGTGCTCGCGCCCACCCGAACCGACGATGAGTATTCTCATTTGTCTAGTAACCTTTCCAGCCGCGCCGCGCGCATCGCCGCGGCCCAGCTCCCGAAGTAACGAACCGCGGCGGCGTGCAGGACCCGACACTTCTTCCGCACCTCGGTCGTCGTCGAAAGGTCAACGCCCTCGCGCCGCAGGCGGCGCAACTCGCGGACAATGACCTTCTTCGACCACTCGCGCTGGCGCTTGATCTTCGTGTAGTCAAGCCCGGCGGCGCGGATTGCCTGCCCCCACGAGCCGTAACGAACCGCCGCCGCGCCGACCAGTCCGCGGTAACTGCGCTCGGCATGGCTGACGTGAAGCGGCTTGCCTTCGCCCGCCAGTTCGCGGATCCGCGCCAGTATCCGCTGGCGGCTCCAGAAGTTCTTGCGCCGAATCTTCTCGTAATCCAGCCCGGCGGCCGCCACCGCCCGCTCCCAACCGCCGAGATACTTGCGGGCGGCGTAGGCCAGCGCCGGAGAACTCCGGGCGACGTGCCCGGCGTTAAGGGGCAAACCGCGCTCGGCCAGATTGCGAATCTCTCGGACGACTTCGTCCCGCGACCAGTGCCTGTATGCACGCTTCATCCTGACCTCCGCGATAAACTATCCGCAAACAGGGAAGCTGTCAAACCGGCGCCGAGCCTCTTGCGCTGACCGCCGGTCCGTGCTAAGCTCGTTCGTGCCTGATGCTTCGCGCCCGCCCGAGGACCGCCCGCCGGGCCGGGTCGCGGCCGGCTACCGTTGCACGCTCAATGACTACCTGGCCCACCTCGCGGACGAACGCCGCTGTTCACCGGCCACGGTCCGGGCGTACCGGGTGGACATCGAGCAGTTCCTCGACCACCTCGCGACCTGCCACGACAGCCCGCCCCTGGAATCGGTTGCCCGGGAACACGTCCGCGACTGGCTGGGCGCGGTCCTGCGCGGAGGCTACGAACGCCGGACGGTCGGGCGCAAGCTCTCCGCGGTGCGCGGTTTCTTCCGCTTCCTCGCCGCGGACGACCGCATCGCCGGCAACCCGGCCGTCGCTCTCCGCGCGCCCAGGGTCGGCCGCCGGCTGCCCGGCTTCCTCAGCCAGTTCCAGGTCGCGCAGTCGCTCGACCTGGCGGTCACCGATGAGCGCACCGCCCGGGACCGGGCGATGCTGGAAACGCTCTACGGCTCCGGCCTGCGCGCCGCCGAACTCGTCGGCCTCGACGTCGGCGACGTTGACTTCGCCAATGATACCCTCAAGGTGCTGGGCAAGGGCGGCAAGGAACGCATCCTGCCGCTGGGCCGGCACGAGGCCGAGGCCATCCGGGAGTACCTGGCGCGGCGCGAGCAGAGAGACGCAGGCCCGCTCTTTCTCAACTCCCGGGGCGGCCGGCTCACGACCCGGTCCGTACAGAACATCGTCCGCCGCCTGCTCAGCCGGGTCGCCGGTGCCTCGGCAACCAATCCTCACGCCCTGCGCCACGCCTTCGCCACCCACCTGCTCGAACGGGGTGCGGACCTGAAGGCGGTCCAGGAACTACTCGGCCACAGCACGCTCAGCACGACCCAGGTCTACACCCACGTCTCGCTCGAACGCCTGCGCCGGACCTATGACCGCGCCCATCCCCGCTCCGGGTCGGAGAACTGACGCCCCTCTCGGACGACTAGCGCTGGATGACCAGCTTCCTGATTGCCTCCTGCCCGTCGTGCTCGAGCCGGCAGAAGTAGACACCGGCCGGCAGGCGGGTCAAGTCCAGCCTGGTGCGGACATCACCCGAAGCGGAGCGAACCAGTATCCCGGTCTCGACGACACTGCCGGTCACGTCGTAAAGCCGGACCGTTATGGCACCGCCCCCCCGGCCCGAACCCGCGCCCGGCAGTGTGGCCCGGACCTCGACCAGTCCCCGCGCCGGGTTGGGCAGGAGTCGGAAGCCGTCCGCCAGCGTTCCGGGCGGCGGCGCGGAGATACCGGTCGTGTCGCCGTAGACCCGGAGTGTCGCGAAAGCCGAGTCGTTGCCCGGCCGCTCGTCACCCGGCACCCTCACCCAGCCGGCCAGCCGGTAACTGCCCACCGAATCCGGGTACCAGGCCGCGAAAGAAACCGTATCCGTCTCCAACGGACCGAGGTTGACCTGCACGCTGTCATCGTGCTCGGTCCAGGTTCCCCGGAAGCGCACCCAGCCCTCACCCGGCAGAATCGCCTCGTTGCGCACCACGACCTTCGGCACGACCGAGTCACCGAGGTAGATGGAGTCGGACGCCAGCAACTCCAGCGCGGCGAAATCCACCAGCAGTTCCCGCAGGCGGCAGACCAGGAAGTCGGTCAACGTCTCATCGTCTTCGACCATACCCGCGGCGATGATGGTGCCGTCCGGCCGGGGCCGGACGCGGACCAGTTGGTCTTCATCCGTGTCCTTATCGAAATGCCAGGCCCACTGCAGGTTGCCGCCGGTGCCGAGCTTGTAGAGCAGTGCATCCTGGTCGGTGAGTAATCGCTCCGAGTAGCCGGCGACGAATACCTGTCCCAGCGAATCCACCGCCAGCCCCAGGGGAACGTCATCCTCGCCTTCGGCATCGTAACGGTGCACCCAGAGCGGCAGACCGGTCGGACCGTAGGCCACCGTTGCACAGTCAAGGAAGGTGGTGAAGTCCCAGCTCATCCCGGTGACGATGGTGTTGCCGTTGCCGTCCACGACCAGCGCGGCCAGCAGGTCCTCGTCATCGGCCGGATAGCGGTTGTACTCGCGCGACCAGAGTGACTCGCCCGCGGTTGCGCCGTAGGCGATGGTGAAGTAGTTGTAGTCTTGGTGGTCGGTGTAGACGATACCGCCGACCGACACGCTGTTGTTGACCGGGTTCCAGGCGATGGCAACCCCGTAATCGTCCTCCTCGCGACTGTGTCTCTTCAACCATTGCCGGGTTCCGTTCGCGTCGTACTTGATGGTCTGGATGCGTAGTCGGTTCGGTCCGAGTAGCTGTAGCCGGTGACGTAGACCGCTCCCGCGTCGTCGGCACAAATCGCCCCCGCCACGTCTTCATCGTCCCGCAGGTAGGTTCGAGTCCAGAAGGTGTCCCCGTTGGCCGGGTTCAGCATCAGGGTGCGGAAAGCGATGTCAAACTGGCTGGTCGGCTCGGCCGAGTAGCCGGTGACCGCGACCCGGCCCGTGCTGGTCAGACACATCGCCAGAGCCACGTCCTCGCCACTGCCCCGGGAGAAGGTCCGCGCCCAGAGCGAATCGCCATTCGGGGAGTACTTGGCGACGAACATCTCGAATCCCTGGCCGGGCACGTGCCGGGTCGTGCCGCAGACGTAGACGTTCGCATCCGCGTCAACGACCAGCGCCGATGCGGAGTCATCCTGGTTCTGGGCGCCCGAGTGTACTCTCGTCCATAGCAGGGTGCCTTCCGGACGGTACTTCTGGACGATGATGGAAGTCCCGGCACCGCCGGCATACCCGGTCCCGCAGACGAGGACACTGCCGTCCCGGTCCACCACCATATCCGAAACCCAATCCTCGTCCCTGAGCCCGGAATCGTACTGCCGGAGCCAGAGCGTATCGAGCTGGGCCAGGACCGCCGAAGGCACGATCGCCAGGAACAACACCGCCAGCGCAACACGGTAACGTACCATACTGTCCTCCTTTTCTAGCCTACCACTGACTATAGTCCGCTCCACCGGCAGGTCAAGCGGCCGGACGGGTTCGCCCGCAGAAGACAGGTTCTTCGCGCTCAGCGCGCGATGGTCAGCCGGGTGGTGTGACGGCTGTCCGCATCCAGCCGCAGGTAGAACACGCCAGCGGACACGCGCCGACCGTTATCATCCCGACCGTCCCAGCGCAGGTCGTGCAAACCGGCGGGCCGGGTGCCGGAGGCCAGCGTTCGAACGCTACGGCCCGCCGCATCGTACACCCTCAGCTGGACCGGCCCGGTTCGGGCCAGGCTGTAACGAATCATCGCACCGCCGCCGGCAGGATTCGGCCCGGCGACCGACAGACCGGTCACCATCGGCGTCTCGACCGGACCGGCGATACCGGTGCCGGTGACAACGATGTCCTCGAGCGGGCCCTGCTTGTTCCACTGCCGGGTCGCGTTGTAGCCCCGCACCCGGTACCAGTACCGGGCCGGGCTCCGGCCCGTGACCTGGAAGAGCGTATCGGTGATGTTATCGGACAGGACCGCACGGGTGGCGAAAGTCGGCACCGGGTGGACGTCGTCAAGGTAAGCCCCGTGGCGCAGGGTGTTGTCGTCCGTCATCACCCGAAACCGGATGTAGACCGACCGGCCCAACCACCGCGCCAGCGAGAAGGCTTTGCGCTGCCAGCCGGAGGAGTTGCCGGTGTAGCGGTCGTGAAGCTGGAACCACTCCAGCCCGTTCTCGGAAACCTCGGTCACGAAAACGTCGTAGTCGGGTTCGAGGTCGTGCCAGAGCCAGAACGTCAGCGAGTCGCCACTCCCGACCGGGTAGGGGTCCCGGGTCATCAGGTAATTGGAGATATTGTTCGCCGAACCGGAGTACATCGAATGACTGCCCGAGCGCTTCTGCGCGGTGCTCAGGCTGAACCCGCCCAGCTCCCAGCGCCCGGTCCCGGACTCGAAATCGTCCTCGATGACCGTCAGCCCGCTCAGTTCTTCGACCTCCCACTTGAGCGGCCGGTTGTACGCGGGCCGCACCGGGCTCCAGTGCAGGGTGAAATCGCCGGTCGCCGAGCTGTCGAGCGGGGCCGGCACCGGCGGCGGCACCTTACCCTCGAGCGCAGTGATGATCGAGTCCGCCCGGCTGAACAGGTGGAAGGTCCCCTTGAAGCAGGCGGTCTGGATGGCCGGGAGCTGGCTGGTGTTCTGGTAGAAGGTCGTGCCGAGTTCGATGGTATAGCTCATGCACGGAAACCCGCCGACATTGTGCGCCCAGCCGTACATCCAGTCCTTGGAGGAACCCGAACTCGGGTACAGGTAGTTGGCCTGCTGGGGCGTGTAGGTGCCGCCCGACAACCGGTTCATCTGCGCCGCCATGCCTTGTCCCAGTGACGCGATCGTCTGGTCGTACGGCGCGACCCCGGAGCCGAACGGCCAGATTACCAGTTCGCCGTAGGAGTGGAGCGTGACATCGGCCACGAACGTGCGCTCCCGGAAGAACTGTTGCAGGGCATCAACGCACTCGGCCCAGTCCGCCCGCGCGCCGAACCAGGTGTCGTCGCCGGGGTAATGGGTGGAACGCGAACCCGGCACCAGCGCGCCCCAGGCGTGCATCCGGGTCGTATCACAAGAGCCGTTGTAGTCGCGATTCGGGTCACAGCCGATGGCACCGCCGAAGGGCTTCCGGTTTCGCCGCCACATCCGCTGTTGGGGATAGTCGTAGTCGTAGCCATCCACGTTGACGACCGGGATGATCCATAGCTGGTGGTTATCAACGAAGTCGGTGATGGCCGGGTCACTGCCGTAGCTCTTGAGCAGGCTGTCGCCGAAATGCCGGGCCGCCTGCGGCGCCGCCCATTCGCGGGCGTGGTGCGTCGCCTCCATCAGCACCTCGGGCTCGTCCTCCTCGACGTGGACGTTATCCGATATCTTCACCGCGTAGATCCAGCGGCCGAGAAAGGTCTGCCCGATGGAGTCGAAACGGCAGATGGCCGGGTAGGTCGCGGCCCAGTTGCGCATTATCCGCACCAGCGAATCGTAGTCGCAGTAGTAACCGTAGTTCCAGGCGTCCCCGGCCTGCGTATCGAGGTCATCGGTCACGATGCTCCAGTCGAGCCCGCTCGACCGCACTAACCCGAGGTCCTCACGCTCCAACACGAGGTCATAGCTCTCCCTCGGTACGCCGGCGGCAATGACTATCGAACTGCCCTTGAACGGAATGTGGTCATACAGCTCCTGGTAGTCGGCCGCCACCACCCTCACGACCATCGGACCGGCCGCCGCACTCCCGACCGCAACCAGGACCGCCGCGGCCAGCATCATCACGTAACGCAAGCCTCTCATCACTTCCTCCATCTTCCCCGCGCTCCTGCGCGGGACTCGTCCGGGTCTTCTGAACCGTGGGGACTGAACACACGCCCCAGGGCCGGAACCCGAGCGCAACCGGGGCGGCCGTCAGGCCGCCCCGGCACTCGACAATCGGTAGAATCAGTCCAGCAGAACAACCCGGACACCCGCCGACTCATCCGCGTCGAGACGGCAGAAGTAGACCCCGGCCGGCAGTCTCCGGCCCGCGTCATCCCGGCCGTCCCAGCGCACGGAATGCCGCCCCTGACCTGTTCTGCCTGACACGAGGGTCCGCACCTTCCGTCCGCTTGCGTCCGTCACGGCGAGGACGGCATTGCCCGTCCGGGCCAGCGTGTAGCCGAGCTCAATAGGGCCCGCCGACGGGTTGCGCCCCGCGGTCAGCCCGGTTCTCAGCCGGTCCGCGCCCGGCCTCTCGGCAACCCCGACCCCGGTAACGACGACTTCCTTGAGCGGGCCCTGGTTGTTCCATCCCCAGGCCGCGTTACGGCCGCGGCCCCGGAACCAGTAGGTCCCGACTTCAAGGTCGCTGACCTCGTACAGCGTGTCGGTGATGGCATCGGACAGCACCAGCCGCTGGGCGAAGGCCGGCGCCGGCCAGACATCGTCCACGTAGACCCCGGCCCGAAGCGTGTTGTCGTCGGTCATGTAGCGGAACCGGATGAAAACCGAACTGCCGATCCAGGGTGCGAGAGAGAAGGCCCGACGCACCCAGCCGCCGGAATTGCCGGTGTACCGGTCGTGAAGCTGGAACCACTCCAGCCCGTTCTCGGAAACCTCGGCCACCGTCGCATCGTAGTTGCTCTCGGTGTCGAACCAGATCCAGTACCGCAGTGAGTCACCGGCCCGGACCGGGTACGGGTCGCTCGTCATCGCGTAGTTGGAGATCTGT
>OMKS01003120.1_pt1 | contig 13372 bp, 12 predicted proteins | sample 1674721 | NCBI WGS metagenome assembly OMKS01 (sample SAMN06264996, study PRJEB25208) | sediment metagenome | isolation source: hot spring sediment | place: USA: California | collected 2014-09-02 | reverse complement strand
GAAGACGGCATACGAGATCTAGTACGGTCTCGTGGGCTCGGAGATGTGTATAAGAGACAGGTTGTAATGGAGACGCCTGCGTCGGCCGAGAGGAACACCCCGGCCTTCGGCCACCCCTCTTTGAAAAGAGGGGAATTCCCCTTCGCAAGCGAAGGGGTGCCGAGCGAAGCGAGGCGGGGTAGTTCCACCACCCGCCGCCCCGCGAGGTCGTAAATTCACACCTGCATGGGCGTATTGCAACAATACGCCCATACTCCCTCTATGCAAAAACTATTTCAAATACATCACGCGTTTCGCCGCTGTCCGCCCGCCGCTCGGTCGCTGAGCGGAGCCGAAGCGCGCCCGCACCAGATACACGCCGGAGGGAAGGGAGGCGTCGGGATGCCAGATGAATTGGCGGATTGTAGGGGAACGCCCCTGTGCGCTCCCGTTTTCCGAATTGCCATCGAGCGGGAAGGCACGGGGGCCTTCCCCAACCGGAATTTCCGCCACCTGCCGTCCAGCGACATCGAAAATCTCGATTTGTAGTGGCAATTCATGAATTGCCACTACGCCGTCGATGGTAATCCGCACCGTCGAATTGAACGGGTTGGGATAGGCGAAAATCGACATCGATTCCGGCAGAGGCGCTTTCTCGGCTATGTTCGATGGGCTGAACGTGAAAGTCCCGAGGATTATTCGCGTTCGGTCGAGGTGGATATACTCGATGGAATCCGGCACAAAGAACCGCTGGACATGGCGGCGCGATGTCGGGCGAATAATCTCCGCGTATGTGGATTCCGGCGTGATAATTTCCACCGGCACCGGCGATGTAAAGAGCGTGCACGACGGCAGTTCTTGCGCCTGCCTCAGGTCGATATCCACCCACCAGCCTGTCGAGTCCCTTCCGATGATTTCGTCGAAGAGGTATCGCGGATAGCCTTGCCCATAGACCCACTCGTCGAAATATGCGCTCCAGCCCGCGCCGGTGAAGTCCTCCAGCGCGGTTTGTAGCGAGTCCGTGACGACGGTGCGGAACTTGAACCTATCCGTGTAATTTCTCAGGAAAGCGAAGAAGTCGTCGTCGCCGAGTTGCCAGCGGAGCATGTGCCACCAGCAGGCGCCCTTGTGATAGGGCACGGGCGAGAGGTAGCTCGCCGGGTCGAATATGGGGAAGTCCTCGTTCGTGAGAGTCCAGTTGCGATAGCCGTTTTGGATAGTCGTCATATATGTCCGCGCGGGGCCTGCGCCGTCTATGTGCTCCGTCCAGAGCACCTCGGAGTATTTCGCGATGCCCTCGTTGAGCCAGAAATCTGCCCAGTCGGCGATTCCCACGCAGTCGCCGAACCATTGATGGGCAAGCTCGTGGGCGATAATTTTCTCATAGGCGCGCGTGCCGGTAATGAGAACGTCTCCGATTTGCGGGAGCATCTGGTGCTCCATCGCGCCGCCGCCGCCCCAAGCCGAGAGCGGCACGACAACGCAACCTATTGTGGGATAGGGATATGCCCCGAAGAGCGAATCCCATAACGCCATGATTTGCGGAATTCGTGCGAAGTCGTATTCGGTCTGCATTAGGCGCGAGGGATAGGCATAAGATTTCACCGGCAGAGTGCCGTCCAGCGCGGTGGTTTCGATTGTCGCGTAGTTTCCCACGGCGAAGCTGATATTGTATGTGCACACCGGTTCGTCGTATCGGAAAGTCCATTCGGTGTAGCCGTCGTATGTTTCCGATGCGACGCTGTCAACGAAGACGCCTCCGCCCGCGACTGTCTGTCCCTCCGGCGCGATTATTCGCATGGTGCAGGTCGCACGGTCTGCCGGATGGTCGATGCAGGGGAAGGCATAACGCGCCAGCGACGGCCACAACAGCGAGTGCGTCCAGTATTCTCCGGCGGCCAAATCGCGGTAAATCCCGGTGCCATAGGGCGTTGGACGCCCCGGAATGGCGAATTTCACGGTTTCGCCGACGGGGAATGGCCCGGCCTCTACCACGAAGAGCGAATCCTCGTAGCGGGCTGTCACCGCGCGCCAAACTCCGGCGAGATAATCATAACGAAACACCGTCGGGCAATATGGAAAATCTGCGCCCATGAGATCGAAATAGTATTCCGTGGCGTCCTCGACGAGGTTCACGAACTCGATTTCGACGCTCCAGACGAAGGTGCTGGTTCCCTCGCCTATATAGAACTCCAGCGCATAGTCGAGAACATCCATCTGGCGAAGTTCGAACGCCGGCGAAGGCTCGGGCGTATCGGTAATCGCCATGAAATCCATCGGCGAGGCCATAGCAACGATGCTCATCGAGAGAAGAATTATCAGAAATACCATTTTGACCTCCAAATGCTGTGCAATTTTTATAAATATATCTATAATGTCAAGTCCATGAAATGCTCTTGTAAAATATCGCCGAAAAAATGAAACGTGCATTACTGATAGCGATGATTCTCCTTCCGCTGGCGGTGTTTGCGTTCGACCGAAGCATTCGAGCCGAGCTGGGCGGCTTTTCCGCCGGAAGGCTCGCATTCGAGGCCGTTGCCGAGGAGCCGCCGTTCGGATGGGAGTGGATCGAGCTTCGCCAGAGATATTCGCTGGCGGGCACAGGCCTCGTCCGCAATTACGACGACGGCCACGGGTGGTATTATTCCGGCGCCGTGCTCGCGACGCTGGGCAGAGTCGATATCGCGGGCGGCGCGTTGGGCATAGACGGCATTGCCGGATTGCACTACAGCAGAATCGAGGGGGCATACCGCTTCGCGGACTTCGCTTTCGGAGTTCGTGCCTCATCGAACATCACTTTTTGGCTCGAAAGAGAGCTTGTTCGCGGGGAATTCGCCTATCTTGCGGGCAATCTCTTCGATGTCATGTGGGGGACTCTCGCGCTATCGCCTATGAAGAATTTCGCCATCGGCGCGGGGTTTCACCGCGACGGCGAACTTACCGAATGGGGAAAGCCCTTGCCATATCAATCGCCGGAGGACTGGCCGGACAAGTGGGACGGCGGAGTGAACTACTTCATTTTCGTGGGATACAGCTTGGAACTTTAGGCATCGCCTACGGTTCGATTCGCAAGTTCGGGTCGAGCGGTTCGTCGCGCGGGGGCGGCTCGTCGGCTACAGTGATGAACTCGTCGATGTCGAATTTGCGCTTAATATATCGCTTTACTATCGCGATGAACACGGCGCGCGTCGGCGGGAGCAGTAGGAGAATCCCCACGGCGTCGGTCATAACCCCCGGAGTGAGGAGAAACGCCCCACCCACGATTATCGCGATTCCCTCGATTATCGTGTTCCCCGGAAACCGCCCCTCGGCAAGCTCGCGTTTGAACTTGGCAATCGTGCCCAGCCCCTGCCATCTAAGAAGAGCGCTCCCCGCAACGCCCGTGATGAGGACGATGGCGATTGTCGGCCACAGGCCGATTTGCCTGCCGATTTCGATTAACAGCGCAAGGTCGGCAATGGGCACCAGCGTGAATATGAGCAGAAGTTTGATGAACATGCGACACCCCGATTTTGCTTGAATTCAAAGCTACTGCGGCTAACTCTCCAAGTTATTGCACTGTTTGTGTTATAAAAACAATGCGTTAGGAGCTTGCTCCCAAATGCCGAAAACAAGATACGAGATAGTGGAAGGCAATGCAAGTCCTTTTACAGCTTTGATTGTCCTTTGCCGGATGCGTTCCTTCATTTCTCCGCTTGACTTGTTTGAACTTATTTTTATGTTTATAAGATGATACTCGAACGAGCAGATTGGAGGTAGTATGTCCAAGAAAATCGGGATTCTCACCGGCGGCGGCGACTGCCCGGGCTTAAACGGCGTCATTCGCGGCGCGGTATATCGCGGCACTTTCAAGCACGGCATGGAGTTCGTCGGAATTAAATTCGGCTGGAGAGGCCTTCTCGAAAAAATCACAATGCCGCTATCGACTCAAGATGTCCGCGACATACTTCCCATCGGGGGGACAATCCTCCGGACAAGTCGAACGAATCCAACCAAAACCGAAGGCGATGCCAAGCTCGCCATACAGAACTTCCACGAGCTGGGGCTGGATGCGCTTATCGCAATCGGCGGCGAGGACACGCTCGGCGCGGCATATCGCCTCTGGAAGACAGACGATAGCTTCGCCGTCGTAGGCGTCCCGAAGACAATCGACAACTACCTCTCCGGCACGGATGTCACCTTCGGCTTCGACACGGCAATAAACATCGCGACGGAGGCGATAGAGCGCCTTCGCACAACCGCGAGGAGTCACAACCGCGTCCTCGTCGTGGAGCTTATGGGCAGGCACGCCGGATGGATTACGCTCGAGGCCGGCATAGGCGGCTCGGCGGACATTATTCTCGTCCCCGAGAAGCCGTTCGACATCCGTAAAGATGTGTTCGAGCCGCTGAAAAAACTCCGCGAAAACGGCGCGGAATATGCCATCGTAGCGGTCAGCGAGGGCGCTAAACTCATGGTCAACAACGATGTTGACGGCTCGCTGTTTCTTCAGGAGGCCGAGCGCGACGAGTTCGGACACATCCGCCTTGGCGGTATCGCCAAAGCCCTGGCCAACGAAATCGAGAACGGCATTGACTGGGAGAGCAGGTTCGTCATACTCGGACACCTTCAGCGCGGCGGTGCTCCCAGTGCGTTCGACAGATTTCTCTCGACGCGCTTCGGCGTTTCCGCCGTCGATGCCATAGCCGAGGGCAAGTCCGGCGTTATGGTGGCGCTCCGCGGCACGGACATCGAGGCCGTTCCAATGACAGAGGAAATCAAGAAAATTAGAACTGTTCCGGCCGACTTGCTGGAACTACTCGACCTCTTCTCGAAATGAGGAAGAATATGAAGAAAACCGTCCTCGCTGTTTTAATCGCGACGATAATTCTCGCGGCGGCGTGCTCGCAGATGCCCAAAGACTACCACCCGCCGACATACCGTAAAATCGCAATTTTCGCGATTTATCCCGGAGTTGAGTCGGTCGAAGTGTCGTCTTTCGGCGGTTTTCTCAAAGATGTCGCCCTTACTTTGGCCGAGGATTTGCTCGAAGGGAATCCCCACTGGGATGCGACGAGCGAGCTTGCGCTCATCGCAACGCGTTGCGGATACGATGTTATGCTCGTTGCGCCGGATTTATATTTCGACTCCCGTAAAAGGGAGGTCGAGGTGCAAAGCGAGCACATATGGGATGACTTCATGCCGGACAACTTCCAGCAATACATCCGCAAATCCAAGTCGCAAGTCAGGGGCGACATGGCGCCCGAGGCTTATCTGACGGGATTTGTTGACCTTAACGACTCGGACAAGAAGATCCGCATCGAGATGCGCAGATGGAGCAACAACAAGCGCATCTTCCAGATGGACTACGACTATTTCATGAAGCACTACGGCGAGTTCTTCTGCGGCGCGGATGTGGAGACCTATTAACTGGAGAGACAATGCTTAAAAGCAAGACTAAACCAAAAACACAAATCTCCGCTCAGCGCAAAAGAGAGGAGATTAGCAAAAGCTTATCGCGATTGCCCGAGAGCTTCTTGGAACAAATATTAGAATATATCTCACTCTTGAAAAAACAAATCGAAAGCGAAAAAGTTGATGAATATGGTTTCAAGTTCGAATGGGAGGGCGGTCTATCCGAGATGAGAGAACAGTTTTCGTCGGTGGAACTTCAACACAAAGCTTCGGAGTGGAGATAATGCTTTTGGTCGATACCAATATATTTCTCGAAATTCTTCTTAATCAGGACAAAAGCCCTGAATGTAAAGAATTTCTGAAGAGTAATATTGGGAATTTGGCTGTCTCAGATTTCTCTTTGCACTCGATTGGAGTGATCCTGTTTCGATTCGGCAAAGAAGATATCTACTCCAAATTCACGGTTGATATGCTTCCCCGAGTTCTTCTCCTTTCGCTTCCGTCAAGCCTTTATAGGGAGCTTTCGCAAGTCAAAAGAGAGAAGAAAATGGACTTTGACGATGCTTATCAGTATCGTCTGGCGAGGCATTTTAACCTTGGCATAGTTACAATGGATAGGGATTTCGAAAGTGTGAAAGATGTTCCAGTTCAATTCATTAACTGAAGATTACGCGGATTGATTGAAATAGCCAATATCAACTTACTTTTACAATTACACTAAATGGAGGCAACTATGCGTATAGCTATCAACGGGTTCGGAAGAATTGGACGACAGGTGATGAGAATCGCTTGGAAGAAGGGCGGCATCGAAATCGCGCACATCAACGATCTCACCGATGCGAAAACCCTCGCGCACCTGCTCAAATACGACAGCACTTTCGGCGTTTGGGAGCATGAAGTCTCCCACACCGACAACTCAATTATCGTCGATGGCGTGGAAATCCCCATCTCCGCCGAGCGCGACCCAAAGGCGCTTCAGTGGAAGGATAAGGACATCGACATCGTGCTCGAATCTACCGGCGTGTTCCGCACGCGCGAGAAGGCCGGATGGCATATCGAGGCCGGCGCGAAGAAGGTGCTCGTCTCCGCGCCCGGCAAAGACGCCCTCGACGGCAATTTCGTCATAGGCGTCAATGAGAAACTCTACGACAAAGACAAGCACAATATCATCTCCATCGGAAGTTGCACGACGAACTGCCTTGCGCCCGTCGCGAAAGTCCTTCATAATAATTGGGGCATCGTTCGCGGGTTTATGACGACCGTCCACGCATATACCAACGACCAGAGCATACTCGACTTCCCACACAAGGATTTACGCAGGGCGCGCACCGCCGCGCAGAACATCATCCCGACTACCACTGGCGCGGCCAAGGCAATCGGGCTAGTGATCCCCGAACTCAAGGGCAAGCTCGACGGCATGGCGATTCGCGTCCCCGTTGCCGATGGCTCGCTCGTCGATTTGACATGCGAGTTGGCCAAGCCCTCCTCCGCAGAAGAAATCAACGCGAAAATGGCCGAAAACGCAAGCGGCGCGATGAAGGGAATTCTCGAGTATCAAACCGCCCCCATCGTCTCGACCGACATTATCGGCAATCCGCACAGCTCGATCTTCTCGCCGATGGATACGCGCGTTTCTGGCGGAACGCTCGTCAAACTCCTCTCGTGGTATGACAACGAGTGGGGCTTCTCGTGTAGAGTCGTCGATATGATAAAAATGATGCTTTAGCCCAAGGAGGGGGAATGTCATACAAAGACAAGCTCACCATCGACGATGTCGAACTTCGCGGAAAGCGCGTCCTCGTTCGCGTCGATTACAATGTTCCCCTCGATGGCGGAGTAATTCAGGATGACAAGCGAATTCGCGAGACGCTCCCGACCATTCGCAAGATTCTCGACGACGGAGGCAGTGCGATTTTGATGTCGCACTGCGGAAGGCCAAAGGGCAAGCGCGATTCGGCGCTCAGTCTCAAACCCGTGGCCGTCCGATTGGGCGAGCTTCTTGGCCGCGAGGTGAAGTTCGTCGATGACTGCGTCGGCGAGCTGGCGCGGAAAGTTCGGGCGGAATCCCTGCCGGGCGACGTCGTGTTGCTCGAAAATCTCCGCTTTCATCCAGAGGAGGAGGACTGCGACGACGCATTCGCCCGCGAACTTGCCGAGGGCGCAGACATCTTCGTCAACGACGCATTCGCCGCGACCCACCGAAGCCACGCCAGCACAGTAGCCGTTGCAGGGTATATCCCTGTCGCGGTTTTGGGCTATCTCGTTCTTCGGGAAATGGAGATGCTCCAAGGACCGCTCGCAAATCCCAAACGACCCTTCATGGCTATTATCGGCGGCATCAAAGTTTCATCGAAAATCGCAGTTATCGAAAATTTGCTCGATTCCTGTGACCAAATCCTCATCGGCGGAGCGATGGCGTGCACCTTTTTCACAACTCTCGGCATCATGTCCGGCTCGGCATTTTGCGAAACAGACTTCATAGACACGGCACGCCAGATTCTCGAGAAGGCCGGCTCGACAGAACTCGGTGCAGGCAAACTTTTTCTCCCGATTGACGCGATTGTCACTGATGAGATCAGTCCCGAGGGCAAGAGGGCCGTCGCAACATTCGAAGACATCCCCAAAGACTTCTCAATCGTTGATATCGGCCCGGACACAATAGCGCGATTCAAAAAAGAACTGGCAAATGCACAGACCATCATTATGAACGGCCCTCTCGGCGCGTTCGAGGTCGATCAGTTCTCCCATGGCACGCGTGAGATTTTCAAATCTCTCGCCGAGAGGTTCGAGGCGGGCGCGACAGTCGTTCTCGGCGGCGGCGATACGGCATCGGCGGCCAAGAAGTTCGGCCTCGAAAACCGCGCCACCCACATATCGACTGGCGGCGGCGCATCGCTGAAAGTCCTCGAGGGCAAACCCTTGCCCGCAATCGAGATTCTAACCGATAAGGACAAGTAGTGATTGAACAACGAAGAATGCTTATAGCCGGAAACTGGAAGATGAACCTCTCTCTCGACGAGGCTGTCGAATTGGCCGCGTCGATGATGGAGTATTCATCAGCCACCGCCAAACTGGATATCGCGCTGTTTCCACCGGCTGTTTATATCGAACGGATTTCATCGCTCTTGGAACATTCGCCCATAATCGTCGGCGCACAGAACATCCATCCCGAGGAAGCCGGTGCATTCACCGGAGAAATTTCGTCAAAAATGGTATTGACAAGTGGCGGACAGATGGTTATTTTGGGGCATTCGGAGCGGCGGCATATATTCGCCGAGACCGATGAGTTTATCTGCGCCAAAGTCAAGCGCGCTATTCTCTCGGAGCTGACTCCGGTTCTTTGCATTGGTGAAACCATCGACCAGCGCGACGCCGGCGAGACTAATCGAGTGCTCAAGCGGCAACTCGAAGGCTCGCTCGACGGCATTACGATTGAGTTCCCCGGCGAGCTTGTTCTTGCGTATGAGCCGGTTTGGGCTATTGGCACAGGCCGCGTCGCAACCCCGGAGCAAGCGCAGGAAGCTCACGCGTTCATCCGAGAATGGATGGACGGCCGCTTCGGACGCGCAGGCAGGGACTGCCGAATTCTCTATGGCGGCAGTGTCAAGCCGGATAACGCCGCGGGAATCCTTACGCAGGCGGACATCGATGGCGCGCTGGTGGGAGGCGCGAGCCTGAAATCATTGAGCTTCGGAGGAATCATTATCGAGGCTCTCAAAATTTTGGAACGGTAGATGATGGTTACTGTTGTAGTTGTTATTCATCTTCTAATCGCGGTCGCATTGGTGATCTCGATTTTGCTCCAGTCCGGACAGGGCGGGGGACTCGCGGGGTCTTTGGGCGGCTCGATGGGAGCAGGCTCTGTTTTCGGCGGACGAGGCGCGGCCAACATGCTCGTCAAAGTGACGACAGTTCTCGCCATCGTTTTCGTTGTCCTGACTATCGCGATTAATCTCGCCATCACGAGGACAACTGTGGGGCCATCTCAGAGCGTTATTCCTGCGGAAGCCCAGAGGGAAGGCGCGGCGCCGGGCGGCATGCCGTCTGTCCCGCCTCCGGGCGGTGCCCCTATGGATTTCCCGGAGGGTGGCCAGTAGAGTTTATTACATATTCGCCGAGGTGGTGGAATTGGCAGACACGCATGGTTGAGGGCCATGTGGGCATATAGCCTGTGCGGGTTCAAGTCCCGCCCTCGGCAAAAGCAAGAAAATCGGTGGCGTAAGTCACCGATTTTCATTATATTAGGATTTGGCGTTATTGAACTGTCACCAATTTGACACTTTGGGCAAGCCTGCAAGCGATTTCTTCACCCAAACAAAGGCTTTTCTCGCGATTTCAAAGGATATTTCGCCATATTGACGAACGGCGGGTTTCAAACCAGCCTCTACTTGAGATACACCACCCGCTTCGCCGCAGTCTGCCTGCTGGAGGCCGTCGCCCGCACGAGATAGACGCCCGAAGGGATATTTTCGTCCGGTTGCCAGATGAATACGCCTTTACCGTCATTGCGAGGGCGAAGCCCGAAGCAATCTCCTTGATTCGATGAGATTGCTTCGTCGTCCATCGGACTCCTCGCAATGACAGATTGGTCGCTCCTCGCAATGACATCCATGCGCCGTCCGTTCACATCGAATATCTCGATTTCCGCTCCAATCGGCGCAGAAAGTGTCACTGCCGTGTTGAACGGGTTGGGATAAGCCGAGAGCGCGATTTCGGTCGGGAGCGTTTTTTCGGGGATTGCCAGCGGGGTGCCGGAGGTATATGCTCCTAATATCATCGCTATCATGTCGCTCTGAAAATCCGCCAAATCGCCCGCGGAAGGCGGAAGCATCGCCCATTCATCGAGTTGCGCCGAGACCGAGTCGAACGCCCAGTCGATAATCGGATGCGTGTATGTGAGAACACCGCCGCCGAGGGTGTCGAGGAGATAACCTGCGTTAAGCCAATAGTTTACCGATGGATGCGAGAAAAGCGAATCGTATTTCGCTTTGCTCGCAACGAACATCGGCGATGACGAGCCTATGCACTCAGATGGCGTGGATAGCGACGCCGGAAACAGCGGAAATGCCACCGACCCAACCGGCGCGCCGAACATGCACCACAACAAAGAATGCGCGGGGTCTTCGCCGGGCGCAACGCCCTGCGCAACGCCCGCCGCGTGTGTGTTGGCGTTACAGATAGTTTGAACTTCCGTGAATGGGCCGGTGTCAAGCCATCCGGCGGGCATTGGAGGGAAAGCGCCAGTCCACGGAAGAGGATATGGGTCTTGGTCGGGGTATAGCAAATCAGAGAGAACAGCTTTTATAATGAACTTAGCGTCGAGCGAATCCCCGGCGATAGCATCGGCAATGAGAGAATACGCCCGCTCCATGCGGTTTTGGCCAACGCGCCCCGAAGTGCCGATATAGGCAAAATTCCCGCGAACGACTATGCCGAGAGAGTCAGCGTCGTATCGGGCATAGAAGGTTCGACCACACTCGAAAATCGCCGCACCGCCGTCCGCATCGAAGACGGCGTAATTGGCCGCTGTGGCGCGTCCCGTGTTCGTAGAATCGAGGATATGCTCGAAATCGTCGATAGTCGTGCAACGCGCGAGGGCGAAGTTCATCATCGAGCCGTTGCCGAGTCCGGAGCCGCCGCCCGATAGATTATACGCCGCCGATTGAGTAATCCCAAAGCCGACTTCATTCTGCCCAAACCAGACAATCGAATTATCAACAGCAGTATTGCCGACAAAAGCGAATAATCCATCAGGCGATTGAACTTTAAACTCAAGGCTCCATGAGTTGGTATCGCGCGTTTTGAACGCAATCGGCCTGCCATCGCGGGTGGCACTCCCTGCCGCCACTCCGATAGTGCAGAAAGAGAGAGCCTCGCCGACGAGGAGTAAGATAATAGCGAAACAGAGCTTATTCATAGCTAAAATTATACGCACGAAGGCCGTATTTGCAAGCGCGCCGATAGATGATTAATAAAATCGCGTAATCTTTTTGTGTGGGTTGCCGACTTTTTTCTTTTTTGACTTACGCGAGTCGGGGAGCAGTTTCTCCAGCTCGCGGATTTCATCGCGGAAAAACGCCGCCTGCTCGAACTCTAGGTTCTTCGCCGCCGAATTCATCATGCGCTCCAGTTCGTCTATCTTGGCCTCGATTGGCAGGGATTCGAGGTAATCCGGCGTTTCCGGCTCGGGTGCTTCGTCCTTCTCGCCGCGCGAGTCCGCGATTCCCGTGGCCGCCATGACATCATCTACGGATTTGAGGATGGATTTCGGCGTGATGCCTCTCTCTATATTATACTCAATCTGCGCCTGACGCCGGCGATCGGTCTCCTCCATAGCGCGTGCCATGCTGTCAGTTATTCTGTCGGCGTATAGGATGACCTTGCCGGCGATGTTCCTCGCGGCGCGTCCTGCGGTCTGAACGAGTGATGTCTCGCTCCGCAGAAAGCCCTCTTTGTCGGCGTCCATGATTGCGACGAGCGTCACTTCGGGAAGGTCGAGGCCTTCGCGGAGCAGGTTCACGCCGATGAGGACGTCGAAATTGCCGAGGCGCAGATCGCGGAGGATTTCCACGCGTTCGATTGCGTCGATTTCGCTGTGCATATATCGGACGCGCAGGTCGAAGTCGGAGAGGTAGTCCGAGAGGTCTTCGGCCATTTTTTTAGTGAGCGTCGTCACAAGGGCGCGTTCTCCGCGGGAGGTGATTTGGCGCAGTTCCGCGAGGAGGTTTTCCACTTGCCCTTTTGTTGTGCGAACTTCGATTTCGGGGTCAATAAGCCCCGTCGGGCGGACGAGTTGCTCGACGATTTCACCTGACTTCTCGATTTCCCACTTCGAGGGCGTCGCGCTGACGAAGAGGATTTGCGGCGCAAGCTCGAGAAATTCCTCGAACTTGAGCGGGCGGTTGTCCAGCGCGGAAGGCAAGCGGAAGCCATATTCGACGAGGGTTCCCTTGCGACTGCGGTCGCCGTTGAACATCGCGCGAATCTGCGGGATTGTCACATGCGACTCGTCGATGACGACGAAAAAGTCTTTCGGGAAATAGTCGAGAAGGCACCACGGGCGACTTCCCGGCTCGCGCCCGGAAAGGTGCCTGCTATAGTTTTCGATGCCGCTGACATAGCCCAGCTCGAGCATCATCTCGATGTCGAAATATGTTCTCTGTTCGAGGCGCTGGGCCTCGAGGAGCTTGCCCTGCGCGCGGAACTCGGCGAGCCGCTCGGCCAGTTCCTCGCGAATCGATTTGACAGCCTTCTTCATCTTCTCGGTCGTTGTGACGAAGTGTTTCGCCGGATAAATGCTCACTTTGTCAAGCTCGGTCTTAATTTCGCCGGTGAGGGGATTCGCCGTGACAATTCGCTCTACCTCGTCTCCGAAAAACTCAATGCGGATGAGGTCGCGCTCATATGCCGGCAGGATTTCCAGCACATCGCCGCGTATGCGGAAGCTCCCTCGCTCCAGCTCGAACTCGTTGCGGACATAGTGAATATCTACGAGCTTACGGGCGAAAGCCTGAAGCGATGTCCTGCCACCGACTTCGGCTTGCACCATGAGGAAAGCATAATCCTCGGGATTCCCGAGGCCGTATATGCAACTCACCGAGGACACGATGAGCGTGTCTCTCCGGTCGATGAGGTGTGTCGTCGCGCGGAGGCGCAGGCGGTCTATGTCCTCGTTGATGTCGGCGTCTTTCTCGATGTATGTGTCCGACGAAGGTATGTATGCTTCCGGTTGATAATAATCGTAATAGCTGATGAAATATTCGATGGCGTTCATCGGGAAGAACTGCGAGAACTCGCCGAAGAGTTGTGCCGCGAGAGTCTTGTTGTGTGAGATAACCAGCGTAGGCTTCTGTATGCGTTGCACGAGGTTCGCGACAGTAAAAGTCTTGCCCGAACCCGTCACGCCGAGGAGCGTGGAGTATTTCTCGCCGCGCTCGATTCTCTCGACGAGCTTGTCGATTGCCTCGGGTTGGTCTCCTGCAGGCGAATATGGCGATTT
>OMKS01003118.1_pt1 | contig 13375 bp, 15 predicted proteins | sample 1674721 | NCBI WGS metagenome assembly OMKS01 (sample SAMN06264996, study PRJEB25208) | sediment metagenome | isolation source: hot spring sediment | place: USA: California | collected 2014-09-02 | reverse complement strand
GTTCTGGTAAATCCCAATCTTGTCAGGCCAAGGTTGGGTGTCATGAAAAATTTATACCGTTGTTCGTTTATGGCCATATGATGAAGGCAAAGATGGTCACGTTCATGCTGTTGGCACTGTGTTTCTCGATTCCATTCAATTCATACGCCCTGGATTTGTATTTTGATGATTCTTACACCATCAACCCGCCCCCTGACACCCTCAAAGCTGGAGACGCCGTAAATGTCTTTTTGACGCTGCGAGTAAGCGATGGAGATTTACATTCCAATTTGACCACTGTGTTAACAATCGACGGAGAAGAGCGCTTCTTTCAAAATGTTACCGGGGGACTTGCGGCAAATTCCACAAAACCCCTGTGGTATGCGGTCATTCTCCCCGCAGGAAATTTCACCGCAAGCGTATTGATTGACCCGTACAATGAAATTGATGAGGCAAACAGGGAGAACAACATCTTCAAAATCGAGTTGAATGTTCGACCATGGAACCAAACGGAGGAAAACCCCCCCGTATCAAAACAGAAGGTTGATGACACACCCATCGAGTATCTGCCCTACGTCATGGTTGCCCTCATTGTAATTGTGGTGGCTCTTACAGGCCTCGCAATATACATACTTGAAAGCCGCAGGAGCAGGATTGAAGAAATGGAGAGAGAACTGTTCAAACGTCGTTGAAAACGGCCAAAATGGCATCCGCCACGGTTTTTGCAGCCACCGTTACCTCATTTGAAAGCTGCCTGTCCTCACAAAATCCAAAATGTTTTGGCTCAATGCCAATAATAACAGACTTGGCCTTGGCCCTGTTGCATACGTATTTCGATATGAGAGTAAGAGGCATGGTATGGGTGGAAAATGACGTGTCCTTGATTTCGTCATTTTCGATTATCCTAATCTCTCCTGGTTCAAGGCCCATCTTTGCCCCGTCAACAAAAACCACGTGACTGGGAGATTCTCCCACGATTGCCTTTGTGAAATTCTCCGGTGCCGTGTAGGTTTTAAAGGGGGTAATCGCCGGATGTTTGCCCTCCAGCAAATCTGCAACCTCGATGCCCACCGCATCATCCTTTCCAAGGTCATAGCCCACGCCTACCACAACTATCCTGGTCGCACCCGAAAGGAGCTCTTTTAAATTTGAAAAATGCCTCATTGAGTGACCTTCGGTTTCTCCGCCTCTCGCCTTTTCAACATGTCCGCTATCTTCTGGATGTGGTCAACCCGTATCTTCTTTCTTTCAAAATCGGAATTCTCGATGTTCTTACCAAGATGGATAACCTTTGGCGGGCACACCTCGGCGCACTGGCCGCAGTAAATGCAGCGGTCCTGGTAAAAAGGGGAGCCTTCCTTTTCTCACTGACAGGGAGCATCTCGATGGCCTCGGCAGGACATGCTCTCGCGCACAGCCCGCACATCTTGCAGTTCTTCCAGTCGAATTCGATGGCACCCCGGTAATTGTCGGGCATCTCGGGTTTTACGAAGGGGTACTGCTCGGTTTCTGCCTTTTTAAAAATCCTGCCAAGTATCTCCGATTTCATCGCGACAAGCTTGCTCATCTACAACCACCCCACATACTTGATTATGGCAATCAGCATCAATTGAAATACCGCAAGGGGAGCGAGGTACCTGTAACAGAGATTCACAAGTTGGTCAATCTTGATGCGAGCCATGGATGACCTTAAAAAGGTGGAAATCAGGATTATGACCGTGGTCTTGGAGATAAATATCAAAAATCCTACGGCCCAGCCCACCACGTGATAACCGCCCACATCTGGCAGGGCTGACAGGTCAAGCATAGGCAACGAGGGACCGCCGAGAAATACCGCGCTTATGAGTGCTGCCCCTACCACCAGCTCCATATCCATGGTCATTCGCCAGATTGCGAGCCTTCTGCCACTGTATTCGGCAAGGGGACCATCAACAATCTCCGTTTCCGCTTCCGGCATGTCAAATGGAATGCGCATGATCTTGCCCTGGAGGGTGATTATTGCTATGACAAAGGCAATGGGTGCCACGATTACTGGCCAGAAAAAGTCAATTTGGGTTCCAAATATTTCTGGAGACCACGCAACTATGTCTGCCATGCCCCATGAACCCACTGCCACCGCGGGGGCAAGAAGTGCCAGCAGGAATGGAATCTCGTAAGAGAATAGCTGGGTCATGGCCCTCACCCCGCCCACCTGGCCAAAGAGATTGGATGATGAGTAACCGGCAATGAACAGGGCAAAGCTTGGCACCGTCAAGAGGAAGAGAACCAAAATCAGGTCACCCTGGAAGGAGAGCATACTGGTAATGTAGAAGGTGGGTATGTACAAAAAGGCGGTGGCCACTGTGGCAAACGCCACTATCGGAACCGCACTAAACATCGTCCTATCCGCCGCGGATGGTACGATATCCTCCTTGGCCATGAGTTTTATAAAATCTGCCATGGGCTGGAAAAAGGGGGGACCGACCCTCTTTTGCATTCTGGCGTGGACTTTCCGGTCAACATATTCGGTAAAGAGAGAAAAGCTTGAAAGGAAGAGAAATCCCGGAAAAACCACCACGTAAACGAGGGATAATACAAGAATCGTGACGTCCATCATTCACCCCTCCCGTACTGTTCGAACGCGAGCTTTTGCAACTGCTGTTTTGTCATCATGGTTGAGGAGTGGTCCTCCTCCCTGACTATTATGTATCTGTCGGTGCAACTCATGCATGGGTCTATGGCGGCAATCACCAGCGGCACATCCGCGAGGGTATCTCCCTTTAGCATATCGGGAATAGCGTAGAGGTTCGCGAGGGATGGGGCGCGCAGTTTTATTCTGTCGGGGCTGGCGGTGCCATTTCCCCTGACGTAGTGGGCATCTTCTCCCCTTGGAGCCTCCACCACGCTCAGTGCTTCCCCCTGGGGAATCTTTGGAGGCACCTTGACACGGAAGTCGCCCGGTGGCATTTTCTGGATGGTTTCTCTCAAGATGTTCACTGACTCCAGTATTTCTAGTGCCCTGACCACGACCCTGCCCTGAACATCACAGGTATCGGCGGTGATGAGATTGAAATTGAGGTCCTCGTAATTGAGATACGGGTCATCAAAGCGGGCGTCATGCTTTATGCCGCTGGCCCTGACCGTCGGACCCACTACGCACTTGTCAATCCCCACCTTCTTTTCCAAGATACCCACTCCTTGGGTCCTTGCCAGAAAGGTTTCTTCGGATGTGGCAATGTCAATGTAATACTTCGTTCTGTCTTCAACGGCCTTGATGTTTTTCAAAATCTTTTTGCACATTTCGTCGGAGATGTCCCTTCGAACACCCCCTATGGCATTCATAGCGTAATGGACACGGTTGCCAGAAATGGCTTCCAACAGGTCTTGAACCAGTTCACGGTCATGCCAGGAATACATAAACAGTGTGTCAAAACCAATCTCGTGGGCAGCCACCCCCAACCACAGTATATGGCTGTGAAGGCGTTCCAGCTCCGCAACGATGGTCCGTATGGCCGTCCCCCGTGCAGGTACCTCGACCCTTGCGATCTCCTCCACGGCAATGGCTGTTGCCGTGGTGTGGGCATGGGAGCAAATTCCGCACACCTTTTCAAGAAGATAAAGGTCCTGGGTGTAGGTACGGCTCTCGCAGGCCTTCTCAATGCCACGGTGAACGTAACCAAGACGCAGTGATACATTCTTGATTCTCTCCCCCTCGAGGGTTATCTTGAAGCTCTCGGGCTCTTTGAGAGCTGGGTGTTGAGGGCCAATGGGAACTACCACCTCATTCATTGTAAGGCCTCCTGTCAAAAATCCAGTCCTTGCGCAGCGGAAATCCCTTGTCACCCCAGTTATCCGGAAGCTCCACATGGAAAAGGCCTGGGTGGTTTTTAAAATCAACTCCCATCATCTCCCATACCTCCGCTTCATACTGGTAGGCTCCTGGAATGACCGGGGTCACCGAGGGGAGCCAGCAGTCATCCTTGGGGGCTCTCGAGCTTACTGTCATTCTGATATTGTGCCCCCGGGCCAGTAAGTGATACAACACCTCTATGTAACCGTCGTTGTCCGTGCAAGACACCGTGGCCAGATGAGTCATGTCATATTCCAAAGCCAGATATCTGACAGATTCCGAAAGAACATCCCTGTCCACCACGGTCCAGATACGTCTTTTTCTTGGAATTGTTATCTCCGTTACCTTGTCTTTGAATTTGGCGACAAAGGCTTCCTTGATGGCTGTTTCCGTCTGGGTCATATTTAACCCTCCTTCAATGACGTGAGCAGTTTTACCGCCCCGTCAATTATGGATTTTGGGTTCGCCGCACATCCGGGAACGTACATGTTTACCGGGATGGCCTGGTCCACTCCCCCAAGAACGTTGTAGCATCCTCGGTAGACGCCTCCAGTGCATGCGCATGAGCCCACGGCAATCACGAATTTCGGTTCCGGTGTCTGTTCGTATATTCTTCGAACCCTGTCTCTCTGTTGAACCGTGATGGGGCCCGTACAGAGAAGTACGTCAGCATGCCTTGGTGTACCTTTAAGCATTATCCCGAAACGCTCCAGATCCCAGCGTGGCATCAAAGCGGCGAGTATCTCGATATCGCATCCGTTGCATCCCCCCGTATTGAGGTGGCACACCCAGGGCGATTTTATTCTCGCCCATTTCACCAGGCCGTCAAGCATTGTCAGCACCTCCTGCAAGAAGGGTAACAATGACAAAGGAGACGCCCATTAGGTACACCAGGCCCAAAAAGTAGGCGTTCTCCAGTTCCCCCGGGAGTTTTGGCAACGTGGCGAAGAGGAGAACCGCAACGTGAAGCATGGTAAAGAAGAAGGCCACGTGGAACATCGAGTATTTCTGCTTCAGCTTCATACCCGGTATATCCTCACCGCAGGCATAGGATGTGAGTTTTCCCTCAGAGGGCGTTCCCTTAAAGGCCAGTTTTCCTCCAAAAAGGTAAATCAGGTAGCCAATGAGGAGCATTAACCCCAGGGCAACAGGCGGCAGCATGAATATGGCACTTTCAAACAGAGACATCTAAACACCTCCCATCATGACCATCATGGAAATGATAAATTCCACTGCAGGTTCGACAAGCCTTAACCCCAAAGAGGGCCAAATGCCAAGAACGATGGTTATCAAAACCATGATGAACATGGGCACGGCCATGGTGGCCCCAACATCCTTTGCCTTGCGCACCTCCTGCGAGCCTCCGCCCAGAAACAGGTTCATAATGGTGGGTAAATAGTATCCCAAAGACAACAGGCCGTTGGCCACTGCGGCGACTGCAAAGAACATGCCCCACCAGCCTATTGACGGCATGGCTTGCAAACCGGCGCTGAAAATCATCCACTCGCTCATGAATCCAGAAAATGGCGGGGCTCCAGCCAGTGCCAGCAGGGAAATGGTAAAGGCAATCGAGACAATGGGCATCTTGTGTCCGATTCCCCTCATGTCGTTGATGTTTCTGGTTCCAAGGGCGTGGATAAAGGCTCCCGCGCAGATGAACGCCAACCCCTTCATGAAAGCATGGGTAAGTATATGAAACAGACCTCCCGTAAGACCCAGCCTTGCAGCTTCTCCAGCAACATCGTACTGAAGACCGATTCCTATTCCCAAAAGGATATACCCCATCTGGGCAATGGAGGAAAAGGCGAGCATCCTCTTTATATCCTTTTGGACGAAAGCCAGCACGTTTCCCGTGGTCATGGTCAACACTGCAAAGACCGCAAGGGAGAGTCCAAAGGGTATGTCCATGCTTATCATGGTAAGGATTATTCTTAGCAGGGTAAAGAGCCCCGTCTGGATGACGATACCCGAAAGCATTGCTGAAATTCCCGAGGGAGCCGCTGCATGTGCGTCAGGAAGCCATGTGTGCAGTGGGACCATCGCGGCCTTCACGCCAAATCCTACGATTATAAAGGCTGCAGCGGAGACCAGGGGTGCGCTCACCCCGTTCATTTCGGAGACGGTGATGGCAATCTGGTTCAAATCGAGGCTACCCGTGTGTCTAAAGAGAATGGATATTCCGTAAAGGCCCAGAGCAGTTCCCGTGGCGGACATTACCAGGTATTTGAATCCCGCTTCAACGGGGTCTGGCTGGTCTTTTCTAAACGCCACCAGTGCATAGGATGATATGGCCATGAGTTCAAAGAATAGGTAGATGTTGAAGATGTCCCTGGAAAACCCCACTCCCACGATGCCTGCGGTCATGAGTAGAAGCAACGGATAATAGTATTCAATCCGGCTGTCGTGGGACATGTATCCAATGGAGTAGAGTGATATCAGAGAAGCAAGGAGCGTACCCACGATGCTTATGAGAAGTCCAAGGCCGTTTGCCTCCAGATGGATGGAAAAGGAAGGAACCCCCCAGGCCAGCGTGTATACCAGGGGTCCATTCTCCCAAACGTCCAGGGCCAGTATGATTTGTAAAATCAGGCTGGTTCCAAGAACAAGGGTGGCCAGGATTCCCGCACCGCTCCCTCTTCTGGGAGGCCTTTCGGCCATTCCTGCAACGAAGGTGAGATAGGCTCCCGCAATGATGATAAAAAGCGGAAGTGCGACCATTTCCGTGTTCATCAGAGAACACCCCCGTAAAACCAGAACACAGCAAGGAGTATCACCAGGGCGATTACAATGCCAATGGCGTTGTAATTTGCATCACCTGTTTGCAATCTCTTGGAACCCCAGGCTCCGTGTCTGAGCAGTTTTACAAACTTGTTGTACGCGATGTCGAAACCGTATCCCATGCGCATAAAATTGTAAACTGGTGTCAAGTTGTCTTTGAGAATGTTTCCAAGATTCCACCTGAAAAAGAACACCACTCCACCCAGAGCCAGTACGATAAGGGATACGAAAAACGGGGCGCTGGTGAAGGTCTCCTTTACAAACTCCCCCAAGGTGTGATGCGTTCCCAGATTATAAAGGTTGAATCCGTATGTCATGTAATCAAATAGCGCCCAGGAAGCGACGGCTCCGATGGCGAGTATTATCAGTGGAATGGTCATGGGTAACGGGCTCTCGTGACCTGCCTGATTTGCCCTTGGTTTGCCCACAAAGACAAGCCAGAACATCTTGAAGGTGTAAACCAGGGTCAACACCGCGGCAATGGCCACAACGGCAAGGGCGATGTAGTTTGAATGGTGCATGGCCTCGTGGAATATCAGGTCCTTTGAAAAAAAGCCGGACAGGGGTGGTATTCCAGATAGCGCTAGAGCGCCCAGTCCCATGGTAATCATGGTAATCTTCATGGTGTTTTTCAATCCGCCCATTTCGTACATGTTTCTGGTTCCGACGGCATGAATGACCGAACCTGCTCCCAAAAAGAGCAATGCCTTGAAGATGGCATGGTTGAGAAGATGGAACATTGCCACTGCCACACCTGCTGTTCCAAATCCCAGCGCAAAGAACATGTAGCCCAGCTGGCTGACCGTGGAATAGGCTAGAACCCTTTTCAAGTCGGGCTCTACGATGGCCAGGGACGCAGCTAAAAGTGCAGTGATGCCGCCCAGCCACAATACCGTGGTGAGCCATCCGTTGACACCTTCAAATAGCGGCATGGTCCTTGCAACAAGGTATACTCCGGAGTTGACCATGGTCGCGGCATGAATAAGCGCAGAGATCGTGGTGGGTGCCTCCATGGCATCCGGAAGCCACGTATGCAGGGGGACCTGAGCCGACTTTCCCGCGGCGCCTACTAGCACACCAAATGCCGCCAGTGTCAACACGTTGATGTTTCCAAAGTCCGTGGCAATCACCCAGTCAAAAGCGGGGTCCTTTACCAACACGATTAGTTCCTGAATGGAAAATGTTCCAGTGTGAAGATAGAGGGCCATGACGGCAAAAAACAGACCCACGTCTCCGATGCGGGTTACGATGAAGGCCTTCATGCCGGCCTTTGCGGCTTTTTTGTCTTTGTGATAAAATCCTATCAGAGAATAGGAACAAAGACCCACGATTTCCCAAAATATGTAAAGAACAAGCAGCGAGTCAGTAAAAACCAGGCCGATCATCGCGGCGATGAAAATCAGCACCAGTACGTAGTACCTCGAAAGGCCACCTTGGCCTTCCATGTACTTTGTGGAATATACTATCACCAGGGCTCCAATACCGGCAGCAATGGCTGCCATTACCGCGGCTATGGGGTCTACGTAGGTCGTAAAGTCGATACCGAATTGATGAATCCAGCCATAGTTGCCACCCACTGGCGAACCGCTCCAAACTTTTGGGATCATGTAAAACACAAATCCAGCAGTGATGGCAGAAATGAGGACGGCAAACCATTTTTTTGCACTTTCTCCCAAAAATCCGACCAGAGGTAAAAGGGCAGCCCCAAACAGTGGAAGGGCCAGTATCAGCATTTCGAATCCGTTGAACATTTCAACCCCTCAGGTGTCTTATCTTCCCTGCGTCCAGGGTTCCCCGGTGTTTGTAGACATTGATGATGATTGCAAGGGCCAGGGCGGTCACTATCACCTCAAAAGCGATTATCAAAATGACGATACCCTCGGACATGGCATTCTGGTTTACAATGAAGTTGTAGGTCACTCCCTTCATCATTATCTCCAGTCCGATAAGAATCTTGATGAGGTTCTTCCTCGTGATCACCGCGTAAAGGCCCAAAAATACGACGATGGCAGCAATGATGATGTTCAGTTCAACCAATCCAAGATTCATTGCCTCACCTCATTTGTGAGGGCCAGTATTCCCAGAGCGCCTGCCAGCATGGCAACAAATTGTACGATTATGTCGAGAACCCGGCTTTCCCAGAGGAAGTTTCTTGTGGTGGTCCCAAAGGTTCTCATGACGGCGGGGTCGTCCATCAACGCAGCAGCGGCCAAAAGGTAAAAACATCCGGCCAAAACCAGCACGGACATGTTGGTTACGAGCCATTTGATGTTCATTCCTCCGCCTCCTCTTCCTTTCCGTCGCCGGTCATGGAGATGGCCGCAACAAAGAGGACCGTCACGAGTCCCCCGCACACGGATATCTCCACCATGGCAGCAAGCGGAGAACCCATCATGTAGAATATGGCTCCCAGGATTGCAGAAGCAACTCCCAAGCTTATTGCCGATTTTAGGAGGTCTTTGACCAATATGGACAGGATGACCGAAATGAGCAATCCCACGATGAGAAGTACGTTCACAACGGTTTCGAAGTCCAGGGTACCGAATTCCATATTATCCCTCACTTTCTATTTTAGGATGGCCTTCTGAAACTACACAAGCATTATAACTCTTTCTAAAAAATCAGTATTCCCGCCACGAATGTTTGCATTTTGTACACTGGTAAATTCGTGTTGGAGGTTCATCCGCCGCCCTGGTCTGTCGAATTATCCATGAAGCGGTGTCGTTTTTGCAGCGAGGGCATTCGGCTTTGGTGGTGGGAAGGGTCTGGGCGTCATCTATGATACCGTGTTCCATCCTTTCCGTTTTTTCAAAGGTGATCGTTTCGGGTTTTCCCCTGGCCTCGTCGTAACCACACTTGCTGCATACCTTGCGTCCGTCTTTTGGAAACATCAATGACTTGCACTTTGGACAGAACATGTGTTTTCTCCTGTACCCAGCCTAAGTAGAGGTGCTTTTTTACACTTTCCCTCAGATGAAGTGTTTAATCATGGCAAGATGGCGACGCCTCTGGTAAAATGCGCTGAATGTAACAGCATTAAGGGCAAGTATCTGAAACGCTTCAATCCAAAGGTGTGTTTCATAAAACCCCATCGCCCTCAAAACGGTGACCATGGTATAGGTGATACTGAACATGGCTGCCCCGAACGCAAGGTAGAACCATCCCTGACTGATGTGACCCCCCATCTGCCTTGCCATCAATATACACAAGAAGGTGGCGATGTATGCAAGAAGTATCACGATAATCTCCAAAAAATGGTCCGACGCCCTCAAGGATTCAAGCCCTTCGTCTTTGAATTTGAAGAGTATCAAGGCGATAAGGACATCCATGGCTCCCAAAACGATGATGCCAAAAAGATAGTCCCTCTTTGTGGGCTTTATACCTGCAGATTGTATTCGCTCCAGTATACCCCATATTATTAGAACAAAACCTGCAGTCGCCCCGATTGCAAAGGGGTTGAACTTTTGTGGAAGGATTGCACTCAGGCCCAGACCGATGGTGATAGTGATTATCATGGCAATCAACTTGAACCACAGTCGTCCCTCGGTAGTATTTACACCGTAAAGTTTAATCGTTCTCACACAAAACCAGATGGTAGCCACGGCAGCCACCAATGTTAACAACGTGGCTATCAGTTTTAATATGGCAAATTCAAAGGGTAAAAAAATCAGCAATAATAAAGATATGAGCGTGTATATGATTAGTCCCGTCGCGAAATTTCGCTCCTTGGGCTCCAGCCCCTTTATGGCATACATTCAACCACCCGTTTGGTCCATTTTTTTTTCAATTCGTCTTACAACCTCGTGTGCCTTTGCAGGTGCCATGAAGGAACCCAGTGACTTTTTCACGTGTTGATTGAGCGCTTCCTTCATCTCTTCTTTGGTAATGTGATCCTCACTGTATCCCAAACTCCGCACCGCTTTTTTTGTTATACCCGCAGCCAGGATATCACCTATGTGGGTTTCCAGTTCGACTACCACAAGGTTGTAAAGGTCGCTTGTCACGATTGGGAAAAGATTAATTGGTTATATTATAGTTGGCTTTTCGGGTATCAAAAGGAACCGCAATTCACGCACAATGGAAAGAATATGGAAAATCATTGGGGTCAAAGTTTGGAGCAATATTACCCAAGTTTGACAAAACAATTTCGGACTCACCCCAATTTACCATTTTTCAACCCAATCTTGACAGGGTAAGTTTGGGTTTAATAGTCACGAACACAGTTCGTGGTCTATCTGTCGAATGGATATTCGACGAACATCAAATTTCTCATTTATTAAAAATCGAAATGTCAAATTTGAAATGCAGACGGAGATACAGAAGGTATGGAGGTTTGGGTAAAACCATACGTTGAGGTTGGGGTGAGTCTCCGCCTGCAACGTCTACTTGAATTTTCGTTCTTATAATGGTTTTCCCTTACGTGATAGGTGAATGAAACCATAGCCCTTGGGTCGGTCGGGTCGAAACCCTCATAATGATTTTCCCTCACGCGACAATGAATGAAACCATAGCCCTTGGGTCGGTCGGGTCGAAACCCTCATAGTGATTTTCCATCACGAGACAGATGAATGAAACCATAGTCCTTGGGTCGGTCGGGTCGAAACCCTCATAATGATTTTCCATCACGAGACAGATGAATGAAACAACGTCGTTAAAACTCGAATTGGACGGCTAAGCGGGGAGTGGCATGCTTATCTCATTGTGAGCGAGCCGTATCAAAGAATTTATGGCCCCAATAAAGTGGTCCCGACTCCCGGACTCGAACCGGGGAGAAAGGGATATCGGCGAAGGTGGTGCAACGGCACCGACCTTACTACAGTCCCCCGCCGTAACCACTTAGCTAAGTCGGGACAGGTGCTCGATATTTAAAGGGTCTATTTATTGATTGTGGGAAGTAGCGGGTATATTCCATCTTTGACCGTTTCAACTTCGTTTTTTGAATTGCCACTAAACTGACCTTAATACTCAGCTACTGACCGAAGCGGCGCAATCACTCTTCAAACGCACAAAGTACCCTTTGGTGTCAAAAAACATCGGGGGGAAACCTTTAAGGCCTGAACTATATCGGGAGGTCGGAAACGGACACGATGTACGTTTCGGTGCAACTGTGTTGCAAAACGCGAAAGAGCAGATGAAGACGACGGAGAAAACTGTGCGGCTTGGACTTGGCAGTCCAACTTTTTAGGAGATGCCGCTTGCATTTGAGAGAGTGAATAAATGGAACATAGAACATTTGAAAGAGAAATAGCAGGAAAGAAAGTGACAGTAGAGGTTGGAAAAGTGATGTCCCAGGCGAATGCCTCGGTGACGGTACAGATTGGCGAGACGGTTATACTCGCCTCGGCATCCATGTCCGAGTCGTCACGTCCGGGAATGGATTTTTTCCCCCTTATGGTGGATTACGAAGAGCGATACTTCGCCGCCGGACGCATCAAAGGACCCCGATTTATGAAAAGGGAGGGGAGGCCTTCCAACGAAGCCATCCTCATCAGCAGGATGATAGACAGAGGTCTTAGACCCCTGTTTCCCCAAAACATGCGCAATGATGTCCAGGTCATCTGTTTACCCCTCAGCCTTGACAACGAAAACAGGCCGGATATCGTGGCGATGCTGGCGGCATGTGCAGCCCTTCATATCTCGGACATCCCCTTTGAAGGCCCCATCGCAGGTTTGAGAGTGGGAATGCTCAACGGCCACTTCGTGGTGAACCCCACTGTCGAAGAGATGGAATATACCGATTTGCAGCTTGTGGTCATGGGAAACGGGGAGCGTCTCACCAACGTGGACTGCTTTGCCAACGACATTCCCGATTCGGAAATGCTGAACGCCTTTGGCTTTGCCATGGACAGCCTCGCACCCTTTGCAGAATTTTTCGATGAAATCCGAAAGGAAGTGGGAAAGGAAAAGGTCGAGGTCTTGTACCGGGAAGGAGCCTCCAGTGACGACCAGGAAATCATAGAACAGATAAAAAAGTTCATTCAACCGAGGCTGGACAAATACCTCTTCAACATTCCCGTTGGTACCAAGGGTGAGAGGAAAAAAGTGCTAAAGGGCCTCAAGGACGAGATTCACGCCGAGTTTGCTCCGAAGGTGAAAAACGACTCAAAAGATGAGGCGGCGGCGACGTCCTACATCAACATGCTCCTGGGCTCCTTCTTTTACGAATACATCGAAGAGCAAGTGACCATGTCCATCCTTGACAATGACAAGCGAGTGGACGGGAGAAAACTGGACCAGTTGAGGAAACTGGACGCCGAGATAGGTATCTTTCCAAGAATTCACGGCTCTGGCCTGTTCACCCGGGGAGAAACCCAGATACTATCCATAGTCACCCTCGGTTCTCCCGGAGATGACCTTTCCGTGGAGACCATGGAAAGCGACAGCAACAAGAAATACTTCCACCATTACAACATGCTCCCTTATTCGGTAGGAGATGTAAGACCCATAAGGGGCGCAGGAAGAAGGGAGATAGGACACGGTGCTCTGGCAGAAAAAGGGCTGTTACCTGTTCTTCCAGAACAGGAAGAATTCCCTTACACTATCAGGGTGGTGTCAGAGGTCATGTCCTCCAACGGCTCTTCCTCCATGGGTTCCACATGCGGTTCAACCTTGGCACTCATGGATGCCGGCGTGCCCATAAAAAAGCCCGTTGGCGGAATTGCGATGGGGCTTGCCAGCGACAAAACCCGTTGGAAGGTGCTTACGGACCTCCAGGATTTGGAAGATGGTATGGGTGGAATGGATTTCAAATTCGCAGGGACCAAAGACGGGTTGACCGCGGTCCAGATG
>OMKS01003117.1_pt1 | contig 13377 bp, 11 predicted proteins | sample 1674721 | NCBI WGS metagenome assembly OMKS01 (sample SAMN06264996, study PRJEB25208) | sediment metagenome | isolation source: hot spring sediment | place: USA: California | collected 2014-09-02 | reverse complement strand
CCTCTTCGTCGGCAGCGTCAGATGTGTATAAGAGACAGTCATTAACGAGATTGCCCGAATCAACGGCGCACATCGCCGAACGGCCCGTCAAGACTATCTCATCAGCAACGCCGTCAACTACTCCCCCGACGGTGGGGATGTGACGATATCCGCCGTGGACTGCGGAAATTGGATAGAGATAAAGGTGCAGGACACCGGGGTGGGGATCCCTCCTGAGGAGTTGCCCCGGATATTTGAGCAGTTCTACCGGATCAGGCACCCCAAAACGCGAAGAGTCGTAGGAACAGGGCTGGGACTGTCGATAGTCAAGGCGATCGTCGAGGCCCACAACGGCACGATCGATGTGGAAAGCGTCCCGGACGAGGGAACCACGTTCAAGGTCATGCTGCCTGTTTTCGAACAGTAAAAAACAGTCGTTGTTGTGCATATTCCATTGCCTTTTGATCGATGCTCGGATACATTTTCCCGAGACGCCAAAATGTTACACCCTCGCCCTCAACGTTACTTCGATGAGGTATTTTACCGAAACAGGAGGTGTTGATATGTCCGAAAAGTACATTCTTGTGGTTGACGATGATCCCGATCTGGTTGAAACGGTGGCCATGATGCTCGAAAGCAAGGGCTGTGAGGTTGGAAGGGCCTATGACGGTGTCGAAGGCGAGGAATCGATACGGAAGCGGCGCCCGGACCTGGTTATCCTGGATGTAATGATGCCCCGCAAAGACGGCTATCAACTCTGTGCTGAGCTGAAAGCCGACGAGGCGACGCGCTCTATTCCCATCGTACTGCTGACCGCGGTCGGGGAAGCGGTACCCACAACCTCATACACCCATGCCGACGGAATGTCCACGGAAGCCGATGAATATATCGCCAAACCGATAGACACCGAAAGCATGTGGAACATCGTAAACAGCCTGATTTAACGCGAGATCCCAACCGAAATGATTGATCATATAAGGCTGGGGGGGTTCACGGTCCGGAAAGGGGTCGTATGGGCGTCGATGGCTTATGAGCCGTGCGAGGCACGTTTTCCTTCCAGGCTCACACGCCTGCTGGCCCTTGAAAAGATCAATCTGCCGTTTTTCACCTGCAGCGCCGCCGGGCACGGATGTGCGGTGGACGTAGCAGTGGAAAGGGAAAAATGGGACAAGGCGGCTACGCTGATCGCCGACAACTTTAAAACCTTCAGGCTGCGCATTGAAAAACGAGGCGTAATAGCATCTGTTTTTCCTCATGGACGGAATCCGTCAATCGCGGCGAATGTGCTTCGCGCGATTGATGGAGCCGGTGCCATCCACTACGCCGCCGCACAGTCCAACTCTGCTTTTTCGGTGCTTATCGGCGAGGAAAAACTGCAGGCTTTCGCGGAAGCGCTGTTCACGTGTTTTCGATTTCGCGCCTATCCCACGGTCGCGGAATGGGAATCACGCCGCGCTCCTGTGACCGTTCCAAAAGAAATCGTTGCATCCTACCAGGAGAAACGACCCAAAGTTTACAGCCTGGACTGGTATGAAGGCATCGATCTGCTGAAGCTGGAAAATCGACCGGGATCGGGCGGGACAGCCGCTGAAGCGCTCGAAAGCATGGCTGCAGATGGAGAAACCACCGAGTTCCTGGGCGGCGGCGGTCCTCCCCCGGCGACTCTGACACTGGCTGCAGCCTCCAGCAGGAAAGCGACCGGCCTGGTTCTCGATCGGCCGTACCCGGTCGCCGTCTTCACGATGAACGGTCCGCATTTCGGCGATCGGTACGGGATAGCGGCGGAGTTGATGAATGCGCTTGAACGGGAAGGCATAGAAGTCCTGGCAGTCACATGCAACATGGCCTCTATAACCGGAATCATCCCCGAAGACCAGGTGTCCCAGGCCATCGGAGCGATAACCGCATGTTTCGAGGTTCCCCTGGTGTCCCGCGCATACTCGAAAAGTTGAACCCTTTCACTGCCCTCTCAATTTTTCGGCGGTTTCCTGTTTTTTCTTACACTTGATGCATAAAGTCGTAACCGGCCTTGCTTTCAGGCGCTCGATGGAAATAGGGCGACCGCACTTTTCACATATTCCATAGGTACCATCTTCGATTCTCTCGAGCGCATCGGTAATTTTGGCGATCAGGCGGCTCTCCCTCTCTCTTATTCGAAAACTGAAATCCCTGTCCGATTCCATCGATGCCTGGTCAATCGGATCCGGGGATTCCTCCTGCATATCTGAAAACCCGTCGGCGGATTTTTTTTCATCACGGTTCAGAACTTCCAGCCTTTCGCTCAGGAGATTACTGAAATAATCTTTAAGTTCTTCATTCAACATGTCTAATCTCACGCCTCCCTCGGGTCCTGCGCCGCACACCGGGGCTTAGGACCCAGCCTCTGGATCAATCGGCCTCTTTGTCCCCCGAAATGAAGCGTTCTGTGCGTTGAAAAGCCTCATCGTCGGTGAACTGGCGCGGCGGATGCTTGCAAAAATAAGACGAAGGCCCCTCCAGTGCGCCGCCTATCCCTCTCAACAGTGCCAGCTTAACGCATCTGATCGCATCTATCGCAACACCTCCGGAATTGGGAGAGTCTTCGACGGATAGACGAAGTTCCAGATCCATCGGGACATCACCGAATAATTTGCCTTCCATCCGGATGAAACAAACCTTGTTGTCCTTTTGCCAGGCCACATAATCACTCGGCCCGATATGAATATTGTCGTTTTCGAGACGGTGGGCCGCCACCGCCTGCACAGCCTCCGTCTTGGATGTTTTCTTGGATACCGTCCGTGCCCTGTTGAGCATGTTCAAAAAATCGGTGTTTCCACCGGTATTGAGCTGGTAGGTACGCTCAAGTTTTACGCCCCGTTTCTTGAAAAGATCCGTCAAAACGCGATGGGTGATCGTTGCACCCAGCTGCGATTTCACATCGTCTCCGATAACAGGAAGGTTACGATCCAGGAAGCGCCTTGCCCAGGCATCATTGCTCGCGATGAACACCGGCATGTTGTTGATGAAACCCACCCCCGCTTCCAGCGCACAGCCGGCGTAGAACCGTGTTGCCTGCTCGGAGCCGACAGGCATGTAGTTCAACAGGATTTCGGCCCCGGACTCCCGCAGCACCCGGACGATATCATCCTGTGAAGGCTGGGGGGAGTCGCTTACTGCGAAAGTGTATTTTTCGTCGTATTCCTTCATGTGTTCGGACACTCCGTCCAGCACCTGTCCCATTTGAACAAAAACTCCGGTCGAAGGCATGTCCGGGGAAAAAATCTTTGTACAGTTCGGAGCAGTGAAAACAGCCTCGTTGACGTCCTTTCCGACCTTTCGCCGGTCGATGTCGAAAGCGGCCACAACCTCTATGTCGAACGGCCTGAAACCTCCGATCTCCCAGTGCATGAGTCCGATCATGTCTTCGGGGCGCTTGTCCCGGTAATAATGAATCCCCTGCAGCAACGAACTGGCACAATTACCGACTCCCGCAACCGCAATCCTGATGGCATTCATAAATCGCTCACCTCCTTGGACTTGCATTCCTGCTTCTACTCGGACAAAAGCCCCGCGCTGCAGGGCAAAAGCGCAGAGGCAAAAAGACGAAAAAGCCTTCCAGCTTCAAAACATGATGTCGGGAATGGAATCCCGACCTACAATCGCTGACAACTCACTCCACCGTAACGCTTTTCGCAAGATTACGCGGCTTGTCTATGTCACGCCCCAGAAACAAAGCGCAGTAATAGGCCAGCAACTGGCAAGGAATTGCAGCTAACACCGGGTTCAAATAATCGAGGGTTCGGGGTATCTCGATAACTTCGTCGGCCACATCCCGGATCCTGCCGTCTCCTCTGGTTGCGATGGCGATAACCGGCCCCTTTCGGCTCTTTACCTCGTGAATGTTCCCCATCATCTTTTCATACATATCATCACGGGGAACAATCGCCACCGTCGGCATCCGGCGGTTGATCAAAGCTATAGGCCCGTGCTTCATCTCGCCCGCTGCATAGCCCTCGGCATGAATATATGAAATTTCCTTAAGTTTCAAGGCTCCTTCCATCGCAACCGGGAAATTGTACTTTCTCCCCAGGAACAGCCAGTTGTCGAAACGATAATACTTTCGGGCGATTCTCTCAATCAGGTGCGCCCCGGACAGGATCTCCTGAACTTTTTCCGGCAGAGCCTGCAGTGCTCTTATCGCTTCCACCCCTTCGGTCACCGAAAGATGTTGATGGCGGCCAAGGAGCAGGGCCATGAGTGTCAAAACAACCAACTGGGAGGTGAACATTTTCGTCGAAGCCACCCCTATCTCCGGCCCGGCATGGTTGTAGACGCCGGCTTCGGTCTCCCGTGAAATCGAGCTTCCCACCACATTGACGATACCCAGAAGACGCGCTCCTTTCCGCTTGGCCTCCCGGATCGCTGCCAGGGTATCCGCGGTTTCACCGGACTGGCTCAATCCAACCACAAAGGTGCTGGCCGGGAAATTGAGCTTCCGGTACCGGAATTCACTTGCCAGTTCGACCTGCACATCTATGTCGGTCAATTTCTCGAAAACATACCTACCTGCGGATGCTGCATAATATGAGGTGCCGCATCCCATCAAAACGATATGGCGGCATGCTTTCAGACTTTCCCAGACCGGCATCAGTCCGCCGAGCTTTGGAACGCCGTCCCCCGGCTCAATTCGTCCCCTTATCGCATTGTTGATCGTCTCGGGCTGTTCGAAGATTTCCTTCAGCATGAAGTGCGGAAACCCGTTCAGGCCGATGTCTTCCGCGTGCCATTCAACGTTCTCGCTGCTTCTTTTTATGGCCTTGGCATGGACGGTGGATATCGAAAAATCATTCTTTTTCAGGCTCGCCAGCTCGTTGTCCTTAAGATGGACGACCTTGTCGGTGTGACGCAGCATCGCGGCCACATCCGAGGCGGCGAAATGCCCGTCCTCCCCGATCCCTATTATAAGCGGACTTCCCCTCCTCGCGACGACGATTTCCTCCGGACACAGCCTGTGGAGAACCGCTATCCCGAAGGTGCCTTCCAGCTGGCTCATCGTCTTTCGGACAGCCTCGCTCAAATTTCCGTCAAAATTCATTGAAACCAGGTGAGCTATCACTTCGGTGTCGGTCTCGGAACGAAACACCACCCCGTTGTTCTCAAGCCGTTTCCTGTGGGAAAGATAATTTTCTATGATGCCGTTATGGATGACAAAAACGTCCCCGCCAACATCCATCTGTGGGTGGGCGTTCACCTCGCTCGGCTCGCCGTGGGTGGCCCATCTGGTATGTGCAATTCCTGTCGATCCTACGGGCATCGATCCATTGAGATCCGCCTCCAGGACGGCGATCTTCCCCACCGTTTTTCTACAAAAGACAGCGTCACGTTTCTGGACCGCCACGCCGGCCGAGTCGTAGCCCCGATATTCCAGGTGCTTGAGCCCTTCAATCAACAAAGGGCAGGCATCCTTCGTTCCCACGTAGCAAACTATTCCGCACATCAAAAAACTCCTCAAAAAAACTTAAGAATAATACCTTGCAATAATCAAACGGGCCAGATCACCGGCCCTTGCACCCAGGTAATCGCCGTGAACACCCAGCACCGCAATGCAGATAGGGTCCCGCCCGTCGTTAGGTACAGCAAAAGCGATGACCCAGTCCAGCCTGAAACGGCCGGTGACATCGTTTATCGACCCGGTTTTGGCGCCCACTTCAATCCCACGGTAGAGATTACTGCGGGTAAGCTTCGAAAAACTGTTTCTACCCGTTCCGCTGAGAACCGTTTCGCGCATCAGAATTTTCAGCGCATCGGCGGTTTCCGGCTCAACTGCCGTGGCCAGGGAAGAAGGTTCACTTAGATAAACCACTTCGCCCTGCCCGTCGACGACCGAATCCACAAGCCGGGGTGTCATTATAACCCCTTTGTTCACCACCGCGCAGCTTATCAGCGCCGCATGAAGGGGGGAGATGCAGGTCGTCTTGTTGAAGCCGGAGGCCACCTCCGCCAGGCCGAAATCATGCTCCGGAACTTCGATCGAACTGGGCGTCACCGGGATTTCGAAAGGAATATGGTTTCCGAACAGAAACCGGTTCGCATACGCCTCGAGTCCTTCTTTGCCCAGGTCATAAATTCCAACCCTTCCAAACACCGGATTGATCGACAGTGCAAAGGCTTTCCGAAAATCGACTTCATGCGCGTGCAGCCCCAGATCCTCTTTCAGCTGCCGGCGGTACAGGGTGTACCTGCCGCCTTCATAGCGCATCGTGGCATCCGGGGCGAGCCCGGCGTTTTCAAGGGCGGCCGCAGCCGCCACCACCTTGAATATACTTGCCGCGGGAAAATCCGAACGAACACATAAATTTTCGCTGCCGCCCTCCGCATCATAGCTCGCCATGGAAAGGACACCACCGTCTCCGGGTCGGATCACGACCGCCGCAGACTGAATAGTCTTTGATCTCTGGAAAAGCCGGTTTATGTAGGACTGGAGTTCAGGATCTATCGTGGTGTTCAATGAAAACGGAAAACCCTGGTACTCGAACGGAACCGAGGTGACCGCTTCGGGCCTGCAGAAATCGATGCCTGCCAGCAGGCCCGGAAAAACATCCGGCTTGATTACATCCTGTTGCTCTTCAGGGCATGCCTGCTTTGTTTCAACCGGCTGCCGGCCTTTCTCCTTAAACGGAAAAGGCAGGTATTTAAATACCACATAGAAGCCCACGACCACAAAGGCTCCCAGGAACCCCATGGCCGCCAGACGCGGCAGTCTTTTAAACACAAAGAACAAGCGCTTTTCACGCTTCAGTTTTCTCTGGTAAACCCGCCACTTGGCGTCAGTTTGGTTTTCGAACCTCATCGTGCTTCCGGTATGATTCTGTTCACGCCACCCATATAGGGGACAAGCGCCTCCGGTATCTGGACGGTACCATCGGCAATTTGGTAGTTCTCGATAACGGCGACCAATGTTCTACCCACCGCAAGGCCGGAACCATTGAGCGTATGCAGTAGCTCACTCTTTCTTCCTCCTGCCCGCCGGAACCGTATACCGGCACGCCTGGCCTGAAAAGCCTCGAAATTACTACAGGAAGAAATTTCCCGGTACACCTGCTGTCCGGGAAGAAACACCTCTATATCGTATGTCTTGGCCGAGGAAAACCCCAGGTCCCCGGTGCACAGTGTTACAACACGGTAAGGCAGCCCAAGCCTGCGAAGGATTTCCTCTGCGTCCCGTGTAAGGCTCTCGAGTTCGTCATAGGACGTTTCGGGTGTGCAAAACTTAACCAACTCCACCTTGTTGAACTGGTGCTGGCGGATCAGCCCCCGGGTATCCTTGCCGTGGGAGCCGGCCTCCGAACGGAAACAGGGCGTGTATGCCGCGTAGCGTAGAGGCAGGTCCTCTGCATCCAGGATTTCGTCACGGTGGATATTGGTTACCGGCACCTCCGCGGTGGGAATCAGGTAATAGTCGGTGCCCTGCAGTTTGAAGAGGTCTTCTTCGAATTTCGGGAGCTGGCCCGTGCCGGTCATGCTCGTGGAGTTGACGATGAACGGAGGCAGAACCTCCAGATATCCGTGCTCCCGGGTATGGATATCGAGCATAAAATTAATCAGGGCCCGCTCGAGCCTGGCTCCCATCCCCCTGTAGAGAGCAAAGCGTGCACCGGCAATTTTCGCTGCGCACGCAAAATCGAGTATCCCGAGATTTTCTCCCAGTTCCCAGTGGGGTTTCGGATCGAAATCCATCTTCCGAATCTCCCCGTATGTTCTGACCACTGGATTGTTTTCCTCCCCTCCGCCTACCGGCACGGATCGGTCGGGCATGTTGGGGATTTCGAGCATCAGGTGCTCCAGTTCTTCAAGACCGGCCGCCAGATCCTTCTCCATTTCCTTGATCCGACTCGATACGCCTTTCATTTCTTCTATAACCGATGAGGCATCCTCGCCTCTGCGCTTCATAGCTGCGATTTCCTCGCTCACATGATTTCTTCGGTGCCGCAAATCCTCCAATGAAGTGAGACCATCACGGCGTTCCCGGTCGAGCCTGGAAAACCTCTCGATATCAAGATCATAGCCCCGGTCGGCCAGCATTTGTTTAATTTCCGGCAAATTTGATCTAACGAATTTCAAATCGAGCATTCTTTACTCTCCTTATCCTTCAAAAGCTGTGCCGATCCGCTTTCGGCTGCGATATTAGCACTTCTGAGAGTTCTGGCAACATCAAAAAAGGCAAAACACAAGTTTACCGAACCGGATAGTGAAATCTTTTGATGTTTCACCCGAAACTTTCTATAATGTCGGCAGGTCACAGGTTTCATCCGAACGTAAATTCGTAAATATTCCCGAACGGGGTCCGGTCCAGGCGCCGCATATCCCCGGAGGTTGATATCCATGCCGTTCCTGTTCATCGGTTCTACAGGCGATAAGGCCGGCCACAGCATAATTTCGTGGGCCGTGGCGGACACGCTGCGTAACCGTGGCTTCCGGGTGGGCTTTTTCAAACCGTTTGGAACCCACCCGGTGCAGGAGCAGGACGTCCGGTCGGATGCCGACGCGTTTCTTTTCAAAAAGGTCCTGGCCCTCGAAACACCGGTTGAACACCTATGCCCCTATCCTGCTGCGGAGGACATCCCCGTCTCCCGCACCTCTGAAGAATTGCTGACTGAAACAGCAGAAAAAGCCGAATTCCTTGCACGCGGGGCAGACGTTCTCATCGTCATGGGCCGAACCCATATGTTCCTTGACGATGCTTCACACCCGGCTCCAGACGTTTCTGTTATCAACCGCCTCCAGGCCGATCTTCTCGTTGTTCACCGCTACAGGAAATTGTCGACCACCCGCTACAGCCTGCTCAGCATAGCATCGCTTCTCAAGGAGAGGCTGAGGGCGATCGTGATCAACAGGATCCCGGCCCCGGATTTCGAACGCGCCGTGAATTCGCCGGCCGGCTCCTTCGACCGCAGCGGGATGCCTCCAGCGCTGCTGATTCCAGAAGATCCACGTCTTAACTATCAGACACTGGCCGGAGCTGCAAGGGTTCTCGACGCAGAAGTGCTTTCCGGAGGGGAATTCCTGCAAAACACACTCGTGAGCAAAATAACGGTGGGTTCGGCCGTGCTGCCGGAGGCTTTGAAACTCTTCAGACGCGTCTATCACAAGCTTATTCTTCTGAAGCCGGAAGCTGACGAGCTGCCGCCGACCGCCGAATCCGTGGCGGGGATTGTTTTGACAGGTGGAGGAAAGCCGGCCCCCGCGGTTCTCGAAACGGCAAAAAGGGCGGGCATTACCCTGATGGCCGTCCAACATGACACCTTCACATCCATTGACAGGCTGGAACACAGCTCCGGCAGGCTGACCCATTACGACCAATACAAAGTCGAGCGCCTGGGCGAAATGATGGAGCAGGACGGGAAGATGAAAAAGCTCATCGCGGCGTTGAAACTGTAACCATCCCCGAGGCCTCACCCGAGGGTGTCGCTTATGATTGCAAGCAGTTTCTCCGGTGAAATGGGTTTCGAAAGGAACAGGTTCGCCCCGGCTTCGATGCCGTCTTTTTTATCCTGTTCCCTGCTCTTGGCGGTCAGAAAAACGATCGGCGTTTCCTTGTAATTATCTTTTTTACGGATCCTGCGGCACAGTTCGAAACCATCCATCTCCGGCATGATTATATCCAGCATGAGCAGATCGTACTGGTTTTCCTCGATTCGCTTGAGGGCTTCCCGGCCGCTTGAAACGGCCTGGACCTGGTATCCTTCCGGCTTGAGCAACTCGTCGAGGGCCATCAAAACCATCTCATCGTCGTCCACGATTAGAACTTTCTTATCCATCCTTTCGCTCCTTTCCCGGCTCGGCCACCGGTATCAAAACCGTGAATCGGCTCCCTTTTCCAACTTCACTTTCGACATCCAGCCGGCCACCATGGGTTTCGAGTATGCCGAAGCAAAGTGAAAGCCCCAGCCCGGTGCCCTTCCCGACCGGTTTCGTGCTAAAAAAAGGCTCCATAACCTTGTGCAGGTTCTCTTTGGGAATCCCTGCACCGGTATCCTTAACGCCGGCACAAACAAAGCAGTTTCCATCCTCCTGAGTGGTGAAAGTCGAGATGGTCAAAACCTTTTCACCGGAAACCTCTTCCATTGCATCCCTGGCATTGGAAATTAAATTCAAAAAAACCTGCTCAAGCTGATTGATATCGGCCATTATCGCAGGCAGGTCTTCACTAAGATCTCTGACTACCGATATATTATGATTGATTAACTGTTGACATGTAATCATTAATGCATTTTCGATCGGCTTATTAATATCTGTCAGATTAAATTCCGGTAACGTCTGCCGCGAAAATTCCCGAAGATGATCCACGATTTTTTCGATGCGGTCGTTGCATTCGCGGATCAATTCGAGCCGTTCGCGATGCTCCCAGTTACTGGGCACCTTTTTAAGTATCACGTAAAGGATCGTCTTGGAAGCCATCAACGGGTTGTTTAATTCGTGCGCCACTCCCGCAACCAGCTCACCGAGCGCCCTCATCTTGGATGCTTCGAAAAGCCGGACCTGGGCCGCCTTCAATTTGTCTTCGAGAATTTTCCGTTCGGTTATGTCCTTGAAGATGCCGGCGGTCCCGATCAGTTCGCCGTCTTCGTTTCTGAGCAGGAACAGGGACGTAACGATGGATATCACATCCCCGTTCTTGTTCTCCATCTGCATCTCGTAGTTCGCGGCGCGCTCGGCGATCTGCAGCAGGTTCATGATCTCCCTGGCTTCTCTGATGCCTCTGACATAGATACTCGAAACATGGCGGCCAAGCAGTTCTTCCCGTTCGTACTGGAGAATCTCCTCCATCGCCCGGTTCACGTAGGTTATATGCCCTTTGAGGTCCGTCGTCACGATACCGTCGACCGAGCTCTCCATGATGTTTTCCAGAAACTCCTTGGTCTCGCGAAGCTCCCGTTCGAGATGTTTGCGCAGGGTAAGGTCCTGGTCAATCTCCACGAATCCCGTAGTCCTGCCGTCGGGGTCCTTGATGGCGGTGATGGTCGTGTAAGCCGGAAAACGCTCGCCTCCCTTTCTCACCCTTGCCATTTCCTGCTCACAGAGGCCTTCACTCCTGGTGCGCCGGCTCATCTCGGCCTGGACGCCCCCTTCGACCTCTTCATCCGGGATAGTCACACTGATGTTCATTTTATTGATAACTTCTTCTTTTTTCCACCCATAAACCCGCTCGGCGCCCTTGTTGAACTCAATTATGTTGCCGTAAAAATCAAGTGCGATGATTGCATACTCGGTGGCGCTGTCGAGGATGCTGTTCAGGAAAAGACTCAGCCCCCGGTATTTCTCCCTGGACTCTTTCAGTTCGGTCGTGCGGGCCTCCACCATCTTCTCCAGATTCGACGTATAATGCTGGAGCTGGTCCATCATCCGATTGAACGAACTGCCCAGGAGCCCGATTTCGTCGCTGCGCCGTACCTGGACCCTCTGTCCCATGTCTCCGCCGGCCATCCTGGTGGTCACATGGGTAAGCTCCCGGATAGGGCTGGTCAATACCTTGGACAGGGCCACCGTCAGCAGACAGGCGAAAACCACGGCAATAAGAACAAGGATGAATATGAAGCGTTCTGTGGACTTCAACGCATGAAATATTTCATCCTCATAGCTGCCGGCCGCAATAATCCAGTCGAGCGGTTCAAAATATGCGTATTTAAGAATTTTATAGCGCGGGACAGTCTCCCCGAGCTCCACATTGATCCAGGGATAACGGATGGTCCCGATCTCCCGGTCGGAAAGGTTCAGAGCGTCTTCGATCATCGCCCGGATATAACGAAAACCGGATGAATCGGTCGAATCTATAATGTTTTCACCTTCCTTGGCCGGGTGGATTTTCAAAAACCCCCGGCTGTCAATGATGTACACGTAGCCGGTTTCCCCGACCCTGATCCGGCGTATCTCTTCGCGCATCAGACGACGGCTGTCGCTCCACTGCCCGGCCGTACTTCCATCCGTTTCGCCGTCGGCCAACTCGGCTTCCTGAAACATGCCACGCTGGATCTTGCACATCGAATAAACATTGCTGACGAGATGCTCGAGCTTCACCTCCGCACTGCTGCGAAGAGCCATGCTGAACCGGTCCATCGCAAGGTACGAAGACACGATCAGCGGCAAAAGCACAACGAAAAGCGTCACGGTAATCAGCTTGGTGCGAATGCGCCAGTTTCGAAAAGGTTTCGGTCGGAAAAGATTTTTTTTCACGGAACAACCTCGATTCAAAAAACGGGGTCAGGGAATGTCACCATGCCCCTCGGGGACCCGATCATCCTGTACATCACAGGTGAAACCCAGCCTTCTTCCAGAACCTCATCATCGACCTCGGTGAGTATTCCGTCATGAATCGCCCAGCTCCGGCCGCGCACGGTCCCGGCGAAATCCGGATGCCTGAAAGGAGTCCTTCCGTCGAGAAGCCGCGCAAGAGAGCACCCCGGCTGGAACAATTCATTTATCCGTTTCATCATCGAGTAGCCTGAAAAATATGCGAACCCGTGCTGTTCGTAGGAAATTGCATTGTGATAGAAAAGCGCTTCAAGTCTTATGCTCTTGATATCGAACATGGTGCAGAAAAACTCCAGGCATCGTATCACGGTGCCGGTCAGCCCCAGCCCCTTTCGAATCTGCCCGGGAAAATATCCATGGGAAAGCGCCCGGCATTCTTCCTCCACATTTCTCGCAGCCCACCCGAAAAGCGTGTCCCTGCCCTCCTGATCGACGTCAATCGAAAACCGGGGAGAATCCGGTTCGTTGGCGATTACGAAGTCCCAGGACAACTGGGTGTGGTCGGCGCCGTCCGAAAGCTGCAGCGAATAAAGGGGGTCTTCGACCTGTTGATGTTTAACTTCGATCAGGCAGGCACCATCGCCCGCCGGGCAGAACATCCGCACCGCCCGGCCGCCGGCGGCGGTTGAAAATGTGAGCGGATCTATCCCGAAGCGGTGAAATAAAACCGGGGGGACCAGAACCCGGTAAATACCCTGCTTCTCCCGTGGATCGAGAAAACTGATTCGCTGGATCCAGGACATGGTTCATGCCTTGATACACATAGTTGCCGTGCCGGGCTGAAATATACCGTCCCCCTGCCGGTATACGGGCGACGAAATCGATTTTGATTTGGATTTTCCAGTTACAAAGTCATTAGATCATTTCGCGGCGGAAGTCAAAAATAATGCATCGTAGATTTTTAGCTGTTGGCTGTTAGCCGGCGGAAAAAAGCACTACATGAAAAGCAGACGATACCGACGCCGACGCCGACGCCGACACCAACACCGACACTTACACTTGCACCGGCCGTGCGGGCCAGGCCAAAATTTCATTTCGGCACTCCAAAAAGATCGATGACGATTACGACAACGACAACCGTTCCGCTTGCGCTCCACTGACAACGACTGA
>OMKS01003116.1_pt1 | contig 13377 bp, 13 predicted proteins | sample 1674721 | NCBI WGS metagenome assembly OMKS01 (sample SAMN06264996, study PRJEB25208) | sediment metagenome | isolation source: hot spring sediment | place: USA: California | collected 2014-09-02 | reverse complement strand
CCACATGTACGCGGCCACGGTCTTGCCGGTGCCGCATCCGGCCCGGGCGAAGGTCACGCGGCCGGTTGAACCCGCAACCGCTTCCTGGAAACGACGCGGGGCCGAGCCCTTCAGGCGTACCTTCGAGATGGTCTGAAGGTCCTGTGCGGAGCAAACGCGGGTCAGAACGCTTTCCAGCCAGTCTGCGACATCAACCCCTTGTCGCGGCAGTGCGGAGCCGGTCGCGTCCGCGCTGATGAGCAACGCCTTGACCAGCGCCGCGAGACGGGACTGCAACTCATCGGCGTCCGGCAGGTCGGCCAACCAGTCCCGGAGTTCCGGCAGCAGACGAGACCCGGAGTTCTCCATCGTAGTCGGTTCGAGTTCCGGGGGCGTGTCCAGGGCCAGTTCCCGGCAGGCCAGTTGCAGACACGCCTTGAAGTCCGGGTGCTGTGAGTAGACGGTCAGCGGCGCACCGTTGCCCGACCGCCACTCCAGGACCGAGCCGTCTTCGAACTTGAGGTGATGCCCGGCGACCGCCGCAATCACGGTATCGCGCCATCGGTCGGATGAAGCGTTGAAGAGCCATTCCCGCAACTCGGGCCTTGCCAGCACCAGCCAAGCCGACAGCCAGTCGTGACGCAGAGCCTGCGGAGTGTTGCCCCGCACCGCCTCCTGGAAGTGGCTGTTGGCCTTGCCGATGTCGTGCAGGATTGCGGCGCGGAGCAGAGCCGCTTCCAGCCCGGCCGCATCAGCCGAGTTGGTCAATCCCATCGCGTCAAGCAGTACGGTACCGGCGACCCGGAAGGTGGTGCGGACGGCGGCGACAACGGAACCGAGGTGACCGGGCAGGGTCTCAGCCTGCCTTGGCGCGTCCGGATTCCGGCTGCTCTTGGCGAGCAGGCGTGCGGGTGCGGTCACGGCAAGGGCACGAATATCCCGCAGCCGAAGCGGCGGCGGCCGCCGAGGCCGCGTTCCTGCAACCTGAGCGATTCGTCGGCGGCCAAGCCCTGGACGATGACCGCGTAGCCGACCACCTGTCGCCCCCGAATCTCCAGCGTACGACGGACGAAGGGTGAGCGGTCCGGTTCGCCCCCGGACCGACCCTCCAGCGGCTTCGCGGCCCGGCGCTTGAGCAGTCCGGGCGTGCCCTTGGTCCCGAGCGCGGTCAGGTCTTCCTGCACCGCCGCAAGAAAGGAGTCGGGGTCGAGGCGGTCCTTGAGCTTGATGGTGACCAACCGACTGCGAAGCGCGGCGGCAGGCTTGAGCGCATAAGTCGTCGGCGTGCCGATGCGCACTTTGAGGGCGTCGAGCTCAAGCTCTTCACCGGCCAGAGGCAGGAGCTCACGGATATGGTCGCTGTCGAGACGCAGTGTGAGCCGGCTGGCAGGAGTCAGGTGGAGCAACCGATTGCCCGCGGGCCGGCCGTTGACCGGATGGATGCCGAGCGACTTCCGCGCCGGGTCGTGTACCCACGGTATGAGCCGGGAGACAGCGGCGTAGAGAGCATAGCCGTGGTCGGCCGGGATGCTCGCGCCGAGCAGGCGGAAGCTGAGGTCAACGGTCGGCATGGGGCCTCCTCCTATGCGAACCGGGTCTCGATTGCCTTGCGCCCTTGAGCCGAAGCGTGTAGGCGCGCTGGGTTGTCTGCTGTGCCATTACGGATACCTCCCGTTTCGATGGCGACAGCATAGCGGCCGGCCCACACCAGTCAAGCGGGACGTGTCGCCCCGCTCATCGGCCTCGACCCGGGCGACCGATTTGCCCCGGCCGCGCTCTGCGGCCCGGCCACCCGCGCACGGACTGAAGGGTTGATGCCGGCGGAGAAGATGAACCGGTTGACAAGAGCCGCCAGGCGGCCGATAATCATCCAGCACAGGAAGCAATGTGAAAGTCAGAGGAACCCGAGCCGCGCTCAGAGTCCTGCCGGTCCTGATGCTGGTTGCCGGTATGACTCTGTCCATGCTCTGCGGAAGGCACATCCCGCCCGACCGGCCGGTCATTGTCGCCGGGCCGGTCGAGGGCAGTATCAACGTCAACTATGCGTTCACGGCCACGGCCGTCAGCCCGGAAGGGGACAGCATCGCCATCCGGTTCGACTGGGGCGACGGCGATACTTCGGACTGGAGCGGGTACGTGGCATCCGGGGAAGAGGTCACGATGAGCCGTACCTGGGCCGATACCGGAACATACCACGTCAAGGCTCAAGCCCGGACACCGGCCGCCGCGGAATCGGACTGGTCCGAACCGCATCCGGTCACCATCACCGGTGAACCCGGCACCATCAAGTGGCGATACGAAACCGGCGTGAATGTCATTTCCAGTCCGGCCATCGGGGATGACGGCACGGTCTACGTCGGAACGTGGGATGGTACTCTTGTTGCTCTGAGACCGGATGGCTCGGTCATCTGGCAGTTTGAGCTGAACGGCTTTCTCTTCTCACCTCCGGGCGTCGGAGATGATGGCACAATCTACCTTGGAACCAGCAGGTCAAGGTTCGGGAGCGGCTATTTCTACGCCATCAACCCGGACGGAACTCTAAGATGGCGAGTCTATCAAGGCGATGAACTGCCCTGCGCCGGACCGGCCATTGCCGCCGACGGCACGGTCTACGTGGCAGGAGCCATCGAGTCGGGCGGTGGTGGCGTGCGTGCCTACGACCCGGACGGCAATCTCAGGTGGCGATACGAGGTTGGCGATTGGGTGTGCTCTTCTCCGGCGGTCGGGGTTGACGGGGCTGTCTACTTCGGGTCTTCTGACTCTTTTCTCTATGCCCTGCATCCGGATGGGAACCTGAAGTGGCGGGCTGGGACCGGCTACAACGGCCCTTCCTCCCCGGCCATTGCCGCCGACGGCACGGTCTACATCGGGTCCGGGGACGGACACCTCTACGCCATCAACCCGGATGGTACCCGAAGGTGGCGGTACCGGACCGATGGCTTCGTCTACTCCTCGCCGTCCATCGGAGCAGACGGTACCATCTATGTCGGGTCAAGTGACCGCTGTCTGTATGCCATCAGCCCGGACGGTACCCTGAGATGGCGATACCGGACCGGTCATGACTGCTACAGCTCCCCGGCTGTCCGTGCGGATGGTGCCGTGTATGTCGTGTCGGATGGTCTCTACGCTGTCACCCCGGACGGCGAGTTGAAATGGCGGTACGCGGATGCCAGCGGGACTTCCTCGCCCGCGATTGCGGAAGACGGCACGGTGTACTTCGAGGGCAGTGAGAAACTCCATGCCATCTACGGCGACAGCCTGCTGGCGAACACGCCCTGGCCGAAGTACGGAGCCGACAGCCGGAATACCGGCCGGGTCCGCAGGCCGTAAGCGGGCGTTGATGGGCGTTTGCGATACCGGAATCGGGACCGCAATGCCATCCCCCGGGCGCTCTTGACTTCGACCGCAGGGGCGCTATGTTCCCGCGTGAAATCGCGGGACGTCCTCGACCGGGCCGCCGCCTTCCACGGCCACCTCGGCCCCTGGCTCGCCCTCGGCCTCAAGGCCGGCCTCTATGCCCGCCGCGTCGTCAGCCGCAACCCGTTCTGCCTCAAGGCCGTCGTCCACTGCCCGGGCCGCACCCCCTACACCTGTTTCGTGGACGGGGTCCAGGTCGGCTCCGGCTGTACCCTCGGCAAGGGCAACATCCGCCACATCCGCGCCGCCCGCGGGACCTGGGTGGAGTTCACCGAGAAGGACACGCCCGGCGCCGGGCTCAAGCTCGAACTCCGGCCCGAAGTCTGGACCGAGCTTCATCTCACCCCGGCACCGAACGAAGCCGCGGTCATCAGACTCGGCCGCACGTTCTACGCGCGGCCGCTCAGCAGGCTCTTCATCGAAACCCGCGCCTGACCGGACCGCCTTTCCCGCTTTTCTCCGGTGGCCGCGCAGGGCGAAACGCGAATCGCCGCGCGGCGTCGCGCGTCTAAGAGACGAAGAGGCCGATACGAAGGCACAAAGGAGGTGTTTGAAATGGCCAAGAACCTGGTCCGCTGGGACCCGTTCCGCGAGGTGACGTCTCTGCGCGATGATATTGAGCGGCTGTTCGATTCGGTCTACGGCCGCTACCCGCGCGAGCGCTCGGAGATTTCCTGGGCCCCGCCGCTGGACATCGAGGAGACCGATACCAATATCGTCATCCGGGCCGAAATCCCGGGGATGAAGAAGGACGACATCAAGATTTCCTTGACCGGCGATACCCTCTGCATCTCCGGCGAGCGACGCCACGAGGCCGAGCAGAAGGAGAAGACCTTCCACCGCATCGAGCGCGCCTATGGCCGCTTCCTGCGCACGCTGGCCCTGCCCGCCGACGTGGACGGCGCGAAGGTCAAGGCCGGCTATAAGGACGGGGTGCTCGAACTGACCCTGCCCAAGTCCGAGAAGGCCAGGTCCCGGGACATCGCCATCGAAGGCTGATTCTCAAGGAGACCGAATCCCGCCGGCGCGGCCCGCCCTTGGGCGGGCCGTGCCGGTTTCCCGCTCACTGCCGGGCTGTTGCATCGCCCGGGTTCGGGATTATCATCCTGAACGATGGACAGGTTCCTGATTCACGGCGGCCGGCCGCTCTTTGGCTCGGTCAGCGTCGCCAGTGCCAAGAACGCGGTCCTGCCGATTCTCGCCGCCTGCCTGCTCACCGAGGAGGAGTGCGCCATCCGCAACGTGCCGGCGCTTGAGGACGTCCGGACGATGCTGAAACTGCTCGCCGCGCTCGGCGTCTCGGTACAGCATTCGGGCCGGACGGTGCGGCTCTGCGCCGGGGGACGAATCGCCCGGTCAGCGCCCTACGACATCGTCCGCAGGATGCGGGCGGGCTATTACGTGCTCGGGCCCCTGCTCGGCCGGTTCGGCGAGGCCCGGGTTTCCCTGCCCGGCGGCTGTGCCATCGGCGCGCGGCCGGTGGACCTGCATCTCAAGGGCCTGGAGGCGCTCGGCGCCCGGGTCGAGGTCGAGCACGGCTACGTCCAGGCCCGGGCCCGGCGGCTGGCCGGCGCGGCGATGCGGCTGGAGGGCACGAGAGGCCCGAGCGTGGGCGCGACCGCCAACGTGATGATGGCCGCGGTGCTGGCGCGGGGCGAGACGGTCATTGACGGCGCGGCCCGCGAGCCGGAGGTGGTTGACCTCGCCGCCTTCCTCGGCCGCCTCGGCGCCGACATCCGCGGCGCGGGCACGCCGACGGTGCGGGTCCGGGGCGTGCGCCGGCTCGGCGGCGCGGACTTCCGCCCGATTCCGGACCGGGTCGAGGCCGGGACCTTCGCGGTCGCCGCCGCGCTGACCGGCGGCCGGGTCCAGGTCCGCAACTGCCGGCCCGAGCATCTCGCCGCGGTGGTGGACAAGCTGGGCGAGGCCGGCGCCGAGGTCACCTGCGAGCGCCGCTCGCTGACCGTCACCGGCCGGGGCCGGCCCCGGCCCCTCTGCCTCGGCACCGCCCCCTACCCCGGCTTCCCGACCGACATCCAGGCCCAGTTCACCGCCCTGCTCGCGGTCGCCGACGGCACCAGCGTCGTGACCGAAAATATCTTCGAGGCGCGGTTCCTGCACACGATGGAGCTGGCCCGGATGGGCGCGGACATCCAGGTCAGCGGCAGTGTCGCGGTCATCCGGGGGGTGCCCCGGCTTTCCGGCGCGCAGGTGATGGCTTCGGACCTGCGGGCTTCGGCCGCGCTGGTGCTGGCCGGGCTGGTCGCCGAGGGCGAGACCGAGGTGCGGCGCATTTATCATCTGGACCGGGGCTACGAGCGGCTCGAATCCAAGCTGGGCGCGCTCGGGGCGCGCATCGAGCGCCGGGGCGATGATTAGGCGGCGCCGGGCCACCCGGCCGGTCCGCGTCGGCGGGCTGGTCATCGGCGGCGGCGCGCCGGTCGCGGTCCAGTCCATGACCAATACCCGGACCGACGATGTCGCCGCGACGGTGCGCCAGACGCGGAGCCTCGCCCGCGCCGGCTGTGAGCTGGTGCGCATCGCGGTGCCCGACGCGGCCGCGGCCGCGGCCCTGCCCGAAATCCGGGCCCGGCTCAAACTGCCGCTCTGCGCCGATGTCCATTTCGACCACCGGCTCGCGCTCGCCGCCATCCGGGCCGGCTTCGACAAGGTGCGCATCAACCCGGGCAACATCGGCGCCGGCGCCCGCACCGGCCGGGCACGCTCGGCGCGGGTGTGCGAGGTGATCCGGGCCGCGGCCGACGCCGGCACCGCCATCCGGGTCGGCGTCAACGCCGGCTCGATTGACCGGCGCTTCGCCCGCCGGCCGACCGTCGCGGCAATGGTCGCGAGTATGGCCGAATGCCTCGCGCCGTTCGAGGCGCTCGGCTTCCGGGCGCTGGTGCTGTCGGCCAAGGCCAGCGGCGTGCCCGAGACCGTCGCCGCGTACCGCGAGCTTTCGCGCCGCTGGCGCTGGCCGCTTCATCTCGGGCTGACCGAGGCCGGCCTGCCCTTCGAGGGCGCGATCCGCTCGACCGCGGCGCTCGGTGCCCTGCTCGCCGAGGGCATCGGCGACACCGTCCGCGTCTCCCTGACCGGGGACCCGGTGCGCGAGGTCGAGGCGGCCTGGGAACTGCTCGCCGCGCTCGGCCTGCGCCGCCGCGGGCCGCTGGTCTATGCCTGCCCGACCTGCGGCCGGACCGGCATTGACGTCGCCCGGCTCGCCCGCGAGGTGAAGCGGGCGCTGGCCGGGTGCCGCGAGCCGCTCAAGATTGCGGTAATGGGCTGTGTCGTCAACGGCCCGGGCGAGGCGCGGGCCGCGGACTACGGCATCGCCGGCGGCCGGGGCCGGGGCGCGGTCTTCGCCCGGGGCCGGGTCCTGCGGACCGTGCCGGCCGACCGCCTCGTCCGTGAACTGCTCCGCGCCATTGCCGCCGGGCAGGCGCGGACTTGACCGACCGCGTCCGTCCGCTATATTGCCCGCGATGATGAATCTTCCTGCCGCCATCCGCACCCTCAAGGACGAGAGCGAAGCGGTGCTCGTGCCCGACGGCCCGTTTCCTTTCGGCATCGCCGCGGACCGGGTCGAGGCCCGGCTCGCCGAGCTCAAGCAGGAGGCCGAACCGCTGTTCGGCACCGAACTGCCGCCCCGCACCGTGACGATGCGGGTCTGCTACATTGACCGCGGGCCGGTCACCAACCGGCGGTACGAGCGTTTCATGGCCGCGACGAACCACCCATCGCCGCTCTACTGGCTGGACCCGAGGTGGAACCGCCCGGACCAGCCGGTCGTCGGCATCAGCTACCGCGACGCCGAGGCCTACGCGCGCTGGGCCGAGAAGCGCCTGCCGACCGAGGAGGAGTGGGAACGCGCCGCCCGCGGCACCGACGGCCGCACCTGGCCCTGGGGTGACGAGTTCCTGCCCCTGCACTGTAATTCGCGGGAGTTCGCCGCCGACCACACGACCGAGGTCGGCCGGTTCCGCGAGGGCGTAAGCCCGGTCGGCGCGCTGGATATGGCCGGCAACGTCTGGGAGTTGACAACCGGCGACTGGGAGGGTTTCGGTAAGGCCATCCGCGGCGGGAGCTACGCCAACCCGGCCGCGTTCTGCCGCACGACCTGCCGCTGGGGAATTGACCCGGACCTGAAAGGCTCGACCTGGCTGGGCTTCCGCTGTGTGATGGACCTGGCCAAGGCCCGCATCTACGCCCGGCCCGCCTGACCCGGCCCGCGGCTAGTCGCCGGCGCGCTGGATGTCGGCGAGGACCGCGGTCAGCGCCTTCACGAACCGCTTGTTCTGGGGCTGGGTGCCGATCGTTACCCGGAGCGCGTTCGGGAAGCCGTACTGCTTGACCGGCCGGGTAATCACGCCGCGCTGTTGCAGTCCCTCGAACACGACCTGCGAGTCCACCGCGAAGTTGACGAGCAGGAAGTTGGTGAAGCTCGGGATGTAGAAGACCTTGAGCTGTTCGAGTTCCTTGCTCAGGTACTTGCGGCCCGCGTCCACCTGCTTCCGGCTCCGGGCGGCGTGAGCCTTGTCGTCCATCGCCGCGATCGCCGCGGCCTGGGCGGCGCGGTTGACGTTGAAGGGAATCCGGACCTTGCCGATGGTCTCGATTATCGCCGGCCGGGCGACGCCGTAGCCGACCCGGATGCCGGCGAGGCCGTATATCTTCGAGAAGGTGCGGAGAATCAGCACGTTGCGGTTGTCGTTGTAGTAGTCGAACGAGCGCGGGTACTGCTTGCTGGTGATGTACTCGGCATAGGCCTCGTCAATGATGACCAGCACCTGGGGCGGGACCGCGCGGATGAACGCGTCCAGCTCGCGCCTGGTCGTCATCGTCCCTATCGGGTTCATCGGGTTGTCGAGGTAGACGATGCGGGTGCGCTCGCCGATGTTCTCGAGCATCCGGTCGAGGTCGTGGCGGTACTCCTTGGTCGGGATCTCGCGCAGGCGGCAGTCCATCACCATCGAACCGACCTTGGCCATGATGAACGAACCCGAGGACATCAGCAGTTCGTCTTCGGGCCGGAGGTAGGCGAGGCAGGCCATCATTATCAGCTCGACCGAGCCGTTGCCGACCAGCACCGATTCCATGTCCACCCGGTGCCGCTTGGCCAGCCGCTCGCGCAGGATGTGGCAGGAGTCCTCGGGGTAGAGGTTCAGCCTGCCGAGCTCGCGCCGGAGCGCGGCCAAAGCCTTGGCCGACGGGCCGAGCGGGTTCTCGTTCGAGGCCAGCTTGTCGATCGGCCCGCGCAGGCCCAGCTCGCGGACGACCTGTTCGGTCGGCTTGCCCGGCTTGTAAGGGCGGATCGAATCAATGTTCGGTCGGGGTGTCGGGTACTGTCCGGAGTTCATGTCCGGTTGCATTGTTTACCTCCTTGGTCCGGTTCAGGAGCGCACCGGCGTCGTTGCCGGCGGCCCGGTCCGGCTGGCGGCGCATCACCGCGAAGATGATGCCGCCGGTCAGCGCGAAGGTCAGATCGAGCGCCAGGAAAAGCAGTGCCGCGGCCAGCGCCAGTTCCGGCGCGAGGCGGCCGGCAAGCCAGTCGGGCGTGAAGAACAGCACGAACGCCCATTCCCGCACGCCCAGCCCGCCGATCGTCGGGATGTTGACGACGATGTTGAGTAGCGGGATGAAGACGAAGTAGTAGGCGACCGGCACCGTGCCGCCGAGCGCGGCCGCGACGCTTGCCCAGCTCGCGGCCAGCGCCGCCTGCACGCCGATGCCGGACAGGAAGCTCAACCTCAGCGCCCGGGGCTGGTGGCGGTAGGCCTTGACCGCCGTGTAGACCGAGTCGAGCCGCTCGCCCAGCCGCAGGAAGCGCACCCGGCCGAACACCCGCATCGCCAGCCGGTGGGCGAAGTCGTTGAAGGACACCAGCGTCAGCAGGGTGAGCAGGGCCAGCCCGGCCAGGAGCGGCAGGATGATGCCGAAGCCGCGGAAGGTGAGGCCGGCCAGCGGCAGTTCCAGGCTCCGCGCCCCGGCGTCGAAGGCGAACAGGCCCAGCGCCACCGCCACCGCCAGGAAGAGCAGGCTCACGAAGCCGATGAGCCGGTCGAGCAGGGTCGCCGAGAGCGCATCCGGCGCCCGGCCCTTCGGCGCGGTGTAGGTCACCCGGAACAGGTCGCCGCCGATCGAGGTCGGCAGGAGCTTGCAGAAGAAGAGCGAGAGCGTGAACACCCGGGCCAGGTACCAGGTCGAGAACGAGAGCCGGCGCGCGGCCAGCAGAATCTGCCAGCGCCAGCTCGAAATGATGATGAAGACGACGTACCAGCCTGCGGCCAGCACCAGCGGCCAGGGCCGGACCCGGGCGATGATCCGGCCGACCTCGGGCAGTTTGTCGCGGAAGATGTAGAGCAGGAGACCGAGCAGGAACGCGGACAGCAGGACCCGGCCGACCGTGCCCGCCCACCGCCGCCGGCCGCTCACTCTCCGCCCTCGCGTTCCCGGCGCCGGAGCCGCTGTTCGATATCCTCGAGCCGGTCGCCCAGCATCGCCAGCGTCTCGCCCAGGAAGCCGGCCGCGAAGAACAGCACCCCGGCCAGCACCAGCAGTATCACCAGGTACAAGAGGGGCCGGAAGCCGTGGCCGAACAGGCGCAGGATTATCGCCAGCAGGCCGACCAGGAAACCGGCCGACAGCGAAACCGTCCCGAGCGTGCCGAAGTAGAGCATCGGCTTGCGCATGAAGGTAAGCTGGAACCCGACCGCAATCAGGTCGAAGAAGCCGATGAGCACCCGGAACGGGCTCGAGTACTTGGGCGTGCCGTGCAGGCGCGGCCGGAGCAGGACCGGGATCTCGGTCACCGAGAATCCCCGGGCCGCGGCCAGCGGCACGATGTAGCGGTGCCAGTCCTTGCGCAAATGCACGCCCTCGAGCACCTCGCGCCGGAAGGTCTTGAGCGCGTTGATGTCGCGCACCCGGAGCCCGAACACCAGCCGCGCCAGCCGGTTGTAGACCGCGGACACGAACCGCTTGTCGTACTGGCCGCGCTTCTCGCCGGTGACGAGGTCGAAACCCTCGCGCACCTTGTCCGCCTGCCGGATGACGTCGTCGGGGTCGAACTGCAGGTCCGCGTCGAATACCGAGATGATGCTTCCCCGCGCGGCCGCGAGGCCGGTGACGATCGCCGCGGTCTTGCCCAGGTTGCGGACGTGGCGGCAGGAGACCAGGAACGGGTGCTTCTCGAGCAGTCGGGCGACGACTTCGCGGGTGCCGTCGGTCGAGCCGTCATCCACCAGCACGACCTCGAAACCCGGCGGCGTCTTTTCGGCAATCTCGGCCAGCAGGGGTTCTAAGTTCTCCGCCTCGTTGTAGGCGGGAACGATATACGACAGTTCGACCGCCGGAGGCGCTTCCGTGGTCGCGTCCCCGGTCGGGACGGCGGGTTCTTGATATGACATTGCTTCTGCGGGCACCGCCGAACCGGAATCCGGACTCAATGCCCGGGTGAATATACCCGGACTGCGAGGTTTGTCAATAAGGAATGTGACCGGTCCGGGCGTAGCCAGGGAGAGGTCTTATCAGGTAAGATACTGAAAAGAGTTGGCTTAAGTCTCCATCCGGCGGTTCTGGTCCTGTCCTGTGGTCCGGCCCCAGTTCTCCGGCCGGACCTTGTCCGGGTCGTACCGGGTCCGGGGCGACGGGCTCTCGGCCGGGTGGCCGACCGCGATGAGGCACAGCAGGCCGAAATCTTCGGGCAGGCCGAGATACTGCTTGAGCGCATCTTCTCTTTCCGCCCGCGGGTGCACGCCCAGCCAGACCGCGCCCAGGCCGAGCATCGCGGCCGCGACGAGGATGTTCTCCGTCGCGGCCGCGCAATCCTGGACCCAGAAGTCCGCGTTGACCTTTCTGTCGCCGCAGACCGCGATGCAGGCCCCGGCGGTCTTCAGCATCTGCGCGTAGGGATGAATCCCGGCCAGCCGGTCCAACCGCTCGCGCCCGGTCACGACCACGAACCGCCACGGCTGAAGGTCCCGGGCGCTGGGCGCGGCCATCGCCGCCTCGAGCAGGGCGCGGAGGTCCGCCTCGGCCACCGGCGCGCCGGTGTATCGTCGCACACTGCGCCGGGCGAAGAGCGCTTTGAGCCTGGGGTCCATCAACCCCGGCTCAGCGTGCCAGCACCAGCCGGGCGGTCCGGCTCTCTTCGCCGCCGGTGAGGCGGGCGAAGTAGGCCCCGGCCGCAAGACGCCGGCCGGACTCGTCGGTGCCGTCCCAGACGATGACGCCCTCACCCGCGACCGTACGGTTCCAGACCGCTCTGCCCAGCGCATCGAACACCTCGAGCCGGCCGGGTCGGCCGAGCGCCCAGCGGAACCGCACCGGCCGGCCGGGCACCGGCCCGACCTCGAACCGGTCCGGCACCGGCGGCGGCGCCTCCTCGACCCCGACCTGCTCGACGCCGAGGTAGAGCGCAACGTGGCCTTCATAGGTCCCGAGCAGGAAGTCGGTGACCCCGTCGTTGTTCCAGTCTCCGAACCCGACCCGGGAACCGGCGGCGTTGCCGAACGTGTAGCGTATCGGCGTGCCGTCTTCCAGCTTCAGCGTTTCCCCGGCCGCGAACTCGGGCGCGCCGGGCGTGCCGGTGTTCCGGAAGAAGTGGATGTAGCCGCCGTTCTCGCCCGCGACCAGGTCCCAGAGCCCGTCGCCGTCAAGGTCGAAGATGTACGGGTTGACCCGGTAGAGGTTGATGGGCGCACCGCCCGCCTGCACCGGCTCGTAGTCCTGGAACACCGGCCAGGTATCCGAGGTCTGGTTCAGGTAGATTCTTATCTCATAGGCCTCACGGCCCAGGACGACGTCCTTCATCCCGTCGTTGTCCCAGTCCACCACCGCCGGCTGGGAGTTGGCGCCGACCGTCCAGACCGTGCCGTCGAGCAGTTGATACTGCTTGTGCGCGGTCATCTCGCCGAGCGAGTCGCGGATGAAGACGTTGAAGAAGCCGCTCCGGTCACCGGAGATGAGGTCCGGGATGCCGTCCGAGTTCCAGTCCACAACCTGTGGACACGAGCCGACACATCAGCCATACGGAAGCTGGATGATCTGGCTGTCGGCGTGCAGGTACTCATAGCTTGCGAACACCGGCGCCGAATCCTCGCCCACGTTCTCGAAGTAGGCAATCTGGCCGTAGGAGAACTGGCCGACGACCATATCCTTCTTGCCGTCATCGTTCCAGTCGAACATCACCGGCGCGGTGTAGTAGCCGAGGTCAATCGGCGTCCCGCCGGACTCGATTCTGACCGGCCCGCGGAACCGCGGCACCTGTCCGAACGCCGGCACCGCGACGGCCAGTGCGGCGATGAGGACCACTGCTGTTTTCATCGTGTCTCCTTTCGGGCGCTCCACCGCCCGGACCACGATTATCTCCGGCCCGACCGGGCCTGTCAAGCGCCGCGGTCGAGCCTGAGTACGAACACCCGGCCCGCGCGCCGGGCCAGGTACGCCTCGAGCCGTTCCTGCAGTCTCTGCTGTTGCAGGTATCCCCTGATCATCTCCTGCATCTCGGCGAAACCGAGCATCCGCTCGTCCTGACGGTCCACGACCTTGACAAGATGATAGCCGTGTTCGGAGAGCACCGGCTCGGAGACCGCGCCCGAATCCAGCCCGGCCACGACCGAATCGAACGGCGATGAAAGACCTTCGATGAGGAACTCGCCCAGGAAACCGCCTTCCTCCGCGGTCGCCGGGTCCGCCGAATGCGCCCAGGCCAGCGAGTCGAAGGCCGCGCCGGCCAGTGCCAGCCGCCGAAGTTCCTGCGCCCGGTTGCGCGCCCGCAGGGTATCGGCCCGGCCCAGCGGCACCCGGATGAGAATCGTCCGCAGGCGCACCCGTGTCCCGTCCCGGGCCTCGAGCCGGACCATCAGGTATCCTTCGCGGCCCCGGAACGGGACACGGGTGCGCCTGCGGACGATTCTCATCCGGGTGCCGCTGGGCCGGGTGTTCGTACTCAGGCTCGACCGCGGCGCTTGACAGGCC
>OMKS01003115.1_pt1 | contig 13377 bp, 17 predicted proteins | sample 1674721 | NCBI WGS metagenome assembly OMKS01 (sample SAMN06264996, study PRJEB25208) | sediment metagenome | isolation source: hot spring sediment | place: USA: California | collected 2014-09-02 | reverse complement strand
GCGGGCTATTGGTCCCTGCCTGTTTTTTGCCTAGATTACCCCCTTCACAGGGGGCTTGACAATTACCGGATTCTTCGGTAACATTTTCATTTGGTAGAACCATACCACACTCGGTAACATTTTACGTGATAGAAAGCACACGTGCAACGTTTTAGGCGTTACGGTGTATAATCAACGCACATTCTATCTCAGAGGCTACAGATGAAGATACGATTTCACTATGGATTGCTCTTAAGCTTATGCTTATGCTTACTCAGCAGTTTATTTACGTCGCCCGTGGCTGCCGGTGCTCCGGTCGTTCGGGCGGTGATGTTCTACTCGCCATCGTGCGGGCATTGCCATCAAGTTATCACGGAAGTGCTGCCGCCCCTGTTGGAAAAACACGGCAATCAATTCGAAATCGTCGGCGTCAACACAGCCGATCCAGGTGGACAGGCGCTATATCAAGCCACCATCGCACAGTTCGAGATTCCCCAAGAACGTCGCGGCGTGCCCACGCTCGTCATCGGGGACATCGTGCTGGTCGGCTCCCTCGAAATCCCCCAACAACTGCCGGGGCTGATCGAGGATTATCTGGCGCAAGGCGGTATGGATTGGCCTGCCATTCCTGGTCTGGTAGAGGCATTGGAGGCGAGCGCCGCCACGCCCGAACCGGAGACGCCGGAAACCCCGTTGCCCGAACAAGACACTTCGTTACCCACACAGCCGGCTACCGCCGCCGTCGAAGCGACGCCCGTAGCAGAAGCGACGGTTCCCGCTGAAACGGCGGTCCCGACCATCCCCGGCGTCGTCACCGATGACGGCGACTGGCGCACCCGCTTCGCCCGCGATCCGCTCGGCAACGGCATTTCCGTTTTGGTACTGCTGGGGATGCTCGTCAGCGTTATCTATCAGGGTGTGGCGCTGACCCGCGCACCCGGCGCAACTGCGCAACAACGCTGGTCTTGGGCCATCCCCCCGCTCGTCGTGCTCGGCTTGATCGTGGCGGGCTACCTGGCTTACGTGGAGACGCAGCAAGTCACCGCCGTCTGCGGGCCGGTGGGGGATTGTAATGCCGTCCAACAGAGCGAGTTTGCGCTGCTCTTCGGTTTTCTACCGATTGCCGTCCTGGGCCTCATCGGCTACGTCGGCATCGGCGCGGCGTGGGCCGTGGCGCGCTTCAGGTCTGGCCGGTGGGTACACTTGGCGAAGCTGGCGCTGGTGGGTATGGCCTGGTTCGGCATAGCCTTCTCCATCTACCTGACCTTCCTGGAGCCGTTCGTCATCGGCGCGACGTGCGCCTGGTGCCTTACTTCGGCCGTGGTGATGACGTTGCTCTTTTGGCTGATCGCCCCACTCGCGCGCCCGGCGCTGGCGGCGGTACGTGCGTCACGCAACTGAAGACTACAAAAGTCTCAGCACGTACTGCGTCTTGCAAATCTATCGTTCAACGCAGACATGTGCTCAACCAGACGCCTCGTGAGACTTTTGTAGTCTGATTACTATGACGATGCCACTCCTGACCACCAAGCTCCATATCCCGCTGCTGCGCCCTGATCCTTCGGCGGCGCTCAGCACAAGCCGGGTGCCGCGTCCCCGCCTCATCGAGAGGCTGGATGAGGGGCTGCGCCTGGGGCGCAAGCTGACCCTCGTTTCCGCTCCGCCCGGTTTTGGCAAGACGACGCTGGTCGCCGAGTGGCTCTCCAACAAAACTCGTGAAGTCCCCTCCCATGCTATCGCCTGGCTCACCCTGGACGAGGCCGACAACGACCCGGCGCGCTTCTTCGTCTATCTCATTGCCGCACTGCGGCAGCTTGACGGGGAGATCGGGCAGGCCGCCGAAAGCCTGCTGGGCGCGCCGCAGTTGCCGCCGGTCGCCGCGCTGATGACGCTGCTCATCGACGACCTCGCCGATCTCCCTGCCTTTGTGCTCGTACTGGACGACTACCATCTGATCCATACCGCGCTCATCCACGACGCCATTGAATTTCTGCTCACCTACCAACCCCCGCAGATGCACCTGTGCCTGGCGACGCGCACCGATCCGTCGCTTTCCCTGCCTCGCTTGCGTGTGCGCGACCAGATGACCGAAATCCGTGCGGACGACCTGCGCTTCACGGCGGAGGAAGCGGCGACGTTCCTCAACCGGGCTTTGGGACTGACGCTCGATGCCGGCAAGGTCGCCGCGCTCGAGGCCCGCACCGAGGGGTGGATTGCTGGATTGCAACTCGCGGCCCTCTCGATGCGCGGCAAACAGGACATCGCCGGGTTCATCGACGCTTTTAGCGGCAGCAACCGCCACGTGATCGACTATCTGGCCGCAGAAGTGCTGGCCCAGCAACCGGATGAAGTTCGTGACTTTTTGTGCCAAACCTCGATCCTGGATCAATTGACGGCCCCGCTCTGCCGGGCTGTCACCGGCAAGGATAACAGTGCGGCCCTCCTCAGACAGTTGGAACAAGCCAATCTGTTTCTCGCTCCGCTGGATCAACAGGGCGAATGGTATCGTTATCACCGCCTCTTTGCCGATTTCTTGCGCACCGAGTTAGACCCTCAACGCCGGGCCGCCTTGCACCTGAAAGCCGCGCACTGGTACGAGGCAAACCACCTGCTGTCCAACGCCGTGGAGCACGCATTGGCTTCAGGGGACATTGGCAAATCTACACGCCTCATCGCGGAGGTGGGCAATTGGGCGTTGTCCAAATGCATGATCGTCACGGTGCTCGGCTGGCTGGATACGCTGCCGGACGAGATCGTGCGCGCCAACGGTGAACTGGCTTCGCACAAAGCGTGGGCCTTGTTCGTGACCGGGCGCGTCAAAGAAGCCGGCGCTTATGTCCGTTCTGTGGAGGCCAGCCTGCCTGCGGATGCCGCTCCGCTCGACCGGGGCAGGCTGTTGAGCCTCAAATGCAACACGGCCGAGCCGCCGGAGATCGTTCGATTGGCCCGGGAAGCGCTCGATCTGATCGGCGATGCCGACCCCTTTTCCCGTGGCATCACCTTGTTTATGCTCGGCGACGCGCAGGACAAGGTTGGCGACGTCGCCGGGGCGATCGAGACTTTCCAGGAAGTGCTTCATCTGGGCCGGCAATATGGCGAGCAACTGTCCACCGTCATCGCTGCGGGACACCTGGCTATCTCGCTCAATGTACAAGGCCGGCGCCGCCAGGCGCTCACGATCTGCCAACACGCCGTCGAACAGTACGTGGACGGGCGCGGCAGACCGCTACCCCAGGCCGGACTCGTCCACGTTGAGTACGGTATGCTGGAATACGAAGCCAATAACCTGTCCGCGGCCCGTCTGCACTTGCAGCGCGGGCTGGCATTGGGACAGCAATCTGCCACCGTGCCGGTCGTTCTCTACGCGATGGAAGGGCTGGCGCAGCTCGAATTTGCCATAGGGGAAAGCGAAAGTGCTTTGGCCACCATCCAGGAAGCCGAGCGCATAGCCTCTCAGCAGTCAAGTCTGTCTGGTGCGATGAAACGCTGGCCCTCGAAGCCACGCTTGAATCGCGCCGTGGGAATTTGCTCGCCGCCGAACGCTGGGCAGCGAATGTAAATCCATCGGTTGCCGAATCGGCGGACTCGGTCCACCGGTACAAATACGTGGCCTATGCGCGGCTCCTTTTGGCGCAGAGTCGTCCTCAAGAGGCCCAGGTCATTCTCGCCAACCTGGAACGCTCGGCCCAACACGACGACCGGCAACGCGACCTGATCACGATTCACATTCTCCAATCCCTGGCGGAGCGGCAACTCGGCCGCGAGGCAAGCGCCCTGGCCTATGTGGAAAAGGCCCTGCGTCTGGCCGCGCCGGAGGACTACGTCCGCGCCTTCCTGGATGAGGCGCCGGCGGTAGCAGAAATGCTGGTCAAGCTGAACCACGTTGCCCCTCAGTTTGTGGACAAACTGCACGTCCCCACACCCCCACACTCCCACTCCCCCACACTCATAGAACCCCTCAGCGACCGCGAGCTTCACGTGCTGCGTTTGCTGACCACCGACCTATCCGCCCCCGAGATCGCCGAGGAACTTTTCGTCGCGGTAAGCACCGTCCGCTCGCACATCAAGCACATCTACGGCAAACTCGACGCCCACAGCCGTTACGAAGCCGTCGAGCGCGCCAAAGCCTTGGGACTCCTCTAGTTTTTCCTGTCAGAATCCCCTACGCCAATCCCCAATTTGGGGATGACATATCCCCCACCTGGGCGCTATACTGGGAACGTTTGCTCAGTTTAGCGAAGAACAGGTGAAAAATGCAGAAGATTGAAAATACAGCATCATCCGGTGACCACGGGAACCACTTCGAAGGCGCATTGAGCGGTGCGCGCTATGACCGGCTGGCAGCGCTGACGGGCTTTGGCCCCAGGCTCTACCGCCGGGCCGCTGCGGAAATTCCCCTGCGCAAAGGGATGCGCGTGCTCGATGTGGGCTGTGGAACCGCATCCCTGGGATTGGCGATTGCCGGGCAGATTGGAGCCGGGGGGCAGATCCATTGCCTGGACCTTTCTGCGCAACAACTTGCTTATGCCAGGCACAAGTCGAACGGGGTGGAGCCATTCTTCGAGTTTCACCAAGGCTCGATGGCCGAACTCCCGTTCGAAGACGCTACCCTTGACGCCGTCGTGTCCAGCCTGGCCTTTCACGCGGTAGGCCCCAAGGTTCGCCGGGACGCTCTCCGGGAGGTCGCGCGCGTCCTCAAGCCGCATGGTCTGTTTGCGCTGGTGGATTTGAGCAAGCCACGCTTGGGGCTGACGGCCCTGATTTGGCTCCCCAGTCTCTTGTTCGCGTCTGACAAAGAGAACTGGAACAACGTTTACCCATCCCTGTGCGGAGAGCAAGGGCTGCACTTGGACAAAGACGTGTATTTGAACTCGCTCGTCCGCTGCCAGGTGTTTCACAAGGAGAAACACACATGAACAAACCCGTTCTGGACACAGAAAAGTGCATGGCTTGCGGCCTGTGCGCTCAGGTGTGCGGCCTGGACGTCATCATTCGCGGCGAAAACGGTCACCCTATAATCAGTCCCACCGCCTACTGTCACGCCTGCGGGCACTGTGTGGCGATCTGCCCGCACAATGCGCTCTCCATACCGGGGCTGGACGCCGACGCCGACGCGCCTATGCGTACACCCGCCATTTCACCGTTGGATATGGAAGCGTTCTTGTTGACGAAAAGAAGCTGCCGCGAATTCAAAGATCGCCCGGTCGAAAAGTCCGTGATCGAGAACTTGATCGCCGTCGCCCGGATGGCGCCTACGGCAATCAACTGCCAGGAACGCACGTTCATCGTCGTCACCGGCGCGGACAAGATTGCCGAACTGCGCGCGGCGCTGATAAAACACGTCAGGTCGACGCTCAAGCTGGTGAAACTCGCCGCCGGCAAACCCGTGGCCCTGTTTCTGCCTGCCGAAACGCAGCAGTACATGCGCCACTTGCAGGCTGATTTTGAGGTTGCACTGCGCCATACGGACAAAGGCGATGACTATATCCTTCACAACGCCCCCTGCCTGATCTTTTTCACCGGCGTCACCAAGGACCCGGCCGGTAAGGACCATGCCCTAGGCGCGCAGCACTATCTTATGCTATACGCCGAGACCCTGGGGCTGGGGACGTGCATCAACGGGTACGCTCAATCCGCCCCCAAACTGCTGGCGAAACACCTGAACGTCCCCAAGGGGTACACCATCTACGGCGCGCTTATGCTTGGCTATCGCAAACACACTTATCAAAAGCGCGTGCACAGAAAACCGGCGTCAATCGTGTACTATGAATGAAAACCCTCTACGAGATTGTCATCCAGAGCCATCTCGCCCCCCACCGGGTCCGGCAGTTCGAGAACCTGACGGTGACCCATAACCCCAACGGTGAAACCGTTCTCACCTGTCTGATTCCAGACCAATCGGCGCTGCTCGGTTTGCTGAACCGGCTCCACGATCTTGGCGCTGTGTTAATCTCCGCCAGGCGGTTGGAGGAGACGGCCCACGGTGGTTTTGATAGCCAAAGGAAATCAAGTATTTGAAGGTGCAGTAAACCGTGATAAGATTGGGATGTGATGGACACATCCCTGATAACTACCAAGCTCTATATCCCGCCGCCGCGCCCGGCTCTTGTGCCACGCCCGCGCCTGGTCAAGCGGTTGGACGAAGGGCTGCGCCTGGGACACAGGCTGACCCTCATCTCTGCTGTTGCCGGCTCCGGCAAGACGACGCTGCTCAGCGAGTGGACGGAATTAAGTAAGTCGCGCGACCTGTATCGTTATTCGACGCCGGACACGTTGCGGTAGTTGATGTTGGAATTCCAGGCGAACATGGCCGCCATTGGATTTCGCGTCTCCCACAGCGTGCGCAGCGCCTTGCGCAGCAACACCGGCCAACCGTACATCCGCTGGCCGGATTCCTCCATCACCTGCGTGAGCGCCTCTGGCGTCATACCTTGCGGGCGGTGCGTGGCCTCACCCATGTCGTAGTGCTCCCAATCGCGGGGAAAATCATCGTAGAGCAGCCGGCCTTCATCCCGCAGCCGCTCGAACAAGCGCGTGCCGGGCAGCGGCGTCAGGAACGTCCTTTGCATCACGTCCACCCCGCTGCTGACCATGTACTCGGCGCGACGATGCAGCTTGTCCGGCGTGTCATCGTCCATGCCGAAGATAAACGCTCCCAAAACCGCGATACCCGCGCGGTGAATACGCCGAAACGCTTGCGCGTAATTTTCCACGCCGCGCTGAAGGTTGAGCCGCTTGTTGACCTCCACCAGGGCGTCTGCTTCCTCCGCCTCCAGCCCCAAAAAGACCATCTTGCAGCCCGCGCGCGCCGCCCAGCGCAGCACTTCGTCGTCATCGGCAAAGTTGAGCGACGCCTGGCAAAACCACAACTTGTCCAGCTTGCGTTCCACCATCCCCTTGAAAATTGCCAGCGCCTGCTCCCGTGATGCCTTGCCGTATCCAATGATGTTATCATCCACGAAAAACAACATCTTTTGCGGGATTGTCTCCAACTCGTCCAGCACCTCTTCCGGTGGGCGGCGGCGGTAGCGACGCCCGTTGAAAGCCGTCACCGAGCAAAACTCGCAATCCATTGGGCAACCACGCGAGGTCTGCACAGAGGCGAACACGTAATCGGGATGGAACAGGTCGCGGCGCGGTTGGGGCGCTCCCGTCAGGTCATTCCACTCGCCTCGATAGACCTGTTGAAGCCGCCCGGCCTCCACGTCCGCTACCACTTGCGGCCAGACCGCCTCCGCCTCGCCTACGACGACCGCGTCCACAAAACGCAATGCCTCCTCGGTGCACATCGAAGCATGGATGCCGCCCATCACCACCGGCACACCCCGCTCCCGGTAGATGGCGGCGATCTCGTAGGCCCGGTTGGCCGAGGCCGTGAACGCCGTGATCCCCACCAGGCTTGGCCCTGAGCCCGTTGAAGGGTCGGCGTCTTGATAAACGAAAGGTTCCCAATTCTCATCTACGAGTGTCACATCCCAGTGATTGGGCGTCAGCGCGGCCACGATGCCCAGACCAATGGGCGGAAAACGCGAGCTTTTGTTGAACGTCAGCCCCGTTCGCGCCGGATTGACCGGATTGACTAACACCAATTTGCGTCCCATAACTCCCCTCCTAACCCAGACAAGCCGGAACCAAACAGGCTTTTGACGCCCGTTTTCTTGCTCGTTGTGCAAGAACTTACGCGGTTAGGCCCTATTGCCAGTCGAACCCCAGGCCGTGCGAGGCTTTGAGCAGCAGCCGGTGCAACGTCTGTTGTTCGTCCTCCTCCAACGCCGTGAGGAAATCGCGCGTGTATTCTACCGCTCCACCGGTGACACCTTGTGCAGCCAACTGACCCATCTCGGTCAGCGTCAATTGCCAGTTGCGCCGGTCTTGTATGTCCTGCTCCTTCTGCACCAGCCCCATCTCGACCAGGCGCTGCACGTATAGCGAGATGACGCCTGGGCTGAGGTCCATGAGTTGTGACAACTGGCGCGAGTTCAGCGGCGCGAACTGGCCCAATACCATCAGTACCGAACAATCGGATAGCCTCAACCCCAGCGTATTGCGCATCTCTTCCCCGGCCATGCGCGACTCGTATGCATGCGTCAAGCTGAACAACGCTTGGTTGATCTGGAGATATGCTTTGTCTGAGAGTGCCACCTTTCCTCCTTTGTAAATTAGTTTTAATATAAAACAGTTATATTATATAACTAATCTGTAGACTGTCAAGAAAAACTCCATATCACTCCCCTCGGAATACTTCCAACTCTGGATGCCGCATGGCCTCTTCGTAGATCGGCCCACGCGCCACAAAGCCCAATCCGTAACAACTGCCGAGCACGGCTAAGAACCGCGCCCCCGCATCACCATATTTCCGGCGGAATCACGACACTCTCATTGCCGAACAGACCACGCCCCAGTTCACGTAACCCCACGCCGCCTCGTTTGGCGTCGCTTTCTGCCGTCAGGTGCAGCGTGCCAATCGCAAATCCACCCGACGTGCGACTGCCTGCGACAAAGATCGCCGTCTCTCCCGCCTGAAAGCCGTACTTGCGCCAAGCCGCCGGCGGGATAACAATTCTTCGTTCTGCTCCCACAATGACCCAGCTATAGGTCCATTTGCCGCCTTTCACTAATCTGGGCATGATCAAACCCCCTCGTTTTTAGTCAGCAGATTAAGCGGATTGAGCAGATTTTTGAGATAATCTGCTTTATCTGCTCAATCTGCTGACAGAAACCTTATGTTAACCACATAGTTGGGTTACAGGTACTTTAAACATGGCCGTTCCTCCGCACCACAGCGACTTCCATAAAACCGGCCTCGACGCGCCACTCGTTCAACTGCGAGCGTGCTACCAAGGCTTTCAACTCCTCCGGCGTGTACGACGCATGGATAGACCCCCAATAATGCACCCGAAAGTCCGGTGGAATCGTTAGCCCGATGCCCCAGGCGAACAGGCGTGGCCACCACGACTCCAGCCGCCGGGAATCGTGGATGAGATACGCCCCCTCCGGCTTGACCACGCGCGCGATCTCGTTGAAGATGGCGACCGGGTCTTCCCAGTGATGGAGCGAATCGTTGGAAATCACCGCGTCGAACTCGCCGTCCGCGAACGGCATCGCGTAGGCGTTGCCCTCGCGCCACGTGATGGCGCCGTTCAGCCCGGCGCGTTGCGCGTTTTCAGCCGCCAGTGACAACATCGCCGGCGAGAGGTCCAGTCCCACCACTTGCACGCCGCGCTCACGTAGTCGTTTGGCGATCTCAATGGCAACGAAGCCCGTCCCCGTCCCCACATCGAGTACCTTGCCGCCATCGGGGATGCCTAGCGCGGCAATCCGCTGCGCCAATTCGCGATACTCCTGTTGCCGGAAGCGATTGCTTCCCATAAACTCGTTGAAGCGGCGCGCGTCCGCCATTTCCGAAATAGCTTCACTTTCTGGAATGCGTTTCATTGGATTCTCCTTATTATACAATATTGAATATACAATCTTGAATCTTAACCAAAAAAAGAGCGTCAGACGTAGACGCCCTGCTCCACCTGCTGTAGCACGTCCCGCGTCCAGGTCAGTTCCGCCTCCATGTGCAGCAGGGAGTGCGTGAAGACTGCGCGTGCCTGCGCCGGAACATCTGGGTTTGCCATTTGCTCCTCCTGATGCTCTTGGATGTGTTGCAAAACCTCTTCCAGCATCGTCACACGCTGTTGAAGATACTGCTTGACCTCTTGGACCGGCAGCGCACTCATAAAGGCCAGCCCCACGTCTATGGCAAAATACTGCCGCTCGAACGAGGCCCACACCTCGCGCAGCAGGCGCAGAAACTCGGCGCGCCCGGTCTCAGTGATCTGGTAGACGGTGCGCGAGGGCCGCGCGCCTTCCTGCTCTACACCGATTTGCTCGACGAAACCTTCTTCGGCCAGTTTGCCCAGCGCGTAGTAGATGGAGCCGAAGGCGATGTTCGTCCAATCGCCCATGTGCTCCTCGATGATGTGTTTGAGTTCGTAGCCGTAGAGCGGCCGCTCGCGCAGCAGTCCCAAAATGACCAACCGGGTTGTCACAGATCGTTATCTCCTCTTTTATTCAATGTTGTATATTATACATAGAATAAGGAAGCTGTCAAGAGGCTTATGGTCTTATCATTCTCGCTCCAAGGGGAACGCCAGTTCCCCGTTTTACGCAAGACGGGTCACGAAACGCGGATCTGACGATCCGCTCGAAGCAAAAGAAGGGAACTGTGACGAGAATGATAAAGCCCTAAGAGGTTTATAGTGGAGTGATCCGATCTAATTCAGTGACCGCGCCCTCAAATAGCTAAACAGGCACAAGGCAACCAACGCCACCTGCAAAACAAAAGTCGGCGCCGTCGCCGCAAGCGCCACAGCGCCGATGCGGATACCGATGATGCCCACGATGATGTAGGCCATGACCACGGGGATCAGGCACAGCAGGATGCCTTTGCGTTCCAACGGTTTCCGGTCGGCCCAGAGCAGCAAAAGCGTCCAGCCGAGCATCACCGGCGCGCCGTAAAGCAGGCCGAACCGGAATCCAGTATCGGGCGTCAGGTCGCTGCCGGTGGTTGTCAAGAACAATCTGGGAAACGTCATGCGGATGACTTCGAAGGCATCGGCGATGATGCCCCACCAGAATGTGATTCGCAGCCACAGAATCTTACGCTTCATTGTAGAATTGTCGCACCGAATTCGCTGCCGGCAGCTCAGGCAAGTGGACCGTGAACGTCGTTCCTGCGCCAGGGATGCTGGCGACGTCTATCGTGCCGCTGTGCAGGCGCACGAGTTGGCGCGTGATGGCCAAGCCCAGGCCGCTGCCCGCGCCTTCGTGATGCGTGCGGGCGCGGTCGCCGCGCCAGAAGCGGTCGAAGATGAACGGGAGGTCTTCCGGGGCAATGCCCGCGCCGGTGTCGCAGACGCGGATTTCGACGCCGTCCGGGAATGGGGCCGCCTCGATGCTGACAGCGCCCCCGCGCGGGGTGTGGCGCACGGCGTTGACCACCAGATTAGCAATTACCTGGTCCAGCCGGCCGGGATCGCCGTGGATGATGAGCGGTTCTTCTGGCGCTGCGATACGCAATGTGACGCCGACCGATTCCGTCAGGCCACTGAAGCTGGTCTGCGTGTCCAGGAGCAGTTCGCCCACATCCACAGGCTCGAATTCAAGCGCCAATTGCCCGGACTCCGCCAGTGAAAGGGTGCGCAAATCCTCGACGAGGCGCGCGAGCTGGTGCGTGGCTTCCAACGTCGTTTCGATGTGCTCTGCCGTCGGTTCGTAGACGCCGTCCAGCACGCCTTCCAGGTTCCCCTGGATGATCTGCAATGGGGTTCGCAGTTCGTGGGCGACGTCGGCGGTGAGGTTGCGGCGCTGCTGGTCGGACCGTTCCAGCGAAGCCACCATGGTGTTGAAGGTGTCGACGACGCCGCTGAAGTGCCGGCTATCGGTCTCGGGCACGCGCACGCTCAGATCGCCGTCTGTTACCGCTTCTGCCGCCGACAGCAATTCGGCCAGCGGCGCGGCAATCGTTTTGAAATTCCGGCGTCCGACGTGGGTCGCTGCCGCCACGATGCCCACTAACAGCAGCAGGCTGATCCCGACGATAAGGTATGGCTTGTCCAGCGCGCGCCCGGCGTTCAGCGCCAGTTGCACCAGGTTCACCACCAGCACCACCGCGCCCACGATCAAGGCGATGAAGACGCCAAAAGCGGCCAACAAACGGGCGAAAACGCTTCCCGGACGGTGGACGTGCGCAACGCGTTCAAAGGGCGGCATTGGCCGTGACCAGTATCGCCAACGGCGAAACTTCGGCGGTAGCGCGTGCTGCCCCGCTTTCCAATCGCGCCAGGACGAGGCATGGCCGCACGGCGCGGTCTTGTGTGGTGGTGTTCTGTGTCTCACGGCGACGGCTCGCTTTCGCCCAGCTCGCGGGCAGTGACGAATCGATAGCCCACGCCGTAGACAGTAAGCAGGTAGATGGGGTTCGTGGGATCGGTCTCCAGCTTGCGCCGGAGGTTTTTGACGTGGGCGTCGATGCTCCGGTCGAACCCGTCGTAATCGTAGTGTGCGTCGTGCAGGCGTTCGAGCAGCAGATCGCGGGAGAAGACCTGGCCCGGATGGCCGGCGAAGATCAGGAGCAGGTTGAACTCGGTGCGTGTGAGGGAAACCAGCTTGCCGCCCCGTGTGACCTGACGCCCTGGCACGTCGATCTCCAGCTCGCCCACGCGGATGGTATTGGGATCGACCACCTCGCTATGGACCCGGCGCAGCAAGGCACGGACGCGGGCTACCAGCTCGCGCGGGGAAAAGGGTTTGGTGATGTAGTCATCGGCGCCCAGTTCCAGGCCAACCAGACGGTCTTCGAGTTCAACCCGCGCCGTCAGCATGATGATGGGTACATCCGAGGTGCGGCGCAGCGCGCGGCAGACGTCCAATCCGTCGAGGCCGGGCAGGTTCAGGTCGAGGACGACGAGGTCGGGACGCTCGTGGCGCGCTATGTCCAACGCCGTTCGGCCATCGCCGGCGATCAACACCCGGAATCCGCTCTTGACGAGATAGTCGCGCGCCTGCCGCGCGATTTTGGGTTCGTCTTCGACCACGAGGATGACATCTGCTACCATAGGCTCGCCTTCTGCGCTAAAGGGTTGCGTTAACTCAATTCTACCACACTCGCGGCGGTTCGACGAACCAGGATCACCGACTGCCGGTCTGCAAAATCAACGCCCCACTGTGAGGAACGACGCAACAACTGTAACAGATCGCGGTCCTCACGGCGATCCAGGATCACGGTTTGGACGTTCTCCGCATCCAGCACTGCCAACCAGTGTGGATTGAGGTCGGCTTCGTGGCGCAATCGCGGGCAACGAAGGCCGCCACGTTGGGATTGCGCCCGCTGCTGCCTGGCGCGCCATCGGAGGGGAGCGGCGCTCATCGCACCGCCCCCTTGAAGACAGGCATAAACGTGAAACTGTGTAACTCGTTTGCAGCCTGCGTCATGCCGCATCCTCCTCCGGCTTTTCCTGCGATTTGTCCGCTTGCGGGGCATAGGAAGCCCAGTCGGGATACCCCGCATGGTATTTCCGCCACGCCCGCGCAAAATGGCTGTGCCGCTGGCGCCACTCTTGCCGCATTGGATGGGCGCATCTGGCGAAGTGGTGAAGCACTGCCCCGCCCACCAGCGCCGCGAGGACCAATGGCCCAAAGTGAAATCTACACGCTCGTCCTTCCATTGTTCATAACCTCCCTGGTCTGGTTTTTGGATTACGCTTTTACTATACCGGGAACTTGTGAACGAATTATGAACAACTGTGGCAGGTCTGGTGAATTGTTCGAACGTGAAGCGTATAATTGAATCGCCCGGCGGCAGACTCAGTAGATCGTAATTAGCAGGAGCCAGACTACAAAAGTCTCACG
>OMKS01003113.1_pt1 | contig 13382 bp, 17 predicted proteins | sample 1674721 | NCBI WGS metagenome assembly OMKS01 (sample SAMN06264996, study PRJEB25208) | sediment metagenome | isolation source: hot spring sediment | place: USA: California | collected 2014-09-02 | reverse complement strand
CCAGCCCGCTTTATCAAACGCTTAACTTTATTAATGAGTTTTGTTTTTTCTTTCATGGGGAGAAAATCCCTCCCCCCTCAGACAGCCTTACGGCTGCTGAGGGTTATAAATCTTTAGATTTTGAACAGAGCCTCAATTATTGAACTACTTAATTTTAGAAATAAAGAATGGCTTATTCCTTCGAAAAGGTTTCAATTTAACAAGGTACTAAAAACTTGAGTTTTATATAACTGCTTGTTCATTAAGCTTGGCTATATGATAGGATAGTCATTCAAAAAGAGGCCTGAATAAATTAATAAACCTCTCAAAACTCATCTCTCCTAACCAAAAAAAAAACAGAAACATAGCCCCGCGCGGATTCGAACCGCGGTCAGAGGATCCAGAGTCCTCTATGATTGGCCACTACACTACGGGGCTGCTGATTAAGAAAGAAAAAGAAAATTGCTTTTAAACTTTTCCATAGCTGAATATTCAATAAGTTTTATATATGATTGGCCTTTTCTTTAGCCCAAAAGAATTATTTCCAGGGTTCTTTTGGTGGTGTTTTAAATGAAGATTGAAGGAAAAAAGAAAGTTACTCTCGATTATACTGCTATGCAGGAAGACGGCACTGTTTTTGATACAAGTGAAGGCTATGCCCCGCTAAAGATAATAACAAACGCAAACAACATTGTTCCTGGCTTTGAGAAGAACATTGCAGGAATGCAGGAAGGAGAGGAAAAGGAGTTTACTGTAGCGCCTGAAGAAGGCTATGGCGAAAGGATTGAGGAGCTTATAAAAACTGTTGAGAAAAGCAAAGTCCCTGGCTCTGAGAAGCTGAAGGAAGGTGTCTACATTCAGTTCATGTCTCCGGAGGGCTACCCTGTAATCGCACTAATCAAAAAGATTGAGGACGACAAGATTACATTTGACATGAACCATCCTCTTGCAGGAAAGACCGTTAAGTTCAAGGTAAAGATAGTCAAAGTAGAAGAGCCAACACCTGAAGAGCTTCAGCATGGGCATGTGCACCATGAAAGATCGCACAGCCATGCAAAAGAGCAGCAAAAAGCAAATGAAAATGTTAAAACTGACAAAAAAAATGATTGCGACTGCGATGACGACTGTGAGTGCGAATGCACTGAAGAAGAAAAAAAGGAAGGGAAAGAAAACTGCGATTGCAAGTGCAAAGACAAAAAGGATTAATTTTTTATTATTCCTCTCAGGTATTTTTTTCCTGAGAGCACTGAATATATGAATTCTGGTTTTTTGTTTTTTAATGTGAATAGTTGGGAAATGGTGCTATTTGAAGCCTTATCCGGCTCAAGGTAAATTTTGTCATAAGAGCATACCTCAACATCCAGAACATACTCGTTTCCGTCCAGGTAAACCCTGTGCAGCCTTGCCTCAAGCCTGCTTTCCACCTCTGGCGGCTTCATCAACAATAAAATTGCAAGCGAGACTAAAAAGCATGAAAAAACGATAAAGTTTATTGTTGCCTTGTTCACAAACAGAAAAGAAAAAAAGGGATTATTAAATTTATCAAAAAAAACTGGAATGGTTTTCCGAATTAAAGCGCATTTATTGCAAATGCCACGCTTTCTGACCAGTTTTTAAGCATTTCAGATAACTCAGCCTTAATCCTGCTTTTATCTTCAACACCATAAACAAATACATAGCCTCCTGATGAGAGGTTCATCTGCTTTCTATTTATCAGCTTTTTATCCACAAGAGTTTTTATTGACTTCTGGATTGTCGTGCGCTCTTTTTTCAGCTTTGAGGCTATATCCTTTACAGATAGCATCCTTTTCTGGCGCATAAGGAAATCAAGAACCCTGTACTCTGTCCTGGATATACCGTAGCCGCACTGAAAAATTTCAGAAAGCTCAATAGGCTTGCAGGCAAAGCTTATCATTTTATGTTCCCTCTGTCTCTTTCTGCCTCGATTATTCTTTTTATTGCAAGTGCAAATGCTGCTTTCCTTAATGATAATTTGTGCTTTTTTGAGGCATCCAGCACTTCTGCAAAGGCCTGGCTCATCTTTTCCTTCAGCCTGTCCAAAACCTCCTGCTCTTTCCAGTAAAGGCCTGTGTTGTTCTGTACCCACTCAAAGTAGCTTACTGCTACCCCGCCTGCATTAAACAGCACATCTGGAATTACTATTATGCCGCGCTTTTCAAGAATCTTATCAGCTTCAGGGGTTATTGGGCCGTTTGCCAGCTCTGATATGACTGATGCCTTTATCCTGGGTGCATTCTCCTTTGTTACCTGGTTTTCCAATGCTGCCGGGATAAGTATGTCTGTTTCGCACTCAAGCAGCTCTTCGTTGGTGATATTTTCTGCATTCCTGAAATTGATTACTGAGCCTGTTTTTTTCTTGTGCTCTATTAAAGCGCTTACATCAAGGCCTTGCTTTGTGTAAACCCCTCCTTTTGAATCGCTTGCAGCCACAATTTTGTATCCTCGCTCTGAAAGAAACCCTGCAACATTTGAGCCGGCATTGCCAAAGCCTTGTATTGCTGCTTTTTTTCCTGGGGTAAGCTCTTTTGCTGCTGCCTCGAGGAGATACACTCCCCCGAGCGCTGTGGAGAATGCCCTTCCCTTGCTTCCTCCAAGCGAGAGTGGCTTGCCTGTTATAACGCCAGGGGAATGCTCTCCTGTAAGCTTTTCATACTCGTCAAGCATCCAGCCCATTACCTTTGAGTCTGTGTAAACATCAGGAGCGGGTATGTCTTTCTTTGGGCCTATGAAGTCTTTTATTGCTTTTATGAATTCCCTGCTTATGCGCTCTTTCTCTGCTTCAGAGAGCTTCTTTACATCTGCCTCTACTCCACCTTTTCCTCCTCCGTAAGGAATGTCAATCACTGCATTCTTAACAGCCATCCAGAATGCAAGCGCCTTTACCTCGTCCAGGTCAACCTTTGGGTGAAACCTTATGCCGCCTTTTGCCGGGCCTCTTGCAAGATTATACTGTACCCTGTACCCCCTGAAAATTTTTATGCTGCCATCATCCATTCTGACAGGGAAACTTACTTGTAAAGTTCTCTTTGGCTCTTTAAGTATCTCAACATCCTGCTCGCCTACTGCGCTGGCTGCTTCCTCAAGCTGCTTCATTGCGTTTTCGAATGCGCTCATTTTTTTGCCTCCTTAATCTTTTAAGCTTTTAATATAATCATAGGCAGAGTTTGCTGCTATAGCTCCCTGAGCAGCTGAAACTACTACCTGCCTGAACCTTGGGAGCAGGCTTGTGATATCTCCTGCTGCGTAAATTCCAGGGACATTTGTTTTCATCCCTGAATCAACCACTATAAAGCCGGACTTGTCTAATGCCGGGCCAAGGCTTTTGGTCATCTCGCTTGAGGGTACTGATCCGATTTCTATAAACAAGCCCTGAAGCTCAAGTATCTTGTCTGTGTCAAGCTTTGCCTTCTCAAGTTTGTCTTCTCCAGACAGCTCAATGACATTGCTATTATAGATTATCTCTATGTTGGGCTGGTTTGTTATTAAGTCAAGCCAATAGGGCTCACACCTAAGCTTGTCTCTCCTGTAAATAATGTAAACTTTCTTTGCGTACTGGGAAAGCAGAACTGCGGAACTTGCTGCTGCGTCTGAGCCGCCAATCACGCCGACAGTTTTGTCCTGGTAAAAAGGCCCGTCACAGATTGCGCAGTAGCTTATGCCTTTTCTCAAAAACTTCTCTGAGCCTGGAACATCAAGCTGCCTTCTTTTTGTTCCTGTTGCAATTATTACTGAGCGGGATTTGATTATGATATTCTGCCTTGTTGTGATGTGGAAAAGGGAATCCTGCTTCTTTATGTCTACTACTGTGTCTTCAAGGATTGGCACTTTGTATTTATTCACGTGCTGAAGAAAAGAATTCATTAAGTCTGTGCCCGATATTTTGAGAGTTCCAGGATAGTTTTCAACAAGGTGTGCATCGGTTATTGCACCTCCGTGCTCTTTGCCAATTATAAGCAAATCCAGCTTATACCTTGCTGAGTAAATTGCTGCAGTATATGCGGCAGAGCCTTTTCCAATTACAACTACCTGATAACTCTTATCTGTATCCACAATGTCCTGGCTTTCAGGTATTCCCAGCTTAAACATATACTCACCTCTTAAGTGTGAGAACCAGCCTCACTAGTGGAAAGGAAGAGCACACTCATATTTAAATTAAACTAAAATGTGAAAAATAAAAGAGAAAAAATCACTAGCCTATGCAAAAGCTGAAGGGAAAGGGTATTATGCCGAAGGCCAGCAAAGTAAAAACAATAAGCATTACTATTATGCCGAACAAAAGGCCTTTAAACCAGGCTGTAGGGCCCATGTCAGTCATACTTGGGAAAAGTAATATTTCTAATGGTATCATATTCTCACCTAAACTTCTCTTTTCTTGCGGAGTTTAAAAATCTTTCTGAATTACACGCAGGATTTTTAGATTTCCCTGGCCAGGTAATAGATATTATTAAAAGAAAATAAGCTAAGCCTGTTTTTTGAGTTTGGGTTATTTGTCAGCTTGTGCTCATTCATAAACTTCCAGTATTCTTCAGGAGGGATGCTGAGCCTTAGCTCTGTTGCAAAATCAGAGAATGCCCTGTAGAGATATGCTGAAACACCTGAGATTTCTGCTGATGAAAAGATAGTTATAAAGCTTGCCGGGATGTCTCTGCCGTTGTAAAGATGCCTTCTTTCATCTAACTGAAGGAAAGCGCCTTTTAGCCGGGTGTGAAAGCCGTTTTCTGTGACTGCCCTATTTATTATAGTAAAGGCCTGGGGGAATTCGCTAAGTTGTTTGATTGGCTTTCTAAGGACAGCATCTGCTTCATCCATAGGAAAGCTTAAGGTAAGCTTCAGTGCTTCATCGTCCTGGTAAAAAACTGCCTTTGGCTCTTTTACTGGCAAGAAGGCTGTAAGCCGGGAGCACCTCTGAGCTTCGCCATAAAACTCTATTGTTGCTGCATTAAGCTGAGGGTGCCTGCTTAAGAGGATAGCTAGCGTTTTCCTGGGCCTGAACTCATATGTTATTTTCTTTTCCGGGAATACTTCTAAAACTTCGTTAAATGAGGGAGAAATGCTTTCCTTATCCCTGTACGGGTCTGATAATATGATTTTTGCATCTGTGAGAAAGTCTTTTGCCTGGCGGAAGTCAAGATTGCGGATTTCAGGCTTGTATTTAATAATTCCTCTCTTAAAAGCCTCTTCTATGTTTTTTTGTGCGAGCTCGAACCTTGCCTTGTTTTTTTCTATGCCAATTGCCTTCAGCTTCTGGCAAAGACAGATAAGCTGGGAGCCTACCCCGCAGGAAATGTCTGCTGCTTTCTTGCTGCCAAAAAGGCTTTGGATAAGCTGGGTCCTGTGTTTTGCATATTCTTCAGGGGTGGAATAGCTCTTTGAGTAGTTGTCAAGATGCATCCAATCAGGGAACTTGCTTCGCATTCAGAATGAAAGCAAGGGAATATTTAAAAACCTGGCGGCTTATTAACTATAACCAGCCCAAAAGCACCTAAGTATTCCGAAAGATTTATATATGAGCGGTGCTATTAGGTTGTTTAGATATTAACAAAACTCTGAATTCTGCGCGTCTTTGTTAGATAGAGGAATAAAAAAATGAAAGGACTAAAGGGAATAACAAAAATTGCTGCCCTTGGAATTGCCGTTGTTTTTGGGGCATCATCCGCTTTGGCAGCAGTTGACCTGGGACACTACCCTGCCCCATTCGTAGAGGATGGGAAAGTAGAGTCTCAGCTGGTTCTCGGCGAGAATGCCGCTGTTATTGATGTCATTGGTGCCGTCAATATTGCAGCAAGCTTCTCAGCCGCAGGAGGAGAAGGTACCGTAGTTATAGAAGGCGAGGAAGGCCTTGTAGCAAACGCAGTTCCACTGGAAGATGAGAATAATGAATTTCCAGCAAAGGGAAGCACTGCAGAGCTTGACTTTGATGAGATGGACTCAGCATGGAGGCACTTTGTTGGCTATGGAGACGACGATATAGAAGAGCTGCTCGAGGTTGAGGTCACTGCAGGAGAAGACACAGACAATGAGCCAATAATTGAAGTTAATGAAATGACTTATACAATTACATATGGCGGAACTGACCTTGAGGACGAGATTGACTTCTATGTGGATGAGCTAGACGGCGAGGAAGCAACATTTAGGTACAGGATTGACCTTCTTGGAAAGACCTACTATGTTGTTTCTGACTGGGATGGCGCAGATTTTGACGACCCAACACTCCAGCTTGCACATGTTAGTGTTTACAAGCAGGTAGGAGCTGAAGTTGACCTGACAGACTATGGCTACGATGGCTACACTTTGTTGGTTGAGGAGATCTACGAGGCAGGCTCAGCAGGGCTAAGCGGATTTGTAACATTCTCCCTGCTCGATGAAGACGGCCTGGTTGTGGACACTGAAACCGTTACTGACGACTCAGAAGTCGGGACAAACAGGGCAAGGCTAAGAGACAGGTCAAACGATGTTGCTGTCAATGTCTACCTTGACAATGTGTTCTTCAGCGCACAGACAAGCACATACACAGCTAAGTTCTCTATGGAAGCCGGAAGAATAACAGAAGGCCAGTATATTGAGACGAACAAGCTCTGGGTGCTAAACAGCATAGAGATTGACGACGAGAACGGCGAGATTGAGATTGTTATCGACTTCCAGCCAGATGATGCAGATGACGCTGAGATCTATGAAGGCGACCAGCTTAGCCTTATGGGCTATGCAGCTGTTGGCTTTGCAGGCCTGACACAGCAGAGGTTTGGTGACTTTATGATTCAGCAGACCAAGTTTGACGGCTATGCTGGAGCTACTGTCGATGAGATTGTGCTTGAGTTCGGCTCAGGAATCAGAAGCATCAATATCGACGGAAGAAGGTTCAGGGGAGAGAAAGTAACCCTTGAATATGATAGTGTAGACACCTGGGAGATAACAAAGCTTGATGTAGGAGATGAAGACGACTTTACCTTTAATACATCAATAACTTTCAAAGTCGGCGACTCTGAGTACACCCTGACATATGAGGAAGTGGTGTTTACCCTTGACTGGGATAAAGGAGAAGAAGACTTTGATATAGACATGGACGGCGATGGAGAATGGGCTAATGCCTACATCGAAGGAGATACCACCAATCTAAGGACTGGAGACAGAAGCGATATGGGAGTAAGAGTAGTTGAGTACAGGCAGAACGGATTCGCACACTTCAGCCTTCCTGACGACATCGTCAGATACAGGGTCTATGCAGGAAAGGATGTTGTGACAACTGAGCCAGGTAAGTCAACTGTTGGCGTAGGGGATGTTGCTGACGGAACCATTATTTCTGTCGGCGGATCTGCACTTCCAGTAGGGCTTGCAATTATGGACACTGACCTGAGAACACCCGATGCAGTAGAGACAGGCAACTATATCGTAATTGGCGGACCTTGCGCAAACGCTGCAGCAGCTGCACTCCTGGGCTACCCAGAGCCTTGCAATGAAGGCTTTGAGCCAGGAAAGGCAATGATTAAGCTGTTTGAGTTTGAGGACAGCTATGCATTGCTTGTTGCTGGATGGGAAGGGCCAGACACTCTGCTCGCAACAGAGGTTCTCGGCAAGTTCGCAGACTTTGCAGACGAGCTCGAAGGCAAGACAGAAGTAACCATCTCAGGAACAACCCTGAGCAACGTAAACATAAACTAAGCCAAGCTTAGATTTTTTTTCTTTTTTTTATTTTATTTTCTAAGAATTCCACAAATTATTTAAACAAAATAGTTCTCAATCAAGCAAAATGATAGGAATAATAATACTTGGGATATTAATTGTTCTTGTTGTGCTTGTTTTTATTGGATACTACAACAGGATAGTTGTCTTGGAGAACCGAATAGACAATGCTGGGTCTCAGATTGATGTGCAGCTTAAGAAAAGGGCTGACCTTGTGCCTAACCTGATAAATACTGTAAAGGGCTATGCAAAGCATGAGAAAGAGCTTCTGGAGAATATCACAAAGGCAAGAAGCGCTATGGTAAATGCCCAGAATCTTGAGGAGAAGGCTAAAGCAGGGAACGAGCTCCAGAGGGTTTTGAAGAGCCTCTTTGCTGTTGCTGAGAACTACCCTCAGTTGAGGGCTAATGAAAACTTCCTGCACCTTCAGCACGAGCTTTCAGGGATTGAGGACAAGGTTGCATATGCAAGGCAGCACTACAATGATGCTGTGCTTAGCTTTAACAATATTGTTGAGAAGTTTCCCTCAAACATTGTCGCAGGAATGATGAAGAAAAATGAGAAGAAATACCTGGAGATTCCTGCTGCAGAAAGGGAAGTGCCAAAGGTAAGCTTCTAAAATGGCGAAAGTGCATTTTCAGGACCAGATCAGGAGAAACAATGTGCTTTCTTTTTTTCTTCTTGCTCTTGCTTTTATCTTGACTGGCGGGTTTATCTGGGTTATCACAATAGCGTTTGGCTATGACCCTTTTTTTATGCTGATTATTGCAACTGTGATTTCGCTGGTTATTACTTTTGTTTCTTACGCTAATTCAAGCAGGATTGCGCTTGCCTCTGTCGGGGCTTACCCTGCTGAAGGCACAAAGTTTACTGTGCTGAACAACCTTGTTGAAGGGCTCTCCATGGCTGCCGGGATTCCCAAGCCTAAGGTATATGTGATGCCCTCCAAGGAGATTAATGCGTTCGCTGCTGGCACAAAGCCGGAGAAGTCTGTTGTATGCGTCACAGAAGGAGCCCTGGAAATGCTTTCAAAGTATGAGCTTGAAGGAGTTATTGCCCACGAGCTAAGCCACATTAAGCATTATGACATCAGGTACATAACTATTGTAACAGTAGTTGTCGGCCTTGTTGCGATTGTATCCCAGATTATGCTCAGAAGCCTTTTCTGGGGCGGGATTGGGGGCAGGAGAGGCGGCAGGGATAATGGAGGTGGGCTGCTTATTATAATTGGCATACTGCTTGCTATACTTGCGCCAATTGTGCTAAGGATTGTGTATTTTGCTATATCAAGAAAAAGAGAATTTATGGCTGATGCAGGCTCGGTACAGCTTACAAGAAACCCAAATGGCCTGATTAATGCGCTCAAGAAGATTGAGGATTTCTACAGCACAAAAAAGATGACAAAGATTGACAAGAGCGTTGCCCCTATGTATATATCTGACCCATACAAGATTATTAGAAAAGCATTCAGCACGCATCCTGCCACAGAAGACAGGATAAAAGCGCTTGAAAAGATGTAATGGTTTTATCTTCTGCAGCAGACTCCTGTGTTTATCTGCGCCTCAAGGATTCTTACACATTCATCTGGAGCCGCATCCTCACTCTCATACCAGACCCCGCCACCAAGGTCGCAGGCGTTCCTTGCTGCATACTCCGGAGAGCCTCTTGCAAATTCCGATGGCTCTCTCATTCCTGTAACAAAGATTATGATAATTACAACCAGAACAACAAGGGCAATGATTCCAACAATAACATAGTTCAGGCTTAAGCCCTGGGCCTTTTTCATTTTGTTCACTCAGGCTCTTCTGCGTAAGCGTGGTTTAAATAGCTTTCTGTTTAGAAATGCTGCAAAAAAGGATTTTAGTTATATTGGAGCGCCTTCTATACAGCATATTGCGTATTCCTGCTCGCCCTCAATGTGGTCTGGCAAAGACTTTGGAACCTGGACAATGCGTATGGCTGGCTCTTTAGTTAAAGGATATACGCATTTTTCTTCAATTATGTTTTTTTGCTCATAATGAAACATCCAGCCCTCCTGGTTTAAAGCAAGGCATTTATCCTTAAGGTAATTATAGCTAATTTCAGAAAGCCTTGTTCCAAGCCCAAAGGGCGAAAAAAGAAGAAATATTAAAATAATTGCCAGTGCAAGAAACGCAATAAGAATAAATTTTTGTTTCTGGCTCTGTTTTTCTTTCATCTTTGATTCTGGTTAATGAGAGTGTTCAAAAGACTGCTGGCGCTTAAATTTATCTTAAACAGGGCTACTCCGGAACCCCTGGCCTTATATCGAGGACTGGCTCCTCAACAACTGGAGTATCGCTGGTTTCAGAGGCTTGAGGATTTTCAGAATCACTTACATTAATAGTGCTCTTAAGTTCAGAGATTTCAGAATGAAACTCCTCAAGGAAATCTTCATCTAAGTAGATTTCTTTAGATTCCGGAACACAGCAGACATAATCTTCCCCAAATGCCGGCACTGAACCCAAATCCTCAAAAACCCGCTCGCCTAAATCACAATTTCCCCTGACTATTCCGCCAATGCTGATACAGACATCATCAAGCTTGCCATACATAATTCTTTCGCGTTCATCAACAGAATCTAAGTTAACAAAATCTCCTGAAATAAAGTCATCGCTGTCTGACAAGGAAATTATTGCAAAGACTAAAACAAAGATTGTGAAGGCAGCTATGCCTGCCAGAACAAAATAGCTTTTTTTTGAGTTCAATGCATTTAAGCCTACCATAATATACACCCCTTTTCGAGAATATAAATCTTTTATTTAAATATTTTATTGTTTACAGCAGAAATACTCTTCTCCCGAGTATATTAATGAGCCTGCTATTAAAAAGCGCTCATCTTCCCTGCACTCTGATTCTGGCTTTGCAGTGCCTCCGAGCTCGCGGCAGCCCTCCTTGAAGTTGCCGAAGATAATGTCTTCAGAGGTTGGCCGAACAGGCCTAACTACGTTTACATAAACAGTAATTACCACAACAAGCACAACAAGGGCAATTATCCCAATCACAACATAATTTAGGCTTAGGCCCTGTGCTTTCCTCATAGCAACAGCATCTCAGCAGAGCAGGCTTAAATAGGTTTCTATTGAAGAAAAAGAAAAGAAAAAAAAAGAGGTTGGTTTATTTTTCGCAGCAAATCCAGGTTTTTCCCTGGCTGTCTTTTACTGAGCCAAGCCTCTCAAATTGGGATTTTTCTCCACAGATAGTATTCGAATCATCAAGTTCTTTCACGATTCCATTTAGCTGTTCGCACTGGTTTGTGAAAGACGCCAAGAGCATATCAGATGATTCTTTATCAACAGGCGTCACTCCACCGGTAAATATTAAAATAACAACAACTAAAACAACCAATGCTATAATCCCAACGATTACAAAGTTTAAGCTTAGTCCTTGTGCTTTTTTCATTTTGTCACCTGGTTACGCAGCATGTCGCGAATTTACCCCTTGACTGATCTGGATGATCTTTTGGCACTTCAACAATGGGAATTGCTGGAGCTCTAATATCATTTTTACAATCTATTGTTTTGGTATTATTAAATATCCACTTCCCTTCAGCAGTTTTCTCACAATCTACCTTGTAACTATTATAGGCAGTTTGACTAGTTCCTCTTCTGAAGTTTCCAAATCCTCCTGTGAAAATCAGAATAATCACTACTAGGACAACTAGGGCAATTATGCCCACGATAACGAAATTAAGGCTTAAGCCCTGTGCTTTTCTCATTTTATATCACCTTTTTTTAAATATCAATAGACTAATATACTTTTTTCATCGCTGGTTTAAATACTTTTTGCTTTTATTTAAAAGCAAAGCCTTATCCAGAGCAAACTAAAAGCAAACTTTATAAATAAAACCCAAAACTCAGGACACATGAGCCCGTAGCTTAGACTGGTGGAGTGCTTGACTGATAATCAAGTGGTCCGGGGTTCAAATCCCCGCGGGCTCACTTATATTCTACGCCTGAGCATTTGGCAAAGTTTAAAAATAATCCAAGGCTTTCGCTATTATAATGATAGACAACAGAGCCAGGAGGCTTCTCTTCATTGAAGCAGCGTTGGTGCTAGTACTTGTATATTTTATTACACTCGGCGCAACCCATTTCCTGGACAGATGGAGGATAGATAAGCTGGATGGCCTGCTGTATGAGTACAATCTTAGGCACCAGTCCTTCATCGCCGCAAACACCTTCTACGAAGTAATTGGAAAAGCTGACTGCAATTTTAGCAAAAGTTACATAATGGAAGAGTATGACAGCATCAAAGAGCTTGGAATAAACCTTGCCACTTTTAAAGACAGAATACTTGAGCCCTCACTGGAAAAACACGACCTTAAGAAACGGGCTTTCCTTATTGCACAAACAGAGAACCTTAACAAGATACAAGTCCACAACAGACTATGCGACAACAAAATCTTCCCTGTATTCTACTTTGTTGATGGAGATATTACCGGATTTAACCAGCAGTCCCTGCTTCTACAGCAGTTTGCACTAAACAACCAGGACGAAGTGGTTATATACACCATCGACCTGAACTACTACGATGAGCCAGCAATAAGGTTCCTAATCAATATGCATAACGCATCCAGGCACAACAAGGTTGTATTTGGAAGCATATCAAACAAGGAAGGAGGCGCTCTCAACATAGGAGAGTTAAGCACAGAGCTAGAAAGACTGAGGGATGGATAATGCTAGAGCTAATAGTCAAAATCATAATCTTCATCAGCTTATACATAATTATATTCTACACCTTAGCGCTGTTCAAGTCAGACCCAAAAAGAAATACAGTAAGCAAGTTTCCGCCAGTTACAATAATTATTCCTGCATACAACGAAGAAAAAGGGATTTCAAGGACAATTGAAAGCTGCCTTAATCTTTACTATCCCGGAACGGTCAAGATTTTATTAGTTGACGACGGCTCGAAAGACAACACAGCAAAAGTCGTTGAAAAATACCTAAACAAAAATAATATCAGGCTCCTAAAGATGGACAGGAACAGGGGAAAAGCCTCTGCAATGAACGAAGCCCTCAAAACCATAGACACCAGCTTCTTTGCTGTCCTGGATGCAGACAGCACAGTTAACAGAAACAGCCTAAGGAACTCAATCTGCCTCTTCTTCACTGAACATGAAGAGCCTGTAGGGGCAGTAATGAGCAAGCTAAGGCCTGAAAATGAAAACAAAAACGTCCTCGAGAGAATTCAGGTAATAGAATACCTTGTTGTTGGTCTTATGAGAGCCCTATCTGCAAGCCTAAGGTTCCTCCACATCGCTCCCGGGGTACTTAGCGTATATAGGACTGAAGTTGTAAGAAAGCTGGGAGGATTTGATGCAAAGAATGTCACCGAAGACTTCGAGCTAGGGGTTCGGCTTAAAAAAAACGGCTACCTCATAGACTACTCACACAACAGCATCGCTTATACAACAACGCCTAATACCTGGAAAGGTGTAATCAAGCAGAGAATAAGATGGTTTCGTGGCTTCTTCAGGACACACCTAAAGCACAGGGATATTCACTTCAACAGGAAATACGGGCTTTTCGGCTGCTATGAATTCCCTATAACTTTCTTTGGGATTTTCCTTCTCTTCATAGCTATCATGATACTCTCTTATAACATCTACAGAGCCCTCTTCGAGTTTTTATTCAAGCTGATAAACACACCTGGGCTTATCGTATGGTTTGAGTTCAGGACTTTAT
>OMKS01003109.1_pt1 | contig 13389 bp, 12 predicted proteins | sample 1674721 | NCBI WGS metagenome assembly OMKS01 (sample SAMN06264996, study PRJEB25208) | sediment metagenome | isolation source: hot spring sediment | place: USA: California | collected 2014-09-02 | reverse complement strand
GCGGGCCGCGTCCAGCAGAACGAGCCGGAGATCGTTGGAAACCAGCGTGTGAAGCACCAGAGCCTGCTGCCGGGCCGCTTCCGCGATAACGGCCCGGACCCGCTGCGGGGTCCGAACCCTCGGCCGCTTGATGAGCCGGACGAATGGCTCATCGAACTGAATCAAGGCCGACCGGACCAGTCGTTCAGCCGTTTCTCCGGTGCCGTCAGAGATGATAAAAAGGCTCAGAGCTTTACTCTTCCGACCCGCTTTTAGGGGGCCGCATTCGGAACGCATGGAATCCTCCGGCCGCATGGTGTGGATGACTGGAATGATCTATGATTGTTAAGTTAAGCCGAATCGGCGATGTATGCAACCGGATTTTTCCCCGTACGGCCGAATGCAGCACCCGGTTTAGCCGGACGCCGGGGCCGGGGATTCACGAAACGGCGTTCAGACGGGTAAGCGAAAACGGGTAAAAACAAGGGGCACGCGAAAGCATGCCCCGAATGCCGATACGAAAAGCCTGGATCAGCGATTTATTTCGTTTATCGGTTCCCTCTCAGCCTCCTGACGGCTCCCGCCAGGCTGAATGAAAAGCGCATCTTGCTTTCAAACACCGAATACACCACGGGTATGAGGACCAGGGTGATCAGTGTGGAGCTGAGCAGCCCGCCGATGACGACACGCGCCAGAGGCGCCTGTGCCTCCCCCCCCTCCCCGAAGCCGAAGGAAAGCGGCAGCAGCCCCAGAACCGTGGTCAACGTGGTCATGAGAATCGGCCGCAGCCGGCGTGATCCGGATAACCGGATGGCTTCCATGAGCTCCATACCCTGGTTCCGGCGAAGCTGATTGGTATAATCCACCAGCAGAATGGCGTTGTTGACCACAATGCCGGCCAGCATGATACACCCGATAAAAGCCTGCATGCTGAAAATCGTCCCGGTTAAAATCATGGTCAGAACCACACCGATAAGTGCCATGGGAATGGAAAACAGCACGATAAAGGGATCCCGAAACGACTCGAACTGACCCGCCATGACCATATAGATCAGCATCAGGGCCAGGATCAGTCCGAGCAGCAGTTCCTGAAATGCCTTCTGCTGTTCTTCATATTCTCTTCCAAGCTGAATCGAAAAATCTTTTGGGATGGGAATCGTCTGAAGATTCCGGCGTATATCGCGAACAATGGAACCCATGTCTCTGCCGGTAAAATTGGCCGTGATGGTGATGATCCGTTCCTGATCCTTGCGCTCCAGGCGAACCGGTCCCTCCCGCGGCACCGCTTCCACCACATTGCGCAGCACAACGGACTGTCCCCGGTTGTTTACCACAGTCAGATCGAGCAGTTCGGACAGGTCTCTTCGGTCTTCCGCGCTCAGCCGCACGAGAATCCGATACTCCTTGCCCCCATCGCGAAAATAGGAAGCGTACGTGCCTCCAACCGCGGTCTCCAGAGCATTGCCGATATCCGTCACCGTCAGGCCCAGGTCCGCGGCCTTCTTTCGGTCGATGCGGATCACCTGCTCCGGATTTCCTTCTTCACGGCTGATGCGCGTATCCGTGATGCCGGGCACATCGCTTATGACACGATCCACCTGTACGGCCAGAGCATGGGCCGTTTCGAGGTCATATCCCCGCACCTCCACGCTGATCCGGTCGCCCGATGAGGTTCCCATATTCAGAAGAAACAGCCCCTGCCCGGCCCGCGTCCTGACTGTGACGCCCGGAAGTTCGGAAAGCGGTTTCCTCAGCGCATCGGCGATCTCTTCACTGCTGCGCTTGCGTTCATTCTTCGGCATCAGAGTAAGCCGTAATTCGCCGGAATGCCCTCCGCTCGACCGATAGCCTCCTCCTCCGGCACGCGTGAGAATATGCGCCATCTCGGGCACTTCGCGGCGAACGATGGTTTCCGCGGCCTGAATCACCTGGTCGACCACTTCGAGACGTGTGCCGACAGCCATCTCGAGGTTGACCCGGACCTCTCCCTCATCGGCCTGCGGCATCAACTCAACACCGACGAGACGGACAAGAAGTATGGACACGCCGAACAGAACAAGCGTGACAAGAATCACCGCGCGTCTGTGTCCCAGGGCCCATTTAAGCAGCACGCTGTAACGGGCTTCGATGTTTCGAAACGCCGCCTCGCTGGCGGCATAAATCCGGTGCACCCGGCTCTCCCCTTTGTAATGTTCCGCCCGGCTGAAATGAAGAAACCGTGAGCAGAGCATCGGTATGAGGGTCAGCGAAACGACCAGGGAGCAGAGCAGGGCGAAACTCACCACATAGGCCATCTGCCGGAACATGATACCCGACATGCCGCGGATAAACACCACCGGAAGAAACACGACCAGGGTGGTCAGAGTGCTGGCGATAATGGCCGAACTGACTTCGCCTGAGCCGGTCAGCGCGCTGTCCGTGAGCGGCATTCCGGACTCCCGGTGACGGTAAATATTTTCCAAAACCACGATGGAACTGTCCACCAGCATACCCACGCCCAGCGCGATGGCTCCGAAAGTCATGATGTTCAGGGTAAATCCGCCGAAATACATCAGTCCGAAGGTCGCCACAATGGATATGGGAATCGCCGTGGCAATAATAGCCGTACTTGAAAAATTTCTTAAAAAGAGGAAAAGGACCAATACAGCCAGGACACCTCCCAGCATCGTGGAGCGGCCTACATTGCTGATGGATTGCTCAATGTATTGCGCGGTGTTCATAATAGGCCGAATGCGGATCTGCGGAATGTCCATATTGATGTGTTCGACTTCCTGCAAAACCTGCCTGGCCACCTGAACCGTATTGGATCCGGACTGTTTGTTGATCGATATGCGAATACCCTGCTGGCCGTCGATCCGGGTAATCTGCCGGACTTCCTGCCAGGAATCGTTCACATCCGCCACGTCCGCGATGGTAATGGGAACTCCGTCACGAAGGGTGATCACGGTTTCCCGTATCTCGTCCAGGGATTGATACTCCCCCTGCGTGCGAACCAGAATTTCCAGATTACCGCTCTCGTAGAGTCCGGCAGGAATGTTTCGGTTCTCGCGGCCCAGAGAAGCCAGTATGGTCACCGGGCTGATCCCCAGCGCCTTGAGTTTGGATCCCCTTAGCGAAACATGGATTTCCCGGTTCAACCCGCCGTAAATGTCTACAGCGGCCACACCGTCCACCCGCTCGATCCGGTACTTTACCTGATTCTCGATCAGATGGCGCAGATCCAGGGGGTTGAGGTCGCTGGATACTCCCAGAGTGAGTATGGGAAACGCGGATACATCGAATTTCCGGATCATGGGCCGGGTGATATCTTCCGGAAGACGACCCAGAACCCGGTCGATGCGATCGCGAATGTCGTTCGAGGCGACTTCCAGATCCGTACCCCAGGTAAAGGACACCCGGACCATGCTTCTGCCTTCCGTGGATGTGGATGTTATCTCCTCAACACCCTGAACCGCGGCAAGAGCCTCTTCAATGGGGCGCGTTACCATCTCTTCCATTTCCTGGGGTCCCACATTTCCGTAGCTGGTGATGACGGAGATCGTCGGATAGGTGATCTCCGGCATCAGGTCGACCGACAGGCGGGAAAATGAAATAATACCCAAAGTGATGATCACCAGAAAAATCATGGCGGTTAAAACCGGGCGCTGAACAGGACCTTTTGCAAGATTCATAATAAGGGCTCCTTTTCACCTTCACCGGATTCCGATTCTTCACTTCGCTCCCGGATCTCTTCGGCCCGGGGCAGAATAACCGGACTGCCGTCGGCCAGTAAATGCTGACCCAGCGTCACAACCCGGCCCGACAATGCCGGCGAAACGATTTCCGTCTTCTCGGAAGTGACAATACCCGTAACCACTTCATGAAAACGGACAATATTCTCCGCCTCATCCACCAGAAAAACCCCTTTCCGGTCTCCCCTGGTAACAACCGCCTTGCTTGGCACGATCCGCACGGACTCCCTTTGCTCGATCACCGCGTCAACCCGGGCGAACATACCGGGTTTGAGTATAAGAGAATCGTTGTCCACATCAACCTCCACCTGAGCGTTCCTTGAACTCTCCCGCAGCATGGGAGCGAGCCGTGCGACTTTACCGATAAATACCCGTCCGGGAAAGGCATCGACCCGGACAGCCGCCTCCTGACCGATCTGGATTCGTCCATAATCCCTCTCAATAATCATGGCGCGGATGATAACCCGGTCGATCCCGATGATGGTGAGAACCGGGTTGTTCGGCGCGAGCAAAGCGCCTTCGTCCAAGAAACGGTCACCCACATAACCGGGCTCCGGGGCTTTTAGAATCGTATAACCCAGACGGATCTGGGCCGATTTCAAGGCGGCTTCTCTCTGTTCGATCTGAGCCCTGGCCAGCTGAATCCGCGATTGCTGGGCTTCGAAATTGGTTGTGGCGGTCTCCAGCTCCGAGGCCGTGGCGATTTCCTTCTCCTGCAGAGAACGGATTCGATCCAAATCCTGCCTGGACAGCTCGAACTGGCTCATGGCTTCTCTAAGTGTGGCCTGTGCGATTCTCAAATTGGCTTCAGCCTCGCGCACGGCCTGCTGATACTCGGCATCATCGATACGAACAAGAATCTCGTCTCTTCGTACCGAATCTCCGATTCGTTTATCAATAGAAAGAACCCGTCCGGTGATTTTGGGCGCGATCACATATTGGTAATACGGAAACACGGATCCTGTGAACTGCCGCACCTCCCGGATGGAACCGGTCTGCACATGCTCGGCCTCAACCGCAACTGACGGCCGGCCTGCCTGCTTCTCTGATTCTTTCTGGCCGATGATCAGCAAGATGATACGGAACAGAAGCAGGAACGCAATCAGAACACCGATAAAAATTAGAATACGTTTTTTCATTGTGTTATCCCATTTAAATTAGGCCTGCATTTACTAACCCGACTTATTCATAAACGGAAAAACCGGGATTGAAAGTAGGGATAGCCCGAATGATTCACGAAACTGTTGAGAGTCAAATAATATCATTGATTTATATGATTTTACTTAACTACATTGCTGTTTGTGAACTATTCAGTCTATGTGAAACACGGGAAAATGGCAATTACTTGTTATTCTTTGGAGGGTGAAAATCTCGAATCTTCAATCGTGAAGCGTAAGTTCCTATCATCAAAAGATGAGCCTGTTCGCTGCAATTCGCGTGCATAAGGTAGGAATAAAATCATCTTCTATAACTGTACACAACGATTCCCCGATACAGAAAACCATCCAGCGCTTTGGGATTTATGTTTCCTTTACAAACTCCCCCAAAATCTCCAGGTATCCTGACGTTCAAACTCCCGTTCGAAACCGTCTTCCCATTCGTGAAAGAAATCCAGACCGGTAAGCTGCTCAATGACATCGATGGAAACGAGAAAATTCTGTATTTCTCCGTGTGCGGTACGCTGATGGGGGAATAAAAATGCCAGAACCCTGGGCACCCCATCCGATTCATGGATGACGATCTTGTAAAACATGGCCGGAACCCCGATATCTTTTTGCCTTCCCACCTTCTCGACTTCTCCTGGCCCGAACAGACAGCCGGCGAATATCCACAACTCCATACCCCTGCCGCGTACCAGTGAATCCTGAATAAAACGTTCGAGATTGTACCAGAGGCCGCCGAAACCGTTGAATTCACTATGATTCTGGGGGGCAATATTCGACAGATAATTCACCTCGAAGATGGACAGCTGGTCATGATCATCCTCGTCCGCGTATAAACCGTCCTGATTTCTGTCGCCTCCTGACACTCCGTAAGGCACCATGTGCCCACGCGCGTAGCCCAGCGAATCCAGCAGCCCTCTGTAATCGTTGTCTATCACAGGGTACATCAGATCCGGCGCCTCCCTGAAGCGGCTGAACTTTCCGCTTCGTGGAGGCGTCTTCAGATAATCCGGGACAACCCGGTAAGCCACCCATGCAGGGACACGGTATTCAGGGTTATAGGATGAAACATACGCGTTGCGGATATAAATATGAGAGCTGTCCGGAAGCCCTCCATAAACATGTTCATTCAGAAGGGCCCGCTGATGTTCGGATAAAGCCGAGAGATCAACTCCCTGCTGACCGCTGGCGGAGGCTGCCTGCAGCAGGAAACTGAAAAAGACAATCCGCAAAAGATTTGCAGCGATTCTCATGTTTTCCCTCCTCCCCGTTCAACTGCGTACAGAACCGGTCGTCAGTCAAACATTTTGTCAAAACGGGAAGGAACCCCGTTTCTTTCGGCAATTTCTCCAATAAAACAGACCGGAATGTCCCACTTCAGCCGGACCGGTTTTAATGAATCCGGCGTCTCCGATAATAGCATGAACGCACCACTTATCGGAACGTGCCCGAATATCTCTGATTCGATTATCCGCAGCATGTGATTCGATCAGCCAGGGAATATAAAGAATGTAATCGATTGGTCAACTATTTACAAGGGATTTCTTATGGAGGAAGGGGAGAGTAAGGCAGACGTCAGAGAACAGTGGCTGGAAATCGAAACCCATTGCTACGCAACAGAGTTTTCCTGCATGACCTTCTCATATTCCCCGACAAGCTCGTTCATCAATTCCTGAACCGACACGATACGATCCGCCCGCCATGCGTTGGATCCCGCGAAGACGAACCCCTCTTCCAGCAGACCCTGCTTGGCATTGGCCAGAGCCATGCCGATGCAGTAGGGCGCCTCCCTGAAATTACAGGTTCGAAGACACTTCCACGGACAACGGAAAGGTTTTCGCTCACCTGCCGTTACATCGTTCAGAAACGGATTGCGCAGGGCCCTGCCCGGCAGCCCCACTGGACTGTCGATGATCATCAGGTCCTCTTCCCGGGCGCGAAGGTAGGCCTCCCTGAACCGGTCATGCGCATCGCACTCTTTCGTGGTCACAAAACGGGTCGCCATCTGCACGCCGGCAGTACCCCTCTCCATCAGATGATACACATCATGACCGGTGTATACGCCCCCTCCGGCAATGACCGGAATATCCCGGCCGGCCCGCTGACGGAAAGTCTCCAAAGCATCCAGGGTTTCCGCGAGCAGCCTTTCCAGAGAAAAGGCCGGGTCGTCGATTTGATTCTTCCTGAAACCCAGGTGACCTCCGGCCAGGGGTCCTTCCAGGACAAACGCGTATGGCAGGCACCCCGATCTCAGCCAGCTGCGGCATATGATCTCAACCGCCCTGCCGGAAGATACAATAGGCACAATCATGGCATCACCGCTTTGTATCCGTTCGGGTGTGACCATCGCGGGTATTTTCAGGGGCAAACCGGCTCCCATAAAAATGACATCCGCACCCGAATCCAGAGCGGTGTGGAGCAGAGATTCATGATCCGACAGGGCGATCATGATATTGACGCCGATCAATCCACTGGTCATGGATCTGGCCCTGCTGATTTCCCGCTGCAAAGCCCGCTCGTTGGCTTCCTGAAACCGAGTGTCGAAATCCGGCTCCAGCATGCCGATGCCGGCAGCGGCGATGACCCCGATACCGCCGGCTTCAGCCACGGCTGAGGCCAGACCGGAAAGCGACACTCCGACACCCATTCCGCCCTGAACAATGGGAATCCGGGCGGTCAGACGGCCTATATGCAGTTCAGGAATTGAAAAGGCATTCATGATTGATTCTCCTTCAAAACGATGGGATTAAACCTGCCTGCTGTTAAATCGTTTTGATGACCTGACGGAAATGAAAACCGTAAATCGCCAGGGTCACGGCCAGGGCAAATTTTCGGGGATATCTCCTCAATGTAAAAAACAGCAAATTCCAAAAAGACCTTCTTCCCTTCTCCAGAACACCCAGTTTCCACAGAGACCGGAAAAAAGCCCTTATATCGGTTAAAGTAACGGATGCCATTTGTATTTTCGGAACCCGGTATTCCCGAAGGAACGTTTTTACCCGCTCACAATAAACCGCCGGAGAATACAATGTATTGAGCACCGAATGGTAACCGGCCATCAGGCGCTGATAATTCATTTTCGGAATGAAGTTGAGAGAACCATCCATGTTATTGCCGCTGGCCAGTTCCAGCAGCCGCTTTTCAGATTTCAACCGATGGAAGAGGCTCGTGCCCGACAGGGCCGTCAGCAGCCCGACCATGGCCGTCGCGATTCCGGTTTTCTGAATAAAATGGATTTGATCTTCAAAAATAGTATCCGGATCCTGGTCAAATCCGATAATGAACCCTCCATGCACAATCAGTCCGTGATTCTGTAGCATTCGAACCGAATTGACCAGGTCGCGGTTTAAATTCTGTCCCTTGCGGCACTCCTTCAGACTCGATTCATTGATGGTTTCAATGCCGACGAACACGGTGGTCATCCCCGCTTTGACCAGATCTTTTATCAGAGCTTCATCGTCGGCCAGATTGATGGACACCTCGGTGGAAAACTGAAAGGGGTATCCGTGCTTTTCGGACCAGTCGATGAGCGCAGGAAGCAGTTCGGTCTTGATTCTTCGCTTGTTTCCGATAAAATTATCATCCACAATATTAACACTTCCCCGCCAGCCCAGATCATAGAGGGATTCAAGCTCCCGGATAAACCGGGAGGCGCTTTTTGTTCGGGGCTTATGTCCGTTCAGAAGGGTGACACTGCAGAACTCACAGTGAAAAGGGCAGCCGCGTGAATACTGAATGCTCATGGACGCGTATTTCTTTCTCTCCAGCAAATCGTAGAGAGGCACGGGTGACCGGTTGATATTCGGGAATCCACGGGCCGCATAGATTCGACGGGCACTTCCCTCCTGTATATCCCGGATCAGTTCCGGCAGGATCTCCTCCGCTTCTCCCAGGACCATGTGATCCAGTCCCATAAAGTGATCGGGTTCAGTAGTGCACATAGGTCCCCCGCCGACCGCTTTGACACCCAGTTTATTGCAGCGGCGCACCACATTCTGAAACGACTCCTTGTGAATGTTCATCCCGGAGATAAAAACCCAATCCGCCCATCGAAGATCCCCGTCCTTCAGAGAGGTCACATTCATATCGATCAGCCGTTTCTGCCACTCCCCAGGCAGAAGAGCGGCGACCGTTAACAGCCCCAGGGGCGGCTCCGAAGATTTTTTAGAGATAAACTTCAAGGCACTGCGAAAACTCCAAAACGTGTGGGGTGTTTCCGGATAAACGAGTAAAACACGCATTATTCACCTCAAAATTTCAGGACCTGCAATCAGTATACAAAATAAAACAAAAGAGTACTGTAAAAGTAATGTAAAACCTCGAAAGGGCTTTCATGTAGCGTTTAATTCTCTTATTTTATACCGACACCCGTTGAAACTCAACCGTTCCGGAGTACGACGATGAGAAGAATACGGTCCCTTTTCTATCCGATTATCATCTTTGTCCTGGCCCAGCTTGCCTGGGTGGTGGTGATCGGCTTGTGGATTTACCGCTATGTGATGAATAACATGATTTTCAATGAAGTCGGTGACAGAATATCGCCAGGCTTGATTTCAGAAAGTGCAAACGTATGGGCTCTGGTGGAAGGGCTGATTCTCATGGTAACGGTCTCGGTCGCCATGACGCTGATCTTTCGCCACCTGACCATTCAATTGAAGATCAACAAACTGTATGATCAATTCATCGCCAATATCACCCATGAGCTCAAATCGCCCCTGGGATCCATTCAGCTGTACCTGGAGACACTGAATTCCCGCCCGGTTCCGCGGACCAAACAAAAAGAATTCATCCACATCATGCTGAAAGACGCCGACCGGCTGCAGAACCAGATTGACACCATTCTCGATATTTCGGGTCTCGAACAGAAAAAATACGCGTACACTTTCGAGACGGTCACTGCTGGACCCGCCCTGTCACGAATCATTGAAGACACGGCTGGACAGCTGCACATACCACGAGAGCGTTTGAGCATTCACGGCAATCCGATGTTGCCATGCGTCATCGACCGGAAAGCCATACAAACCGTCTTCAACAATCTGATGGACAATGCCGTCAAATACTCAGAAGAGCAGCCCGCGCTCCGCATCAACCTTTCCAGCGATTCAGGACAGGTTAAGATCGAAGTCAGGGACCAGGGCATTGGTATCGCACACAAGGATCAAAGAAAGCTCTTTCAAAAATTTCATCGCGTCTACAGGCGTGATATACCCAGTGTCAAGGGTACGGGTCTGGGCCTGTACTGGGTCCGGGAAATCATCCGGGCCCATGGCGGCAGGATGTCCGTATTCAGCCCCGGCCGGGACCAGGGAACGACCTTTACCATCCGGCTTCCCGTGTACGGGGCCTCAAAAAAACGATACACCAACCGGCTTTTAAAGGTAACCCGGAAACGCCGAAAGAGGGAGGTCAGCCATGACCATGAACCGGTCTGAGTTTTCAGGCTGCCGGATTTTGCTGGTTGAAGACGAAGAATCCCTGGCCACTGGTCTTGAATATAATTTGACTGAGGAAGGATATCGGGTTCATATCGCATCCGATGGACGTGAAGCGGTTCGATGTTTTCAATCGGAATCCTTTGATCTGGTGATTCTGGATATCATGCTGCCCTACAAGGATGGATTTGAAGTGGCCGACACCATACGGGCCATGAATCCCCGAATGCCCATCCTGATGCTCACGGCGCTGTCCGGTCTGCAGGATCGAATCAGGGGCCTGGAGAGCGGAGCCGATGATTACATGACAAAACCCTTTCATCTGGAGGAACTGCTGCTTCGCGTGAAAGGCATGCTGCGCCGGAAACAGTGGTACCAGCAATCCATCGAGGAACAGCCCATAGTTTTCATCGGCTCTTATACGATCAACTTTGAGGATTTTACAGTTTCATCAGATAATAAAAATGTGACGATGACTCATCGTGAGGCCATGGTGCTGAAATATCTCGTGGAACATGAGGGACGGATCGTATCCCGGAACGAGCTTCTGGAGCAGGTCTGGCGGATTTCCGGAGAGATTGAAACCCGTACCGTGGATGCTTTTATCGCCCGGCTGCGGAAAATAATCGAGGATGACCCCAGGAATCCCGTTTTTATTCAGAGCATCCGAAGCGCGGGATACCGGTTTGCGAGGAAGGGGAGAGACAAGAGCTGACATTCGCAAGGCTTAAGACGGAAAAGCTTTCGAGATTGAATACAATCTCGAAACATAAACCGCGATTCGAAGAAAGAGAAGGCGTTCGGGATTATCAACTGCGAAAAGACAGCCGCTTTTCATCCCTCCAGGCAATCATGCCTTAATCGTCCTCCGCGCCTGGATCTCCGGTCAATAACCTCTCCACATACAGACTCGCCGGAGCTGCTGTCTTCCGTGGATCCGTACGCGATAAAACCCGCTCCGCCCAGGCTCCAGTTCTTGCCGATCCACCACTCTTTGCCGACCGCCGCAAATATGGCGTAACCCGTCTCGGTGGTTGCCACGCCGTATGTGCTGATACGATACGTGAGCTCATCGGGCACATTGACTTCATCTTCTCCGATGGTCAGGGTCGGACTGGCAAAACTGGCACCGCCGAAGTCTCCATACACAATCAGATTCGGGGCCACCGTGTAGCCCGGCTGAATACGCCCCGCGCCAACCATACCCGTGACGTCCATACCGCCCGTATATTCTTCAATGGTGATCGATCCCGACCCGGCGGTTAATTATTTTATTTTTCGCCATTCCATCTCCCGTTGACTACCACCGGATCGGCGGGACTTCTCTGTAATCTTCTGCATGGATGTTTCGTTTAAATGATATATTCTCAAATCATCGGCGCGCACAGTGGTTCCGGAATGTACCAGAAAACCAAAAAAATCACCATAAAAAGCCTTGAAATCGTGCTCTCCTATCAAAGTTTCATTGATGAAAAAATAATACTTTCCCGCGTACTTGCGAACCGTCAGTTTATTATACTGGCCGATTCCATTAACAGGCGCCGAACTGGTCCAGTCGATCCAGATCTCCTTCGTCTCTCCGAGATCGTCACCGACCAGACAGGACTGGGAGGTGAAAACCTGACAGAAATACCGGAGCTGTCCCCCCGCATCGGAGCAGCCCCAGATTAATCCGTTGCCGTAGTTGGGTGTATCTGTTTCCTGTATCTTGATATTGGCTTCAATCTCAAAATTCTGAGCGGAGTTGAGTCCCGACACCTGATTCCAGAACAGCCAGGAATGCTCACTGGTCTTGTTGATTATTTCATAGTACCCGCCCGTAATCGATGTCTTGAATTCCGTTTCATCGGCTATCCACCACCCGCTGCTGTTGTCATTAAAATCTTCAATGAATACTTCCCGGTACCAGAAAGCCGGAATCCCGTCGTATTGTTCTGGCACAGCAACCGGCCCTTCCTCCCCTTCCACTCCGGTCAGCGTCACGCTGCTGCCTCCCCGGATGCCGCCCACGGGTGTGCTGTAAGATCCGCCGTAGATCTTATAGGTGATGGTATTGCCCGCGTACAGGCTGAAGTTCACGGACTTCGAATGCGTGTAAGCCGTATAGGTGGTGCTGCCGACATACTGTTCCCAGTGTGCCACCTCCTGCCCGCGAATAAATATTTTGATATGAAACGTCCCCCCGTTGGATGCCAGGTAGGACACGGCCTCGATATTCTGTACCGTCATATTGTTTTCAGCGGTTAAATCCCAGGTTCTGCCGTCGGAATAGACATAGTATTGTGCGTTCACATCTCCGAATGTATGCACCTCTTCGACAGTATCGTCTGCGCCGTCACCTTTGACCGGGTTCTTTTTGTCGCATTGCCAGATTAAAACCCCTGTAAACAGGATAAACCATGCAAGAAACTTTTCATTTTTCCGTATCATGATTCTCCCCCTTTTTTAGCTGCAGGTATCAGGTTCTTAATAACCAAATCCGGTTTCTAAATTCCAGGCTTCATACGCCATGAAAAGGTTCCAGTCGTTGTTTAAGAACCGATGTATCGGTAAATAATAAGCCTTCGGATGAATCTTTTCTTTTGTTCAGAATGAATTCATGGGGTATGTTCCGGAAGGAGCTGGTCAACTCATTGCGGGTATTCCTGAAATCACTTTTAACCTGGACCAGGTCGTTACCGATTCTTCTCGATGTCGATGCACTCATCAAAATGCCGGCAGGAATTACACCGGTAAAGAATAATATCAAAACACTTGATGTTTCCCTTTCTTTCGAATACATGGATTGATGTCTTTTGGATTTAAATGAATGTACTTTTGCAAAGTATTAAAAAGAAAAAGCGAATGCAAGCGGTTTTTTGGAAAAGTGCCATTGAGAAGATTCATGAGAGATAAAGACGTGAGGAGAAGATGCATGGCTGCATGGAAAGATGCATGGGGCATGAAATAAAAATGACCGCCGACGGCAGACCGCTAAAGATGAATCGCGGTTGGCGGTCCGTGGTCGCGTCCCGAAGGGCCGCAAGGCCGCCTCAATACGTCACCATCGACTCCATCCGGCAGCCCGGCCAGGGCCAGAGATGA
>OMKS01003108.1_pt1 | contig 13392 bp, 11 predicted proteins | sample 1674721 | NCBI WGS metagenome assembly OMKS01 (sample SAMN06264996, study PRJEB25208) | sediment metagenome | isolation source: hot spring sediment | place: USA: California | collected 2014-09-02 | reverse complement strand
ACAGCAAGGTCAAGATTTCTTCTCCACTGCACATGGACTGCTCTCGCAGTCGTGCTCATAAAACTAAACAGTTACCAAAAAGATAAATCAATACAAGCAGGAGGTTGAACTGTGAGCAAGAAAAACAAAGCACAAAAAGCTGCCGCTCGGCGCGAACGCGAATTACAACGCCTACAAGAAGCAATAGAACGACAAGCCGAGGAAATGGCTGCTGCGCCGCCAAAGCCGGAAAAGGCAGACCCACCCAGAGCGCCGGAACCCTCCCCTACCCTGTCGCAGTTCGACGACTTTATGGACACCGATGATGAACTTTGGGACCGTTTCGAACACGCAAGCGCAGAAGACAAACAGCGCATCTACCTCGAAACGCTAGAGACCGGCGAGATTGACGATGAATACGCCTTCGAGATGCTGGAAAACATCCGCAACACACTCGACATCGACACGCCGGCAGGTCGCGCTCGCTATGCAAAGCTTGCGAGAGAATTACAACAACTGCATCCAGACATCTACCGGCAAAGCTTCGCCTATTACAACAGCAGCCTGATTCGCGACGCCATCGCCGACGAGCGGTGGGAGGCGTTGCCAGAACTCTTAGCGCCCTTCGCTGAAGAACCGGATAGAGGCATCGACATGTTTTATCGGGTCATCGACCAACTCCTGTATCACGGCCAAATCGAGACGCTACTGGAGGTGATGAGCAAGGCAGTGCCGGGCGTAACAAAATCAGATAAGCTTGTCCCCTGGGTTGACGAAGAATTCAAAGACCAGTTGATGAAACTGCATCTGTTCAAGTATCTGGAAACAGCATCCGACCCGCGCAGCGACGATCCAGTGCTGCTGGAAGCCACCGCGCCCTATGGGGAATGGAAACCGGGATGGCTGGAGCGCTACATCCCACGGTTCGGCAGCACTGCGCCTTCAGCCTGGCGAAGAGAAAACTTCGACGATACGGTCGACGCTGACCAATGGAGCGATAACCTGGCAGCCCTGATCGCCGAGTTTATCGCCGACCAGCACAACAACGGCATTCCATACAGCCGGGCCTATATGATTTGGGGCCAACTCAACGGACTGCTAGAAAAGCGCTATCTCACGACCACATCACCAAAACCCAAACGCGGCAATCGCAGGAGGCCAAAAAAGCGCCGGAGAACTACACCAAAGTCACAACGCTCGTATCTAATCCCAAGCTATCAAGACACAGATAAAGCGTTGGTCGAGCACTTCCAATTCTTGAGCAGCCAGCCCTACCGGGCCATAACCTTGATGGAATTCCTGCCCCCATATCTGCATTTCATCACCCGGCTAGGACTTATCCACCCTAAAGAAATGGATAAAGCATTGGATAGTCTCAACGGCTTGATGCAACACCTACCGGCTATCCTTGAAAGCCACGCCGTCGATCCGCTCGCCAGGCGTAATGTGGCAGAAGTATGGTCAAAATCCGCCATCGCCGCGCTGAAAGATGACCCAGCTTTGAGTGAAGCCCGCGCGAAACCCCCGGCGATCCCCGCGTCCGCCGTCGAGACAACGCCAGCGCGCCCTGGCGCGTGGCAAACCTACACCTTCAAAGTCACCTACCTGCGCGATCCTGAAATCTGGCGCACCATCGAGATCGCCGCACGCCAGAACTTACACGATCTGCACAACGCGATTCAGGAAGCATTCGATTTCGACAACGACCATCTCTACTCATTCTACCTGAGCGGGCGCGCGTGGGATAAAACGTCCGAATATGCACACCCAAGTGCGAACGGGCCAAATGCAGCCCAGGCACGCATTGGCGAACTCAACCTGCGGATGAAACATCGCCTTTTGTATCTCTTCGACTATGGCGACGAACATCGCTTCGAGGTCCAACTCATAGCCAGCAACCCCGACGCGCCGCAAGCGGATTATCCGCGCGTCATTGAAAAACATGGCGACAACCCAGAGCAATATCCTGGCTGGGATGAGGACGAGTGGGACGAAGCTGAGGATTGGGATGAAGAAGAATGGGATACAGATGAGGATGAAGCATAGATGACGCTTTACCAAAGAGGGTGACTTTCCGTTCAAACCTGACAGGTCTTCAGAAGACCTATCAGGTTTGGGAAGACTCGTTTCTGCGGAGGAATGTACGAACGTTATGTCTGTAACCTCTATCTCAGAGAAGACGCAAGCCACAAAGGCGCTGGATTTCTGGAAAATCGCGGCCATCGTCATCCTGCTCCTGGCGATCGTCAGCCGGTTCTATGTGTTAGGCGAGCGCGCGGTGAGCCACGATGAGATGACGCACGCCAAGTTCTCGTGGAATCTCTACGCAGGCCAGGGCTTCCGGCACGATCCGCTGATGCACGGGCCGCTGCTCTTCGAGGCGACAGCGTTGCTGTACTTCCTCTTTGGCGTGAGCGATTTCACGGCGCGCATCTACGCCGCTCTCACGGGTGTGGCGCTGGTGATGACGCCGTGGCTGTTCCAGAAGTGGTTGGGGAAGCGCGGCACGCTTTTCGCGTCCATCATGCTGCTGATTTCACCCGCGATCACGTACTACGCGCGCTACACCCGCCACGACACGCCGATGATGTTGACGGCAGTGCTGCTGCTGTGGGCATTGCTGCAATACCTGGACACGGGGCGCACGCGCTGGCTCTACGGGGTGGCCGTCTTCTTCCCGCTGATGTACGCCTCTAAGGAGAATGCCTACATCTACACCCTTATCTTTCTCACCTTGCTGGCGATCCCCTTTTTCTGGCAGGTGTTTCGCGCGCGGTGGGCGCAACCCAGGCTCTTCACGCTGCTGGTGATCGTGGTCATTGCAGCATTGCTGTTTATGGGGGTCTTCGTATTGGCCTTGACCGGCGCACAGGTGCAGGAGGTAGACGATGTCAGCACCACCAGCATCGCCCACATCGCTATTCCCTGGTGGGGACGGCTGGCGCTAGGGATCGCCATCATCGCTGTATTGAGCGCCGTGGTCGTCATCTACTATGGCGTCGGTGCGGAGACCCTACGTAGGCTACGCCTGTTCGACGTGCTGATGACGTTGGGGACGCTGACCCTGCCGCTAGGGTCTGCGTTCCTGATGAAGTTCGTGGCGGGCGTGGATATGAGCGCCTTCTATCCCGCGTTGATGGGGCCTAACTTCAGAGGGCTTCCGTCGGGGATGACCTTCGCCGCGTTTGCTACGTTTTTCGTGATGGTCGCGCTCTCGATAGCCTTAGGGCTGTGGTGGGACAGAAAACGCTGGCCCTTCATCGCCCTCATCCATTACGGCATCTTCATCACGCTCTACAGCACCTTTTTCACTTATGGATGGGGTGTTATGACCGGCCAGATCGGCGGGCTGGCCTACTGGATCGCCCAACAGACTGAACAACGTGGCAGCCAACCGTGGTACTACTACGCTATCGTCGGGCCGCTGTATGAGTATATGCCACTGCTTCTCTCGGTGGCGGCCGGCATTTGGGGCATCCTGCGCCCGATCTTGACGCTCGCTTTCCCCCACCCCACGTCCCAGGCACAACAGAAAGAACCGAAACCGCTCGACCTCGATCACTTCTTTCCGCTTTTCCTGCTGGGTTGGGCGCTGCTGTCCTGGATCGCCTACAGCTACGCCGGAGAGAAAATGCCGTGGCTGTTCGTCCACATCGCGCTGCCGCACGTGCTCCTCGCGGCGTGGGGTCTGGGACAATGGCTGCACAAGTTGACGTGGCCGGATATTGCGCAGCGCGGCTGGCTGTTGATCGTAGCACTGCCTATGTTGTGGAAGGCGCTCCAGGCGTTCGGGCAGGCGGCGAACTCGCCGCAGCAGCTCCTCAAAACGACCGGGAGCGTGGAAATCGGGCTGACACTTGCCAGGTTAGAGCCGCTCGTGGGACTGCTCTGCGCGCTCGGCGGGGTCGTGCTCTTTGGTGGCCTTCTGTTCTGGCTGATCGACAGAATTGGGTCGTACCGCACGCTGCGGCTGACGCTGTTGACAGTTTTTGGCGCGCTGGCGGTGTGGACGCTGCGCACGATGTTTATGCTCAACTTCATCAATGCAGAGCTGGCGACGGAGTTTATGGTCTATGCGCACGCCACACCGGACGTCAAGGTCGTCCTTGCGCAGATCGACGACATCTCCTGGCGGACAACTGGGACGGCCGACCAGGTCCAAGTAGCGTATGGACAAGAGGGCGCATGGCCGTTCTACTGGTACATGGCGACGCGCTATCCCAACAATTACTACTACGGGGACGCTCCCGAAGCGGAATACTTGCTCGAATGTCCGGTGGTCATCGCCGGTAAACCGCACTGGGGTGATGTCGAAGCCATCCTCGGCGAGGATTACGTCGCTCACGAGTACAAGTATATCTGGTGGCCCATCGAGGACTACAAAGACCTGACCTGGGAGCGCATCCGCGCTGCGGTGGATGATCCGCAAATGCGTGCGGCGCTGGGGGATATCATCCGCAACCGCGATTATCGCGCTTATGCCCGGCTCAAGAATCCCGAGGATCCCTTCACAATAAAGACATGGCCCAACCGCATGGACATGCGCCTCTACGTGCGCCGCGACCTGGCGCAGCAGGCGTGGAACTATGGCACAGACGGGACACCTATCGACGGCGGCGCGCAAATCCCCGATATCTACGCCGCCAGCGAACGAGAGCTATCCCTCATCTTCAAGGTACAGCTCTCCAATGCGGCAGGGCGCGGCATCGCCATCGCGCCGGACGGCACATTCTACGTCGCCGATACAGCGCAGCATAGCATCTGGCGACTCTCACCCGAGGGTGATTTGTTAAGCACGTGGGGCGAGTACGGCGTCGCGCCGGGACAGTTCAACGAGCCGTGGGATGTAGCGGTGGATCAACTTGGCCACGTCTACGTCGCGGATACGTGGAATCACCGCATCCAGAAATTCACGGCGGAAGGTGAGTTCGTGCTCAGTTGGGGCCATTTAGGACAGGTTCAGGCTTACGATCCCAGCGGGAACGGTCTGTTCTACGGGCCGCGAGGGATCGCCGTCGGGCCAGATGGCAGGGTATACGTCGCCGATACGGGCAATCATCGCGTGCAGGTCTTCAACGCGAACGGGATTTTCCTGCACGAGTTCGGCGGCGCGGGAGACCTAGCGAGTCAAATGAGCGAACCGGTGGGGATCGCAGTGAGCGGGACAGGAGAAGTCTTTGTCGCCGATACGTGGAACCGGCGCGTGCAAGTCTTCAGTCCGGAGGGGATTTACCGGCGCGAGTGGAGCGTCCCCATCTGGAGCGGCAACCCCACCGAGAAGCCCTTCCTCGCCATCGGCGATGCGGTGGTATACGTTGGCGACCCCATCAACGGGCGCGTCCTGGTATTCGACCACGCGGGCACGCTGTTGTGGAGCTTACACGACCCCGATAACCTGCCGTTCCCGGAAGCCATAGCCGTCCTCGAAGGCATCCTCTACGTCGTCGATGGGTATACCGGCGATCTGGTCGGGTATCGCACGCCGGACGGCCAATAAACGAGTTGCACAAAAAAGCCCCCAGGGAAAACGTCGCTGGGGGCTTTGATCTTGTTACTCGTATTGCGCCTGGATCAGCGCATTTTCCACACACTGGAGATAGGCCTTCGACGTGAGTGTCGCCCCGCTGATCGTGTCCACCTGGAGTGATTGCGCCGCGATGACCCGTTCGTAAAGCATCTCGTGACCCGTATTTTCCGCGCCCGGGTCTTCGCTGCCGGCGAGTTGAATGCCGGTCACTTTGCCGTTTGTCACCGTGACGTCACATGCGTTGACGCGCCACTTGTATATGCCGCCTGCGTACACGCCATGATAGGCGCCGTCAGTCAGCCTGCTGAAATCCACGGCGTCCAACGGCAGACTTCGAGCTTCACTGTGCTCTTTGGACACATACGACCACCCGATCCCGCCCCCACCGGCCGCTGCCACGACCAGGACGAGCGGCACGATCAGACAGCCTTTGCCCTTCCGCTTTGGTTTCCCTGCGTTTTTCATGATTTATTGACGTTGCGCCTGGACGAGCGCATTCTCCACTGCTTGTAAATACGCCTTCGAGGTCAACGTCGCGCCGCTGACGGTGTCCACCTGAAGCGACTGTCCTGCGATGACCCGGTCGTAAAGCGTTTCGTGCAGCGTATTCTCGCCATCCGGGTTTTCCTTGCTGACCACAAGCTGAATACCGGTCACTTTGCCATCTGCGACAGTGACGTCACATTCGTTGGCGCGCCATTTATACATGCCGCCCTCGTACGCGCCACGATAGATGCCGTCATTGAGCTTGCCGAAATCCACGGCATCCAGTGGTAGACTTTTGGCTTCTTGATGCTCCTTGGACAGCTTCGACCAGCCGATCCCTCCGGCAATGCCCAAACCGGCCACAACAACCAATGCAATGATCCAACCCATTTTGTCTCTCCTTTCGTTCAATCTAGAATGGTTACTGCAATGCCTCGCTCCGCTTGAAAGCGGCCTTCCAGCCCGGGAGTTACGTAAACCTGCATGTCGGCATCCACGAGAATGGCTTCGGTTCGCGGGAAGCCTCGCAAGTATCCAAGCCCCCTCTCGATCCCGGCCACGAACACGATTGTGGATAGGGCGTCTGCGGCCAATGCATTCTCCGAAACAATGGTTACGCTGATCAAGCCGGATTCGGCAGGATACCCGGTCTTGGGGTCCAGGATGTGATGGCGCCGTTTCCCGTGACTGTCGGTAAAATACCGCTGATAATCGCCGGACGTCACCACGGTCTGGTCGACCACAGCAACCGCCCCAATCAACCCTTTCTCCTGGCGGGGATGCTGGATGCCGACGTACCACGGTGAACCATCGGGTTTGGCTCCCAGCGTGACGACGTTGCCGCCGAGATTGGAGTAAGCCGAAGCGATGCCAAATCGCTTGAAAATCTCCCGAATCCGGTCGCCGGCAAAGCCTTTCCCGATCCCGCCCAGGTCAACGGACTGTCCTGAAGTTCTGAGTCCGGCCGTCATGGCGCCGGAATCCAGGAGCACGTCTCGATAGTTCACCAGAGGAAGCACTCGCTCGATACTGGCTGCATCCGGTTGGGCGGACGAGGCCCTGGCCTTGCTCCACAACGCGACTAAGGGCGTGATCGTCACGTCGAAGCAGCCTGGAAAACGGCGCGAGAATTCGACAGCCTCTGACAGCACATCGTAGGTGCGCGGGCTTATGCTTTCGCTTTTGATCCCTGCCGACCGGTTGACGCGACTGATCTCGCTATCGGGCGAAAACCGGCTAAGGAGCGCCTCGATCCGCGCGATTTCACTGTAAACGGCTGAAAGACTGTCTTCGGCATACAGGCCGCAAGCTTTGTGCGTCATTACAGTGCCCATCGCGTGGTGGGTTACCTGTGCAACCTGAGCATTGTCCATACTTGCTTCTACCTGGCTTTCGTGGTACGTGCGAATATCGCATCGAAGAGCTTACCAGCGCCCCTCATCAACACCCCCATGCGCATGGGATAGTAGTAGTCGGATTCGAACCAGCCTTTCTCTGCATAGTATTTGTAGTCGCAGGAATGGTCATCCAACTCCAGCCTAACTTTCGTCCGGCCCATCCTGAAGACCATCAGCCCGAACAACGTCGCCGCCGGATAGGCCGGCTTTTCCAATCTGGCATAATACCGCCAGGCGTGCGCAGCGAGCGTCTTGTCGATTGTGCGCTGTTGCTTCTCCGTCATCGGGTCAAGCGTCATCAGGCAACTGCCCTTCACGACGTTAAAGCCCAGGGCGTTGCCCACGAAATCCAGATAGTCGCAGTGATTTTCTTCATCAATTCATCCTCCTAGCCTTCGTATCGGACTGAGATCAGTGTCAGATTAAGGTCACGGATGCGTTCGAGCAAGCCGTGAAGCGCAGCCTGATCGGGCAACGGGCCGGAGAGCAGCGTTGCATTGCCTTCCAGGTGCGTCAACGTCAAGCCGGCAAACCACTCCGCCCAGCACGAGTCCAGATAACCTTTGATTTTGATCTCGTAGTAGTCCGGCACGGTAGTCCTCCTCGAATGAAACTGTTCAGATGTAGCGCTTGCCGACCACGAATCCAAAACGAATAAACGAATGAGCGCCTGGCTAACGCGAGTTTTTGATCAAGCCGAAACCCGAATTCGTTTATTCGTTGCCCCATTCGTGGTCGGCCCGCGCCCCTGAATCATTACGATTACAGTATAGCGTGCGGCGAGGAAGGGCGCATCTGCCAAAGGGTATATTTGGGGGTTTATTACTCGCACCTTCCGGGAAGCTACGCAGGTGTTTGCGATAACACGAGCGCGATCAGCTTCCCGGAAGGTCTATGGGAGGATGCCGAGTTGCCGGGCGCGCGCCACCGCTTCGGTCCGGTTGGCGACATCCAATTTGCGGTAGATGCTGGCCGTGTGCGCTTTGACAGTACCCGGCGCGATAAAAAGCTGTTGGGCGATAACCTTATTGGTGTTGCCCAGCGCGATGAGGTGGAGCACTTCCAACTCGCGCTCGCTCAATGGCTCGATCAGGCCGCCCGTCGGAGCGATTTTTTCCGGCGCGGTCGCGACTTCAGGCAGTTCGGCTTCGAATTGGGAGAGCAAACGAACGGCGTAGTCGCGCACGGGGCCGGGGCTGGCGTGAGCCAACCACTGCGCGAGCAACATCTGCAAAGGCTGGCCCTCGTCGAGAAAGATGCGCACGTAGCCTTCCGGTTCGGCCAGGGCGAGAGCGCGCTCCAGGTCGGCCTCTGCGGCGCGCGCGTCGCCCTGCCGCACCAGCGCCAGGCTACGCAGGATGCGCAGTTCGAGCGCCGCACCCAGCCGCCCACCTTGTTCTGCGGCGGCGACCGCTTGCGTCAAATGCGCGACGGTTTCGTTTGGCACACTTCGAGCAACCAACACCCTGGAAGCAGCGAGGGCGACCATCTCTCCGGTCTGCCCGCACTCCCGGCCCACCAGGCGTTCGGCTTCTGTGATGCGCCGCGCAGCCTCACGCACAGCGCCCTGCCGGACCAGAACCCTGGCCCTCAGCGCGAGCAGTTCGGCCCGCGCCAGGGGCGGTTGCGGCTCGCCAAGCGCCGATTCTGCTTCTTGAATCGCAGCAAGCGCTCCGTTCGCATCGTGACGCGCTAATCTCAAGCGCGACAAGGCATAAGCCGCGTTCTTCGCCGCGTCGAGACGCCCGCTCCACTTACCGATCTCGAGGCCCTGCGCCAGATGCGCCTCCGCAGCCGCCAGATCGTTCTGTTCGACCAGCACCTCGCTCATCGCCACGTGGAGAATGCCGGACGCCGGCAGCCGGGACATCCCCTGGGCCTGCACGTAGGCCAAAGCCTCACGACAGGCTGCGTCCGCTTCGCGGAGACGTCCTAGCAGGCGCAGCGCCCCAATCAGCCGGATGACGATGCCAATGCCGGTAAGGTTGGCGCCAATACGACTCAGACGAATGTGTTCGACGTAGGCGCTGACGGCCCGCTCAAGATCGCCCGCGCCGTCGCAGGCCGATGCCAGCGTGAAAGCAATCAACCCGCGCAATTGTCCGACAGCCCGGGGCGGCAAGTCTTTAGGCAGCAGCGAGAAAGCGCGCTCGGCGAACGCGACGGCGGCTTCGAAATCGCTGTCGTAACGAGCCACTAGCGACTTCAGCAATGTGAACTGTACAAGCAATTCGGCGTAAGCCACACCATCCGGGCCGACGCCCTCAGCAGCGACTTGTTCGTTCATCGCGCGCTCTACATCCGCCAGACGCGCTTCAATCGCGCCGACCTGACCTCTGAGCCACAGCACCCAACAGTAAGCGATACCAAGCGGCGCGCTGTGTTGGATTTCGTCCTCCGGCAAGGCATTCAGCCAGGACCACGCCGTTTCGATCTCACCGGTGTTCGCCGCGACGTGCCAGTATTGCTCGATCAGGCTGCTCGCCCGTCCGTAGTCCTGAGCGGCGAGGGCATAATTCACCGCATCGCCAACCTGCCCGTTCTGCTCGCACCACTCGGCGGCGCGCGAACGCAGTTCCGCCACGCGCTCAGGTCCCGCCTGATGCTGAAGCCTGGTTTGCAGCAAATCGGCGAAGAGATGATGATAGCGATACCAGCACCGTTCGTCGTCCAGGGGCACGACGAAGAGGTTGCGGCGTTCCAGCCCTTCGAGCATCGCCTGGCCGCCCGAAGCGCCTGTGACCGCGTCACACAGCGGGCCGGTGAGCCGGGTGAGGATCGCGGTCTGAAGTAGAAAGGTCTGCACCTCTTCCGGCTCGCGCGACAGCACTTCTTCCAACATAAAGTCCATGATAAAGCGATTGGTGCCCGCGAATGCCTGGATGAAGCTGTCCGCATCGTCCCGCCCCCGCATAGATAACGCCGCCATTTGCAAACCGGCAATCCAGCCTTCCGTGCGTTCGGCGAGCAGCGCGACCGCGTCTGCATCCAGGCCGAGGCCCATCACGTCGTTCAGGAACTGTGCCGCTTCGAGCCGGTTAAAGCTGAGGTCGGCGGCGCGGAGTTCGACCGTCTGAGCACGCGCGCGCAACCGGGCCAGTGGCAGCGGGGGATCGGAACGAGTGGCGATTACCAGGTGGAACGTCTGCGGGCCATGGTCGAGCAAAAAGGCCACCTGCTCGTGGACGACCGGGCTGTGGATGAACTGGTAGTCATCCAGCACGAGGGCCATCTCCACGGCGGTAGCATCCAGGTCATTGACGAGGCTGGTCAGGATTGCTTCAGGCGGAGCCTGGAACGCCGCCGTCGTCAGTTGCGCGGCCTCGCTGCCGATTGCGGGATCGGCCTCGCGCAAAGCGGCGACCAGATAGCGTAGAAAGCGCCCTGGCTGATTATCGTCCTTGTCGAGCGACAACCACGCTACCGGCATCCCGCACCCGGCGACGCACGCAGCAACCAGCGTGGTCTTGCCAAAACCGGCAGGCGCGGTGATGAGCGTCAACGGCCCGCGCAGCCCCTCCACGATCCGCGCTTGCAATCGCGGGCGCGCGACCAGGCCCGGCCGGGTGAGGGGCCGGCGGAGTTTGGTGCGGATGAGGGTATCAAGGGATTGCATGATAAACCATATCGGTCGTTCCGCGCTTTGTCATTTTCTGACAGGATTAACAGGATTTTCAGGATTAGAAAGAGCTTTGCAACGACTTTTTCATCCTGTTAATCCTGTAAATCTTGTCCAAAGAAACGGCTGTATCTAAAAGTCTTGCCGCCAATCGAACTCCATCTGCCGCGCGGTGACCTCGGCCAGTTCCCTGCCGGCGATGCGCGCGACGAGGTGCAAGCTCATGTCGATGCCCGCCGAGATGCCCGCCGCCGTCACGACGCGGCCTTCATCCACCCAACGCACACCCCCAACGACCCTGAGAAGCGGAAAAGCCGTTTGCAGGTCTGCCAGGTCTTCCCAATGGGTGGTTACGGATTGCGTCGTCACCACCCCGGCCTGCGCTAGGATGAAGGCGCCCGTACACACCGACGCGGTCACGGCAGCCTGCTGCGCCGTCATCCGCACCCATTCGAGCACGCGCGGCCGCGCCAACTCCGCCGTGACAACGCCGCCAGGGACGATGAGCACGTCAATGGGTGGATGCGCCGCGATAGCGAAGTCGGGGATGACCCGTAATCCCGCGCCGGCCGGCACTGGCTCAATCGTCGCAGCCACCGTGAAGACCGCGAAGAGCGGCGGCGCGTCAGGATTTCTGCGCCCGGCGACCCGCGCAGCGGTCGTGAAGACCTCGTAAGGTCCCGCGAAGTCCAGGACTTCGACTTTGGGGAAGAGGTAGATGCCAATGGTTGTGGTCACTTCGGATGTCATCAACATCGCTAATCCGCCGCGCGCTTCCCAAGCATCTCGCCCAATGCGATGCAGTCCGCGATGAGCGTGGGGAGATTCGGGGCATCGAAACCAATGCCGGGCGCCGGCTGGCAATTGAGCTTGATGTCTGGCGGCTCGTGGCGATGATGAGGAAAAGTAACAGTCAAGGCCGGATTCTCAGGGTGAGGCTGTGGGTCGTACCAGCGGATGCGTTCCCGCAGTTTTATGGGTGAGTTGCGAAATGCGCTGCTGCGAAAGTTGCCGCAGCAATTCTTCGCGTCTTTGCTTGATTTTATAGAAACCGGACCATTCTGTGTAGTCTTCCAGATTTTCGCCATCATCCAAACGGCCTTGGGAATACAGTTCGTAGAACACATCGGAACTGATCCAATACCGCTGTTCAAACTTACGCAGGACTTGATCCGCCGCGCGCAAATCGTCAAGAATATCACCAAGCGTCATCACTGTCATTTCTGCACCTCACACGTTCCTTGATGCTTTCATTATAGCACAAGCCCAGGATTAAAGACTAACCGCTCAGGCGGCGCTCGCCATCGCCGATTCGCGTATCCGTTTCACGTCGCTCAACGGCGGCAGGCCGAAGAGCTTCTTGTAGTCCCGGTTGAAGTAGGCGGCATCGTTGTAGCCCACGCGGTAGCCGGCGCTGGCGGCGTCGAGGTCCTCACCGAGCATCAGCCGGCGAGCTTCCTGGAGCCGGATCTGCTTTTGGAACTGCAAGGGACTCATCGCGGTGACGGCTTTGAAGTGGTGGTGAAAGCTCGACACGCTCATGCCAAGCTCCTGGGCGATGTCATCGATCCGCAGCGGCTGGTCGAACTCCTTACGGAGATAGTCGATCGCTTTGGCGATGCGGTGGGCGTGCCCGCCCTGGACTGCAATGTAACAGAGACGCTCCCCCTGCTCTCCCTTCAGAAGGCGATAGACGATTTCCCGCGTGATCAAAGGCGCGAGGAAGGGCGCTTCGGCAGGGCTGTCCAGCAGCCTGACGAGCCGCACCGCAGCGTCCAGCAGGCCGGCGCTCAACGGGCTGACATCGATAGCGCGCACGTTGGTATAGCTGCGCGGCGCGAGATGCCCGGCCTCGACCATGACGGCGCTGACGAGGCTCGGATCGAGCTTCACCACGAGGCTGAGATACGGCTGCTCCGGCGACGCTTCGATGACGTGGCTCACGACCGGCAACTCGGCGGTGGTGAGCAGGTAGTTCATCGGATCGTACTGGTAGCGGTCGTCGCCGAGAAAGACCTCCTTGCTGCCCTGGGCGATGACGCAAAAGGCCGGATCGGATACGCCGTGCGCCAACTCCGTGGGTGCGGACGCGCGGTTGAGACGCAATCCCTTGAGCGGCTCCACCCTCCCGTCTTCGCGGAGGGCGCGCGCGATGCGCTCGACCAACTCGGCGCGGTTCGCCTGTTCCCGCTGCGCCTCGCGCTCTACCGGCTGAAGGGTCATCGAATTCATAGCGATTGCCTGGTTCATTCTTATACCTCCCACTTGAAGGATTACAGATTCGTCCAATTTTTCAATCCTCAGTAGTATCATCTCAATAAAAAGGGGAGAAGTGGGGGTTTGGGGGCGGGCTGCGCCCGCCCCCAAACCCCCAGCCCCAGATT
>OMKS01003106.1_pt1 | contig 13404 bp, 12 predicted proteins | sample 1674721 | NCBI WGS metagenome assembly OMKS01 (sample SAMN06264996, study PRJEB25208) | sediment metagenome | isolation source: hot spring sediment | place: USA: California | collected 2014-09-02 | reverse complement strand
GAGACGGAGGACTTCGGGGCCGCGATAGTTAGATTCAAGAACGGATCAATTGGTATAATCGAAGGAACGGCAAATGTATATCCTAGGAATCTGGAGGAGACTCTCTCTGTCTTCGGCGAAAAGGGAACTGTTGTCTTGGGAGGTCTGGCGGTCAACAAGATTCAGACATGGAGATTCGAAGGTGAGGATTCACACCCTTTCATGAATCTTCCAGACCCGGAAACGGTTTATGGCTCTGGTCATATAACAGCCTTTGAAGACTTCGCCAGGGCAATCATCGAAGATCGAGAACCTTTTGTCAACGGAGAAGAAGGGAAAAAATCCGTGGAAATCATTCTCGGAATATATAAGTCTGCTAGAGAAGGAGCGCCGGTTAGATTCGGATAATATCTATTACATCTATGGACAGAATCTTTCAGATAGAATGCATCGGGAAATGCTTTTTTGAAGAAGAGATGTGGTGAGGAGTTTGAAGCTTCCAACAGTGTCTGTTATTGTGCCCGCGAGAAACGAAGAAAAGTTCATCGAGAGATGCGTTGAGTCACTTCTAGATTGCGACTACCCCGGAGAACTCATAGAGGTAATCGTGGTTGATGGAATGAGTGAAGATGGGACAAGAGATATCGTCAACGAAATCTCAATACGAGACAACAGACTACTGTTAATTGACAACGAAAAGAAGATAACTCCCGTTGCGATGAACTTAGGAGTGAAAGCTTCAAAAGGGGAATACATATTCTTGAGCGGCGCACACAGCGAAATGCCCTCAGACTACATCTCGAAATGTGTCAAACATGCTATAGAAACTGGCGCAGATAATGTGGGTGGAGTAATGAAAACAGTACCCAGAGTCAAATCGTCCGTTGGGATGGCGATTTCGAAGGTTCTTTCCAGCCCACTTGGGGTGGGAGGAGCCAAATTCAGGACGGGCGTTAGCAAACCCACAGAAGTAGATACTGTTCCCTTCGGTTGCTACAAACGAGAGGTTTTCGACAGAATCGGCTATTTCAATGAGCAGCTTGTTAGGAATCAAGATATTGAATTCAACCTCAGGTTAAAACGCGCCGGAGGTAGAATAATTCTTTTCCCTGACATTGAGCTGACTTACTACTCACGATCAACGTACAAGGAACTCTGTAAGAACAGCTTTGGAAATGGTTTCTGGATCATCGCAGGTTCTAAATATGCAGATCTTCCGTTTTCAATAAGGCACTTAGTACCCTTAATTTTCGTATTGACACTCTTGATTGGGATCGTTTTCTGCGTATTTTTGACTATTGTATGCAAGCTTCTCTTAATAATACTGGGTGTCTATTTCTTACTTACGTTGTTTGAGTCGTTTACTAAGCGAGAAAGCTTCAGTGTTTCAGTTCTAATGATCCTAGCCTTTCCTATACTTCATATATCTTACGGAATCGGGTCCTTGTGTGCGATTATCTTTTCTTTGAGGGCAGTGAAATCATGAAAGTCTGCCATATTACTACAGTTCACCCTGCACTAGACGCAAGAATCTTCTACAACGAGTGTCAGAGTTTGAGTGCAAATGGCTATGATGTAGCACTAATCGCACCAGGTGAAAGGGATTTTGAGAAAAGCGGGGTGAGAGTCCTTTCAATAAAAAGATCGAGGAGAGGGCTTATCTCTCGAATCGTGATGCCTTGGAGAGCCTTTTGCAGGGCTTTAAGAGAAAAAGCAGCGATATATCATTTCCATGATCCAGACTTCATTTTTGCTGCACTTTTTATGAAGTTGCTGCGAAAGAAAGTGGTTTACGATGTCCATGAACATTATGTAGAGGTAATTCCAGCCAGAAAAGGAAGAAAGCCCGGTCGACCATACAAAGCGATCCTGAAGTTTGTTCTTGAGACAGTTCCTTCGAAGGCTTTCGATATGTTAGTTTTTCCGACTGAATCTCTCTCAGAGGAGTATGGAGGGGCAAAGAGAAAGATCGTAATCAAGAATCTCTTCCGTCTAGATAGTCTGGAAGAAGACGAATGCGAGATCAATGTTGGCAAGAAATATGATGTCATTCACCTGGGCACTGTTTCACAACAGAGAATGAAGTTCATGTTGGACGTCATTTTTCATCTTTCACAGCTGAGAAAGGATTTTTCGTGGGTTTTTGTCGGTTTGTCTGCCGAAACAATTAAATGGGTTGAGTCGAGCAGCGAGTATGAATCAATTCTGGGACATCTTGTATTGATGGAGAAAGTGGAACATATGAAGGCTTTGGAACTAGTCAAGTTATCTTCAGTAGGTTTTAATTATCATCCTTTTGAAAAGAGATTCCAAGTTTCAATCCCAATGAAAGTCTTTGAATACATGGCTTACGGTCTAGCGGTTGTAAGTACATCGCTTCCGGAACTGTCATTGCTGCTAACTGACCAAAAGGATTCTATCTTAGTCGAAAGTCAAAACGCTGAAGACTATGCAATCGCCATAAACAATGTCCTTGATGACTCTGATCAAATGGGTAGAATTTCCGTAATAGCTCGACAAACGATTCTTGAGCGACTAAACTGGGAGATGAGTGAAGAACCAAAGTTACTTCATTCATACAGTAGGATTCTCGGAGGGAATTAGGTGAAACGGTTGATTGTCAATGCCGATGGGTTTGGTTTTACATTTGGAATAAACAAAGGGATCTTCGAGAGTTTAACAAACGGAATAGTAACAAGCACTAGTTGCGTTGTCAATTTCCCTGCTATTGAAGAGGTCGGTAGACTTGCAAGGGAGTTTAGGCCTATAAGCATTGGAATCCATTTCAATCTCTCGGTCGGTTCGCCGGTTTGCAAACCCAAAGAAATTCCCTCTTTAGTTGATGAAAAGGGCCAATTCCACGGTATCCGCTTTTCTTCACTTCTAATGAAAGGAAAGATTGCTGAAGAAGACATGCTTAAGGAACTAAGAGCACAAGCGAGAATTCTCAAAAGCTATGGTGTGGAAATCTCCCACTGGGATGGTCATCAGAACAAGCATCTTTATCCACCTTTCTTTAGGAGTGGGATGAGCGTTGCAAAGGAGTTTGGTATTAAAGCAATTCGAACTCACAGACGCTATTTATTTTCGTCGGAGAGCAAGAATCGCACAGGGGCTCTGGTGAAATACTATATATCTCATCCAAAGCAGATCGCGACACATATTTACGCGAGAAGGAACACTAAAATGGCAGAGAAAAGCGGATTCAAAGCCGCTGATAGGTTGATTACGCCTGCTTATCTTGACAGAAGCAAGAAGAGCAATCTTGAAACCTGGATCTCTATAATGGCAAGATTGCCCGAGGGAACAAACGAGATTTACTGTCATCCGGGTTATCCTGACGATACGCTAAGAAAGTACGCAATTTACGTTGATGAAAGACTAGAAGAAATTGCTATCATGAAATCTACCAAAGTCAAGGAAGCTGCCTTAGAAAACGGCGTGACACTTATTTCCTTCTGGGAGCTTTAGTTTTGAAGTCCAAGTCAACAATCGGGTTTTGCGGAGATGTTATGCTAGCGCGAGATTTCCTGAAGGTTCAAAAGATAAGAGTACTTGATTCAGTATTGTCAGAGGATCTCCTGAGAAGGTTCTCAAACATTGATTATCTGATTGCAAATTTGGAGACACCTATTTGCAGTGGAAATATGAAGGCTGGTGACTTCTTTATGCCTCCTGACTACGCTGAATTACTTACTCATTTTGAATGCATGTCTCTTGCAAATAATCACATTTTCGATTGCGGTGAAACAGGTGTAGTGGAAACAATAGCTACACTGAATAAGCTGAATGTTGGATTCACGGGGATTTACTCTAACTCGAACGATCTTTGGTACCCAAGAATAATTGCTTCCACTGCAGGAAATATTTCATTAATCGGTTGCATAGAAGATTCTCTGTATCCTGAACTTGCAGTATCATCTTTCTCAATACTTAAGCTTTCTGATCTTCTAAATTCTTCGCTTCTTAGCGAACTTGACGAGCGTGAAAATATCGTCGCGAACGTTGTCCTGCTGCATGCAGGTAAGGAGTTTACTCCATTTCCGTCAAGGAAGCTAGTTGAATCTGCTAGAAAGCTTGTGGTCAAGGGAGCGGATCTAGTAATTATTAGTCATAGTCATTTTGTAAGCGGCTTTGAGCGTACTGCAGAAGGTGGGATGATTCTTTATGGGCTTGGCGATTTTATATTTGACGTTCCGGTATCAGGAAGAAAGGCCTCAGTTGTTCCTATCTTTGAAATCTCTAAGAATGGTTTATCGTTTTCGGAAATTCTATTCACAAAGAGGACGTCTGATTTGACAGTGAACTTGGTTGAAGATAAGAAAGAGATCAGAAAACTGCATCGAAAGATCGAGAAATACAGTAAGTTACTTTCAAATAACCCCGAGGCTCTTAGGATTAGAGTAGTCAGTAAGTTGCATGTTTGGAATTATCAACTTTCAAGAATAATGTGGATGATTAGAAGTGAAGGATTCAAAACAACCGTAAGATTCTTGTTAGATGTTCTGAAAAGGGGTGTTAGAAAAACCTTTGTGCATTTGCGAGGGAGAGAATAATGAGTATTGTAAACATTTACTCAAGACTTCCAGTAGCATTAAGAGAGCTGTTAGCCAATATCTATGCAAGGAGATTGCATAGAAGGCGATTTGGCGGGGAATTTGGAAAGCTCCTCGAGTTTCTTGAAGATAGCCAGTATTGGAACCAAGAAAGACTAATGATCTTCCAAATAGAAAGGTTGCGAGAAGTCATCACAGACTCCTACGAAAATGTTCCGCACTTCAGAAAGCTGTTTCGAGATATTGATCTTCGACCCTCAGATGTTACTTCTCTAGAAATCCTGAAAGAGATCCCAGTTATGACCAAAGATATGATAAGAAGTGATCCACGATCATTTGCTAGCGATAACATTAAAAGAATCAAAACGATAAAAGACTTCTCAAGCGGAACAACCGGGGCAAAACTGGAATTCTTTCTGCCTCTAAGCCTTTATAGGTTGAATTTCGCTGCGCTCTGGCGATTTTATGGTTGGGCTGGAGTTCATCTGGGTGAAAAAAGGGTGACTCTGGGGGCTAGGGTAATTGGTGAGAGACTTCCTTATTGGATATACAACAAGAGCGAGAACCAGCTCTTGATGTCGATTCATCATCTGAATAGTAATACCATTTCCTCCTACATTGAAAAGCTGATGGAATTCGAGCCCGTCTTCATCCAAGGGCACCCAACGGGAATCGAAATACTGGCAGATGAGATGTTGAGAAGAAGAGAAAAGTTGAAGGTAAAAGCTGTCTTCACAACAGCTGAGACTCTTATTGATACAGCCAGGGACAAGATCGAAAATGCTTTCGGGTGCAAAGTTTTCGAGTCGTATGGTGTTAGCGAATGTGTAGTTGCAGCGTTTGAATGTGAAAAGCACAATGGGTTACATGAGGCTACTGAGTACGGGATTACTGAGCTAGAGAGTAGTGGGGAAGAGGGTTTTTACTCTGTTATTGGCACTTCGCTTTGGAACAATGCAATGCCGTTTATAAGATACAAAATTGAAGACCTCGTTGTTCCTTGCGAGAAAGCCATTTGTAGCTGTGGCAGGACCCTACCTTTAGTAATCAAAAAGGTAATCGGAAGGATAGATGACATTGTATATGATGCACAAGGTAATCCTGTGTTGCCGGTAACAATTCGTATGCATTTGAAACCTCTTTTGAAACCGTTTCAGAACTACCAGCTAATTCAAACTGACAAGGGAGAATATGAGTTTAAACTGACAATCACAGAGGAGAAACCAACAGGGGCTTTTATCAAGATGTTGTCCAAACTACTGGGGGACAACGCAGCTATAAAGATAAGTGAGGTCACCAAAATTGAAGCCACAGGCGGTAAGATAAGAAATGTCGTAAACAGATGCAGTAGAACGGAGAGAAGAATATGAAAGTATTGGTGATAGGTTATGGACACACCAAGAATGATAAAAGGGTTGCAAGAACAGTAGATGTATTTCGAGAGTGCGGATTCGTTCACTATCAGTACTGGGAAGATGTAGAAGGAAGAGACAAGGATGAACAATGGACCAACGTCAGGTATTACCCGTTAAACAGGGATTTTATGAAGGGTCCTGGAAGATATGTGAAGAGACTGCACTTTGATCGAGAAATCCTTAGGCTAGTTCGCGAAAAGGATTACGATTTGGCATACTTTCATTTTTCGCCTGCTTCAATGCCACTAAAGATATTCTGCGAAGTCAAGAAAAGAGGGAAGAAGTTAATCTATGATCTTCATGAGATCATGCCAGAACAGCGACTTCCTGAGAGAGCTTCACTTTTCAAACCAATCATGTGGAAAATCCTTAGGAAACAGTTTGCTCTTTGTGACGGACTCGTCTTTGCGTCAGAAGATGCATCCGATTACATGTTTCAAAGAACTAAGCAGTTCACGAAACGATTCATTCTTCCAAATTACGCAAACGATTTTGGTAGTGTGGCCTTCAAGAAGCATAGGAAAGATGAGATCATAGTTGTGGGGGGTACTCAGAGAGACGTCTCTATCTCTGAAGAGCTTGTAAAAAGGCTTAAGGACGAGTTCAGGATAATTTCTATTGGCATGAAATGGTCAGCTGCTGATGAGAACATTCCATTCTTGAAGTATGAGCAGATGATGAAAAGGATATCAAGAGCTCTGTTTACTTTGATCGCTTTTCATAGCAGATCAGACCTATACTATAAGAACGACATTTATTCGCTTCCTCATAAATTTTACGATTCGCTTGCAGCAGGCACACCTCTTATAGTTGCGAAGAGATTTGCTTCAATGAGAAGAATAGTTGAAAGAACAGGGACAGGACTGGTTCTAGATCTTATTCAAGAACCCGAAAAAGACTTTGCAGAGATAAGTAATGCTCTGAACTCCTATGAAGAATTCCTTATCAATCTGGAGCGTTATCACGATGATTTCGTATGGGACAAGAGCAAAAAGGACAATTTCATCCGGTTTGCAGAAGAAACCTGCGGGGTATCAGAGGGTTCTTGACATTGAAGACATGATTAATTTGAAAAGGTACATACTCCTTGTTTGAACTGAGGTAGCAAATGATCAATAGGATAAGACGTTTCATTGGATGGAGAATCATTGGGGTTCCTGAGATCAGAATACATACCACGGATAACGTAGATATTGAAGAAGCGAAGAAGCCGCTGTTTGAATGGCCAGAAGATTTTCCAAAGCCTTTTGTCGGGCTGACCCAGGACACTAACGAGAATCCTCACTGGACGAAATCCAGAAGATTCTTGAAGAACAACAGATTTTGATTTTGAGATATTCGACTATCATCGTTCTGACTGGCTTGAAAAGGCAAAGAGCTATGACTTGATAATCTTGTCACCCAACAGCGGTCCCGCTGAATTAGATGAGATAAAGAGAAAGATCTATATTCTTGAGAAAAAACTGGGCAAGAAGTGCTTTCCAGACTATGAAACGCTTCTTCTCTGTGATGACAAGGTGATGTCTACATACTTATTGAGAATGAATGGTCTTCCCGTTGCAGATACCTTTATTTCTAACGATTACTATGAAATTGACCAAATGAAGAAAAAACTTACCTATCCGCTAGTTTCAAAACGCTTCCACGGAGCAAGTTCTAGGGAGGTAGATCTAATTATTAACTCCAGACAGCTTTCCAGATTTTCTCGCAAGGTATTCTCTTTCTATGGAAAGAAATGCAGCAATGCATACTATCGTCAGAAGAACTATGTCTACTTCCAACGTTTCATTAAGGGAAATGGAATGGATATTAGAGTAAACGTAGCCGGGAATGTCATAACAGGATACTTCAGGCAGCCGAAGCGCAACGACTTTAGGGCTTCCGGGAGCGGTATAGTTATTAAAGAAGACTTACCAGTCGAAGCTATTGAAATTGCTCTGAAAACGTATTCTGCGATTGGAAAAGCAATGCTAGGAGTCGACATGATGAGAGATGAAGAAGGCAATTACTGGATCATTGAGATCTCTCCGTTTATTGGAGTAATAAGCCCTATTCAGCTAAAAATCAACAATGTAGCAGGCTCATATTTTCTCACAGAAGATGGTGTGCTTGATTTTAGAGCAGAGAATTATTGGCCTCAGGAATTGGCCCTGAAAGTTTTCTTTGAGCAGACTTATCTATCCTCTGTAAAAGAGTGGAAGGCTAAACACATCGATATTGCGCTGAGCAGAGGAAATTTGACAAAGCGGATTCATGATTCTTGGTAATTCTAACGGATGCTGTATAAGGAAACACTTTAATCGGAGAATGGATATTGTTCCTCAATGAATGAGAGGTGCTTTGGAGATGACTGAGCATGAGAAGCACTTAATCTTGTTCACTAACCACTATCCGTTTTCGCCCGGCGAAGAATTCGTGCATGCGGAAGTGGAAATACTGCAGAAATTCTTTCATATAGTAATTGTCCCCTTGTCTAGCGAAGGAAGTTTGATATCTGTTCCCTCGAACACAGAAGTTGATTTCTCACTTATACAACCTTAGCAAGACTTTCAAAGAAGCGACTCTCTAGAGGCTTGCTGGGGTTATCAAATCTAAGGTTAAAGGGAGAAAGACTATGCTCCTTTTTTTCAAGCAAGGTTTTCGAGGTGATCAATTACTGCGCAATTGCAGGCGTCATTCATAAATGGATTCGAAATCTAATTGTTGATAGGAGCAGAACTATCTTGTACTCTTATTGGTTGAATGCTCTAGCATTTGGAATATCGTTGACAAAAAATGAATTCCCAGAATTCACAGCTGTTTCCAGAGCGCACAGAGTTGATCTTTATCAGTATTGCAGCGAAAGATATCTTCCTTATAGAAGATATATTTTGATCGAAATGGAAAAGATATTCTGCATATCTGAAGACGGCAAGAAATACTTAAGTCAAGAATTTCCAACCTTCAAAGACAAGATCATGGTTTCGAGATTGGGAACAAGAGACCATGATCTTTCCGAGACACCCGATGGTTGTTTAAAAATTATCTCCTGTTCTTCGGTTAGTAAGTCAAGCGCATCCATATTATAGTCTCTGGTCTCGAGAAGTTTGCCCGTTTAAATCCCTCAAAGAAGATCTGCTGGACTCATATTGGTTCTGGCCCGTTAATTACTCAATTATTAGATGAAGCGAGGATTCTGGATGGCAGAAGCAATATTCATTACAAACTTCTAGGGCGCTTAGATCATGAACAGGTTTTCTCCTATTTCGAGAATAACCCAGTTGATGTTTTGATCAACACCAGTTCATCCGAAGGTCTCCCGGTATCCATAATGGAGGCCATGAGTTTTGGAATCCCAATAATTGCAACAGACGTAGGAGGGACTTCGGAGCTGGTTACTGATAAGACTGGGGTCCTGATTCCAGGCGATTGTTCTGCTGAAGATGTCTCTGAGGCCCTGAATAGCATTTCAAAGAAGTCAAGGAGCACTGACTTCAGAATCGAGGTCAGAAATGCTTGGAAAAGTAAAGTAAATGCTCAAGAAAACTTCACGAATTTTGCGGAGCAGCTTAACTCGATCTCTGAGCATAAAACTGATCAGAAATAAGACATTCTAGATTATGCATCACTTAGTATATTGCACACAGAGGCAGTCCTCTCTAAACCATCGGCAATACTGAGTGTTCTGTCTAGCGCCTCATTAGAAATGGATGCAGAGAAAGCCCGATTTTTTGGTCAATTCTTCGATCTTCTCTTTCAGGGATTCAGAATCAGTGTAAGAAAGCGTTCCTGGAGGTGTGTTGCCTTCATAGTATCGTTTCGGAATGATCAAAGGGATTCCAGCCGAAAGGGCATCTCCGGGATTGCCAGATATCTTGAACTTACCATAAGGAGGTATTTCTGAAACAGGTGCGATAATGAAGTCTGTTTTGCTTATCCAATGTTCGAATTCCTCTTCTGAAACGCGCCTATCAAAAGTGGTAATGGAACTTCTTATAGAAGAGTTGCTTACAAGCTCCCGCACTTTCTCATCGGCGAACTCCCCGAGAAAGACTAACTGGAATTTACTGGCATCAATCTGTTCAAAAGACTTAAGAACAGAAATGTAATCTCTTCTGTGCAGATCAACTCTTCCCGTGACTGTAAAAATTAGCTTTTCGTCTCTGCGTTCAATTTCATTAATCCTTTTTCTGCGTAATTTCACAACCTCAAAGTCAACGGGCTTTGCAGAGAACTCAAGTCTTCTTTTCGAGTTGTTCGGCGTTATCACTTGCTCGCCAAACACATAATACCCAGATACAGATGATGCAATGGTTCTGAGATTTGTTATTCTGTAAAGAAGCACTATTTCTGCCATAACAGCAGAAAGAAACCGAGGAAGGTGTTTCTTCCCAAATCTCTTCTCCAGAGGCAAACTGTAGTACCTTCCTAGATCTTTCTCAAGTTCAGCTGCAAAACCAGACATAAACAAGAACGAATTGTGTATCCCGATAAAAACCTTGAGACCACTTGCATTCAACGGTTTCACAAGCTTCCTAAGAAGTAGATGACAAAAGTCACATTCCGGTGTGTTCATTAGCACAAGATCGTTTCGCTCTGAAAGACTGGAAATTGCTGTTAGAACATCATAAAGAAGCCTTCTAAAATTGCCTGCATTTTTCAACGGTCTATTGGTTGTTGGTTCTTCAGTCCCGATATCATGCCATGCAATATCTTTTGGGAAAAAAGAGCTATTCATTACATTTGTCATCACATGATCTGAAGAAATCACATGAACTTCAAGATCTTCACAAAGCCTAAGAGATTGAATGACTGAAAGTAAACACATCTCATGACCAAACAACTCAATAACATAACAAATGCTCTTCTCATCTGAAATCACACTCTTTGCCAACGAAAAGGTCTAAGAAACTTCGGGACACTGCTAACATCAAACTATTCAGATTAATATCAATTATCACTGAACGGTTGAATTTTGTGAGAATTGCCCTGACCAGTACTTATTTATCTCATCAAGGTATTAGGCACCTTCTGAGCTGTGAAGCTATTGACACTTCAAGTATCTCATAGTAGATCCATAATTGGTGAGATTGACTTCGATAACACACTAAGTCGGGGAAAGCAATTTGAGAAATACGAATGAGGTTTTTAGATGGTGCACTCTGAGATTGAAAGACTGTTTCAAAAGAACCTGCCGGGGAAATATTCAGCGATGTTCTCTCCTGATCATAAAAGGGTAAGTTCTGACGAAGAAACAGACAGCTTCAAATCTCTAATATATTGGCGTCCGAGCCCTCAACTAAGCATTCATGTTGGAACTGGATGAAAGTCGGAATTGCATTAAACAAGGATTTTGCTCTTCACTATCGGAAAGGTCGACGATCTTACCCTTTATTAAGTTGAATCAAGTTTTGAATTCTTATAGAAGACAACGTAGTCAAAGCTGACTATCCAAGAACTTCTCATACAAATCAACCCAAGGCTGAATGTTTTTCTCCCAACTTGAAAGTTCCCAGATGATGCTAGGGTTTTCCAGGCACCGTTTTCTTAGCGAATCAAGATTATTCGCAACATGTACAAGTGCTTCTCCAATATCATCGACTGATGAGATCTTATGCATGAATACACCTCTTTCATCAAGAGTTTTGTAAGGCAACCAATCGCCAGTAATCACAACATTTTCGGCGAAGAGATGCTCCTGCATAGAACCGGAGAACTGATCGGAGACCTGTACATTGATGAATACATCAGATGCCTTTCGGATCATAGCGATTTCTCTATCCTGCATGAACTCAGAAAAGACCTTGTATCTAAGACCTGAATCTTCCAGCCAGCTCTTCAATGAGCTCCTGTAATTCTGTGGGCCGCCATATGTTAAGGGGAGTAAAAGATAGAGATTCCCTGGTAGCCTGCTACCATAATCATTTATGCTCTTGAGAATACGCAGGTGTTGCTGGCCGGGATTAGCATTATATCCAATGGTAACCAGGAATGAGTCGTCTGGAATACCTAGAGATCTTCTACATTTTTCCTTTGTGAGGCGCAAGTTCTTAAGTTCGGAAAGAGGTGCTAGACCGAATCGAAACACTTTGAGTTTCTCTGAATATCTCTTGTGAAAGTATCGGTCAAACTCCTCTAGAGTATTTCTGTTTGTGAAGGTAATTGCACTAGAAATCCTGTAGAGCATTTCCTGTCGTTGTCGAGAAAAACGTGAGACCCTGTAGAAATCACTTCCCCAAATTGATGAAACAACATTTCTACACTTCTTTTGCAACACGTCTCGCAAATACCAATACTGCGGATTAACAACGTGAATCTGACATATGTCGTAGTTATCGGACTTGGAGATGAACTGCCTGATCCTCTCTAATCTGCGAAATCCTCTTACCTTTGGTATTTTTGACACAATACTTCTAGAATCTTCAAAGGTATGCTGCGTTACAGCACTGAATTCCAGTGAAACAGCTGTAGGAGTAATCACTTCAAAAGAAGCATTAGACAATGAACTGCTCATTTGAGCCAAAAACTGCTTCGTGTAGGTCGACTCAGTATTTGCTAACATTAGTATTTTCATAATATCTGTATTGTATCGTATTTAACACTGTATCGTTTCACCTGTATTAAGTACGAAATAAATCGTTGCTTATGAATCAGCTAGATGAACACGAATATCCTATGATTTACTTAAAAGGACGCGTTATCAGATCTTCTCCAGAGTTATCTGAGCAAGGCTTTACTAACATTCCAGTGATATCTGCACTTAAGCCGGACCCGCTGGCACTGCTCCTATCTCATTGTAGAAGAACTGATATTATTCTCCTGTTGTAAGTAATCCTATCGATCACGCCAAACAAAATGCATGAATCACTATGCAAGAATAAACTGAATGATAAATTTTCAACTTGACACGAAAAAAACGCTTCTTCATTACTTGGAGTATGAAATGTCAGGAAATTTACCATCCCAGGTGTATCCCGCTGCTGAAACGTCAGTCACAATTGTTGAATACGTTCCGTTGGGCGCATTGACAATTGTGAATTTGGCAACTCCCACTGTGTCTGTTATAGTCGTGCCAGTTAAGTATTGCGAGATTCCTCCGTTGAGATATACCGTTACAGAAACACTTGCTCCGACAACAACCGGGTCCAGTTGAACTGAAACATACATATGCTTGGCATTCCTGCTCAAAGAGTAGTCGATGCTTGCGACTGTAATTGAGCCAGGTTCGGGATCAAGGTCCGGATCGGATGGAGTGCTTCCAGAGGCCGCTTGAACTGCTAGATCGGCTCTGACTAGCCCATATCCCTGATGCTCCTGTTTCAGCCCCAGATTCTCTGCCGTTTGCTGGAGGATTGATCTGACCTGAACGTTGGTCAGTTCAGAGTTTGCGGCAAGAACAAGCGCAGCCACTCCAGCGACATGAGGCGAGGCCATAGATGTTCCGCTGTAATAGGCATAATTGCCATCAGGAATAG
>OMKS01003105.1_pt1 | contig 13406 bp, 12 predicted proteins | sample 1674721 | NCBI WGS metagenome assembly OMKS01 (sample SAMN06264996, study PRJEB25208) | sediment metagenome | isolation source: hot spring sediment | place: USA: California | collected 2014-09-02 | reverse complement strand
CTCCCAGCCCGTGTCCCCGCCCCGGCCGGACTCCCGGGCCTATGCCTCGGAGAGCCCCCTGCCCGAGGAGCTGCACACGGAGATTGGCACCTATGGCTACCGGGGCTACCGGGTGCTGGTGCTGCGGCTGCATCCCGTGCAGTACGTGCCGGCCAACGGCTCCCTGTGCTACCATCCCCGTCTCACGGTGACCGTGGAGGTGGAGGACAGCGGTCCGGTGAGCCCCCTGTACCGGGGGCTGGCCGGGGACCGCCGGCTGGTGCAAAACCTGGTGGACAACCCCGCACAGGCGGATGCCTACGGGACAGAGGCATCCGGCACCGGTGAGGAGCGCTATCCCTACGTCATCATCACCAGCGGGGAGCTGGCCCGGGGAGGCGGCGACTACTCCTTCCAGGACCTCATGGACCACTGGGAGGCCAGGGGGGTCAATGCCACCCTGGTGACCACGGAGGAAATCTACGGCAACCCCGCCTACTGGGACGCCCGGCCCCGGTTCAACGACCGCCCGGCCCGCATTCGCAACTTCATCCGCCATGCCTACAGCCAGTGGCACACGGACTACGTGCTCCTGGCCGGGGATGCGGACGTGGACAACCGCCCGGAGAACATCCTTCCCGCCCGGCGCCTGTTTGCCGCCTGCGTGGGGCTGCCCCTGGGCACCGAGGAGGAGCTGGAGGGCTACATTCCCGCCGACGTGTACTACGCCGGGCTGGACGGGGACTTCAACGCAGACCGAGACAGCCGATGGGGGGAAAACGCCTCCGGCAACCAGCGGGGCACCGGGGACGAGGCCGACCTGCTGGCCGAGGTGTGGGTGGGGCGGGCCTGCGTGGACTCCCCCCAGGAGGTGAGCAACTTCGTGGGCAAGACCATAGCCTACGACACGGCCACGGATGACTACCTGCGGCGGGTGCTCATGGTGGGCGAATACCTGGGGTTCGAGGGTATAGCCTCCTGGGGAGCCAGCCACATGGAGCTGCTGGAGGAGATGCTGCCCGACTGGTACACGGTCTCCACCCTGTACGAGAGAGATGACCACTGGGATGCCCAGGACCTGGCAGCCCTCCTGGACAACGGCACCCACATGCTCCACCACCTGGGCCACGGATGGACCACCTACGCCATCAAGATGGGGGCCCGGGACGCCCAGTATCTCTCCAACCGGCAGTACTTTTTCATCTACTCCCAGACCTGCCTGGCCGGCTCCTTCGACAACTGGTACCCGGACGAAAACTACTACGAGCAGGACTGCTTCGCCGAGGCATTCACCGTGGAGGCCGAGCACGGGGCCTTCGCCGCCATCATGAACTCCCGCTACGGCCTGGGGCGCCACAACAGCACCGATTCCCCGGGGCAGCGCTACCACGCCGCCTTCATCCAGGCCCTTGCCCAGGGCTACCGGGAGCTGGGCAGGGCCAACCAGCTCTCCAAGCACTCCAACCTGTGGCGGGTGGACGAAAACGGCATGCGGTGGATACACTACGAGGCCAACCTGCTGGGCGACCCCCTGCTGGCGGTCAAGGGACCGGAGAGCCAGAGGGAGCGGGTGGAGGTGGAGATGGTGCGACCGGCGGCGGGTACCCTTTACATTCAGGACGAGGAGGCGGGCCGTTGGGCCCGGCTGCGCCGACCCCTGATACTGGGTCCGGTGACCCTGGAGGCCAGGGCGGAGGGAAGCGTGGAGCAGGTGGCCTTCTACCTGGACGGACGGCTTCTGGCCATCGACACGGAGGCACCCTACACCTGGATATGCGAGCAGCGGGGCCTGGGCCGCCACATGCTGACTGCGGTGGCCACCGCCCCCGACGGCACCACCGCCAGCCACGGCATGGAGGTATGGCTCTTCAACTGACCTAGGGCTGGTACCCGTAGGCGTCAAAAACCAGGCGCCACCGCCCGTAGATGCGCTCTCTGGTGTCCTCGTCCAGCTCGTAGGCATCGGGCCGGAAGTCAAACTGGCTCTCCAGGTACTCCCGGAAGCGGGGCTGGGCCCCCTCATAGCCGGGAAGGCTCAGCTGGCTGTAGAGCCGCCGCACCTCCTCCAGGGGCTGCTGGATGAAATCCCGGTAGTCCATCTCCACCAGGTGGCCGGCGGGGATGAGCGCCCGGTCCTCCAGATACTGCCGGAAAAAGCGGGCGTAGAAGTCCATCATTTTTTCCTCCAGCACCTCCTCGGGGGGAGGATTCTGCAGGCAGTACAGGGGCACGGCTATCCGCAGAAACTTCATCATGGAGGCATAGACCTGGTAGGGGTGGCGGTGGATGTGCACAAACCGGGCCCCGGGAAACAGGTGCAGCAGCTGGGGAATATGCACCGTGTTGTCCTGGTTTTTCAGCACCAGGCGTCGCCCCCCGCAGGCCAGGGTGGCCTTCTTGAGCAGGTAGACGTACACCCGTTTCCATTCCCGCTGCACCGCCGTCGACTGCCCGCCCAGGAACACGCCCCGGTAGTAGGCATCCATGCGGCGGGGAAAACACCAGCCGTGGTAGTAGGAAAAGGGGGTAAAGGCGCCCATGGCGTACTGGTCCTCCTGGGGGAGGTCGGCCCCCATGGCCACCCCGTCCATGGGCCGCTGCTTGGGTATGGAGGCCGCCACCAGGGGCTTGAACATCTTTTCCCCCGTCAGAAACAGCCCGGGGATGTAGGCCTGAAAGGTGGTAAAATAGCCCAGCCGGGGGTCCTGGGACAGCAGGTTGTGCAGATAGGTGGTGCCGCTGCGCCAGTGCCCCAGGATGAAGAGGGGCGGATGCTCGATGGCCGTGTCTCCAATGGCCCGGTCCCATCTCAGGCGCTCCGCCACCCTGAAGGGCCCCATGACGGAGCACATCAGCAGGGTGTACAGGAAGCGGGGCAGATAGCGCCAGCCGATGCGAAATCTGTTCTGGGCGCACAGCCGCAGCAGATTGGTCAGGTTGGCCCCGGCCAGGGGCTCCTTGGTGAACTCCAGAATCTGGTTTTTGCTCTCCGGCATGCCTCCACGTCTCCCTCCGTAAACCTCTGTCCTTATAAAGGTTTTACCGGCGATGGGAGGCACGGCTCAGGCCGGCCACGGTGGAAAAATCCAGCAGGCCCAGCCCGCTGACGGCCACAACCCGCAGGGAATCCAGGCCCCGGCTGCGCAGCAGGGGGGACAGAAGGTCCTCCCGCTCCGCCGTGGAGACGTCGGTCCCCGAGGCCAGGGGAGAAAAGGCGGGCATCACTGCCACCTCCCGGTCGTACAGGTAGCAGGGAAGGGTGAGCAGGGCTCCCACCTCGTCCCGCAGCCGGACCACGGGATGCTCATGGGCCAGCAGCACTCTGCCCTCCCCGGCCACCGGACGATGGCCGTGGGCGATGGTCACCTCTCCCATCCGGTGCTCCTCCACCACGGGCACCTCAAAGCGGGCGGCGATGGTTTTGAGAAAGTTGTCATGGTTGCCCCGCACCAGCACCACCTCCGCCCGCCGGGACAGAAAGTCCAGCGCCGCTCCCACCTCCCGCCACTCCATCTGCAGGTTTTTGCCGAACTCGTGCTTGAAGTCCCCGTTGACCACCACCCGGCGGGGCCGGTAGCGGTCCAGGATGCGCTGCAGGCGCTGCATGATGCGGTCTCCCTGGTAGCGGGGCATGGCCACCCCCTCCAGGCGCAGCACCCCCTCGTAGCCCAGGTGCAGGTCGGCCACCACCACCGTCTCCTCCCCCGGCACGTACAGGCAGCGCTCCGAGGTGGCCAGCCATCCCGGCCACAGTTCCTGCTGGTCAGCCTCCATGCACGGCCTCCATAACCTGCTGGTGCATCTGGCGGGTGAACGCCCGGCGGTCCTCCATGAGCACGATGTCCGAGGCCCCCACGGCCATGATGTTGAAGGAAAAGGGCGAGGGCATACCCCGCCGGATGACCTCCAGGGCTATCCGCCCCCGGGACAGCAGACTCAGAAACTCCTCGGCGTGGTCGATGTCCATGGTGTCCTCCATGATTTCCCGGTAGGTCTCGGTGAGGGCCGGAAAGTAGGGGTCAATCTCCTGTACCACCTTGAACAGGACGGCGGCGTGGCGCTGCTGCCGGGACACGCTCATCTCGTGCCCCAGATAGTTTTTGAGAATCATGAAGGAGCGGGCGGCAACGTGCCGGAAGCGACGCTTCAGCATCTCGGTGTTTTTCAGGGCGCTCTGCAGGTCGTCCCGCAGGCCATCCGGGGAGAGCAGGGCGGCAATGTCTCCGTCGGACAGGTCGCCGTGCCGCCGGGCGTACATGACGTCGAAACCGTTGTCGGTGATGGCCAGCCGTGCATTCAGCCCCTTCGTGTTGGCCAGCCGGTGGGCGGCCACCCGGGCCAGGGCGTCGTTGGCCTGCCGTCCCACCAGGGTGTGAAATATCAGGTGGCGGAATTCGTCCTGCTCGAAGGACTCCACGGTCACCCGGCGGTCGTGGGGCACCCCGAAGTGCAGCTGCTCCCGGAAGTAGCCGACGATGGCCGGAGCCAGACCGTCCGTGTAGCCGGACCGCACTTTCTGCTCCGCGGTGCGACGGAAGGCGCTGATTTCCCGGGCCAGGTCGTAGCTGAGGGGCAACTGCTCGGAGAACCAGGAGGGAATGGTGGGCTGGGCCTCGGGGCGGGGCTTTACCACCAGGCGCAGGCGCCGGGAGCGGACGAACTCGTAGGTCTTGCCGGCCAGCACGAAGATGTCGCCCGGCTTGAGACGCTCGGCAAAGGGCTCCTCCACCTTGCCCACGAAGTGCCGGTCGGCGGTGTACACCTTGACTGCCACCTCGTCGGGGATGGTCCCCAGGTTGAGGTAGTAGATGGGCCTGACCATTTTTCCCCGCCGCCCGAAGCGCTGCTCCTCCTGGTCGTACCATATTTTGCCGTACACCTTTTGGCCCTCCAGCTCCTCGTATTCGCCGGCCAGGTAGTGCAGCAGCCGCTGAAAATCCTTTTTGGGCAGATTCCGGTAGGGGTGGGCGCGGCGTATCACCCTGAGAGCCTCCTCCACCCCCCACTGCTGCTGCAGGGCCATGCCCACCACGTGCTGGGCCAGCACGTCCAGGGGGTCGCGGGGTATGCGAATCCTGTCCAGCCGCCCCTTTTTGGCCTCCCGGGCCAGCACCGTGCACTCCACCAGGTCGTCCCGGTCCAGCACCAGGATACGCCCCTTGGAGGTCTCGTGGAGAAAGTGCCCACTGCGGCCAATCCGCTGCAGGGCCCGGGTGACACTCTTGGGCGAGCCCAGGAGCACCACCAGGTCCACGTAGCCGATGTCGATGCCCAGCTCCAGGCTGGTGGAGGACACCACGCAGCGTAGTTCCCCGTTTTTCAGGCGCTCCTCCACGTCGATTCTCACCTCCCGGGACAGGGAGCCGTGGTGGGCCTCGATGGCCCCCTCCAGCTCCGGGTGGCGCTGCTTGAGGTTGAACACCACCCGCTCGGTGGCACTCCGGGTGTTGGTGAACACCAGAGTGGTGCGGTGGTCGACGATGTGCCGGTGCAGAGTGTCGTACAGGGCGCTGCTGGCCTCACTTGCCGGGGTGTAGATGAGGTCGTCCACCGGGGAGAGCACCTGGATGTCCGTCTTTTTGGCAGAGGTCACATCTACCACCAGGCAGGTACGCCGGGCCCCTGCCAGGAAGCGGGCGATGTCTTCCATGGGTGAGATGGTGGCGGAGAGGCCAATCCGGATGGGCTTGCGGCGCATGCCCTGCTGCAGGCGCTCCAGGGACAGCGACAGGTGGCTGCCCCGCTTGTTGTCGGCCAGGGAATGAATTTCGTCCACGATTATCCACCTGACCTCCTGCAGCTTCTGGGAGAACTTGGGGGCATTGAGCACGATGGCCAGGCTCTCCGGGGTGGTGATGAAGATGTGGGGGGGACGGCGGGCCTGCTGCTGCCTCTCCTTCTGGCTGGTGTCTCCGGTGCGGACCCCGATGCGCATGCGGTCCGGGATGTGGTGCTGCCGGTAGAGCTCGCGCAGGGGCTCCTCCAGGTTGCGCTCGATGTCGTTGTTCAGGGCCTTCAGCGGGGAGACGTACAGCACGTAGATTTTGTCCTCCAGCTGGCCCTTTTTGGCCAGGAGCAGCAGCTCGTTGATGGCCGCCAGGAAGGCGGACAGGGTCTTGCCGGAGCCGGTGGGCGACGAGATGAGGGTGTTTTTGCCGTCGTGGATTTCCTTGACCGCGTAGCGCTGGCAGGGGGTAAAGGTGCCATATTTGGCCCGGAACCAGTCCCGGACCTCGGGCACCAGCAGCTCGTAGATGTCCCGGTCGGCGTATTCCTGGGTGGCGTAGCTGATCACAGCCACTCTACAGGGCGCCCGGCATATAAGGTTTGCTCACTCCGGCTCATGTCTCCGCTGCCGGATACCGGTTCATCAGCGCCTCTATGAGCAGGCCCATGATGACCACCATGGCTATGGTCAGCAGCAGCCGGGAGGCCATGAACTCCAGTCCCAGAAACTGGAGTTCCATCATCTCCTGCGGCAGCTTTATGCAGGCCCAGGCGGAGAGAAAGACCACCATGTTGGACACCCGGGCTCCCTTGCTGATGAGGGCGGCGGCCAGGGGAAAGGCCACATACAGGGGGCCGGTGGGGAGGGCGCCCAGGAACAGGGCCAGGGCGATGCCCTTGACCCCCGATGCCCGGCCCAGGTGACGGGCCACCAGGGCGTCCGGAACCCACACCGCAAACAGCCCCATGATGAGCATGACGGCGGGCAGCACCAGCATCATTTCCATCGGGTAGTCGCCGGCGGTGCCGGTGACCGCTCCCCGTCTGTCGGGGTACAGCAGAAGCAGCACCAGGGTGAGGGCTCCCATAGCGGCCAGACCCAACAGGTCTCCCAGGGGTTTCTTGCGCTGCCTCTCCCGGCGCTCTCCGCTCACAGTATCCACCCCATGAGGAGGGCGATGAGGAGAGCCGCCAAAAAACTCAGACCGTTTCGAAGGGCGGCAAACGTCAGCCCCAGTTCCCTGATTTCCAGGGGCAGGGTAATCATCCCTATCATGGTCAGGGTGGTGATGAAGGCGGCCACCGCGGTCACCGAGGCCCCGCTGTCCAGCAGGGAGGCAGCCAGGGGGAAGGAGAGCAGGGCGGGGATGTGCATGACGGCCCCCACGGCACCCGCCAGGAGCACGCCACCGGCTCCCGACTGCTCCCCCAGAAACTGCGAGATGCGGCTGGGGGGAACGAATCCCAGCAGGAGGCCTATGGCCAGGATGATGAGCAGGGTCATGGGGAGGATGCGGAGGAAGGACTTGCCGGCCACCGCCAGCGACTGCCGGGTCTTTTTCCGGTCTTTGGCCAGGGACAGCACCACACCGGCCAGGGCTATGCCGTTGATGAGGAGGGCGGTGAGGTTCATGGCCCCTCCAGGAGGTCGATGACCAGGGTGGTGGTCTTCAGCCTCCACCTCTTCTGGGGGGCGCCGCCGCCCTCCTCCAGGTATCCGGCCACCTCGATGATGTCCGCCTTTTTGAGCTCCGCCAGGTGGTAGTACAGCCCCTGGACGGTCAGCTGCTCGCCCCTCCGCCGGAGATGGTCAAAAATCTCGGTGGTGCTCTTTTCACCCCGGCCGATGAACTCGATGATGTCCCAGCGGGTGCGGACCCGGAGGGCTCTGGCCAGCCGGCGTATCTGAAGCCACCGGGGGTGGGCATCGGGGGGTGGGGTGCAGGAATGGGTGTCACACAACTCATCACCTCAATATTTTGGTGAAAAGCAATAATATTATAGCAATATTTAAGACTATTGATGGAACTGCCGTGAAGAAGGCCTACAGGGCGCCCCGCTCGAATGCCCCCCGGCAGCCGCAGGCCCGCTCCCGGGGAAGAGAGGCAATGGTTTCCTCCAGCACATCCATGGCCACCGGTCTCATGCGGTCGTAGATGGCAGCGATTTCCTCGGCGGGAAGCACCTCCTGCAACCCGGCGGCCAGGTTGGAAACCACGGACAGCGAGGCATAGCACAGTCCCCGCTCCCGGGCTAGGGTGGCCTCCGGGGCCAGGGTCATACCCACCACGTGGGCAAACCGCCGCAGCAGGGCCACCTCCGCCGGGGTCTCAAACCGGGGGCCCGACGTGCAGGCATAGACGCCCTCCGCCACCTCCCCCCGGGCGCGGGCGGCGGCCAGAACGGCCTGGCGTACCTCCGGGCAGAAGGGCTGGCTCATGTCCACGTGTACCGCCCCCCGGTCAAAAAAGGTGGGACGGCTCACCGTGAAGTCCACGAAATCGGCAGGCACAAACAGCGTACCGGGAGCGATGTCCTCCCGCAGGGAGCCCACGGTGGTGATGCCAATAACGCGGTCCACATGGCAGTCGGCCAGAGCCTGCAGGTTGGCCCGATGGTTGACCCGGTGGGGGGGAAGCACGTGACCGGCGCCGTGCCGGGGCACAAAAAACACGGTATGGTCCCCCTGAACGGCGTGAACCACCTCCACGCTGCCATAGGCGGTATCCACGGACACCATGTTTCCCTCGTATGTGTAGATGCCGGTGCCCCCGATAATCCCGATGCGCATGACCGTACATCAGAGCAGCATATTTAAATGGTTGGCGGGCCATGGCATGGGACGAGGAACTACGCCGGCGGGCGGGGGCCTCCCCTGGTTCGTGTTGTCCCTGCTCGGCTGGGGCATCGGGATTACCTCCCACTCCCGGACGCCTTCGCCGGAGCGTGCCCGGTGGACCGGATGGCGGACAGGGAATACCGGCGGCTGAAGGGGCAGCCCTGACCGCACGGTTTTCAAGACCCCTAGATGTCCTCCCATTCCTTGAGGATGGACTGCCAGTTGAACTCGCTGATGCCCTCAATGTCCTCCAGCTTGCGGATGACCTTTTCGTAGCCCTTGCCCAGGGTGCGAATGCGGATTTTGGCCATCATGTCGTACTTGCCGGCCAGGACGGACACCGAGGTTACCCCCCGAATACGCCACACCTGCTGCATCAGGTCCCGCATGGCGTAGCCCCCCTTGGCGTTGATGAACACGTAGGCCTTCACCTCGGTGAGGGCGAAGCTGGAGACCCCCAGCACCACCAGCACGATTCCCATCAGCTTGATGGCCAGCAGGGTGGGAGTGGCGGAGAAGGAGTAATCCAGGTAGTCGGCCAGGGCCAGGGACAGGGGGATGCCGAAGAGGATGGTGGAGGCCTTCACCGCCTGGGTTATGGAGGCCTTGCCGATTCCTAGGCCCCGGATGTACAGGATGTAGGCGAAAAAGGTAACCGCCATGGTCAGGGCCAGCCACCAGAAGACCTCCACCGATGCCTGCAGCGAGTCAGAAAAATAGCGGGGGTTGTACACGAACACCGCCAGCACCAGAAACAGGGCGGTGAACACCACGTTCCACACCCGGATGTTGATGGCGTCGTTGTAGCCGCCGTCGATACGCATAAGCTTCAGCTTGCGCTGGTAGATAGCCAGCAGCACCCACCCGGGGTTCATGACCACGAAGATCACCAGCAGGACCTCCACGTTGAAGGAGCCGGTGAGGGAGATAGAGGCCAGGATGGCCCCGAAGGTGACCACGATGGAGGATTCCACCTCGGCCAGAGTGGGGGCGTCCTTTTCGGACAGGGACTCCACCACCAGCAGATACAGAATCACCACCTGGAAGAAGGGGAGCACGGAGGAGGGGTCCACGAACACGGACACCACGTAGAAATATCCCAGGGTGGTCACCGCGTTGCCGATGCCCGCCAGCAGATGATAGGGAACCTCCTCCCTCCGGGGGAGACGCAGCCGCCGGAACGAGGGGTCGATGCGGGAGCCCAGGTTTTTGGCGCCCAGGGGAAGGGAGAGCAGGAGGGCAATGGCGAAGGTGACAACGATGCCCACCAGCATGGCGGCACTGCCGAACACCCAGGAGTTGGGAATGTGGTCCTGGGAGATGATGCTGTCCAGGGAGGCGGTGACCGCTCCCAGCACGGCGGAGCCCATGACCAGGGCGTAAAAGAGGTATTTTTTTCGGATGCGGATTCTCATACTGAAATCTCTTTTTCGATGACCGTGGTGGTGGTCCGCTTGATGTTGCCCACCATCTGTATCTGGTCCGTGACCTCCATAAGGGTCTCCAGACTGTCCACGCTCACCTTGACAATGAGGTCGTAGTCCCCGGCGGTCACCGCGATGCTCTCGATGTGCTCTATGGTGCGCAGTTTGTTGAGCACCTCGGCCAGCTTGCCCACATACACCAGTATCATGATGTAGGCCTTTATCACATTTTCACCTCGCCCTGCAATGCACACCCCACTATAAATATATCTTGCATTTTTTTGGCAGCCGTTCGATGGATATTTATATCGCCGTCAGATAAAGCTTTCATGGAGGCACTGCGGCTCATCGTGGCCGGCATCATGGCTCTGCTCCTGCTGAGCCCGGCGGCGATCACCGGCGTCCCCGGTTTTTCCGACTCCGACGGGGAAACACTCTCCCCGGTTCTCTGGGCAGAAAGCAAGGTGCACCCTGACCTCTCTGGTGGCTACAGCTCCGGATGCAAGAACATTCTGGCCGTCAACGGGGCAACCCGGGGAGACTGCACCCTGCTGCTCAAGGTGCGGGACCCGGCGCGCCCCGGGCTCCAGGTGCTGTGCTTCATCCCCGCCGGATACCGGTACCAGTACCACCACCCCTGGACCGGCTTCCCCCTGCACTTCACGGTCGAGCACCGGTTCATCGGCACCACCACCGCCGGGGACGTTCCCCCCAACGTGACCAAGCCGGGGATGCTGCTCACCCAGGCCGGGCTGGCGTTGGGAGACGCGGATACCCTCTCCTACCGGGTCAATCCCACCCGGCACGCCTGGGACGACTTCGACTGGATGCGCTATGCCGCCCAGTCCGCAGACACCCTGGAGGAGGCGGTGGAGTTGCTCACCGTGGAGGCCATCGACAGGCTCCACTGCACCGGCGTTCCGGAGAACATCTTCGTGGCCGGGCCCCACGGGGGGCGGGTGGTGGAGGCAGATGCCTACACCTACCGGGTTCGCGAGGTAGCCGATGTGGAGGTACAGTCCAATTACCCCAAGGCGCTGTGGGATGTCCACGTCCTGTATCCCCTGCTGGTGGCCGAGGCCTTCAATGCCACCTTTCAGGGCTGGGCGGAGCAGGGCGACGTCATCCGGCTGGGAGGGATAAGCGGCATCCGGGTGGCGAAGGTGGACGGCGACGCGGCCACCCTCCGGTGCTTTCCCCTGGGCGGTCAGCAGGACCTGGCACCGGGTGCCGCCGCTCACCTGGGCAGCTTCTACGTGGAGGTTCAGGAAATCAGAGACAACCGGGTGCATCTCTCCCTGTGCTACCACTACTACGCCTGGGAAAACAAAATGAGGGACCACATCCGGGCCCGGCAGGGAGACATAACGGTGAGAGACATGATGAACTGGTCTCGTCTGCACAGCGCCGAGCTGGGCGGCCTGCGGGGCATGTGCCAGGGAGGTTATGAGGCGGCCACCGTGTACCGCATCCCCGCTGCCCACCCTGACGTGCTCAGCTGCCTGTGGTTTGCCCCCGACCAGTGCAGCGCCATCTACGTGCCGGTGCACATTTGCGCCGAGGACATCTACGACCCCTACGAGAGCGGGGAGGCCCACCGGGTGGCCCTGCAGCTCCTTCAGCAGTACGGCCACGGAAACCTCAGCCGGATGTTCGCCGGGCCAGAGCAGCGTTTCATGGAAAAAGTGGCAGAGGCGGAACGGGAGGCACTGGGTCTCCTGGCCCAGGGCAAACGGGACCAGGCCGTCCGGCTGCTGACCCTGACCGACCTGGAGATACAGATGGAGGCCCTGGCCATACAGAAGATGTGGCTGAACCTGAGCCATCTGCCCCAGAACCCGGCCTGGAAACTGGGCGGCGAGCTGCTGGACATCCGGACGCAGGAGGACGAAATCCATCTCGCCGATGCCCGGTATCTGCTGTCTGCCGGGAAGGAAAAAGATGCCCTTTATCTTCAAAATAGGGAGGGGTTGCTTCAGCCCCTCGTCAACTCCTGAGTGGGTGCAGACCGCCAACCAGAGGAGACACAGAGGCCCGCCGGGTATGGAAGGTCGATACGTATTTAAACCATGCAAGATTATTGGAAGCAAGCATGAAACTACCCTGGTGGAAAGAACCCGAATTTGAAGAGATAGAATACGAGCCTACCAGCATCAAGGAGCTGCTGGTGGAGATGAAAAACATCTCCGAGCTGATGATAGACCTGGCCTACTCGGCCATCCTGTTCAACAACGCCGAAATCGCCGAGGAGGTCAAGTACCTGGAGAGCCAGATGGACACGCTCAACTACCACGTGCGCATCATGGCCCTGCTGGCGGCCCGGGACAAGGAGGACGCGGAAAAGCTGGCCGGCATTCTCCAGATGGCGGAGGCCGCTAAGGCCATCTCCAACGCGGCCGGAGACATCGTCAAACTGATGTCTGTCAAGCTGCAGAAACCCCTCCTCCCCCGCCTGCTCCGGGAGTCGGACGAGATGATACAGAAAATGCACATCGCCGGCGCCTCCAACGCCGTGGGGAGAAGCCTGGCCAACCTGCGCGTGTCATCCGAGACAGGGGTGCGAATCGTGGCCCTGCGGCGGGGTCAGCGCTGGCTGTACAGCCCCAAACACGTGACGCTCCGGGAGGGAGACGTGGCCATCGGCATAGGTCCGGAGGAGGGCCTGGACCAGCTGAACCGGTTTTTCCAGGGAGCAGAGGAGGTGCTGGAATGAGCGAGCAGGAAGCAGAGGAGATGCTGCTGGAGATGAAAGAAAAGGCTGAGTTCATGGTGGACCTGGCCTATTCCTCCATCATCTACGACAACCGGGATTTGGCCGAAGAGGTATACGAACTGGAGGAATTCATAGACGATCTCAACGAGCGGTTTCAGCGCCTGGCCATCCAGGACGTGCGCAACGACCAGCTGGACGTGGACGAGGCCATGGCCATGATTCAACTTGCCATATGCTCGGAGATGATTGCGGACAGCGCCCGGGCCATATCCGACATCCAGCTCAGGGACGTGGAGCTCCATCCCATCATCAAGGAGAGCATACTGGAATCAGACGAAGTATTCGTACGGGAAAAAATCGCTCCCTCTTCTGTGCTCAGGGATAAAAAGCTGGGCGACATTGAACTGGCCTCCAAGACAGGCATGTGGATTATCGCCATCAAGAGGGGCGGCCGCTGGCTGTACGAAGTGGAAAAAGACACCGTGCTGCGGGAGGGAGACGTGGTGCTGGCCCGGGGCGTCCGCGAGGGAATGGCTCACTTTTCGGCCCTGGCGTCGGGAGGAGACCAGGAGATATAGAAGGGACGAGGGGGGAGCGGAGGGCTACAGCCCGTACTTGAATATCCAGGCCTTGTAGGATTGGCCCTCCTCCACCCCCACCGCCCCGGCGTGTATCTCCAGCAGGCCGTCGTTGTCAAAGTCCCCCACGCAGGTCACCGCCAGAA
>OMKS01003104.1_pt1 | contig 13406 bp, 6 predicted proteins | sample 1674721 | NCBI WGS metagenome assembly OMKS01 (sample SAMN06264996, study PRJEB25208) | sediment metagenome | isolation source: hot spring sediment | place: USA: California | collected 2014-09-02 | reverse complement strand
TCATGGTGGTTACAGCATTAACGAAACATATCCAAAGCCGTTTTAACGGCTTCTTAATAACCCTGTGATCGGTTACAAAGGATTTTTTAACAGTCCATCCATTCGACCATAAATCTACCAGAACATAGGAAAAGCCAGTCCATAACGTAATGGCACGATAATTGACAGCCCTAAATCAACTAATACTAACTGATTGGACTCCATTATGCCATCGAAAAGTATCCAGGTGAATGCTTTTTGCCTTCACACCGCTGCTATTCTCCTTTTCCTTTTACTGGCTGCCGCTTCTGCCCAACATCCAGACAACTTGATCAAATATGTCAAAATCAACCAACTGGCCGACATCGGTGTAGATTCTTTCCCGGATTCTTCAAATCGGCACACTGTATTGTATACGTTAACCGAACCCCAACTCGCGCCAGGACGCTATAGAATTTGGGCTCGCAGCACTTATAGCGGCGACAGTCAGCCAAATGAACACATTTTCTCTACAGTTCGCACCGCGGACTCGCTGCGTACACCTTTTGATAACAATTTAGGACCATTAAAAATACTGCGTGACACGCTTGAAACTGCAGCTACGATCTGGCGGGATGCTGGTGCTTTTTTTCTTTCACCAGACACTAATATCATTCAAATGCACCACTATAACGCTTTGTTCAAAGATGTCAGCTTTCAAAAATTAGTCGAAGATGTTGACCCGGCAAAATTGATGGAGATCGTTGTTGGTGACAGTATCGGAATCAAACAAAGCGTTCACTTTGACAGTCTGAAAATCCTCGCATGTCCCAGTTTTAAATTGCTCACCGATGTTCTGAAGACTGATTACTTTTTTGATAACGACGGGAGCACAACTTTAACAGCCGGCGATGAGATTGAATACACGGTTTGGATAAAAAATTCCGGCAGTGGCATTGCTCATAATGTCACTTATCTGGACACATTAGCCGCAGAGTTGTCATTTATCGATGGTTCAGCCACCACCTCCAAAGGCAGTGTTGTTCACTCAAACGGTATTATACAGGCAAATATCGGTGACGTTGACGCTTTTGAAAATGAACTGATCATCATTAAATTTAAAGTCCGCGTTAATCAACACGCTAAAATCATTGGCAATCAAGGTTTCGTGTTCAGCGATGAGACTGCGCCGCATCCCACCGACGATCCGGACACCGATGCGCCGGACGATCCTACATTCACCCGGCTGCCCGATTTTAGCGACAGCGCCAACATCACCAAGCAGGACACTTTTACTGACATTGACAACGATGGTAAAATCACACCGGGCGATAAAATTGATTATCTGATCACTATCCGTAATTCCGGCAGCGGCGTTGCTAAAAATGTGGTGTTTACCGATACTATCCCCCAATTTACCGAACTGGTGGAAAATTCAGTGTCAACCACCAAGGGAACCATTATCTCAACATCGCCTGTGCTCAACATCCACATCGGCGATGTTGAACCTGATGAAATCGAAATCGTCAGCATTCAGTTCCAGGTGGTGGTTACCGATTCCGCGGACATGATCGCCAATCAAGGATTTGTCAGCGGCGACAATTTCCCCGAATATCCGACCGATGATCCGGATACTGAAACGCCAAACGACGAAACCAGAACCGTGCTTCCTGACTTCAGCGGAGCAGCCGATTTACTCAAACGCGGTGTTTTCGTTGATACCGATCAAAACGGCCTGATTTCACCCGAGGACAGCATCTTCTATCACATTACCATTAAAAACTCCGGTCCCGGCATCGCCCACAATGTTGTGTTTAGCGATTCCATTCCTCAAAACACCAGCTTTGTTGAGGGATCGGCGTTCACCTCCAAGGGAAATATCGTTAGCACATCGCCGGTTTTCAGCGTGGACATCGGTACAGTTGCTGCCCGCAACGCTGAGTTGGTTGATGTTCGATTCTCGGTTCTGGTCACCCAATCCGCCGATTCGATTGCCAACCAAGGTAGTCTCATCTCTGACGAAACACCGGCGCAGCCCACTGACGATCCGGACACCGAACCGGCTGATGATGCGACCGTCATCCGGCTGGCTCATTTTGGCGGCGAAAATGACTTTTTGAAAACCGATCAATTTATCGACGCGGACGGCAGCGGCTCGTTAACCGCCGGGGATTTCATTCAATATACCATCATGCTAACCAACTCCGGGAGAGGTGTGGCAATCAACGTGGTGTTTACCGATACCATCCCCCAGTTTACCAACTATGTTGAAGGATCGGCGGCAACTTCCAAAGGCAACATTGTCAGCACCTCACCGGTGTTGCGAGTGGAAATTGACAGCATCGCGCCCAACAGCTCCGAGACCGTCAGCATCAGCTTTCGGGTGCAACTGACCGCAGCGGTATCCCAAATAGGCAATCAGGGATGGGTGAGATCACCAGACAGCGGAATTGAACCCACCGACGATCCGGACACTGATGCGCCGGATGATCCGACATTCACCCGGCTGCCCTCGTTTTCCGGGAAACACGATATCATCAAAACATCAAGTTTCGAAGATCTGGACAACAGTAAAACGTTGAGCCCCGGCGATGTGATTAATTACACAATTGTAATTCAAAATTCAGGAAAGGGCGTCGCTCACCAGGTAACATTTACAGACACCATACCCAATTACACTGTTTATGTTGAAGGTTCAATCAGCGCCACCAAAGGTGTTGTTGAAAGCTCCTCGCCTGTAGTAAAAATCATCATCGGGGATATCGCACCAAACCGCTCTGAACGTATTACCATTGCATTTCAGGTTGAACTCACTCATGCTGTGAAACAAATTGCCAACCAGGGTTTTATCAACAGCGACCAAACACCGGATCAACCGACCGATGATCCCGAAACTGAACCCAAACATGACCCCACGATTGTCGATGATTCCCGTTTTTACACCAAACTCGGTATTCGCCAATTTGTGAAGACCGATTCATTCATAGTGAGCGGCAACGATACCATCCATTTCGCTGATGAATCAGACATTTATCGGGTATTTGTTTTGATCGAAAACACCGGTGATTTATCCGCCAGCAGTATAGTGCTTGAATGCACTTTCCCGGATTCTACTGAACCGCTGAACATGGTACCCGATTACCAAAAAATTCACGGCGACACGATTTTCTGGCAAATAGACTCTCTGGCTGCAAGCCAGCAGATGGTATTTCAATACGACGCCAGGCTATCATCACAGATGCCGGAAGGTGAAAACCTGCTCATCCACAGCGCCACGGTTCGCTGCGCCAATGAAGATCCATCGAATCTATTCGACAATAGCGCAATGGATTCAGTTTGGAATGTCGTTTTGCCGCTGCTTTTTCCGCAGATTCAGGCTGATCCGAGTTCGGTGGATGTCACGGACAGCATCCAAATACGGATCCAAATTCCTCAATATAAAACCGACTATGATCTCTGGATTTATCTGCCTGACGGACACATTGAAAAGCAATTTGCTGATCACTTTTGGCAGACGACTTCCATTCAGCCGGACATCTGGTATGATATTCCGCTCAAATATTATCCGGGTCGTTTAACAACGGAAAATGCCGAAGAAGAGCTAATTTTTGAAATACGCACCTTCGACAGAAAAAATCGTGAAGCTCATGCCCGAACTGCGGTTGTGGTTCATAGCACAAACTATTTAGTTTTAGACCGAAATGTCTTCCGACCCAATATCGACCACACTTTGGGCATCAGTTTTAAACTGAGCTATCAACGCACCGCGAAACTAGATATTTACGATCTCAGCGGAAAACACATCACCAGCATCACCGAAGATAATTACCAGGGGGGATGGAACACTTATCACTGGGACGGAATCAGCGCCAACGGTCAATTGATCGGCAGTGGCGTTTACATCGTAACGTTGCGATCTGGTGAATTTAAAGACTGGAAAAAATTTATCATCATCCGATAGTTCGATGTACCAGGACCACAATTCCAGCTATGCGAGAGACTTTCGGTCTTTCACCAACACTGGATTGTCGATTAATTCATCAACCAAAGGTAACTTATGTTATTACAAACAAAGAAAAAATTATTGGTTATCCTGTTATTGGCCGGCTGTTTAATCCTGTCCGTCAATTCTGTATCTGCTCAAATTCGCGCCGGCGGCGTTTTTCTCAAAATGCTACCCGGTGCGCGCAACCAGTCCATGGCAACGACCTCAGCCGCGGAACTGACAGATATTCACTCGCTGTTTTCCAATCCGGCTGCGACCAGCTTTTTTCGCGAATGGCAATGGGCTGCGTCGTATTCAAAATGGATTGCTGACGTTTATCACGCCGGTTTTGTTTATAACACTAATCTGCGAAGCGTGATTAGTCACCGAACCCGCCTGGCTGTGGGATTTTTATATCAGGGGGTACCTGAGTTTGATAGCTCTGATGGCGCCACTGAAGCGGCAACAGCAAATGATATGATAGTCGCGCTCAGTCTGGGACAACCGCTACCCGGGCTCTCAAACCATATCGGAATCGGTGCCAACGTCAAATATTTCCGCAGCAATTTGAACGGTTATTCCGATGACGTGTTCATCTTTGATGTTGGTGTGTTGGCAAAAACTTCGCGGTTTAAGCTAAACCTGCCGCTGTTACCTCACGCCATTCTCTCCGCTGGCGCAGCAATCACCCAACTGGGAAACAGGCTTACTTTTGAAAGCAGCGGCACTCCGCTACCGCTGACACTGCGCAGCGGACTGGCTTTTTACGCCGGGAGCCATTCCGGTATTCAACTGCAACTTTCCGGAGATTATTATCAGATAAAAGATGAAGGCAATGCATTAAGCGTCGGCTTTGAGCTGGGATTTGCACATCTTTTTTCATTGAACGGTGGCTACAATTTTAACAGCGATTTGATGGAAAAATTCTCTCTCGGCGGAACCATTCGACTTGACGATTTTCGCACTGGCCGTAACATGTTAGTTCCGGGCAGAAATAAAGGCTTGAAATTGGAAATCGCTTCCATTGACGAGGGAGAATTTTTTGCCCGAACCTACCGCGGCGGTTTGAACCATTTTCCGGTGATGCCGGAATACTTCGAGTTTGTTCATCCGGCGCAAGGAGATACCATCGCCGACGATCAAGTTATGCTGAAATGGCAACCCTCACGCGATCCGGATATTTTCGACCACGTTCGTTATACCCTGTTAATGTCTGATGAAAAAATCCGTCTTGAAAAACTTATCCAACTGTATCAACAGGATGTTGACCTTTTCTTTGCCACCCTACGGGATAGCGCTCAGGACCTTGTGGCGACAGCAAAATCATCGGAAAATATTTTCCAGTTGACCAGGCTGAAAAGCGGGGATCATTATTGGGTGGTGTTTGCGGAGGATGAAAACCAACATCTGCGTTTTGCACGCAGAGGCCATCAATCCATTGCCCACTTTTTCGTGCCCAGCCCTGATCTGAAAATCCGCGATATTAAATTCAAACACAGTCCCTGGATCACGCTTGATGATTATCATGGCGAAATCGAACTTAGCATCGAAAACATGGGTTCGATTGTTGCTGAAAATTTCATGGTCATCGTCTCTGATTCAGCTTTGCCCGGCTATCAAATACAGACCGGGCATCCATCTCAATCCGAAAAAGCAGCCACTCATCAATTCTCCATTGAGACTCTCGAACCATCAGCAATCAAAAACATCACGTTTCCATGGCGCACCGTTCATCTGGGTGCTCATGTTTTCAGTTGTATGGTGGATCCGGACAACATCATTGATGAAGCTGACGAAGACAATAATCAGCAACAACAGATTTTCCATACCATTCCCAAAGGGTATTTTTCCACCGAAGACTCGGTCTGTATTGTCGAGCTTGAATTGTCTTCGATAGACATCCCATTGGTGACCCAACTCTTTTTCGACGCCAATGATTGGGAAGTAAAGCCGGATTATCTGGCAAGTCAGGGAGTGGCGCCGATCATCCCGACGCTCGGTAAACGGCTTCGTCAACATCAGGATTTGCGGATCCAACTGCAAGGCTTTGCCGATCCTAATTCAGAAACAGCGACAGCGCAACTGGCGAAAAATCGCGCCCTTGCAGTTCGGGACTCGCTCATTCTTTTCGGCGCTAACGAACATCAGATCACAATTCTTCAGGAAAAAACACTTCCGCGACGCAGAACCCCTGCCAAGCCACAGGACGCCCGCTGGGTGTTTGAAGAGAGGCGCTTGGTGCAGATATACACAACCCCCGCTGCCGAATTCGCATTATTTCAACCTGTACGTGAGGTTCACCAGGAGAAAAAAAATCAGCCGGTTCAATTCAGCCTTCACATTCAATCCGCCATCCCGACAGTTTTTGCAGCCGCAAATTTTGCCGCTTCCCGAAAGCAGATCAGTTTGCCGGTTGATGTTGCTTCCCACCTCAATCTGACCGAAGCGCCAAATTGGAAAATCGAGGACTCTGCCGTCGAACAATGGCTGCATCAACCAACCAGTTATCAAATAACGCTTAAGGACAGCCTCGACCGAACCTTTAAGACCAAACCAAAAACAACCTGGTTGACAGAGTCATCTCGACACCTAAGCCATCGCATTGTTCTACCAATGACCTTTGCCAAAACCGATCCGTTGTACGATTTTTACTGGTCGCTGATTCTCAAAGAAGCGCAAGATCGACTAAACAACCCGGACTGGCGGTTTCGATTTACCGGACACGCTTGCGCCGTAGGTAGCGACGCGATCAACCAGCGGTTGTCGGTACAGCGCGTAAACCGCTTTGATAACCGATTTCGCCAATATATTAAATCCCATCATGCTGATATCTTTCAGCAATTGTCACAACGATTGGACAGTGCCCAGGGCTTTGGCGAAAGCCAGCCACTCAGCGCACTGCTGGCTTCCGGAGAACATGCGCTAATCGGTGATAATCATTCACCCATTGGACGAACCCTCAATCGCAGAATCGAAGTGGAATTTATGAACCGTGGACATTATTGATCAATTAAACATTATCACCAAAAACCATTCATGTAGCCTGTAGAATGTCCAACCTACAGCCTTGTAGAGCGTTTCCCAATCAATACAACACGATAGCGATGGCATCATTAGTACAACCAAAACTGAGGTGTTACAAAAAAAGGCGAATTTATCCTTGCATATAACGATTATATTTTATATATTTGTCCCTATTTAGAAGTTCAATTTATCACAATAGTTGACTTATATAAAATGATAAACCCACACATCGTTCGGGAAATTATCTATGATTTCCGGCAGCATGAGTTGCCTCAGTTCACCAGACGGCAAATTAACCTTGAATGTCCGCGCAATAAAATTCGTACACTCATTGGTGCCAGACGTGTTGGTAAAACATTTTCTTTGTACCAAATTATCTCGGATTTGTTGAGCCAAAACATCCCACGGGAAAGAATACTTTTTATAAATTTTGAAGATGAACGACTTATTCCACTGGAAGTGAAAGACCTGACTTTAATTCTAAACACCTACTATGAAATATATCCCAATAATAAAGATAACATAGTGTATCTTTTCTTCGACGAAATTCAAAACGTTCCGGGGTGGGAAATCTTCATTCGACGAATCCATGATAGCGAAAAAATTCAAATTAATCTTACCGGATCCTCTTCTAAATTATTAAGCAGTGATATTGCCACATCGTTACGTGGACGAACCCTTAGTTTCGAAATATTTCCGTTCAGCTTCAATGAATTTCTAAAATTTCGTGGGATAACAACCAATCCATTATCTTCAAAAAACAGATCATTCATTATCAATGCGTTCAATTCTTATTTACTATCAGGAGGTTATCCGGAAATATTGGATGTTCAGGAACAAATGAGGATAAAAATATTACAGGATTATTTTAATCTTGTGCTTTATAAAGATTTAATCGAACGCTATGACATCCGCAATCACAGTTTGATGAAATACTTTCTAAAATTCATTCTTGCTAATAGCGCCAACCCCTTCAGTGTTAATAAAGTTTTCGGAGATATTAAATCACAGGGTTATAAATTGTCAAAAGACACCCTCCACAACTATCTGTCATATCTTGAACAGTCACTTTTGATTCATCAGGTTCCGATTTTTTCTGAATCTTTGAGAAAACAGCACATCAATTATCGAAAGATATATTCCCTTGATCACGGATTGATCACCAGTATTGTCAACTCTCAATCATATAACCGGGGAAGACTAATTGAAACAATGGTTTACAACCAACTACGCCGAACTTATGAACACGATCAAATTTATTACTATCGGACTTCGCTGAACCAAGAAATTGACTTTTTGGTAAATGATCGAGGTAAAATTTTAAATTTGATTCAGGTTTCGGAACAACTTAACACACCAAAAACCCGATCAAGAGAAATATCAGCGCTAAACCAATCTATGCGAGAATTAAAAGCAAAATACGCCTGGTTAATTACCAGCAATGAAAAAGAGGATATTCATTCGCCCGAGGGAACCATTAAGGTTATTCCGTTTTGGGAATGGGTAATTTCAGGCTAATGGACCTATCCCAACTCTGTATCCTCTCAATAATAGATGGTAATGTCATTGCGAGCGGAACGGAGTGGAGCGAAGCAATCTCTTAACTATATGAAAATATTAATGAGATTGCTCCTCCGCCAACTGGCGGATCGCAATGACATTCTAACTTGCCATTAAATATTGAGAGGATACCCAACTCTCTTTATAAATTGCTTGCATTTAATAAGTAAAGATTGGAAATTTGGACAGTCAATGTGCCAAATTCATAATAATTTGGACAGTGAATGTGTCAAATTTATAAGAACAGATAGCCAATGTGGTATCAACGGTACTATGAGAAAACAATCGAGGACTATTTAAAAACCTGGCAACGTATTTGTCATTTATGGATTGCGTCGCTCTGGAAAGACATCATTGATCCAAAAGTTTCTGTCGAGCTATTCAGGCGAATTAAACGCTCGTTTGAAGCTTATGATCTGCTGGTTATTGACTAAGCCCAATATATCGCTGAAATTGGACTGGGCTTAAAGTTGTTAGTGGATCACTTGCCAGCGTTAAAAGTCATCGCCAAACGTATACCAACGCACATTTTGAAACCATCAATCGCAACAGTTTTTTAAATTTTGTGACCTGAAAATATTTTCCCACAACTGATCACTGTCCTGACAATCAATCATATTTGTCTGACCGCCACGATGAACAAACCAGCCTAATTACCAGCATAGCTAAGTCGCAAAATTAAACACTGAAAACACCGAATGTCCCTGGAAAAATATTTTTGACAAACCGCTTCAGCAAGGCTGAACTTTATCAAATATTACCCGAGTAAACGTTGGGGTTTTATTACAACAGCCTATAAACACTAAACTTTCAAAACCTCAATTTTTCCACAGTAAAATATTCGATCACCTTATCGAGAATGGCGTCAAGCTTCATCTTCGGTTGATAGCCAATCAGCGCCTTGATTTTGCTCAAATCCGGAATTCGTATCGACATGTCTTCAAAGCCCTCCTCATACGCTTCATTATACGGAATGAAAACAATTTCAGAGGAAGACCCGGTCTTTTGTTTGATTTTTTCCGCCAGCTCCAGAATTGATACCGGTTCGTCATTCCCCACATTAAATATCTGTCCCACCGCCTGTTTATGATTGGACAGATTAATTATCGCAGCCACCACATCGTTCACATAAGCAAAACAGCGCACTTGCTTGCCATCTCCGTAAACTGCAATCGGCTCACCCTTGAGCGCCTGAACAACAAATCGCGGAATAACCATGCCATACTGCCCGGTCTGGCGGGGTCCTACTGTGTTGAACAGCCGGACAATCACTACGCTCAGATTTCGCTGCTTATGATAAGCCAGCGATAAAAACTCATCTATCGCCTTGGTACTGGAGTAACTCCACCGGCTTTTGGTCGTCGGACCGAGCACCCGGTCGTCATTTTCCTTGAAGGGTATTTGATTGCTCTTTCCGTATATTTCCGACGTTGAAGTGATCATCACATCCTTCAAATAACGACAGGCAAGCTTGAGCACCATCTCGGTACCCAGCACATTTCGTTCGATGACCTCCACCGGCTTTTCAACGATCAGTTCAACGCCAACCGCTGCCGCCAGATGATAAATCACATCACATTCGCTCACCAGCCGGTCCATTACCGTCTCGTTGAGAATTGTCTCCACCGCAATATTAAAGCGCGGACTTTCCATCAGATGTTCGACATTTTCCAGTTTTCCTGTGGACAGGTCATCAATCACATAAACCATATCACCGCGGTTTAACAGCTCCTCTGCCAGATGCGATCCGATAAATCCTGCTCCGCCGGTAATTAATGCTCTCATACTCCGTACTCCTTCTAGTAAATCGGTTCCAAATTAGTGTTACATTAGTAAAAGTCGAAGTGCAGCCCATTTACAAACTGTCCATGAACCTTAAATTTTGTTAGTTTAATATCATTGCGATCCGCCGAATGGCGGAGAAGCAATCTTTAAGATAAGTCACTATAATTAAAAAGATTGCTGCGTCTCCGCCGTAATCGATCACAGGGTGAGTGAATATAAACCGCTGAAGCGGTTAAAAGAACTGTTTTGAGATGATTATTTCACCACAATAAATTGTGGTGTTGTTTCAATGCCTCTTTGAACTAACACCATGATTCATCATGGTGGTTACAGCATTAACGAAACATATCCAAAGCCGTTTTAACGGCTTCTTAATAACCCCGTGATCGGTTACCTTACGCCATCTGGAAAATCATCTCTTGCCAATGATATAAAATTTTCTTCAATCACTCTTTTGCATGTCACGTTTGTTTTTTTTCGATTTATAATCAGCTTTTTCTTCTGCCACTCGCAAAACGTTTTGCCGCCAAAAAGCCGCAATGGGCGAGTCTGAAGAAACCAATTTTCGATTGATTAAGCATACACGTTCTTCGTCAGTCAACTTCTTGTACTCTTTGTACAAAGTTTTCTGTATCTTATTTTTTAAATCCACACAGTCATGTTGCTTTTTCTTTTTCATTAAATTACCTCCAATGGACTAAAAATTTCAATCGCGCCGTAACCAGCCTCAAGATTAACCCGATTAAATTGGCGGATTTTCTCGAAATGGACAATGTGTTTGAAATTCCAGCTCACTATCATATCCGCCCCCGATACCGTTGCAATGGCCACGTGATGGGCATCGTTGGCGTGGGAAATACCAACTACGCCCGCCTCGAGATAGTTATCTCTTAAACGACGTGACGCCTCATTTTCCTGAACAATTTCAAACGAATGCTGGGGTAACTCGGCGACTACTTTTTGTATACGCCCAGCTGCTAGGCTAAGTTCATCAACTAAAATGTTAGAGATCATCAAACGAATCTTACCTTGTCTGGCCATATCAAAAAGCGCGCGACTTTCTTCTGAGAATTCATCATCAAAACAGCCGCCGACCACAGCAGTGTCAATATAGACTCTCATCTATACTCATCGTCCTAAAGATCTTATTCCAATATTTAAGTTTACATAACTCGTACTTCCGTTTCTTCCCAGAAAGGCTGGTTAATTCCTGTTCTGATTTTGCTGCCATTATAATCAGCCGTTGTATCTCATCAAACTCAATTTCGCCGATCTTGTGAAAGTCAGCCAGTGTTGTTTTTGGTTTATTGTCTTTACAGTTTGAGTAATCGTCCCTGAAGGCGCGAAGCCGTTATGTACTGCTCTGAAAAAGGTTGAAGCATTTTCTACGCTGAAGGAGTTTGCTACGTCCGGTAATTGTTGTCTGGAATTCATATTTACTTCTCCGCTGTGTCATTTCCCTGACATATCTGGATTATGCCGCGTCCATTTTATTGTCCTCTATCTTTTAACCACTAAAACAATTACAATTTTTTTCCCATTAAAACAGCGACATAATAAACTATTTTTAGACCCAGCAGCGCTGAAATAACAATAAGCCTCTCATTTAAAAATCGTCATTTGCCAGACAGCAAACCTTTCCTCAATTTCAACTGCGTCTCTGTCCTGGGTATCGCGTTGATCAATTTCAAAATTGGAATTTCCTTTCCCGGAATTTTAATTAGGTGCAGCACTGATAATTTATCGCGCTCAACCATCACCTCGATCTCACTCGAAACTGACTGCGATTCAATGAATTTCCGAAAATCGAACCGGTCAGTAATTCTAACGTTATTCATGGCGACAATTTTATCGCCGTTCTTGATTCCACCAATCGCGAATGGGTGTTCGCTGGGCAGATTGTTGATGACTTGATTTTTAGTTAAAATTGTATGATCGAGGTCGGGTATCGTATCAACCAATAACTCGGCATAAATTCCAGCCTGCTCAAGTGTTTCATTGATCGGCAGCATCATTTTGCCGAAGACGTACATATCGAAAAATGTGGTAAAGTTAATTGATGATAGGGAGTTTATGATTTTTAAAATATCATCATCAGAAAAATTCCCTTGGTAATCGACACACCAATCACGGATAAATTTGGCGATGTTGTCAAAGCTTCGAGTATTTTGACTGATGCTTCTGATTTTTACATCCAGCAAAAAACAAAGCAATTCGCCTTTCAATTTTAAATATTCGAGCGCTTCGTTGACATCTTGCTTTTGAATATCATAACTTATCCGCGCTACCGGCAACTTATAAAATTTTTCAAACCGCAGATAGCGATTTATTTCTGAAATGAGATGAGAAACAAAATCTTCTTCCGACCAGGAACCAGCTCTCACAGCGCTTAACATGCCATAATATTCAGCTAATCCTTTCCAAAACCACAGGGTCTGGATTTGTGGCTCGTATATTTTCTCAGCGATTCCCCGGTAGAACAATGGATTAAACCAACTCTGAACAAAACTGCTGCCGATAGTTTTTTCAATGTTTTTAAAATCATTTTGAATATTACGGCTCGACAGATAAACCACTGCATAATTTGGAAACCCCTGCCCGGCAGGACCGCGTTGTTCTAATAAATATTCAAAGATAAGTAAATATCTACCCGAAAAGGAGATCGAGAATAAATCGGTTTGATACGCCAACAGCTTTTGACTGGTCAAACTGAGTTTTTCCATGTTGGACTTGTAAATCCCATTAAAAATAATATAGTGGAGTTGCCCCTGATGGTCAAAATAGATCTCTTCAAACGGACCCATGAAAAGTGGATTTTGTATCAGCTCAAGGTAATTTTGCGCGCGATATTGAAAATCTTCACTGTCAAAGGGCAAATTTGTCGCCAGTTTCCAATTATAGGGGACATTTACGGTAAGATTGATCGGCAAATGTTGAAATTCCCGGATATACATGAAAAGCAATGCGCCATTAATCAAGGCAAAATCCCGGCTCAAACTCTTTCCAAGTCCGGTATATTGCGGCTGTCTCTTATACACATCTCCGAGCCCACGAGACCGTACTAGATCTCGTATGCCGTCTTCTGCTTGAAAAA
>OMKS01003103.1_pt1 | contig 13409 bp, 10 predicted proteins | sample 1674721 | NCBI WGS metagenome assembly OMKS01 (sample SAMN06264996, study PRJEB25208) | sediment metagenome | isolation source: hot spring sediment | place: USA: California | collected 2014-09-02 | reverse complement strand
CTTCGTCGGCAGCGTCAGATGTGTATAAGAGACAGGTACTGGGCGGCGAAGGCTTCGTTCAATTCTATCAGTTCAAAATCGTCGATCGAAAGGCCCGACCGCTCCATGAGATTCCTGACCGCCGGTACCGGCCCCAACCCCATGACCGAGGGGTGAACTCCACCGTATCCCACGGCCTTGATACGGGCGATGGGCGTCAATCCAAGTTCTTTCGCCTTGTCCGCCGACATGATGACCAGCCCGGTCGAACCGTCGTTGATACCCGAGGCGTTCCCCGCGGTCACCTTGCCGATCTTGGGAATAAAGGCGGGGGGAAGCTTTTTCAGATCATCCATCGTAAGGCCGGGACGGAAATGTTCGTCCTTGTCGAATATGACCGGGGGCTTCCCTTTTCTCTGGGGCACCTCCACGGGAACGATCTCGTCCTGAAAAAATCCTTCCGTCGTGGCCCGCTCGGCCGCATTGTGGCTCTTGAGCGCCACTTCGTCCATTTCTTCTCTTGTAACATCCATCATCTGGGCGATGAATTCGGCCGTATGTCCCATAATATAAGGCTTCCCTTTAAAAAGCTCGAGGGGCATGCCTTCCTTTACCGGTCCATCCTCCGGATGCGGGATCAAGTCCGATCCGCAGTGAAGGGCGTGGATCAGCCAGTCCACCAGTGTCTGGTCCTGCAGACGGCAGCCCCAGCGGGCGCCGGGCACGGTGTAGGGAACGCCCGACATGTGTTCCACACCACCGGCCAGAATGATTTCGGCGAGTCCGGCCTGAATCATGGCCATGCCCGATATGGTCGCCTCCATGCCGGAAATGCACACGCGGTTGATGGTAACAGCCGGAATCGATTCCGGAATACCCGCCATGAGCGCTCCCACCCGGGCCACGTTCAGGGCGTCCACCGGTTCAAGGCAACACCCGTAACGGACATCGTCGATCATGTCGACGGTGATGCCGGCCCTTTTGACCGCTTCTTTCATGGTTACACTCGCAATATACGCTCCGTTGCTGTCCCTGAGCGTTCCTCCAAATGTCCCTATCGCCGTGCGACAGGCCGAAACGATGACCACATCTTTCATAGACATTCTCCTTTTTTCAGTTTTCGATATTATTCAGCTGTGTCAGTCTTCAGTTTCAGGTACCCGTGCACTGCTGCTCATACCAAAAGTCGCCGTAAAAAAAAAGTAAATAAGGGCTTATTCCCACTGGTGAACCGGGCCTTTCTGGAACGTATTACCCGCTTGATGTTGAAGCCGGCCGCCGGTATAGTGAAATCAGCGTCATATTACACGTTGGAGAGTTCCGTTCATGGACCAGGCCATCGTTTTTGTCACCCTCGGTATCGCGCTTGTCCTGTTCGCCTGGGGTAAAATCCGGTATGATTTTACGGCGCTCATTGCTCTTTTTATAGTAGTCGTCTTCGGCGTCGTTCCCGCCTCGAAAGCGTTCCTCGGGTTCGGACATCCCGCCGTGATCACCGTGGCCGCTGTGCTCATTATCAGCCGCGCTCTTCAGAACTCCGGCCTCATCGAAGTCCTGGCCGGGTGGGTGACCAGGCTGGGCAAAAATATGGTATCACAGATACTGGTCTTAACCTTTTTCGTGGGCATCGCCTCGGCCTTTATGAACAACGTCGGCGCCCTGGCCGTCATGATGCCTGTGGCAATTCAACTGGCCAGAAAAAACAATTACTCCGCCTCGTACGTGCTCATGCCGATCGCCTTCGCCTCGCTCCTCGGCGGCATGACCACCATGATCGGGACACCGCCGAACATTATTATTGCAACGTTTCGCGCCGATATCGCGGGATCCCCCTTCGGCCTTTTCAATTTCACACCCGTGGGCGCCCTGATTGCCCTGGTCGGACTTGCTTTCGTGTCTCTCGCCGGGTGGCGGTTCCTGCCGGTCCGGAGTCCGCAAAACGGTTCGGACAACCTGTTTCACATCGACGACTACATTACGGAAGTACGTATTCTGAAGGATTCGAAAGTAAAAGGACAACCCATCGGCGAGATACGGGAGATAACCGGAACGGCGGTACGACCCCTCGGCCTGGTACGCAACAAACGGCGTATTCACGCCCCCGATCCCTCGGAGGTGCTGAAAACCAACGATATACTCATCATCGAAGCAGATACGGAAGAGCTTAATGCGTTCATCGGAAACAGCGGCGTCAAGCTCGTGGGAGGCAAAAAATTCCGCAAGGACGCCGTCGGATCAAAGGACATTAAAATCGTAGAGGCTGTCGTCATGGCGGATTCGCCGCTTATCGGGGAGACGGCCTCCAGCCTCAACATGCGTTCCCGTTACGGCCTCAACCTGCTGGCCGTGGCGCAACGGGAACGGCAGGTCCGTCTCCGCATCGATGACATCAGGTTCCGGGCGGGCGACGTATTGCTCCTGCAGGGCCGGGCCCGCAATATTCACGACGCCGTAACGAGCATGCGCTGCCTGCCGCTGGCCGAACGGGGTCTTACCATCGGCCTGCCGCGCAAGGTCTATGTCGCCGTGGGCATTTTCGGGGTCGCCATTTTTTCTATCGTTACGGGGCTGCTTGCCGTACACGTTGCCTTTCCCATGGCGGCGCTCGTCCTGGTCCTGGCGAATATTATCTCCGTTCGCGATGTCTACAGTACAATCGACTGGCCCGTTATTGTTCTTCTGGGAGCCATGATTCCCGTGGGAGCCGCCCTGGAATCCACCGGCGGCTCACAGCTCATCGCGTCATTCATTCTCGAGAACGGCAACCGGTTGCCACTCTGGGCGACATTGACCATCCTGCTTGTGATGACCATGTGGCTTTCGGATATCATCAACAACGCGGCCACGGTTGTCCTCATGGCGCCCATCGCCATCAGTATCGCCACGGGCCTCGGAGCCTCGGTCGACCCCTTTCTCATGGCGGTCGCCGTCGGAGGGTCCAGCGCCTTTCTCACGCCCATCGGGCACCAGTCCAACACGCTGGTGATGGGACCGGGAGGATACAAGTTCACTGATTACTGGCGCATGGGACTGCCGCTGGATGTCCTTATCGTTCTTGTCGGAATTCCGGCTATTCTTTACTTCTGGCCGGCCTGGTGAAAAACGCCGTGACTGTGAATCAGGATGATGTTGCTCCGTGACGGGACCGAGGCAGGAGATAGGGCCGCATGGTCGCTTCAAGAAGAAACCTTTGATCATCGAAATTGTCGTTGTCCGGACAGGGTATCAACGGGCCAAATCTGAGGGTCACCCGCGCAAAAGGTTTCGGCAGCATGAACCGGTCCCAGCTGCGAAAGTACCAGGCCCTGTCGGCCGACGTGTAAAAAGGAACGATCACGGCGCCCGTGGCGCGGGCCAGGCTGATCACGCCGGCTTTTACAACGCCCGCGGGTCCCCGCGGGCCGTCGACGATGTGCGCGGCAAGCCCCGATTGCCCGAGCCGGCGCACCATTTCCCGCAGAGCCTGCCCTCCGCCTCTTGAAGAGGAGCCGCGCACGACCTGCCAGCCCTGCTTCCCGGCGATGCGGGCGATGATGTCCCCGTCCTGACTTTTGCTGATCATCAGGGCGGGCTTGAACGGCTCGTAAGCCTTGAAAGGGCGGATCGCGGAAAAGAACTGCTGGTGCCAGGTGCAGAGAAGCACCGAACCGCCGCTTTTCAGATAATCCATCCAGCATTCTTCGTTTTCGATGGTAATGCGGAATGTCCGGGAGTAGAGACGAAGAACTACAAGAAGCAGGATGCTTAATCTTTTAGAAATGTTGAATTTCCAATCTTTTAACACGAATACGTCTTTCCGGAACGCTGATTCTTCGCGGGGCCGCGCCGATATTACGACGAAACACCGGGCTTCCACTCGGAACTATATGAAGAACGACGGCAAGAGTCAACGCAAATACGATGCAATTTCCACTTGACACACACCGCGGCTTCGCTCAAGTTTTACTTCACGCCGCGTTATAATAATTTTCAGGGGACGTGCCATGAACGCCTATGAACGAATCGGCCGGAAACTCCAAAAAGCCAGGGAAGAAGCCGGTATGAGCCAGGAAGAACTGGCCGGGCGTCTCGGCTGTTCCCAGGCGTCTCTTTCCTATTACGAACTGGGGAAACGACGCATTTATTTCGCGGAGCTGGAAAAAATCTGCGCCATTCTGAAACGCCCTCTTACGTATTTCCTCGAAAACCAGGACCCGGGTGAAAACCGGGGCAATAATCTCGCCGCCCTCCTGCAGGAACCGCACATGGAAGACATCTTGCTCCAGGCGGGCGGCCTGACGCCCTCGCAGCGAAAATCCGTGCTGGAATATATCGAGTGGCGGAAATTCAGGGACGGAGGGAAAAAATGATCTCGTTCACGCTCTCCGAACACCAGCGGGAACTTCAGCAGAAATTCCGCGAAACAGGTGAATTACACCTGCGCCCCGTTGCGGCGGAAATCGACCGAGCCGCTCCCGGTCCTCTCGACCGGCGCTTTCTTGACATCCTCGGAAGTGAAGGTCTCATTTCACTCCTGGTGCCCGAAGAATACGGCGGACAGCACGTTGACGCCATCACGCTTGCCGTCATTATTGAAGAACTTGGATGGGCATCCACGGATTTCGCGGCGGTATTTCAGTCGACGTTTCACGCCGTAAAAACCATCCTCGTTGGAGGATCGCCGGAGCAGAAAAAGCGGTTCCTCAAGGAATTGCTTGCGCCTTCGGGTCGCGTGGCGGCTTTCTGTCCCACTGAAGAACAGGGCGGTTCGGACAGTTCTTCTTTCAGAACCACCGCCCGCCTCAGCGGTGACCGGTATATTCTGAACGGCGAGAAAACTCCCGTTATCAACGCCGGCAGCGCCGCTTTTTATATTGTGTGGGCGAACATGGACACGGACCGGGGGCGTTCGGGCATCAACGCTTTCGTTGTCCCGGGCGACACGCCGGGAGTGACCTGCGGCCCCTACTACGACAAATCGGGACACCGGGGCGTTCCAATCGCGACGGTGACCTTTGACAACGTCGAAGTGCCCAAGGAAAACCTGATCGGCACCCCCGGAAGCGGGTATCTTCTTCTGATGCAGGCCGTCGATTCGGGCCGCGCCTTTGTCGGCGCTTCCTGCGTGGGACTCGCCCGGGCGGCCCTCGAAATAGCCCTCGAGCACGCGAAAAAACGTACAATCAAGAGCCGACCGATTATAAGCAACCAGGGCGTGAGTTTTCCCCTGGCCGATCTGTTGACGCACCTGGAAGCGGCGCGGCTGCTCGTCTGGAAGGCCTGCGAACTGATGAACGCCGGTCTCGATCATTCGGCCGCCTCGTCGATGGCAAAGCTTTTCGCCTCCGAACTGGCCGTCAGGGCCACTTCCGAGGGCATGCTGATCCTGGGACAAAAAAGCATTCACCGTTCGGTGCTGATGGAAAAATTACAGCGTGACGCACAGCTGACGAGAATCGTCGAAGGCACAAGCCACATCCAGAAGGCGGTTATCTCGAGCCAGTTGTGACCATGTCCCGTCCGGCCTCCGGATACCATCGTCCATCGATATCCCCGGAAAATATTCATCCCTGTCGTTCCGGGTAGGCAAAGCACAACCTGGCATGTCCCCCCCCAGGGGGACTACAACCGGATCGGACCCGCCCCGGACCTGATACGTGGTCCGACATGCCGATATTGAAACCGGGATGGCCTTTCAAGTCCCCTGTTGCATTGTCGCGGCATGACGGAATAATTGTTCGGTTACAACACAATGGTATTACATTCTTGACAAATATATAACTATATGTTGTATTCAGCGTCGGGTACCACGGCGGGCGGCCCGCCCGTCATGGACTGCCGATGCGAATCGACATCAGCACGACTATAACGATCAGCACGCGCGCTGTTACACGCGGGAATGGAGAAAACGCCATGTCATTCGATTTTCTTTTAACGAAAGAACAGCTTGAATTCAGGGAGGAAATCAGGGATTTCGTCAGGTGGGTGCCACGCAGCATGATCCTGGAGATGGACGCGGATGACATAAAGTTTCCCAAAGAGTTTCTCCGGGAAGCGGGACGCCGCAACCTGCTCGGATGCCGTATTCCCCGGGAATGGGGCGGGCGCGGAATGGACTGGGTGACGTCCTGCATGGTATCGGAGGAAATCGGCACCCTGGGATACGAGTTCGCCTGTGTGTTCGGCGTCGGCGCCGATCTTGTGTGCGACGCCATCGCCCTTCACGGCACTGACGAGCAGAAGGAAAAATATATCAAGCCGCTTTTGCGGGGCGATCTTTTCGCGGCGGAAGGCCTGACCGAACCGAGGGGCGGCTCCGACTTTTTCGGCGCCACAACGACGGCCGTGGACCAAGGCGATCATTTCGTCCTCAACGGCCAGAAACGGTTCATCGTTGGAGGCGAGGGTGCCGATTATTTTCTCGTTTACGCCCGCACCGACCCTCGTCCGGAAGCAAAACCTCAGGAAGCAATCACCGCATTTATCGTCGACCGGGGTCCCGGCGTGGAGACCAAATATCTGTACGGCCTCATGGGATGCCGCGGCGGCGGAACCGCCCGGCTCGTGTTCAAAGACGCCGTCGTGCCGAAGGAAAATGTGCTTGGAACCGTCAACGGCGCCTACGCGGTTTTCAACACGATGATGATACCCGAACGGCTCGGCACCGCCGCCATGACTATCGGCCCGGCCCGCGTCGCTCTGGACGTGGCCACTCATTACACGACGCGGCGGAAAGCCTTCGGCAGGACCATCAACCGGTTCCAGGGCGTAAATTTCCAGGTGGCCGAAGCGGCCATGCTCCTCGATGCTTCACGATCCATGGCATATACCACCTCGCGGGCCGTGGACACGCCGAGCGTCGACAGGGGGACGGTGCGGCGAATGATCTCGGAAACGAAAAAATTTGTCACCGAATCGTGTCAGAAGGTGGTTCACAACGCCATGCAGGTCGTGGGTGGGATCGGGTACACCACCATTCTGCCCATCGAGCGTATTCACCGTGACATCAGGCTCTCGTCGATATGGACCGGAACCAACGAAATCATGTCGGTCATTATCGCTCACGAATGGTATCAGGAGTTGCACGGACGAAGGGTCCCCGCCGCGCGCGATTACGCGGCTGACGCAGCCGAATCCGACGCCGAGGAAGAAATTATTTACGAATAGGGGGAGAGGGCGTCACACAAAAACACGTAAAGGAGGGACTGAAAAATGGCACAGTTTGTTCGTTGTTTGCTTGTTGCCGCCGTTCTGATGCTGGTGATTCCGTTCGCCGGGTCGGCGACGGCCACGGCCCCGCAGGGTGAACCCATTGTTTTCGGTTACGTGGGATACACACTTTCTCCGGGAACCAGGCCCTGCATGGAGATTCAGCGCGTTGCCGTTGAAGAGATCAACCAGGCGGGCGGCATCCTGGGACGGCCCGTCAGGTATGTCACCGCCGACAACAAGGGCCAGACGACTCTCACTATTGAAGGCGCCCGGCACCTGTTGCGATCTGAAGGAGTCATTTTCCTGTCCGTTGAGGGCCGGTCGGAAATCGCACTCGCCGCACAGGAAAATTCGGCGGTCATGTTCAAGGACTATCCCCATCTTCTCATTCTCAACGGTACGGGCGGTCTGGAACTGACCGACCGCGTGGTGGATGATTATGAACGGTACCGCTTCACGTTCCGCGACTGGGAACCGCTTGAACCCTCACATTACGCCCAGCAGCGTTACATCTGGGAAAAGGCATGGCCCCGCATGGTGCCGGACGGAAAACGCGTGGCCATTCTCTGGGAAGATCTGAACTGGAATCTTCCCTGGCGGACAAACGGCATCCCATCCATGGATCTTCCCCCGTGGCCGGATTTCATGGAGGAGTTGGGCCTTGAAGTTGTTTTCAATCAGAACGTGGCTCCCCGGGGAACAATGTATCTTCCCGTTCTGCAACAGATAGCGAGGGCAAAAGCGGACCACATTTTCTTCGTAAGTTCATGGTTCACCGACACGGAATCATTCGTAAAACAGTGGGCCGATTCTGCGGCGCGCAATACCCTGGTTCATCTGTATGCCGGCGTTTCCCAGACGGACATGTTCTGGAACATGACGGGCGGCAGGGCGCTCGGCGTGGTGAGTAACTATATGAGTATTGATGTGCCGATCACGGAAAAAACAGTGCCCTTTTACGAACTGGCAAAGAAACACGGCATACCTACCCAACTCAACGTTCACCTTGCCTACGCGGATATTTACTTCTTCAAGGCCGTCATCGAAAAAGCCGGCGGCATTGACGACATAGACACGCTGATCCAGTCCATGTACACGACTGAAACAACCTATTCCCTGGGCAAGATGGTTTATGAAACACAGCGTATCAAGCCGTTCTTTCACTGCAGGAAGCGTGTCGATCCAACCGATCCTTCGCGAAAAAGCTATCCCGGCGTGTTTTACATGCCCTGGATTCAGTACCAACATGACGGCAAGGTTCAATACCTTCACGGCTCGACCGCGGAACATGAAGATTTCTGGACGAGGTACGGCATGCCTGAAGACCTGATCATGCCTGAAGATTTACGGAAACGATAAAACGGGACTTCTCGGCGTGTCACTTAAAACACGCGATCCCGCTCCGGCAACCCGGAGCGGGATCGTATGCGCGAATCTTCGTTACAACCTTTTTATTGTTTGAGTTCTCCCAGAAGATCAAGATAATCAAGCAAAAGACGCGTTACAAGAAATTTTTCCCGTACCGATTCTTTCGCCCGTCGACCGATTTCTTCTGTCATACGGTGATCGCGAAGCAGCGCGATCACCCGGTCGGCGAATGCGTCGTCGTCAAGCGGGTCCACCAGGAATCCATTTTCGCCGTCTTGTATCTGCAGTGGAATGCCCCCCACGTTTGAAGCAACGACTGGCCGCTGTTTCCACATGGCTTCTGTTACTACCAGCCCGAAGCCCTCTTTTCGTGATTTCTGAATAATGACCGACGAAACACGTTGCAGAACGTTAATGAAAATAAAATTGGAAGCCACGGGATCGCTGACAAGTATCACATCCCCCTTTTTTATAAGCTTCTCGGCCTCCTTTTCAGTTTTTTCGTACATCCGCAGTCCTTCAGGATCGTCGGTTGCGATATTGCCGCAGAGCACCAGCCGGCAATCCACACGCTCCTTGATTTTTTTGAATACCCGTATAACGCCGCCCGGATCCTTCCACTTATCGAACCGGGAAATCTGGGTTATAAGCGGCTTGTCCGTCTTGATATTATATTTTTTGAGATACTTCGACGTCACGGTGTCGTTCAGTTCGGTGTTTTTCGCCGTCAGGGGATCGATCGCGGGATAAATCACCCGCTGTTCCACCGGCAGCGACGGTTTGAGATACGCGTCATTCGACACAATCATAAGGTCGTATTTTTTAACGATCATACTCAGAAAATTCCACAGAGAGGGATTCGGATTCGACAGGTCGACGTGGCATCGCCAGACCCAGGGTTGTCGTTTTCTGTAAAAATTAATCAACGCCAGTGGCTGGGGATCATGAATAACGACATAATCGTGGTGCAAGTGGGTATACTCGGAAAATCTTTCGTTGGTCTGGAGATAGAGCGCTTTCTTCCGGGAGGTCAAATTAACCTTGTCGCCCTGAAGCGCGTTGTGAAATTTTTTGGTTATTTCGAAGAAATCGGGATATCCGTGCAGGGTTCTCCAGCCGGTATCGATGCCGACATTGTTCATTAAGGGGACGAGACTGTTGAGAATTTCGGCGACGCCTCCGCCCTGGTAGGTCGAATTAATATGAAGAAGATGCTTTCCGTACAGCCTACGGACCTTTTTCCGTATGGCGGCGATGACGTCATCGCCGACGATGTCCTGGTATTGTTCTATGTCAATCATTACCGCCCTTTCCGCCGACCAGGTCTTCCAGGAGCCTGGCGACTTCTTTCTGTGATTTCAGGTTGTACCGGGCCTCCGTCTCCCCGAAGCCGACCTTGAGCGTGTACCCCCGGTCGTCAACGACCGCGAACATATCTTCGTCGGTGCGGTCGTCTCCAGCGGCGAGAATAAAGTCCCAGGCCCGTTTCGTGATCCAGTGCATCGCAACGCGCCCCTTGTTGACACCGCTGTCTTTTATCTCCACGACCTTGTCGCCTTCCAGTATCTGCAGGTTGAAATTGGCCGTCAGGTATATCAGGTCGTCGATCAACTCTCTCACCCGGATCGCGCCCAGCTCGGAGCCGGTTTTCCGGTAATGCCAGGCAAGAGAAAATTCCTTTTCCTCGATGAACGAACCGGGCGTCCTGTCCACGTAACGTTCGATAATGGAATAGATCTCTTCTTTCCATGCGCCGCTGAGCGGCTCCATCATCATCCATTCCCCGTCCCTGATCCAGGCGCCGTGTTCCGCCGCGAGTCCCACCGGAAGGTCTCCGAACCAATTTTCCAGAATCGTGCGATCACGGCCGCTGATTACCACTACCTCGTTGCCGGGGACAGTCGCCAGCCTCCGTATCAACCGAAGGAGATTTTCTCCGGGTTTCGCCTTTTCCGGTGTATGCTGCAGGGGAACGAGTGTACCGTCGTAATCGAGAAGAATGAGACGCGCCGCCGCGCGCCGGTAATTCAACAACAGCGTCTGCCGCGAGGTTTCGGCAAGCCCCTTGGTCAACATTTCGAGATGTCGATCTTTCATGTCTTCCAGCCGTTCGATAAATTCACGACCCCAGCGGTCGACGGTATATCGCCGCAGGCGTGATTTCATTACCTGGTTTCGCTGTATTATTTCATGTTCATTCATCTTCAGGGCCTGTACCAGGGCGTCCGTTACCTCTTCGTGGTTGTTGGGATTGACGATGATCGCTTCTCCCAGCTCCCTCGACGCCCCGGTCATCTCGCTCAAAACGAGCATGCCGCCGTCCTGTTTCGCGGCCACATATTCCTTCGCCACCAGGTTCATGCCGTCTCTCACGGGCGTGACAAGGCAGACATCGGCAAGATTATACAGGGCGCTCAGCGTGGCAAAGGGAAGCGAGCGGTACAGGTACCAGACGGGACTCCAGCCTATCGTGCCGTATTCACCGTTGATCATGCCGATCATCTCGTCGACCTGATCCTTCAGCCGCTGGTAATGTTCCACCCTGGTCCGCGAGGGAACCGCCACCATGATGAGAATGATCTTTTCTCTGAACTCGGGATGCGTCTTCAACAGCTCACGGTACGCCTCGAGCCGTTGCGGTACGCCTTTTGTATAGTCAAGCCGGTCGACCGACAGAATGACCTCGTAATCATGGACGCGTTTCTTGATGTTTTTAATTTCTTTCTGCACGTTCGGATCATGGAAGGCATTGGCGAATCGATCATAATCAATACCCATGGGGAACGTATCGACGCGCACCGGCCTGTCGGCCTCGGTAAACTGCCCCAGGTTGTTTTCGTATCCGAGAATCCGGTGAAGGCTGCTCAGAAAATGGCGCGCGTAGTCATACGTGTGAAACCCGATAAGGTCAGCCCCGGCAAGCCCTTCGAGCAATTCCCGTCTTTGGGGCAATGTTCGGAACAATTCGTAGGATGGAAAGGGAATATGGTGAAAATACCCGATAGACGCTTCAGGTTTCGCCTGCCTGATGATTCGGGGAACGAGCATCAACTGGTAGTCGTGAATCCATACCAGGTCGCCTTCCCGCATGATATCAAGGACTTTTTCCGCGAAACGTTCATTGACGTTCTGATACGCCCGCCAGTACTGTCTGTCGTAAACCACGTACTGGGGAAAATAATGAAACAGGGGCCAGACGGTTTTATTACTGAATCCCTCGTAATAAAGGCTGATATCCCGTTGTGAAAGAAAAACAGGGTGACAGTTCAGTTCGTTTTCAAGGTGTTCCGTTATCTCGGCTTTGTCTTCCGAGCTCAACCTGTTGCTCGCGATACCCGGCCATCCCGTCCAGATACTTTCACGATTTTTATAGAGCGAGCTGAGTCCGGTGGCAACGCCCCCGGTGCTTTGTCGATAGAAAAAGCTTCCCTTCCTTCTTTCTATCATCACCGGCAATCTGTTCGATACGATAAGAATCCTGTTCATAAGGCGTTATCCCTCATCCCGGATTTATGACGCTAACTCCCGCGTTGAATGTTCCGCCGCACCGTGCACGACCGGTCGCGTTCGAGGGAACTTCTCCATGCTTTTATTTAATCACCATATTTTCCCTTGATTGTCAATTTTACCGGGATGTTCGATCCGCGCGCAAGGAAGATCACGTCGGCGTCCGGAACCGTTCCCGGCGGTCCGGATGTCATTATGTCACCAGAGGATTCTTGACAGACCGCCGTGTATCGTACTATTGGTAAATTCCTTGATTTTGGACGGCGCCCGCCAACCGCAGTTCCACCGCCGCACCGTACAATAATGAACACATCGGCGCATCGTTGCGGAACGAGAAGGGCAAACGCCGTTTCCCGGTTTTGTGGGGCCGGTTCACCGACCGCTCCGAAGATCAAGGCCTGTTAGGTGCGGCATTACACTATATCATTGGAAAGGTCGTAATAATGAATACCAGCTTTTCAGAAATCGACGCTCTCTTTCATCCACGCTCCGTGGCAATGGTGGGCATCACCACCGCCAATCCAAACCACTGGACCCGCGGGTTTCTCGAAGGTTACCTCAAATTTGAATTTTCGTCGCGCGGGAACCTCTACCTTGTTAATCCCAAAGGAGGCACCGTTGAGGGAATCCACGTCTACAAGAGCATTCGGGATATTCCCGATACGGTTGACTTTATTATAGGTCTCGTGCCGTCCCGCGTTTCCCCGCAACTGATCGAGGAAGCGGCGGCCAAGGGAGCGCGTTTCGCTCAATTCTGCACCGCCGGGTTCAGCGAAACAGGGGATGAAGAGGGTATACAAACGGAAGCCGCTTTGCTGGAGGCCGCTCGCAGTCATAATATCAGAATAATCGGCCCGAATTGCCTGGGGGCATACTGCCCCGAGGCGCAAATGTCTTTCAGTGAACTGTTCCCCCGGGAAAGCGGATCGGTCGGGTTCATCAGCCAGAGCGGCGGCAACACTAATTATCTGATCCGCCAGGCGGCCCTCCGGGGCGTCCGTTTCAGCAAGGCGATCAGCATGGGCAACGCCTGCGATCTGAATGAATGCGACTTCCTGGAATACCTGGCCGACGATCCAAAAACTGAAATTATTGCCTTGTACCTCGAAGGAATAAAGAACGGCGCGGCGTTCCGCCGCTCGCTGCGATATGCCGCGGCGCGGAAAACCGTGGTTCTGCTCAAAGGCGGCGCCGGTTCAGCAGGCGCACGGGCGGTAATGGGACACACGGCGTCACTGGCGGGCAGCCACGATATATGGAAATCGCTCTGCCGCCAGGAAGGAATCATACTGGTCCAAACCTCGATGAGATGACCGACGTTCTGGTCACCCTGACGATGCTTGCCCCCACGACCGGCAGGCGGG
>OMKS01003102.1_pt1 | contig 13417 bp, 9 predicted proteins | sample 1674721 | NCBI WGS metagenome assembly OMKS01 (sample SAMN06264996, study PRJEB25208) | sediment metagenome | isolation source: hot spring sediment | place: USA: California | collected 2014-09-02 | reverse complement strand
GTTTATTATTTCAATCGCTTTGATTTGTGCGCCGCTTTCCGCTGAGAGCGTTCTCGATTTGTGGGACATCGATTCGATTACTGACCCTTCGTGGATGGATGTCGAGACGCTGTGGACAGCCGATGGCGGAATAATCAATCCTCTCGGGTATGAGTTCATCCCGCTCAAGACCGGCGAGATAATGTTCTCCTCGTTCGGCGGAGATAGTGGGACTTTGCGCATTCAGGCATTCTTCGCGTATCCGTCTTCCGGCACCGACCTTACTGGCCTCGTGGTCAATCACGGCATCATCATGGACGGCGAGCTTGAGATGGCGCAGACTTTTGCCGCCGGACTTAACTGCTTCGCTCTTGCGATTAGCGCGCCAGGGCACGGCGCATCCACCGGCGGGAGCGCGTATAACTTTGAGAACCTCATCCGCTCATACCCCGACCCGCGCAACAATCATTTCTATCAGTTCGCATACGCCACCATGCGGGGGATTACATACATGGAATCCCTGCCCGTCGTCAATCCCGACTGGATGGGGGCAACGGGCTTCTCCGGCGGAGCGAACGCGGCGATAATCGCGAGTGCTGTCGATGAGCGCGTTTCGCTGTCCTTCCCGATAATTCCGCAGAATAATTTCGCCTGCGGTGCGAATGCAGGCGGATGGATACTCGACGTTTTTCTCGAAACGGGCATCGACCCCGACGACTCGAACGTAATTTATTTGCAAGAATATATCGCGCCAATAAACTATTTTCCCCATGTTCACGGCTTCACGACGATGATTTGTGCATCGCAGGACGAGTTTGAGCCATTGGGATGCGTCGCGAGCGCATTCCCGCTTCTCGATGCCGACCGTTCGCGCCTCGATATTGTCGCGAACTTCGACCATCACTGCTATTTTACGCCCTATGCATACACCGGCGACTGGGATAGCTGGGACAACTCGCCGACTTTTTACAGCAAGATTCTTGGAATCTCAAATTCGGTGATAAACCTCCGTCGCCTCGGGTGGGATGTCCCGCACATGCCCACGGTGACGGCATCTATCGTTGGCGACAGCGTCGAGTTCGTGGCATCCGTTCCGCCGGATTATTGGGCATCGGATGATGTCAAGCTTTGGTTCAGCGTGGACTCGGCATGGAGCTTCAATTATGTTCGCATGAACAACACGCTCCTCTCGCCGGGAACTTTTCGGGCGAAGCTCCCCGCCGACCGCCTGCACTCGCTTCCGAACATCATCTATTTTGTCGAGGCGCGTAGCACGCCCATTTTCTGGCTTTCGTCATTGCCCTATGTGCCAGAGGGCATGGTCTATCGTCTTCGGCCATTTCCGAGGGTGTTTTTCGGGCTGGGAATCGAGGAAAAGCAAGCTCTCCCCGAGCAAATAAGCATCTTCGCCCATCCTAATCCGTTCAATGGGAATTGTAGATTATTGATTGATGATTTAGGATTGGGGATAGAGGCGATTGAGATTTTCGACATCGCCGGACGACGGGTGGCGAACCTCGGCGAACGCGAGGAGGCAAGCCCCTCCTCTACAACTCGCCAATTCCTTTGGACTCCGCCCCAGTATTTACCCTCCGGCGTATATTTGGTGCGGGCGCAAATGCCCGCCGACAAAGGGCTTCAGGCACTCGCCCCAACCCAAAAAGTAGTCTATTTGAAATGAGACACGCAGAAAACGATGTCCATACTTGCTATCGATTAAGCTAATAGCATCCAAAGGGAGAGACTATGCCAAATCTGTCGAGATACACCGAGGCTTCACTCGATCTTATCACAAAAGCGCGCGATGCGGCATACGACAACCGCAACAGCCAAGTCGAGCCGCTTCACTTGCTCATCCAAATAGTGCAGGACAAGGAGGGAATCGGGGCGAAGCTACTCGGGATGTGTGCTATCGACCCCTCCGAAGTGCACCGTAAGGCGAAGGATGTCCTCGAGGGCATCCCAATACTATCCGAGCCTGCCGACGAGATTTTCTTTTCCATCGAGATGACGCGCCTTCTCGACTCCGCCGAAGAGGAGGCCAAGCGCTTCAAAGACGACTTCGTCTCCGTCGAACACATCATCCTCGCGATGGTGAAATCCGACCAATCGCCCGCCGGCGGAATACTTCGCGAGCTTGACGCCACGGAAACAAGTATCCTGCGTGCGCTGAAAAAACTGCGCGGGCACACGCGCATCACCGACCAGACGCCGGAGTCAAAATTCCAAGCCATGGGAAACTACGGCATCGACTACACCGAACTCGCCCGAAGGGGCAAGCTCGATCCTGTAATCGGCCGTCAGGATGAAATACGGCGCGTGATGAAAGTCCTCTCCCGAAGAAGAAAGAACAATCCTGCGCTCATAGGCGAGCCGGGGGTCGGCAAGACGGCCATAGTCGAGGGTTTGGCGCAGAAGATTATCGCGGGCGATGTGCCGGAGAGCCTCCGCGATGCCCGCCTCGTCCAGCTCGACCTCGGGCGGCTCATCGCCGGCGCGAAGTTTCGCGGAGAGTTCGAGGATAGGCTCAAAGCGTTCGTCAAAGAGGTCGTCGAGTCCGAGGGCAAGGTCATCCTCTTCATCGACGAGATGCACACAATCGTTGGCGCGGGCGCGGCGGAGGGCGCGATTGACGCCTCGAACATGCTCAAGCCGCCGCTGGCGAGGGGCGAGCTTCGCGCTATCGGCGCAACGACTTTCGACGAGTATCGCAAGTATATCGAGAAAGACCCCGCGCTGGAGCGCCGTTTCGCGCCGATAATAGTCGAGGAGAACACCGTCGCCGAGACAATCTCCATCCTTCGCGGTCTCAAGGAGAAATACGAGGTTCACCACGGCGTCACTATCACCGACGATGCGATAGTCTCCGCGGCAAAACTTGCGGACAGATACATCTCCGGCAGATTTCTGCCCGATAAAGCCATCGACCTAATAGACGAGGCGGCGGCAAATTTGCGAATCGACCTCTTCTCGCAACCGGCCGACCTCGACGAGGTGGAGAAGCAGATTCAGCAGTTGGAAATCGAAAAACGAGGTCTCGAGAAGGGCGCGAACAAGACGAAGGTCGAGGCTATCGCCAAAGAAATCGCCGAGCTGTCTGATAAACGCGACAAGCTTTCCATGCAGTGGCATATCGAGAAGGAGATTATCGGCAAAATCCGCGAGATTCAGGAGCGCCTCGACCGCGCCAAAACCGAGCTTGAAACCGCAGAGCGCGCCGGAGACCTCGAGGCCGCCGCGAGAATCAAATACGGCGGAATTTCCGCGCTCCAGAAGATGCTCGATGAACAGAGAATCAAGCTCGCGGAGGCGCAAAGCGGCATTAAGCTCCTCCGCGAGGAGGTGACCGAGGAGGACATCGCCGCTGTGCTGTCCAGCTGGACGGGCATCCCCGTCGCAAAGCTCACCGAGGCCGAGACCGAGAAGCTCCTCCGCCTCGAAGATGAGCTTAAGCACCGCGTAGTGGGGCAGGATGGTGCAATCGAAGCCGTGGCCGATGTCGTCCGCTCGGCGCGCGCGGGAATTGCCGACCCGAAGAAGCCGCTGGGGAGCTTCATCTTCCTCGGAAGCACCGGCGTGGGCAAAACCGAGCTTGCCAAAACCCTCGCGCTCGCACTCTTCGACGACGAAGATGCGCTCATCCGCATCGACATGAGCGAGTATATGGAGAAGTTCTCGGTGAGCCGCCTCATCGGCGCCCCTCCCGGATATGTCGGATACGACGAGGGCGGACAGCTCACCGAGGCCGTGCGAAGGCACCCGTATTCGGTCGTCCTGTTCGATGAAATTGAGAAGGCGCACCCGGAAGTGTTCAACCTCCTGCTCCAAGTCCTCGATGACGGCAGACTCACGGACAACAAGGGCCGGACGGTCAGCTTCAATAACACAATCCTGATAATGACATCGAACATCGGTAGCCGAATGCTTATTGAAAGCGAGGGCGGAGATGTCGAGGAGCGGCTGATGGCATTGCTCAAAGAAGCCCTCCCGCCGGAGTTCCTCAACCGAATCGACGACATAGTGATATTCAACCCGCTCTCGCCGGACGATGTCGCCCAAATAGTGAGAATCCAGTTCGAGGAGCTGAACGCCCGCCTCGCGGAGCGGGACATTTCGCTGGAGCTATCGGACACTGCGGCGATGTTCCTCGCGAAAGAGGGCTTCGATCCGGCGTTCGGCGCAAGGCCTGTCAAGCGCGTTTTGACTCACACGGTGGCCAAGCGCGTTTCATCGGCGATATTGAGAGGCGAGATTCTTCCCGGCGACCGCGCGAGAATCGATGTCAAAGACGGCGAGATAGTAATCGAGAAACTCAAAGGCAAAGAAACCAAGGATTCATAATGACTGTCATCGGCGTGACGGGCCGCATAGCATCGGGAAAAAGCACCGTATGCAAAGCTTTCGCCGAAATGGGCGCGCTTCTCATCGATGCGGACAAGATAGGGCATGAGATCCTCGAAGAGCCTTCGAACAAGCTAAAACTGCTCGAATTCTTCGGCGATGACGCCTTGGACGACGACGGGACAATCAACCGCGCACGAGTTGCCGAGACAGTGTTCTCTAACCCGCATGCTCTCGAATGGCTCGAGGAACTCACGCATCCGAAAATCGTCGAAACAATCTTAATTAAAATCGACGAGCTTGACAACAGCGGCTTTCCGGGCATGGTTGTCATCGATGCGGCAATGCTCCCGAAATGGGCACCAATAATAGATAAGTCGGATTACATCGTCGTTATCGAATCGCCGGAGTGGCTGAGAACCAACCGACTCATCCAAGACAGGGGATATGCGTCGGCTCAAATCGAGAAGATATACAGGGCGCAAGCCCAGATTTTCGAGAAAATCGCTCCGCAGGTAAACTATGTCATCAAAAATAATGGCGACATCACAGAATTGCGGGCGAAGGCCGTAAAGGTCTGGTTGGACATCAAGCGAAGTATCTAATCCGACTCGAGGAGCGGTCTAATTCTCGCGAATAACTTCGCCGCGAGAAATCCCAAGATAGCGCCCTCTCCGATACCGTAAATCGCATAGCTTATCCCGCCGGCGAAAATTGCGCTTATCAACCCCAGTGCTAATCCCACAATAGCCCCGATTAGCACCATAGTGGAGACCTTCCAATAGTCTTCGTCATTGCGCTTGCGGAAATTTTTCGCCGCCGAAACCGAAATGCCGAGGACGACTCCCACGAACATAACCACTAAGAACCCCGCCAGCGCAGGGTTCCGTATTTGCGCCATAAGCCCGCCTACGATGCGCGCATAACCCGCGACGAGACCAATATCGAGAGAGAATGCCGTAAGCAACCCCAACAATGCTAACGCTAACCCTGCGCCCAATCCAGATAGCGCGCCGGCGAGAATATCTTGGAACACGGCGTCCTGCGTGTGTGTGCCGGAGACCGATTTGCGAAGCGCCTCGAACGCGGGGATAAGACCGCCAATCTCGCCGGCGGGGCGGATATCGCCGGTAGGCTCCTCGACGATATCGTTCTTCGATAGCTCGCCGCTTGCAACGGCACTGCGCAATGTGGGCAAATCGAAGGGGCCGGTTCGCTCGCCGCCATCGCGATAGACGAAGTAGCTCGCGCCGCGCCTGACCGGCGGGGGGTCGTTCAATACCGGCGGGGGTTCATCGACCGGCCTTGTCGGTTCTGGCGAGGCGACCTTGTCGCGGAGATATTCCTTCGAGAGCTGGTCGGCTGTGACGATGCCGCCGACAAGGGGTGCAGGAGAGGGTTGGCTCGGAGAATCGAGCTGAACGATAAAAGGTTTTTTACACGAGAGGCAAGTCGTTTTGGCCGGCCTGTCGCCTATTTTCGACGGATTGATGATGAAGGATTTGTCACAAGATGGGCAAACTACCGAAGTCTTCCCCGATGGCAACTTAACTACTTTCGCCCGCGGAATCGATTCCTCACTACTCCCCTCGATGCGGAACTTCTCGGCGCAAATCGGGCATAGGACATCCACTGTGCCGCGCGCCACTTCCGCGTCCGGCACCCTGATGTCGGAGCCGCATTTTGGACATTTAACCGTCATATCGAATCAAATATATTGGAAATTTTCGCCGAGGCAAGCGAAATCGAAGCGCGAGACGTCTATTTTGTGCGCTGGCGCGCAGGTTGCAGACGCAACCTCCGTGCCAGCGCCACCCTATGATTTTACATCGCAAATACCTTGATAATCGTTCCGTTTTCCATATTTTATTTCCATGAATAGCGAAACTCAAGCTATTGCCGACCTCATCAAGGCCGGAGACAGACTTCGCGCAAGCGGCCTTCTGCCGGGGACTTCGGGCAATCTCTCCGCACGGTGCGACGGCGGCTTCGTTATAACGAACTCCGGCGCCACTACGGGACATCTCTCGCCGGAGGACTTTTCGTTCGTGGGCAGAGATGGCAATGTTACCAAAAGCTCCAAACCCTCGAGCGAACTGCCGCTTCATCAGGCAATCTATCGCATCCGCGACAATGCGAGGGCGATAGTCCACGTTCACGCGCCATTCGTGGTGGCGTTGACACTTGCGGAGACGTGCTTCGACAGCTCTGCCCTCCCCGAGACGAAGCTGAAGTTCGGCGAGGTCCCCACGACGCGATTCGCCCAGCCCTCGACAGGACAGTCCGCAGAAGTAATATCGGAAGTTCTAACTGAAACGACCAAAGCCGTGATAATTCCTCTCCACGGGCTGGTGGCAATCGACGAAAATGTCCGCGAAGCGTGTTCTATAGCCGAAGAGATAGAATACTCCGCAAAAGTGCAGTTTTTTGCACGGCTAATGCAGAAAGTCGAGAGAATAAATGAGAGTTTATACCGCCCCGAGGATTGCAAAGAACAGCAACATGAGGGCACAAAATAGCGGAAACAAACCGCGCAGAAAGGATGAGAGATGACACCCAAAGACAAATTTAGCGCCGATGAATATTGGGACAACAGATATAAAAGCTCAGATCGTGGATCAGGCGAGGGTTCAAGGGGAAACTTGAAAGATCAAAAAATTGAAATAATCAATGATCTCATAAAAAAACACGGAATAGAAAGTGTTTTTGACTATGGCTGTGGAGATGGCATTCAGGTGGAGGAGTTGCTCCCCATCAAATATGTAGGGGCGGACATATCAGAAACATCCGTTGAAATGTGCCGATCAAAATATGCGGAAGACCCGAATAAGTCTTTTTTTGTGACGGGCAACTATCCATTTGACACTAAATTTGACATGAGCATGAGTCTCGATGTATTATATCATATTCCAACCGAAGCTCAACTTGAGGAATACATAAGGAATTTATTCAAAGTCTCCAGTAATATTGTTGTAATTTACACTACAAATTATAAAAAAAGATTGACCGCAAAACACGTCTTCAAGCGAGAATTTTTCCCGATGGCATTCAAATGGATAGAAGGCTTTACTTTAATCGAAACGATATATAATCCGGTCAAAAAACTGCCCAATTTCTATATCTTCCAAAAAACAGAAAAAATAACGAAGATGAAAAAGATCGAGCCACACAAACAAACTGTGCGGAAAGCAAGAGAGACGAATAGACTGTCTTAGCGGGGCTGAAAAAGAAAGTCGAGGTCAACGATGAAAGTCGGTATAGTCCAGTTTCGGCCGGTTTTAGGCGAGGAGTGGCGCAATTTCGAGCGCGTCCGGAGGCTCATCGCGCCGGTGGATGCTGATCTTTTCGTCCTTCCGGAGCTTTTCGGAAGCGGCTATCTCTTCCGTGACCGCGCGGAGATGATAGCGCACGCCGAAACCTTCCCCAACGGCCGAACCTTGTCGTTTATGCAGAAACTCGCCGAAGAGAAAGATTGCGCCATTGTCGGCGGTTTCCCCGAGGTCGCCGAGGACAAGCTCTACAATTCGGCGGTCTTCATCGCGCCCGAAGAAAAGCCCGTGCTTTACCGCAAAATACACCTGTTCAACACCGAGAAATTCATATTCGATGCGGGCGATATGCCCTTCCCAATAATCGAGTTCCGTGGCGCGAAAATTGGCATGATGATTTGCTTCGACTGGATTTTTCCGGAGTCATACAGAACGCTCGCAATTCGAGGCGCGGACATAGTTTGCCATATGACGAACCTTGTCTTGCCATACTGCCAGAAGGCTTCCTATGCCCACGCCGTCTCGAACCACATCTTTATAATGCTTGCTAATCGCACCGGCGCCGATGTGAACGCGGGAGAGCGCATCGAGTTCACCGGCGGAAGCATCGCATACTCGCCCGACGGCAAAGTTTTGGGCAAGCTCAACGAAACCGAAGAGGCCGTGCTCACAGTCGAGTTCGAGCCGGAAATCGCGCGAAACAAGTTCGTCACCCAACATAACGATGTCATCTCCGATAGGAGGCCGGAGTTCTATGATATTTAGGCGAATCGCTATTCTTTCGACACTTATTCTCACCGCCGCTCTTTTTGGGCAATCGTCTCCTCGGGATACGCTCCCGCGCCCGCCGATTTCTCCGGAACTTAAGCCCCGCGAATCGAAATTCGACTTCACCGGATACAACATCGCTTGGGCGGGCGGATACATCCCTAATGTCGCTTTCTTCGAGCCTGCCGACCACAAACTCGACGACGCATATCTCCCCGTTATCGAGGAACTTGCTTGGCGAATGGTTCAAAATCCCGACCTCCGTTGCCACATTCGGGGATACTACTCGCACGAGTTCGACGGCATCGTATCGCCGACCGAGGGCGAGGCATTGGCCTACCGCCGCGCGGAGGCTCTCCGCGAAGCGCTCGTCTTGGGTCATCCGCAACTCGCTTTGCGTGCAGGCGTTGCAACGACCGGATACAATGCGACGCGCGTTTTCGGGGCACTGCCCTCGGTTTATGACCTTCGCGCGGAAATTGTTCCTTGGTTGATGGACTGGAACGAGCGCGTCATCGTCGCGACGGACGCGCAACCATATTGGCGCAGGGGCTTCAGGCAAATCTCGGAGACTTGGGCGGATTTCCTCGTGGAAACACTCGAGCGCAACCCCGATTTGATTTTGCTTTTCAGTTCGGGCGAACTCGGAGTCTCGCCTAAAGAGGCCGCGAGTCGCATAGATGGCGTCGTTTCCCGCTTCCAGAGGGACATGAAGCGCCGCGATGGCCGACGAATGGCCGCCGTGCACAAAGGCATGTCGAAGTCGGGCGAGATGCTCATCGACATAGTCCCTTCGATATTCGCGCCGGAGCCTTTGAACGGCAAACTCATGTGGTTCGAGGCACCGGGCGATGTCGAGCCGATTCGTCTCGAGTTGAGCTTCGACACAGCATCGACGGCGCACTCGTTCAGAATCGACAGGGATATGCACGGAAGCCGGACAGCGGTTGATTGGGGGATGCGGCGCCCCACAGCGCTGTCGATTGTTCGCCCGAGAGAGGGCAAACCGCTCGTAGTTCCGCCCTCATGCGAGTTCTCCCTGGCAATGTGGGGCGATAACTCGCTGGTCGAACGCTCATCATGGCGCACGGTGGACATAGCATTTGGCCCCGAATATACCGAGATGGCCGTTGCACCGATAATTCCGTTCGAGTATGGCGGGATCGAGCCGCGCATTCATTGGGAAAGCGCGCTTCCGCCGGTGGTCTCGCGATTAGAGCTTCTGACGAAGCGAGCCGGCGCGTTAAACATTCGCATCACCGGCCATGCCAACGAGCGAGAGGACAATGCCGACTCGCTGGCAGAACTTCGCGCGGAGTATCTCTGGACAAGGCTTTCTGATGCGCTGATGGCACTTTTTAACCGCGATACGCTCGAAGATTTAGGGAAATACCTATCCGGCCGCGGCGTCGCGGTGGAAATCGATTGGGAAGTCCATCGAGGCGATACATCGAAAGACATCATGCCTTGGGCGATTGGCGCAATAGCGGAGCTTCCGCCGGAGCATCTTGTGCCGCTGTCGGCAGTCGCTACGATAAAGTGGGAGTTCCGCTGTGAAAAATAACATCGCACTTGGAATTGATATCGGCGGGTCGTTCGTCAAAGTCGCGCTGGTAGATAGCGCAGGCGAGGCCATTGAGACTGACGTTTTTTCCACTCCGCAGAGTCCGCCGGATGTCGCGGTCTCGATTATCGCCGATGATGTCGTAGAGTTTCTCGAAGATTGCGAGTTTGATACGGCCGAACTTCGCGGAATCGGCGTGGGATTTCCCGGCGCAATTCGCGGCAAATCAGGCATCGTCGAATCGTCGCCAAATCTCAAAAAATGGCGAGGAATCGAGCTTTCTACATTGTTCGCGGAAGCTTTCGGCTGTCCTGTGAGCGTTGACAATGACGCCAATGCCGCGGCATTAGGCGAGTTCATGTGGGGCAAATGCAAAGGAAGCGACCCGCTCGTAATAATTACGCTGGGCACGGGCGTGGGCGGGGGGATTGTCATCGGAGGGAAGATTTTTCGCGGAAGTTGGGGCGGCGGCGCGGAAATCGGCCACCACTCTATCGACATGAACGGCAGAGTCTGCACCTGCGGAAATCGCGGATGCATCGAGGCATATGCCGGCGACAAGGGCGTCGTGGCGCAGGCGTGGGAACTTCTGAAGCAAGACAAAGGCTCGCTTTTATGGGAGGCCATGGGCGGCGATTACGGCTCCCTCGACGGCGAGATGGTCGGGGACGCGGCCAAGGACGGCGACGCGACGGCGCTCAAAGTTGCGGGCGAGGTTGCTCGCGCAGTCGGTGTCGCCACGGCAAACATAATCAATATTCTCAATCCCGAATGCATAATCTTCTCCGGCGGAATGACAGAGTGGGGCGAGGAAATCCTTCTAAAAAATATCCGAAGAGAAGCCAAATCCCGCGCGCTCAAGGCGCACTTCAATTCCTGTGCGATAGAATTATCCGAGAGCGGCCAGCTTTGCGGCGTTATCGGCGCCGCCGCCATGGCGTTCGCAGATTAAACCCCGCCACGCGGGGGCGTCGGCGGCCGTGGACGGCCAGCGAAGTAGTCGGGGCAAAATCACCCCGCCACACGAATGTCTTCACGCCGACTACTTCGCTCTCTTCTGCGATTTGATAAATCGCAGAAGAGGCCGACGCCCCCGACGCAGGCATGCAAGAAAATCGCAACCGCCGGGGGCGTTGGACTAACTGTGTCTCGATTAGGGTCTAATGAATTGTGGCCAAAGAGATTGAGCTGGTATCTTCAGACGTAATATAAAAGAGCGCAAGCAGTGAACCTTCTTTCACGCCTAACTCCCTGCACTATCTGTCTCCTCTCCCCGATAAACCCACGTGAATCATGCCGTCGGTGAGTGATTCACCGCCGGCGACGCCGTATGCTACAGTCCATCGCCCAATGGCCGTAGAAAGTCGAAGGCCGATACCGTATCCGACATTCAACTGTGCGTCCTCGCCGTATCGCTTATGAGCGCCGGCATCGAAAAACGCGAATCCGTGAGCGTCGCCCCCAAAAAGCGCACGGAATTCCGTGTTCGACCATCCGATGTGCTCGGCAGAAAATTGCTCCTCGCGATAACCTCGCAAACTGCCCCATCCACCAAGAAAGTATAGGTCGGAGAGCGGCAGTTCGCGTGCAAGTTGCACGCTTCGGCCAACGATTCTCTCATAAAGAACAAAATTTCTGCCGAAAGACAGCGCCGTCGATATCGATGCCTCGAGTCGGGCAATGGCGTCGAACTCGTCGAGAGCGAGAAGCTCCAGCGCTTGGCCGGAGCGCTTGACACAGACAGGCGAAATCGTAAACGAAGCGTCCCATCCCGATGTCGGATTGACGCGCGGATACAACTTCTCGACATGCGCGCCGAAATCGATGCGCGTCTGGCGCGATATAGGAATCCTCGCGACGCCCGCCGAATCCGGTAAAATCGACTTTATCGCCCCGCCAAGCGAGACGCTGAAAACAAACGACAGCGGATATCTATATTCTGCGCCAAAATTTCGCTCGGTATATGAGTTTCCGCGGTCGTGGTAGTCCGCCGAGAGTTTCATAGCACCGAATCCCCCGAAAAGAAACGGCTCTTTGTAGCCCGTCGAGAAACGGAGAAAGTCGTCGCCGGACTGCTTCCAGTTGAGCTTAATTTGCCTGCCAGTCCCCCAGATGTTGTCGAAAGTCGCATCGATTTGGCCGGAGAGTCCGCTTTGGCCTTCGCGCGGGGCATATCCGAACACTCCGTCTATGAGCACCGTTCTGCCCTCGGTGAAGTTCACCCAAAGCGCCCACACGCCGCTCTCGTCGAGAACTGGTTCAGGCTCGCCCACAACGCGGACATATCCGAGATTGTTCAGGCGACGAACACCGGCCGTTATGAGCCTCTGAGAGAAAATCTCCGGCGGGCGAATGAGCATAGTCTTCTGAATTACATGAACTTGCGTCTTCGTGTTATTTGGCACGAGCACGGCCCCAATCGCGACGGAATCCCCCCTTTCGACACCGATTGCTATTCGCACGGGAATTTTTCCGTTATCGGGCGCGCCGATGTTCAGCGTCTCGATTTTCGCGACTGCAAATGGGAACCCGCTGTTCTCGAGTTCTACCACGATGCTCGTCATGTCGAGCGCTAAGTCTTTTCTGCGGAAATGTTTATTGGTCGATGTTTGCATACGGGGCAGGTCGCCTTCCCAGCCAACAACATCGAAGCTCTCAACGAATGCGCGCGCCCCCGCATCGACTTCGATGGCGATGCGTTTTCGCGCGGAGTCCGGCCTGACGAAGACTTCGGCCATAAGATAACCTTCGTCGATGTATAGCTCGCGCACCGCATCGGAGATTTCAGCAGATTTCACGCCTTTCGCCGCATCGCGAACCGCCCTCACGCCCAGCGGGCCAGCTTCGCGAACATCGACTTCAAACGCCCAAGCCGCAAGGCACAAAACAAATGGTATGACTATCGACCGTTTGAGCATAATGGAAGTCGCCGTCAGCTTTCACCAACGGCGACGATTCCTTCCTGCATGGCCGCTCGAATCTCGAACGGACTATAACTATTTGATGAGCAACATCTTATGCTGGAACGAGCGGCCGCCGGCTTTCATCACGACGAAATATACGCCGCTCGCGACATCCATGCCGGAGTCGCCCCTGCCGTTCCAGACTATACGGTGCGTGCCCTCACCAAACTCGCCGTCGGCGAGCCTCGTGACACGCCTACCGCTAATATCGAACACCTCGATTGCGACATGCTCCTTGGCGGGAAGCTGGAACGCTATCGCCGTAGTCGCGTTGAACGGGTTGGGAGTATTGCCGAACAGGGCTATTCTCGCGGGCACCTCGCGCGAGTATGTCACCTTGAACGTGTGCGAACCGACGCCCAACGTAACACTCTCGGTATTGCGCATATCGCGCTCGACGCCGTTAATTTCGAGCTTGACATCGCCCTCGCCGCGGAGCGTCCAGTTGACGGCCTGCTCTTTAGTGAGAACAATTCTGCCCGTCCAGACCTGTCTCTTATACACATCTCCGAGCCCAGAGACCGTACTAGATC
>OMKS01003100.1_pt1 | contig 13420 bp, 9 predicted proteins | sample 1674721 | NCBI WGS metagenome assembly OMKS01 (sample SAMN06264996, study PRJEB25208) | sediment metagenome | isolation source: hot spring sediment | place: USA: California | collected 2014-09-02 | reverse complement strand
GCGGTCATGACCGCCGCCGATTATCTGGACGATGAAGAGATAGTAGTTATTGCTGGAGACGAACCTTTGGTAAGACCGTCGACGCTTAGAAAGCTTGTCTTCGATAGGGGTGAAAGAGATCTCGATGTTGTCTTCTTAACTATGAAACCATCCAATCCAACCGGCTACGGAAGGGTTGTCAAGAATGGAAACAGGGTCAAAATTGTGGAACACAGAGACGCGGACCCAGAGACGAGAAGGATAGATGAGGTCAACTCCGCAATTTATGCTTTCAGAGGAAGTTTCCTAAGGTCGGCAATCACTAGACTTTCAAACGACAATGATCAGAGGGAGTACTACCTGACAGACACCGTTGCTATGGCAGAGAAAGCAGATACGATCATTGTCGAAGATGCAAGGGAAGTCCTTGGCGTGAATGACAGGATTCAACTGGCCGAAATAAACGGGATAGCTCAGAGAAGGATAAATGAACAGCTCATGAAGAACGGCGTAACTCTAGTTGATCCCTCCACCTGTTACATTGGGCCTGAAGTTCAGATCGGAATGGACACGGTAATTGAACCGATGGTTTTCATAACAGGACGGACCGTTATTGGCGAAGGTTGTTTGATTGGTCCGATGACGAGAATCGAGAACTCGAATATCGAAGACAATGTGGAAATCGTTAGATCCGAGGTTTCCTCGGCGAATGTACATTCAGGAGCAAGAGTCGGCCCGCTTTCCAGGCTGAGACCGGGCGCGGTAGTTATGAACGACGCTCACGTAGGCAACTTTGTGGAATTGAAGAAGACCGTCCTTGGGAGAAGATCAAAGGCGCAGCATCTAACCTATCTGGGCGACACGAATGTTGGAGAAGATGTGAACATTGGAGCCGGTACTATAACCTGCAATTACGACGGGAAGAACAAACACAAGACCGAGATCCGTGATAGAGCTTTTATCGGCAGTAACACGGCTTTAGTTGCTCCGGTGAAAATCGGAGAGAATTCTGTGACTGCAGCCGGTTCTGCAATCACCGAAGATGTCCCGCCCAACTCACTTGCGTTCGGTAGAGCGAGGCAAGTCGTAAAAGAAGGAAGATTCTCAAATAATAATGGGCAGGAGGAGAAAAACTGATGCCTTACCAGACAAACGAGATGAAAGTATTCGCCGGTTCTGCGAGTCTGCCCTTGGCAGAGAAGATCTCGCAGCATCTTGGAATCAGGCTTGGAGATTGCAGAACAAAGAGGTTTTCCGACGGCGAGATAAATTTGAAGATTGACGAGACGGTCAGGGGTCATGATATCTTCATAATTCAGTCTACATGCAGCCCGGCCAATGAGAACCTTATGGAGCTTCTCATAATGATCGATGCCTTTAGAAGAGCTTCAGCCCATTCTATTGCCGCCGTAATCCCATATTATGGTTACGCTCGTCAGGATAGGAAGGCAAGAGGCCGCGATCCAATAACTGCCAAACTTGTGGCGAATCTTCTCACAACTTCAGGAGCGAGCAGGCTGATAACCATAGATTTGCATGCGGAGCAAATACAGGGGTTTTTCGATATCCCAGTCGATAATCTGTGGTCCTTTCCTGCCTTTTTCAGGTTCTTCAATCAGGGGAGGTTCGACAGAGAAGAAATGGCGGTCATTTCCCCGGACATCGGCGGAGTGAAGCGGGCGAGCAAGTTTGCGGCAAAACTTGGTGTTCCTCTTGCTATTCTGGACAAGAGAAGACCAAAGGACAACGTTGCAGAAATGGTACACATAATAGGCGATGTCGATGGAAAGACAGCAATAATCTTTGATGATATAATTGACACCGGTCGTTCATTGGTAGAGGCAGCAAAGATGCTAAAATCCAACGGTGCGAAGAAGATCTTTGCCTGTGCCACCCATGGCGTTCTCTCCGGCGATGCGACAAAGATAATTGCAGAGTCGGAAATTGAGAAGGTCTTCATTACTGACACGATATACCATGAAGGTCTTCCTGACAACATAATGGTGTTGTCTATTGCTCCGTTATTGGCGGAGGCATTAACCCGTGTTAGGAAAAATCTTTCGGTGAGTATTTTGTTCAGATAGAGGAGGGAAACAAATGCACGAAATAAATCTCGTTGCTGAACCGCGCAACGGTGACACGAAAGCGAAAATCCTAATGAATCAAGGCAGGATTCCTGCAGTGGTTTACGGCCCAGAAATGGAAACGATTTCCATAAGTCTGGATAAGGTCGAGGTCTTGAGAATAATGAACAGAGTTGCAGAGACAACTTCAATAGTTCTTTCTCTTGATGGCAAAGAGTACCGCGCCTTTCTGAAGGGAGTTCAGAGAGACAAGGTTACCGACTCGGTTATGCATCTCGACTTCTTCATTCCTTCCAGCGGTCACAAAATGGAGCTTCACATTCCAATCAAGTTGAAGGGCACACCAATTGGAGTTGAAAAGGGAGGAATCGTCGATCATATTATCAACGAACTTCCCGTGTCTGTTCTTCCGAAGGACATTGTGGAAGAGATAGTTGTAGATGTAAGTTCCTTCGATGTTGGTCATGTTCTCAGGGTTGGAGATTTAGAGATTCCCGAAGGTATAAAACCATTGCTTGACGATGAAGATGCGATCATGCTCATCGCTCTTCCAAGAGCGGCTAAGGAAGTTGAAGAGGAAGAGGTTGAAGAGCTTGAAGAAGATGTCGAGCCTGAAGTAATAAACAAGGGAAAGAAAGAAGAGGAAGAAGAGGAATAGAGAGTGTTCCTTTTCGTTGGACTGGGAAATCCTGGCCCACGTTATGCGCTTACGAGACATAACGTGGGCTTTCTCTTCGTAGATGAGATGATCAAGCTGGGCCTCAGAAAGACCATTCAGAAGAGGATCTACGAAGCCCATCTTCTTGAGGGTGATGAGAAAATCTATGTGGCGAAGCCTCTCACTTTTATGAACCTCAGCGGTGTTGCCGTCATGATGATGCTGAAGGATCTTAACTTCTCCGATGAAGACACTCTCGTACTCGTTTATGACGACGTATGGATACCCCTTGGAAGGATACGAATCAGAGAAAGCGGTTCAGACGGCGGCCACAATGGATTGAAGTCAGTAATTTCGGAGATCGGTACAAAAGACTTTCCGCGAATAAGAATCGGAGTGGGACCTCTGCCTGAATATGGAGACATAGTAGACTACGTTCTGGGCAAATTCAGCAATGATGAATACGGAAAGGTGAGCAGGGCAATAGATCTCTCGGTCACCGCCGCAAAGGAACTGGTTACAGGTGATATTAGAAAAGTAATGTCGATCTACAACGGTATTGAAACGATCGATTCCTGATCTATAAAATGTCTATATGTTCTGTCTCTTCTTTTTTAGGCTGTACATCTCATCTCTCAGGATCGCCGCATCTTCAAATCTGAGCTCCCCTACGGCCCTTATCATCTCTTCGTTGAGAAGAGCGACGTAATCGTCGTAATCGAGAGACTCCTTAAGTGCGAGGACGCCTTCAAGGTAAGTTGCTCTAGCCTTTTCTTCGCGCTCTTTGTTGAGATCTTCTCCGGCAAACTCTTCGAAGATATTTCTATATAGCGGCTTGACTATTGTTTCGGGAGTTATATTGTGCTCTTTGTTGTAGATTAATTGCTTGAGCCTCCTTCTATTGGTTTCGTCTATTGCCCTCTTCATGGAGCCGGTCACGGTATCGCCGTACAGAATAACCTGACCGTTAATGTTTCTGGCCGCCCTTCCAATAGTTTGAACCAGGGTTGTCTCCGAACGTAGAAAACCCTCTTTGTCCGCATCCATTATCGCAACCAGAGAGACTTCGGGCAGATCGAGCCCCTCTCTCAATAGGTTCACCCCTACTACAACCTCAACAGTTCCGTCTCTAAGCTTTCTCAATACCTCGACTCTCTCAATAGCGTCGAGCTCGGAATGAAGATACTCGGCCCTGATCCCGACTTCGTTCAAATAGTCCGAAAGCATTTCTGCCGCTTTTTTCGTCAAGACGGTGACCAATGCTCTTTCATTTCTCTTCTTGACTTTTCTCATCCTTTCTATGAAGTCGTCGACCTGACTCTCGGTTGGATGTACTATAACTTCGGGGTCGATGAGACCGGTCGGCCTGATAACCTGATCGATTACTCTCGAAGAATGTTCGACTTCAAAGTTTCCAGGCGTTGCAGAGACGAATATTATCTGACCTACGGTGCCGAGAAATTCCTCGAATCTTAGAGGACGATTGTCGAAGGCCGCGGGCAGCCTGAAGCCGTAGTCAACGAGGTTCTTCTTCCTCGAATAGTCTCCCCTGTACATGGCCCCCAGTTGAGGGACTCCTATATGAGACTCGTCAATGAAGGTGATGAACTTCTCTCTATCGAAGTAATCGAGCAGGGTGTAAGGTCTCTCTCCTGGCATCCGACCATCGAAAAACCTCGAGTAATTCTCGATTCCCGAGCAGTAACCAACACTTGAAAGCATCTCCATATCGTACGTCGTACGTTGCTTCAATCTCTGAGCTTCGAGATATTTCCCCTCCCTTTCAAGCTGCTTTATCCTCTCTTCAAGTTCGCTCTCGATATTCCGCATAGCTCCGGAGATCTTTTCCTGAGTCGTAACGAATTCCTTTGCAGGATAGACGGTCACCATATCAAGCTCTTCTATCGTCTTTCTGTTGATTGGATCAAAGGTGACGATCCTTTCTATCTCATCATCAAAGAAGTAAAGCCTTATTCCAAAGTCTTCGTAGGGCGGGAAGATCTCAAAGATCTCTCCTTTTACGTGGAATATTCCTCCCGCTGATATGTCTTCGGAGCGATTGTATTGAATGTTTGCCAGCCGCAGGGCGAGCTCCTTACGGTTCAATGTTTTTCCGCGTTCGATATAGATATTCATCGTTGCAAAGTCTCTCGGGTCACCGCTCGCATAGATTGCAGAGACGCTTGCAAGCACAACTGTATCGTTTCTAGTCAGAACAGACTTCAAAGTGGAAATTCTCATTCTCTCCAGGGTTTCATTTATTTCAGCTTCCTTCTCTATGAAGAGGTCCTTGGATGGTATGTACGATTCGGGCATGTAATAGTCGTAATAACTTATAAAGAGCTCTACCTTGTTTTTCGGAAAGAAAGTTTTGAACTCTCTGTATAGTTGAGCAACAAGAGTCTTGTTTGGAGAGATAACTATCGCCGGTCGTTGAAGGGAGCTGATCAAGTTCGCCATCGTGAAAGTCTTTCCCGAGCCGGTAACTCCCAAAAGAGTTTGAAATCTGTCGCCGCTTTGGAGTCCTTCGATTAGTTTTTCGATAGCTTGAGGCTGGTCGCCCTGGGGTTTGTACGAAGAATCAAGTTCGAAGAGCACCAGATCAACTCCTTTCAATCATAACGGTAAACAATTTTACACCATGCAGTCAGGTGTTTTCAATCGCAAAGATATCCGATTCAAACCAGATCAAATAGGAAGATTCTTGAATCCTTCAGGCGATGAAGGGCGAAGCATCTTTCAACTGTGCAGTTAATTCACGACACACGTCTTCGGCTGTCGTTCGGGGAGACAAACTGACATTTCTCTTCGAATAGGTCTGCCGTCGAGGCTTTCGGCCGTCACGCAGCTTCTCTTTCGCAACGCCAAAGGGTCCCTCGAATGTGCCAGCGCACATCCTACTTTCTTATTTCTTTGAGGGCTTTCTTGAGCAGCTCCTGGGTATCAATCTCTTTGTTCTCTTTCAAGATCTTGACAACGACTTTCTTGGCCTGGTTTTCATCGAAACCGAGGGATGTCAGCGCGACCATCGCCTCTTCACCGCGGGATCGCTGTACAGCCGGCACTTCATCTCCGCTCTCTATTTCCGAAGCATCTATTAAAGAAGCTATCTCAACTATCATTCTCTCGGCGGTCTTCTTCCCAATTCCCGGAAGTGAGGAGAGCTCTGCTACGTTTTTCGAGGAAATGATGTGCTTTATTCTCGAAGGAGAGGCTGAAGACAAGATCTTCATGGCGGATTTAGGCCCTATTTTGCTGGCCTTCAGCAAGATGTTGAACAGCTCTTTCTCTTCATTGTCGATGAAACAGTAGAGTTCCGGCGGTCTGTCCTGCGAATAGGCCATGAATGTCAGAAAATAGAATTCCTTCTCAACTGTAAGTTTTCCGATAGTATTCGGAGTGCAGTTGAGTCTGAAAAACAGACCCCCAACCTGCACCACAACTTCAGATTCCCTTATCTCCTTTACCCGTCCCTCAATGCCTTCCAGCACTTTCCTTCACCCCAGTCAGGCTGTTTCTTATTTCGCTAACCAGATAGAGAGAACCACAGACAAGAATCTTTTCCGAAGTGCATAGAGCCGTCTCGAAAGCTGCCTCGTGAGACTCTACAAGATCTACGAATGAACAATACTTTCTCCACGTATCGGCGACTCTTTCGGGATGAACGCTTCTGTGATTAGGTACTCTGCACACGATAACTCTATCTGTAATATTTGAAAGCGTTTTGATGTTGCTTTCATAATCCTTGTCATCAAGACTTCCAAAAAGAAGCGTAATCTTCTCATCCGGGAAGTACCTCTCCACAGTCCTTCTGAGAACCTTGGCGGCTTCGGGGTTGTGAGCGCCGTCAAGCACGACCGTTTTCGAGTTCACAGAGAAGACCTCGAATCTCCCGGGCCAGCGGACATTCTCCAGAGCTTCTCTCAAGCGCCTCTCATCCACTCCATTGCCTATCTTTTCCAGTCCGATCTCTGTCGCCTTTATGGCGACGGCCGCGTTTGCAATCTGGTGTTCCCCGTTGAGTCTGATCCGGAGGTTGCGGATAGACTTTTTGCCTCGATAGTCGAAAGTGTTTTTGTTTATGTTGTACTCTCTTCCATACGCGTCGAAATCCTTCTGGTAGAAGAAAGCTGGGGCATCCAGTCTTCCGGCCGTTTCGGAGACTATTCTCCTGATTGCCGGCCTCGTAATTCCAGATACTACCGGACTATTGTACTTGATAATCCCCGATTTCTCCTTTGCAATCTTTTCTTCGGTATCGCCAAGAATGGCAGTATGATCTAGTCCTACGCTGGTAATAACCGAAACAAGGGAGGAGTCAATAACATTGCTCGCATCGAATCTGCCTCCCAGTCCTACTTCTAGAACAACTGCATCGCACTTCTTCTCCTTGAAGTGCAAGAAGCTCATTGCAGTCACTACCTCGAAGAAACTCGGGGCGTACTCCTCTCCCTTTCTGTCCATCTTCTCGAGAGAAGGTTCAAGTTTTCTCAGAGTTTCGCAGACATCATCTTCGGAGATATCACTTCCATCGACCTGAATCCTTTCCCGAAAAGTCGTGATGTGAGGGGAGATATTCAGCCCGGTTCTAAAACCGTGAGTCGTTAGTATCGATCTTGCAATTGTCGCAACGCTCCCCTTTCCATTGGTTCCAGTTATATGAACTATAGGATATGATTCTTGGGGATTCCCGAGACGCTCCAGAAGCTCCCTGATTCTGTATAGGCCATACTTGATCTTCCCGTAGGGTCTTGAATTGTACAGATACTGTATAGCTTCTGCATATTTCTTCATCTTAAGTCTTCGATGATCTTCTCGATCCTGCGAATATTGTCTTGACTTATTGAAAGCCTTTCTCTGTTCTCATTCACAACTTCTTCGGGAGCATTGTCGACAAAACTCTTGTTTTCAAGCTTAGATTTGGTTCGGATAAGATCGTTTCTCTCCTTCTCGAGTTTTCCCTGTAATCTCTCGATTTCAGCCCCGGTGTCAATCTCGCCCAATACTACATACAGCGCATTTTCGGTATCTGCCCAGGCTGAAACGCTTCCCGTTGTCTTTTCATCTTCACGGCCGATTTCGTTTGAATTGGAAAGATGAGATACAAGCTTCAGGATCTCTGAATCAATCTCTTTTCCGAGGCAGTAGACATCTGTCTTCGAAGAGGGCGGAATGTTCATCTCTGCCTTGACGTTTCTGATTCCTCTCACTATTTCCATGATCCTCGTAAACTCGTCTTCAGAAGCATCGTCGAAATCCGACTCATTGAACTCCGGCCATTCGGAAGCAATCAACAAGCCTTCGGAAGCCGGGAGTCTTTGCCAGAGTTCTTCAGTTATGTAAGGCATGAAGGGATGAAGCATTTTCAAAGAGGCGTCTAGGGTCTTAATTAGAACATTCTGCGCTACAGTTCGATCTTCGCCTCTTCTATTCAGTCTCGGTTTGATGCTTTCGATGTACCAGTCGCAGAATTCATTCCAGAAGAAGGAATAGATGATCTTGGAGGCCGTCGGGAAATCATAGACGTCGATTGACCTCTCGACTGCTGTAACAGACTTCGCCAATCGGGACATTATCCAACGATCCTCCACAGCTAGCTTCGTTTCATCGATCTCTATCTTTGTGAAGCCCTCCATGTTAAGAAGGACAAACCTCGAGGCGTTCCAGATCTTGTTGGCAAACTTTTTGTAAGTTTCAAAAAATCTAACGTCGAGCTTGATGTCGTGATTCTGGGCCGCAAGAATGGCAAGCGTGAAACGCATAGCGTCTGTACCGTGTTCCTCTATTACGTCAAGTGGATCGATGCCATTCCCCAGTGACTTTGACATTTTTCTGCCGGTCTTGTCTCTGATTAAGCGAGTGATATAGACATGCTCAAAAGGCTTCTCTCCCATGAAGTGGTACCCTGCCATTATCATCCTTGCCACCCAGAAGAAGATGATATCGAAGGCCGTTACCAGAACACTCGTTGGATAAAACGCTTCCAGATCGGACGTCTTTTCTGGCCAGCCTAGAGTCGTAAACGGCCACAGCTGTGAAGAGAACCAGGTATCCAGAACATCTTCATCCTGTCTCAGTTTATCAGAACCGCACTTGGGGCAGAATTCGGGATCATGTTCTTCTACTATTATCTCGCCGCAATCTTCACAATACCATACAGGAACCCTGTGGCCCCACCACAACTGGCGTGAGATACACCAGTCACGAATCTCGCGCATCCAGTTCGAATAAACCTTCTTCCATGTTTCTGGAAAGAAGAGTATCTCTCCGCTCTCAACGGCCTCGATAGCCTTATCTGCAAGCGGTCCAACTTTGACATACCATTGATCGGAAAGAGATGGTTCGACTATGGTATCGCAGCGATAACATCTTCCGACTGCATGAACCATGGGCTCCACTTTTATCAGGAAGCCCTGTTCCTCGAGATCTTTAACGACCTGTTTTCTCGCTTCGTACCTATCGAGTCCGCAATACTCACCACCGTTCTCGTTAATCCTTGCATCTTTATCGATTACCTCGATTACCTCCAGACCGTGTCGCAGGCCTATCTGGAAATCATTGGGATCGTGCGCCGGTGTTACCTTTAGAGCTCCGGTTCCGAAGGAGGGATCTACGTACCTGTCCTGAATTATTGGAATCTCTCTATTGATTAAAGGCAGGATAACCGTCTTGCCGGAAAGGCCCTCGTATCTGTCGTCTGAAGGATAGACTGCGACAGCCGTATCTGCAAGCATCGTTTCGGGTCGAGTAGTAGCGATTACGACGTACTCTTCGCCACCCTTTATAGGGTACTTTATATGATAGAAGGCTCCCTTTTCGTCTTGATGCTCGACTTCTTCGTCGGATAGAACAGTGGCACATCTCGGACACCAGTTCACTATGTATTTGCCGCGGTAAATAAGCCCTTGCTTGTAGAGATCGACAAAGGACTTTCTTACGGCTTCGCTGAGCCCGTCATCCATGGTAAATCTCTCCCTCGACCAGTCAACCGAGCATCCCATTGCTTCTATTTGCTCACGAATTCGCTGTCTGTATTCCGAAGTCCAGTTCCAGGTAGCTTCGAGGAATCTCTCTCTGCCCAGTTCCTTGCGGTTTGTTCCCTTTTTGGCGAGGTCCTTCTCGACTGCGTTCTGTGTTGCGATGCCGGCGTGATCTTCGCCGGGAACCCATAAAGTCCTGAATCCTTTCATTCTCTTGAAACGGATTATGATGTCCTGAATAACGAGATTCAGGGCATGCCCCATGTGAAGGGGGGCAGTAATATTCGGAGGCGGAATCATTATCGTAAACGGTTCGCCCGTTCCTCTTGGTTCGAAATAGCCGCCTTCCTTCCAGCGAGAATACCATTTCTCTTCAAGGTCAGAAGGATTGTATCTGGTGCTCAGCTCCTTCATTCGAAATACCTCCTTATGGGGCTTCTGCAGTTAAATGGAATTATATCACGAAGTAAAACCGTATAATGGGAGATGCCGTTAATATGTAGATTAGCTCTTCGTGTAGTACAATCTTTGAGGTGACGTATATGGAAAACTCAAGAGTCTCGATCTACACAAAAATCTACGACATGGTAAGAAGGGTTCCGTCGGGAAGAGTCGCAACTTACGGCCAGATAGCATCGCTGGTAGGCGGATGTTCTGCAAGAATGGTTGGGTACGCCATGGCGGGAGTTTCAGATGAGACTATTCCTTGGCAGAGAGTGATCAATGCGCGAGGAAGAATCAGCATAAGAGATCCGAACGGGTACTCGCTTCAGAAGGCAATCCTCGAGAGAGAGGGTATCGAGTTTGATGAAAGCGATTGCGTGGACCTTTCCGAATTTGGCTGGGAGGGACCGATCTAAGAAGCCTCTTCGATGACGTGAATAGTCAGGGTATGCGTCCTTTCAACGATTTGATTTTCAAACTCTCCAAAGAATCTGAATATGACAGGAAAGTCTCCCTTCATCTCTGGGGTCCAGCTGAAAACGCAGTGATTATCTTCTTTTGTCAGGGTACCGGCAGTCGTCTCCAGCTCTACTCCGTTTGTAGACTTCCAAATCCATGCATGATCTGAGAAAGACCATTTATCGTATCCGATGTATTGCCATTCCGCAAGAAGAGAGTTTACTCTGAATTCAATTGTCTCTCCAATAACAGCCGTGATCTCGGGAACGGGGATCGTCCTTGAAAATTGCTCGAAGGAATTCAGGTAAAACATGTCCTCCCAGAATGGGACAATGTTTTTACCCGCGCTTTCGTAAGCTTTTTCGACGATCCCTACGCAGGAATAAAGATCTCTTTCGGTAAAGGGAAGATTCCAGTAACCCGACCAGGCAAATCCAACCGACCAAAGAGCGCCCTTACCTGCCGCCTCAAAGATGAATCTCGATATTCGTCGGCGTTCTTGTGGAGTGATCTCTCCCGGATATCTTCGCGCACCGGAAAAACTCGTAGCCCAGTATTTCAGCCATCGGGATTCGTAAGTATCGTACTTGAAGAGACTCACATAGTCATCATTCTGAAGATCATTCGGGAAGACGAATACCCCCTCTTCGACCAAATTGTACCCATGAGTCAGAAAAGGATATGACTCTCCGAAAGTCACACCGTCGTTGAGGCCGAGATTCCCGTCGGTCATAGCTGTTTCTTGATCAACCCCCAGATATAGTGCGGAGTGGGAGGGAATCCAGTTCGGGCCGATGTGATACAGAATGTCGCCTTCAAGAAGAAACTTTCCCGGCAGATGTTGAGCAGCATAAAGAGCGTCTGCTCTGGAAATCAACAGGCAATAGGGAAGCCTTGTAAACCTTACGAGCGTGGAAAGGGAATCTCTGCTGCACTGTGACTGAAACTCGGTTTCTACGGGCAGAAAGGAGGTGCCGCTCAGAATTGGCTGAACCATCAAGAGCTGACCTTCTCCGACATCAAGCTCCAGGTGGGAGAGCTCGAAAAGCGGTCCAGGGACTTCCAAATCACTCTCATAGAAAAAGATCAGAGTAGTCCTTTCAGATATTGACTGCAGTTCGTAAGAGACGACTTCTTCTGTCTGAACATTGTTGAAGTATGCCGTTATGCCTCTGGCCAATTCAAAAGAGTTGTCTCCTGGAATCAGAGTGATCACTCTTCGTTGCGGTACGGTAGAAAACGGTCCGGTGCATCCTGCAAAGAGCAGAATACACAAAGTGACTGAGAAGAAAATGGATCTCCGCATCGACATCCCCATTATTTAGTTTACCATTACGGGGGCTAAAGAGAGATCGGAGGTGTGGTAAATTATACTGTGAGGAACAGGAGGCGTGATGAGAAGGATTCCCAGATCAACATCGGTCGCGGCAGGCACTATAGCGATTCTTACCTTTTCGATTTTGTCGAAGGGTATGGGTTTTTTCAGAGAGATGCTCGTCGCCGGATTGTTTGGTACATCTGCAAATCTAGATGCAGTCTTCGTCGCTATGACCCCGGCTACAACGCTTTCTGGAATAATTGCCGGAGCGCTTGCCGCCATTTTTGTCCCGGTCTATCATTCAATCAGAAAGGAGGACCCGGAAAGGTCAAGAAGATATGCGGGAGCTGTTCTCATTTCCGGTTCACTCGTATTTCTGACTATGGGGATTGTCTTTCTTCTTATTCCTGAACTGGTGATAAAGCTTTTCGCTCCCGGCTTTTCCGACGAAGTGGTGGCCTATGCAGCCAGAAAGCTTAGATATCTCTCTATCTACCCGTTGATTGGCGGAATTGAAAGCATACTGGGCGCGATTCTGAAGTCGAACAGAAGGTTCATTCAATACGGAATTTCACAGCTGTTCTTCAACGTAATTGCGATTCCAGTCATATTTTTCACCGCCCCGTTTCTCTCTGAAGCCTCATACATTCTTGCCTGGATACTCGGAAACGCGATTACGGTGTTGGCGTACTTGCTTCAATCAAGAGAGCTGTTCACTCTTAAGATTGGCAGGGGGACATCGATTGTGGAAACACTTTATCTCAGTCTTCCGCTAATCTTTTCCGGAAGTCTGGGTATCATAAACAACATGGTTGATAAGGCTTTCGTTTCACTCCTTCCACCTGGCCGAGTCGCTTCTTTGCAGTATGCACAAACGCTTCTCGGATTGATCACTTTCACGATATCTGCCTTCCAAATGACTGCATATACCGAACTTTCGGAGCTCGTAGTTGCAGACGACAAAGAGAGAGTGAAGGAGCGGCTAAGGAAAACCGTTACAACTTCCCTGAATATTTCTCTTCCTCTTGCGGCCTGGATCATCATGATGGCTGAGCCTCTTGTGAAGATAATCTATCAGCGGGGAGAGTTTGACTCGAATTCCACAAGCCTTGTAAGCATGGCTCTAATAGGTTACGGGGCGCTAATAGTGCTTTCACCGATCTCCCATACTTGCTCGAGCTATTTTACGGCAAGAAAGAGATTGAAGGCGATTACCATGGTATCTGTGTTCTCAATCTTCTTGAATGCTTTTTTTGACTGGCTTATGCTTGAACCTTTCGGTCACGCAGGAATCGCGGCAAGCACTTCGATCGTTGTCCTAAATGCCACAATCATTTATGTTCTGCTCATTGGAAGAGAGGGTCTGAATTTCATGCCCTACAAACGAATAATTAGGCTTGTTGGATTCTCAATTGCAGTTTATCTTGTCGTTCTTCTTCTGAGGTTCAAAACAGGCACGACGCTCTGGCTTCTTGTGGGAAATGGCCTTTTCTTCTCT
>OMKS01003099.1_pt1 | contig 13422 bp, 7 predicted proteins | sample 1674721 | NCBI WGS metagenome assembly OMKS01 (sample SAMN06264996, study PRJEB25208) | sediment metagenome | isolation source: hot spring sediment | place: USA: California | collected 2014-09-02 | reverse complement strand
CGACATACGCGACCTCATTGACAAGCATCCGCACGCCATTCGCGTGCAGACGGGCTTGCCGCGGGCGGCGGCGGCGCCGTTCGTCGCCTGTCCGGAGGTTACGTCGGTTGATTTCGAGGAGACGGCGTTTGTTATGCGAACGCACAACCCCAATCTGTGCTACGACATGCTGAACGACATGGTGCTGCGCGGCGAAAACAATATACACGGCATTGAATGCGCCGACGACAGCCTGCAATCCGTTTTTGATTATCTGACGCGGTAAGGAGAACTGGCATGACCGCGCAACACGAGGACCACATGAATACGACAAACAACAGTCGGGAGACGGGATTGACGGATGCGGTTCCGCAAGCGGCCGCGCCGACCGCGGACACACCGCCAACCCGTTTGCTTCCCGACTGGCTGCGACCGGGAAACCAGCCCGCGCGCGGCGGATATGCGGTGGCGCTTCGGGCGTCCTGCGGCCACGCGCTGGTCATGCTGACCCGGCGCAAACGCCTGTTGCTGGCGGCCATCATCGCCTTCCTGCCGGTGTTGATTCCCATAGCGTTGGCGTTCTTGTCAACGTCGCGCTTTGCGGAATCGGGCAACGAGGTGTTTGTGCGGCTTATAGAAGAGCTGCACATCAATGTGTTCGCCCCGCTGCTTGCCCTTTTCTTTGCCGGAATGCTGGTGGCGGAAGATATCGAGGCGCGCACCATGCCCTATATTCTAACGCGCCCGCTGCCGCGTTCCGCATGGGTGATCGGGCGGTTTTGCGCGTTCATGATTGTCGCCTCCGCCATTTTACTGATTTCGGCGGCGCTCACCTTCGGCGCATCCACAATCCATGAGAACCTCTCCATAAGCAATCCCATTGACATTTACCTGTTGTGTCATTATCTGGCGGTTATGGTCATGGCGCTTCTTGCTTACGGCGCGTTTGCCGTGTTTCTCGGCGCATTTACCAAGCGTCCCATTGTGTACGGCGTGATTCTGCTTTACGGCTGGCAGCGGCTCGCCACACAGATTCCCGGTCTGGTGGATTTTTTCACCATCAAAAAATATACGGACGCGCTCTTGCCCGTCATGGCGACGCAACGCCATGTGGTGCAGATTCAGACGGCCATAGGCAGTTTTGAGCGGGAGGTGTTCCAGGTCAGCGCGGCCAAGGCCGTAATGGCGTTGTTGTTCATCATGGCCGCGTCCCTGCTTGCCACCATTATTGCCGTAACCTGTCGCGAGTACGCCGCCGACCGCGCCGCCGGAGGTTGAACTGGAACGATACGGCTTCGTTGTCCGGCAAAGAGAGGGGGACGCGCGCGGGAGACGGAGCCAACCGCCGGGGGGTTATTCGTATGCCTGCACCTCGTCGTGAATGTATTCCAGTTGTATGCCCGCCTGGCGGAACATTTCTTCCGACTCCGCGCCGTCGTGGTAGCGGCGCTCGCAGACCACGCGCCGGATGCCGCAGTTGATGATAAGCATGGCGCATACCCGGCACGGCGTCATGCGGCAATACAAGGTGGCGCCTTCTATGCTGACACCGAGCCGCGCCGCCTGGGCGATGGCGTTCTGCTCGGCATGCACCGTCCGCACGCAATGTTCGGTTATGGAGCCGTCCTGGTGAAGCATCTTTTTCATCTGATGCCCCACATCGTCGCAATGGGGAAATCCCTTGGGCGAGCCGACATAACCCGTAACCAGCAGCGTGCAATCCCGCGCGATGACGCAACCGCTGCGCCCACGGCTGCACGTGGCGCGCTTGGCTATGGCGTTGGCCACTTCCATGAAATATTCGTCCCACGTGGGACGTTTGTATTTTTCAGTCATACAAGAATACTCCAACGTTCCTAAAAGGGCTCGTCCAGTTTTGTTACCGGTTCACACGTCATAATAATGGCGCTTTGCGCGTGCCTGCGAACGAACAGCCGGTCGTTGCGCTCAAGCATTACATATTCCGTCGAGTTGTCAAATGCGAGTGTTGCCGGTCCGCGGGTGATCTGAAAGACGGTCTCCGCGTCCTGCGGCAAGACCAGATGATTGACGGGATGGGTGGTCGCCTTGAAGGCGATGCCCATCCCCTGCGTAAAAATTCCTTTGGTAATCGCCTTGAAATAGGCGGTGCTGCCGAAGGCGGTGCATGCGACAAACCCGTCGCTGATAATTTCCACGCCGTTTTCAAAAGGCGCGTCGTTAATCCACATCTTGAAACGAACGGCGCTGTTAATGCGCCCCATGTGGACATTGATCTCGTTCAGACACGTGAGATGAAAGTCCGGTTCCTTGCGTTTTTGCCCGGAATAGACGGCGCATTCCAATTTCATATAGGCGTTGCGCACCAGCGCATTTTTCGCCAAGGCGTCAAGCACTTCTTCGGGCGGCCGCGGAATGCATCGGTGGCCGCGCCGACTGTTGAGAATGGGCGCTTTCGGCACGCCCGGCCATGCGAACTCAGCCGACAACAACGTGCCGTCGCCGCCGTAGCAAATGACCACGTCCGGTTTTTCCCGGGTCAATTCAAGCGTCTTGTAACGCGCCAGCAACGGCTTCAGTTTTTCCGATTCCTCGCCGAACAGCGCCACGCGGCAGGGCGCGGCGTTTTGTGCCGCGGTCTTTTTTCTTTGGGATGCCATATTCACGTTTGTTTTCCGGCAACAGCCTAGAGGGGCATCGCCGGTTTGTCCTTATGTTTGCGCCGTAACGTCAGCCAAAAACTGAACGCAAAGTAATAAAGCACGTAGAAGAACGAAATCAATGTAAGCGTTTCATGCCCCTCCGGATAGAGCGCCAGCGCCGTCAGCAGCATGACAGCCCACACAAGCCCGAGCGCAATGTTGACGGGACGGAGGATGGGCGTCCGGCTCGGGTATAAATAATGCACGGGAATAAACACGCCCAACGCGCAGAGCAACAGCAGCGCGGCGTTGACCTGCCAGGGCCAGGGAAGCAGAAAAAGATAAAACACCGCCACGTTCCAGTAGGAGGGGAACCCGGTGAACGTGTGGTCTTCCGTTTTGGCGTCAATCCGGCAGAATTGATAAGCCGACGCCAACAGAATAAGGAACGCCACGGGCAGACGCCAACGCACGGGAAGTATGTCACCATGCAACAGGAAGTACGCCGGCACAAGCACGTACGTGAAATAGTCCATGATGTTGTCAAGCAACGCCCCGTCGAACTGCGGCAGATAATGTTTCACACGGAATTTGCGCGCCAGCGCGCCGTCCACGCCGTCTATGCCCGTCGTCACCGCCATCCAGAACAGCGCAAGGATATATCTTTCATTTGCCGTGGCGCTCATTGCCAGCAGTCCAAATACGGCGCCCGAGGCAGTGAACAAATGCACGCCCCAAGCGCTTACAATGGCCGCCGGTCGTCTGTTTGGTTGCAACGCAGTCTCCAAAAACGGTTCCTTTCCGCCCTTGACACATTTCAATACGCAGTGATTCTAGCACGAATTGACCGAGCGCGTCTATTGCATGACGCCGGTGAAAAGCCCCTCGAGTTCGCCTCTATTTTCGACATGGGAAGTAATGGGGCGACGGTTTTCGCCTTCCGGCGCGCAACCGATTCGTTATCGTGTATAATTTAGACAGGGGCTTTTTCGACGCGCTGCGACAGAAAAACCGCTTCCGTCTTTGGGCAAAGGAGCATTTTATGAATCAAATTTGGAAAATCGGCGAACAACACGCGGCGGCGCTGCTGGCGGCGTTTGCCTTATGCTGTGTTTCGCCGGGAGCGGCGTCGGAAACGCCGCAATTATACACGGGCGAAATTCGCTGCACGGATTCCATCGAACCGGCGGACGATCACGCTCTCCCTTTCGGCGTGATTCAATTGCATCATCAGCGAACGGAAGGGGCGCGCATAGAAAATGTAAGCGACCGTTACGACCTGACCATACACAGTTTGTTTATGGGCGGCTGGTATTATGAAAATTTCGAGGACGGCGAGGCGCAGGACTGGCAGGTTGACAACGAGGATTTCTGGTCAATAACAGAAGGCGCTTACCGCGCATGGGCGCGAAGGCCGGAAACATGGATGCATGCGCGCTATGGCGGCGTGACATGGCGCGACCTTTCCGCCGCAACCCGCACATGGCGCGCCGGCAGCCAAAGTTACACAACCGTGCTGTTTGTCCGGGCCACCGCCGATTTTGATCTTGGCATGGATACCGGCAGCGGTTACGCCCTCGGCGTGGGCAACTCGGCATTCTGGGTGGGCAAACTGGTGGGCGGCCAGTTTGCGATGTTGCAGAATTGGGTGTACTGCCCGGAATTGAACGGGGACGGCGCGCCGAATGTCGTCGCCTTCAGCGTCGAGGAAACGCGGATGCGCGTGTATATCAACGGCGTACTCGTCTGGACGGGCGCCGACGCCTCCATCCTGACGCCCGGTCTTGTTGGCGTGGGGGGATACAGTGGCGCTGAAGACGCCGAGACGATTCACTACTTTGATTATGTCATGGTTGCGCCGCCCCGCGCTGATGACGGCGACATGACCGCGCGCGGTGACGCGCAAGACGCGCCTGAAACGTCGAATGCTGCCGTTGATATATGCGTTCAACCGACGCTGACACATGATGCGGAAAATGCCGCCCAAGGGAGCGGCGTCATTCTGGCAGAGGCGGGTCCGTTTCTTGTTGTGAATGCGCCGGCTCTTCCCCGCGTCCTTTCCCCCGGCGAGTTTCTTGACTTGGAAATGGCGTTTATCCCGGAAACCGCGGGGGCGCATTACAATCAACTTGTCATTGTCAGCGACGCGGCAAATCAGTCGGAGCAAATAATTGTCGTTACAGGCGAGGGATACGAACCGATTCATATCGAGCATGCGCCCATCGGCAATATGACAGACGCCGTTCCCGAATATCCGGTCGCCGCGCGCATCACATCGTTGCACGGACTGGCGCGCGCGGAAGTCCACTGGCGCGTCAACGCCGGAACATACGCAATTGACGCCCTCGATCTCGTGGGCGAAGACCTGTATGAGTTTGTAATTCCCGCGCAAGTCATCGGCGCCACGGTGTGTTATTACCTTGAATGCGAAGACACGCAGGGCGCCGTGGCGCATGCGCCTGTCCCCGGCGGTGAGGCGCCCTATTGCTTCATGATCGAAGGGACGCCCGGCCTCTCGGTTGCGCCCGCGTCGCTGCATTATGTCCTGACGCCGGGCAGCGAGGAAACGCTTCAGATTGAATTAACCAATACGGGCACATGGCCTGCGGACTGGAGCGTGTACGCAACACCCCGGTCCGAAACGACAAAAAAAGCCCCGGCGCCTGAAATGGACAGCGGCAACGACAGCACCGCGCCCGACTGGACGGCGGCGCATTCGCCGGACACGTTGTTGGTGGGATTCAAACCCGGCGTGGAAAAAGCGGCGATCAGTGACATACATGACAAATCGGGCGGGATTCCGTTGCATCAATACCGGCGAATTTCCGCCGAAGTCGTGACTGTTAGCCCGGACAAAGACATCGAATCGGTCGCGGAAACATACCTGCGGCACGACGCCGTCGCTTATGTGGAGCCAAACTACCGGGTGTACGCTACGCGCCGACCGGACGACCCGCGTCTGCCGGAGTTGTGGGCTTTGGAAAACACCGGGCAGGCGGGCGGCACGGCGGGCGCGGACATTTCGGCGATTGACGCATGGGATGTTTCCACAGGAAGTCAGGAAATTGTGGTGGCGGTCATAGATACGGGCATTGACTATCATCATCCCGATTTGGCGGCGAATATGTGGGTGAACTCCACGCCGACATTTGGCGATATTCACGGCGCGCGCTGGACAAACGGCGACGGGACGGTTACCAATGGCGATCCCATGGATGACCACAGTCACGGAACGCACTGCGCCGGAACCGTGGGCGCCGTGGGAAACAACGGCCTCGGCGTGGCGGGCGTAAACTGGAATGTGCGGCTCATGGCGCTGAAGTTCCTGAATGCCGCCGGCTCCGGTTATCTGGCCGACGCGGTAAGCGCCTTGGAATACGCCATCGAGAAGGGCGCCCATGTTACCGGCAACTCCTGGGGCGGCGGAGGATACAGCCGCACACTGAAGGACATGATCGCCGTTGCGGAACAGGCGGAACAGCTGTTTGTGGCGGCGGCGGGAAACAGCAACGAAGACGTTGACGCGACGCCTTTCTATCCCGCGTGCTATGACAACCCGAACGTGCTGTCCGTGGCGGCGAGCGACAACAAGGACAATCGCGCCGGCTTCAGCAACTACGGCGCGAAAGGCGTTGATCTTGCCGCGCCGGGCGTGGGCATTCTGAGCGCCATTCCGGGCGGGAGTTACGGCTTCAAGAGCGGCACGTCAATGGCGACCCCGCATGTGGCGGGCGCGGCGGCCCTGTTGCTTTCGATGCGTCCCGAGACGCCCTGCCACGTGTTGAAAACGTGGCTTCTGGACAGTGTGGACATATTGCCGCAATGGGAAGGGGCGACTTTGACGGGCGGAAGATTGAACGTCGCCACGGCGATTGACATGGCGGGCGTATCATGGCTTGACGCGGTTCCTACGCAGGGAACGTTGGCGCCCGGTGAACATGTTTATGTGTCGGCAACAGCCCGCGCTGCGGATATGGTGGACGGTCAATACGAGGAGGCGCTGCTGTCGTTCTGGGGTGACGCCGACGGCGTAATCACCGTGCCCGTGTCCATGCTTGTCGCCACCGGCGATTTCGTGGTGTCGCCTGGCGCGCTTGTCCGCTTTTCAGGATTGGAACACGGCATATTTGAACCCGCCGATTGCGTGTACACGCTGCGCAACCTGAGCGACGCTCAGATATCCTGGAGCGTGACGGGCGTTCCGGATTGGCTGAACGCTCTCGGGCCGCTTGCGGGGGTGGCGCCCGCCCACGGAGAAGTGCCGTTGGGGTTTTCACTGAACGGCCTTGCGCGGTTACTGCCTTGGGACGCCTATCCGGCAACATTGACTTTTTCAGATGTAACCAATGGCGTGTCCGTGGAACGCGACGTGCTGCTCGACGTGGGCATGCCGCCCCCGGCATGTTTTTATGCGGAACCGCTCGACCAGGACCCGGGATGGCTGTTGGAAGGGGAATGGGCGTTTGGCGTTCCGCTGGGTCTGGGCGGCGACGCAAACGGTTATCCCGACCCGCAAAGCGGCGCGACGGGAAGCTTTGTTTGCGGCGTGAACCTGTCCGGCGATTATGAGCGCGCCGTCGCCGGCCCGTATTATCTCACCATGGGACCGGTGAACTGCGTCGGTTATGTGAATGTGACGCTTCAGTTCCAGCGCTGGCTGAACACGGATTTTCCCCCTTATGCCCACGCCACCATTGACGCCTCGAATGACGGGGAAAACTGGACGCGGATATGGAACAATCCCAACAACAATGAATATATTATGGAGAACCGCTGGTCGGCGCGCTCCTATGACATCAGCGACGTGGCGGACAATGAGCCGGACGTTTATGTGCGATGGGGATACCAAACATTCGACGGCGTTTATGCGTTGTCCGGCTGGAATATTGACGACATTCAGTTGCTGGGCGTGCTCACGGATGATTTGTCCGTTACGCCTGACGCCGGGTTTGACGCGGTCGGGTTGGAGGCGGGGCCTTTCGAGCCGGAATCCCTCGTTTATACGCTTACCAACCGCGCTGTTGCGCCTCTGGACTGGACGATAAGCAGCCACGCCGCCTGGCTTGATTTGTCGGCTGTTTCAGGAACGTTGGCTGCGCTTGAACAAACCTCTGTTGTTGCAAGCCTTAACAACACGGCGGCAACGCTTGCCCCGGGGTATTATGAGGCGCCCCTTGTTTTTACCAACGTGAAGGACGCCTTTTCCCAGCAGAGAAAGATTACGTTGACGGTGCAGGCGCGGCCCGGAGCAATCCGGATTACGGATTCAATAGCGCCCGAAGATGATCTTGCGGCGCCGTTTGGCGACGTTCCCATAAACACAGAGCAAAACGCTTTTGTGTATGTGGAAAACAGCGATGAACAATACAACCTGATTGTGGACGACCTGTTTTTTGGCGGTTGGTATTTTGACGGCTTCACCGGGGGAGTTTCCGGGAATTGGCAGCCTTTTGTGGAGGCGCATTGGGCGGTGACGGAGGGCGCGTACAGAGCATGGGCGAAAAGTTATCAAACAATGATGCAGTCTGTGTGCATGGACGGCCTATGGCGGGATTTGGCCGTAACCGCCCGCATTCGCAGAACCGGAAGCGCGTCCTGGACAACCGTTGTGTACCTGCGCGGTTCCGAGGAGTTTGAACTGGGCCTTCTCGCCGGAAACGCTTACATGGTCGGCATAAACGGCCTGGGCGCCTATTACGTTATGCGCGTTGCCGAATCCGGTTATGTTTGGCTGCAACCCTGGACGGCCTCGCCGTATTTAAATGCCGGCGAAGAGGCAAACGACATCACCGTAAGCGTGGCGGGCGACAGGCTTCAGGTGTATTGCAACGGCTCCCTTGTATGGGCGGGGGCGGACGCGATGGTTCCTGCGGCGGGGCGCGTCGGACTGGGCGGCTACAGCGGCAATGAAGCCCCTGAAACCATACATTATTTTGACCGCATATCCGTGGGGCCGCCGTTGCCTTTCGAAACATTGAAAAACGCCGCCGAGCAAATAGAGCAAAGCATGTGGAGCCAAATGGAGGGTGATCCGTGGGGTGTGCATGAAGAGGCCGTTTATTCAACGGACGCTATTTCGGACAATGAGGAAACACGGAACCTGTCGCTTGTATCCGGCCCGTTTGTTGTTCCCGAAGCCCCGACATTGCCCGCAACGCTTGTGCCGGGTCAGGTTTTAGTCGTGCCCGTTCGATATGCGCCCACTGAAGTGACGCAACATGATAATTATCTTGTGATTATGAGCAACGATCCGTCCGCGCCTGAAATGCAGGTGATACTTTCAGGCGAAGGCCAGGAACCCATACAACTGGAAGGCGAGATGGAGGGCGAAGGCGAAGGCGAGGGTGAAGGTGAAGGCGAGGGCGAGGGAGAAACCGAAGAAGGAGAACCTGCCGAAGGGGAAAACGAAGGGGAAGGCGAAGGCGAGGGTGAAGGCGAGAGCGAGGGCGAAGGCGAGAGCGAAGGGGAGGGGGAAGGCGAGAGCGAGGGCGAAGAAGCGTATTGTCTTGAAAACTTGGTGGAGGATGCGTTATTTGAATCCGGAGACTTATCCCTTTTTTGGAGTGATTCTCCCACATCACCGCCGGACTTGATGCTGTGTTCCGCGGAAACATGTCCGGAGGGCTTCCCTTGGCTGGGCAGCTATTGGATTCGCTTTTACAGCAGAGCAACGGATGATGTGCTGGCCTGCGGTCAAAACATTTACATTCCCCGCGCCGGAGGCGCTTTTCTTGAATACTATTGCAGAACAGCGCCGGAAGCGAATGGATACATGGAGGTGTACCTGGGTGACGCCCTGGTGGATGTCGTCATGTTGCCTGATATGCACACCAACAACGTCTACGAACGGCGCAAGATAGACGTGACATCCTTTGCCGACGGCACGGTGCGTCTCCTCGAATTCATGAATCCCTCGCTTGGCGGCGCGGATATTTCCATTGACGCAATCTGCCTGCGTGTCTTTGATGAAATCCCTGAAGAAGAAGGCGAGGGCGAGGGCGAGGGCGAGGGGGAAGGCGAAGGGGAAGGCGAAGGGGAGCCTGTTGAAGGGGAAGTCGGCGAAGGAGAAGGCGAAGGAGAACCTGTTGAAGGGGAAAGCGAGGGCGAAGACGAAGGAGAAGGAGGAGAAGGAGAAACAGAACCCGAGGGCGAAGAGGAAGGAGAAGAGGAAGGCGAACCCGAGGGCGAAGACGAAGGAGAACAACATGAGGGCGAGATCGGTGAGGACAGCGCCGTCATCACGTGTATTGTCCGTGACGCCGAGACTGAAGCGCCGATCAACAACGCAACCATACGCATTGTCCCCGAAGTCGCCGCCGCAAACAACAGCGGCAACGGCGTCTACATTCTGTCAGATTTGCCCGCAGGATACTATTCCATCACGGTGTCGGCCCCCGGGTATTATGCCGACAGACACGCTGTCGTTGTCGAGGACGGCGAGAAGGCGGATTTATTTGTGGGTCTGTTGCCGATTCCCGCATCCGAGGGGGAAAACGAAGAACCGCCTGCCGGAGATGAAGGGGAAATGATTGAGGGCGAGGCGGCCCCGCCCCGCTGGTGCCGCGGCTGTAATTGCGACACTGCCGCCCCGGAAAATACGAGACGCATCTGGGGCGACTGGCTGCTCGTTGGCCTTGGCCTGCTTGTGCTGCGTTGTCTGCGACGGTGTTGACGCACAAGCGCAACAAAGCCTGCGCGCTGCGTCAGGCGGCGGGCAGATAAATGGAGAAGGTGCTGCCGACGCCGGGCGCGCTTTCGACGGTGACGCGCCCGCCGTGGGCGGTAATGACGTGGTTTACAATGGACAGACCGAGGCCGGTTCCCCCGAGGGCGCGGCTGCGCGCCTTGTCCACGCGATAGAAACGTTCGAACAGCCGCGGAAGATGCTCCGCGGCCACGCCGCATCCGTGGTCTTCCACTTGGATCACCACCTCGTCCTGAAGTCCGGCGCGTACGGTTACGTCGCTGCCCGCGGGACTGTACTTGATGGCGTTGTCAATGAGGTTTGCCACGGCCTGTTCAAGGAGGGGCGGATTGATGCGCGCCGTTACGGACGGGTCGCAGTGCAGGCGGACCTGGATGTCTTTGGCTCCCGCCTTTTTGGAACACAGCTGCAAGGCGGCCTCGAGCGTGTCGCGGATGCCGGTGACCTCCACCTCGATGCTTTTTTTCTCCTCACCTTCCTCGATATGCGACAAGGTGAGCAGGTCGCCGAGAATCGCGTTAAGCCGATCGCTCTGCTTCGCCACGATTTCGAGGAACCGACGCGCGTCTTCGGACGTGTCAATCGCCCCGTCGAGAAGGGTTTCGACAAACCCTTTGATGGAGGTGATGGGCGTGCGCAATTCATGGGATACGTTTGCCACAAAATCGCGGCGCACCTGTTCAAGCCGGCGCAGACGGGTAACGTCGTTAAGCACAACCACGGCGCCAATGCCTTTCCCGTGGGCGTCGCGAAGCACGCTGCCATGCACCTGCAGGATGCGTCCGCTCTGGCTGAGATTGCCGAATTCGCTTTCCTTGGGTTTGGAGCTGTTCAGAATTTGGGTGATGAACTGGGCGAGCGGCGTGTTCGGCGCAATATCGCGCAGATGCGCGTTTTGCGCCTTTTCAAAGTCAATGCCGGTGAGTCGCGCCGCCGCCTCGTTGAAAGTCATGATGCGTCCCTGATTGTCCACGGCGAGCACGCCTTCAACCATGCTGGAAAGCACCGCCTCCTGCTGGTTGCGTTCCTTGGTAACGGCGCGCAGGCGCTCATCCAGCTGCGCGGCCATGTCGTTTAATGAGTCCGATAAGGCCGCCATTTCAGACAGGCGGGGCGGTTCGAGCGGTTCTGTGAAGTCGCCCCGCGAAAACCGACGCACCCCTTGGATTGTGCGCTGCACGGAACGGTTGATGGTCCAGGACACCACCATGCTCACGGCCAGGGTAAACACCGCCACGACGGCGGCGGCCGCCATGATTCGCATGCGAATGCGCCGCACGGCGGCGCTCAATTGATCAAAAGGCAGCGCCACCCGCACGACACCCAGCAGGGTTTCATTATCGCGAACAGCAACCGCATGATACAGCATGTCCACGCCCAGCGTGGCGCTGAACCGGACGGCCCGTCCCCGGCCATGTTGCAGCGCCTCGAGCACTTCTTCGCGTTCAGCGTGATTGTCCATGGACGCCGTGTCGTGTTCCGAGTCCGCGACAACGCTCCCATCAGGCAGAATTACCGTAATGCGCGTGTTTTGCCCCTCCACGGCGTCGCGGCAAAATGCGTTCAATGCGTCGTGGCCGCCGGACCGCAGAAAATCGCGGCCCGCGCAGACGAGGATTTGCGCGTAGGCGTCCAGTTCCTGGGCGACCCGTTGGTGGTAAATCTCCTGAAACGCTTCCGCGGAAAACAGCGCTATTGCGCCGAGTGTTGCCATCGCCACAAGTAGACAGGTGAAGAAGACGAAGCTTGCTATGGAGATTCTAGGCACCGGCCGCATCCTGTTCCACGAACTTGTAGCCGACGCCGCGCACAGTTTTGATATAGTCTCCGGCGTCGCCCAGTTTTTTGCGCAGCCCGGCAATCTGCACGTCCACTGCGCGCTCGGTCACCGCGTAGTGTTCGCCCCGTATGGCGTCCACAATACGGTATCGTGTAAACACCCATCCCGGACGCCGCGCCAGCAGGTGCAGTATGGCAAATTCGGAATAGGTCAGATCAATCGTTTGCCCCCGATAAACGACCTCGTGCCGGCCCGGGTGGATGGTCAAATCGTCAAAAGTCAGTATGGCGTCTTCATTTGCCATGCCGCGCCGGTTTCGCCGCAGCACGGCGCGTATGCGGGCAACGAGCACGCGCGGACTGAACGGTTTGGTCACGTAATCATCCGCGCCAAGTTCAAGCCCCGCCACAATATCCGACTCCTCCCCTTTGGCGGTTAACATCACAATCGGTATGACTGCGGTTTCCGGGTCGCGTTTCAACCGGCGGCAGACTTCGAGGCCGTCCAGCTCGGGCAGCATCAAGTCGAGCAGAATGAGATGCGGCGGGTCGTCGTCAACGCACTGCAACGCCTTCTCGCCGCTCATGGCGCGGGTAACCTGATAGCCCTCCTTGTTCAGGTTGTAAGAGACGAGTTCGAGGATATCCTCCTCATCTTCCACCACAAGTATATGTGTTTTCGGAGCTTTGGTCACCGCCTGTTTCCCTTGTGTTTGTCCGTACAGGACGCACTTATTATACAATGAAGCGCAAGAAATTGCATTCACCCGCGTCCGGGTAGTAGGCTTGTTGCAATAGCGTCAGTTATTACGCCATTGCGGCAATTGTACTCGGGTTGTGTTGTTTTTGTGTAACGTTTCCATAAAGAAAGTGTAAGCGCACATTATGGGAGGAATATGATGCTGACAGGAATTAATCAATGGGCTTTTCCCGACGACATGCTGACAGCGTCGGCAATGGCCATTGCGGCGCGCCTCGGCTTTCAATCCTTCGAGATTTGTGTGGGCGAGTCTGGACCCACGTCGCTTGCCGCCACAGAATCAGACATTACGGCGTTGCGGCGCGAAGCGGACAAGCTTGGCCTTTCGTTGCGCACGGTGGGCACGGGATTGGGCTGGCAATACCCCATGACATCGCCGGACGTTGAACTGCGCGCGAAAGGGGCGGACGCGACCGTCAAAGCGCTGCAAATCGCGAAATGGCTGGGCGCTCACACCCTGTTGGTGGTTCCCGGCATCGTATCGCCGGAAATCTCCTACGAGGCGGCGCTGGAAAACGCGCTCACGGCGACACAGGAACTGACGCCCGCGGCGGAGAAGGCGGGCGTGAAACTGTTTG
>OMKS01003096.1_pt1 | contig 13430 bp, 14 predicted proteins | sample 1674721 | NCBI WGS metagenome assembly OMKS01 (sample SAMN06264996, study PRJEB25208) | sediment metagenome | isolation source: hot spring sediment | place: USA: California | collected 2014-09-02 | reverse complement strand
TTTCAAGCAGAAGACGGCATACGAGATCTAGTACGGTCTCGTGGGCTCGGAGATGTGTATAAGAGACAGCGTATAATCATTGCACGGGACCAGCGAACCCATTTAAGGGGGACAAATCATGAACACCGAATTCAAGATCAAGGTCGGGGGGCAGACAAAGGATATTTTGCGAATAACTGAGCTTCTGGCTGAGCAAGGCGTCAATCTCGTGACCGTGTCGGCCGAGAAGATCGGTGAGGACGTGATCGTCAGGCTCCTCACATCCGATGACGAGAGATGCACGAACGCCCTGATGAAGGCTGACCTGGAATATGAAGCGCGTCCCGTCCTGATCGCGGAGGTCGAGGACAAACCAGGCCAGTGGGCGAGTGTGGCCCGCAAGCTCTCGGAGGCGGGCGTCGAGATCGAGGCGAGCTATCTGCTGTCGAGGGACGGCGAGAAGATGAAGTTCGTATTCGCCGTCAATGATCCGAAAAAAGGTGCGGAAATAATACTGCGGAATACCTGATCACGGAAAACTCGCCCCTGCTCGCAGCATATTCGATTTTTCAACCGTCTTGATATCTTCAGCTATCGCCATTCATGGCAGGGGGACTGTATCTCTTCAGAAGCGCGGCATTCGAGACGACCGAGACGCTGCTCATCGCCATTGCCGCCGCGGCATACACAGGATCGAGCAGAATCCCAAAAGTTGGGTAGAGTATGCCCGCCGCGATCGGGATACCGGCCGTATTGTAGCCGAATGCCCAGAAGAGGTTCTGCCGTATCTTCTGTATCGTCCTTTTACTCAATTGGACGGCGGCGACCACATCGAAGAGATTCTCCCTAATCAGAACCACATCACCGGTTTCTATCGCGACATCCGTTCCGCTGCCTATGGCGATGCCCACATCCGCCTGGGCGAGGGCGGGCGCGTCATTTATTCCATCCCCGACCATGGCGACCTTCTCCCCCGCCTCCTGAAGCTCCCTTATCCTCTCCGCCTTTCTATCGGGGAGAACGTTTGCGAGGACCTCATCTATACCGCAGCTTATTGCGATAGCCCTGGCAGTGACCTCGTTGTCTCCCGTAATCATGACCGGTTTTATGCCCATTTTCTTGATCTGTTCGATGGTCCTTCGCGCATCTGGTTTCAGCACATCGGCCACGCCGATTATTCCGATGAGCTTCCCGTCTGAGGAGATGGCAACGACAGTATTACCCGCGCTCTCGAGAGACCGCATTCGCCCCTCCACCTCTTCAGTCATGATAATCTCTTCGGCGAACATTTCCCTGTTTCCGAGGATCACCTTCTTACCATCGATGGTCGCGCTCACCCCTTTCCCGGGAGATGCAGTGAAATCCCCGGAAGGCGAGAGGGCGATGCCTTTTGAGGAGGCTTCACGGACGATCGCTTCCCCGATCGGATGCTCCGAGCCCATCTCAATTGAGGCGGCGATCCTCAGAATATCAGCATCATAGTATCCCTCAGCGAGAGCGATGACCTCGGTTACCGCGGGAGAGCCCCTGGTCAGAGTACCCGTCTTGTCAAAGACGACTACGTCGATTCGTCCGGTCTGCTCCAAAGCTTCAGCGTTTTTTATCAGTATCCCCAGTTCGGCCCCTCTTCCGGTACCGACGATGATCGCCGTTGGCGTCGCGAGACCCATAGCGCAGGGGCAGGCGATCACGAGCACGGCTACAAACGCGAGAAGCGAGAATATCAACCGTCCCTCGCCGACATCCCAGTAATTGGTGCCGAACAGAAACCAGAAAGCGAATGTGAATGCGGCGATTGCGATTACAGCCGGCACGAACACCGCGGCCACCCGATCGACCATTCTCTGAATGGGCGCCCGGGAGCTCTGGGCCTCCTCGACCAGCCTGATGATCTGGGAGAGCACCGTATCTTTTCCGACCCCGGTCGCCCTGAACTTAACGAAACCGATTTTATTTATCGTCGCACCCACCAGTCTGTCCCCTGGGCCCTTTTCGACCGGTATGCTCTCTCCAGTGATCATCGACTCGTCGACCGATGTCCTGCCATCGATCAAGACTCCGTCGACCGGGATTTTCTCCCCCGGTCTGACTATCACTATGTCTTCAACGGCGACCTGGTCGGCATCGATCTCGACCTCCTCGCCGTCTCTGAGAACAAATGCTTTCTTGGCTCTCAGGCCGATCAATTTCTTGATAGCTCCGGTTGTCTTGCTCTTGGCCAGCGCCTCAAGATATTTGCCGGCCAAAATGAAGGTGATGATCAGAGCCGAGGTATCGAAATAGACCCCGCTCTCTCCGAAAGTCCCCGGCGATATCATCACTATGGTGCTGAAGGTCCACGCTGTGGTGGTTCCCATCACGATGAGCGTGTCCATGTTTGCGCTCTTGTTGAGCAGTGACCGGTAGGCCCCAGTGTAGAATCGGTATCCGCCGAAGATCTGGACCGGAGTCGCCAAAAGGAACAGAACCAGATATGACTGTTGCTCCGATAGTCTGAGCAATCCCTTGAGATCCCCTATTTCGAGTTCGAAGAGCCATGTCAAAGCCATTGTGGCCGATCCGAGAACGGCGCTCATTATCAGCGCAATCTTAATACTTGCCAGCTCTTTTTTTCTCTTTTCCTCGGCCTGCTCCTCCCTCATCTCGCCGTAATACAGGTAACCGAGATCTTCGACCACCTTCTTCAAATCGGCCTCCTTGACCAACTGGTCGTCGAAGGAGACCTTGGCCTTTTCTGAGGCGAGGCTGACGTTGACAGAGTTCACGCCCGGGAGCTGCTCTAGACCCTCGCGTATGGTCGTCTCACAGACAGCGCAGTGCATACCCCCAATCGATATCTTGACTTCCTTATCCGGCAATCTGAATTCGACCTCCCATTCGTCATTTATCTGCCATGAGCTCCGACCGTTTCGAATCTGTTGATCTCAAATGAAGTATATCTTACATCATAATAGAAATATACCTGCGCATGAAAATATCCGATTACTTACAACAATGTTAAGTAATACTTGTGTTTCATATTCCTCCAATAGGAAAAACGAGGTGTATGTCTTGTCCGAAGATAAGAAGAAGGAAAAGGATAGTGAGGAATACGATTCCATTGCATTTCTGAGGGGTAATACGAGTCCCTGCTGCTTCTGCAACCAAAGTTGCAATAAGCCTAAGAAGGATGAAGATCCCGAGGAGCGGTAATCCTGCTCCTTTTGATTTTCGATCGTTAAAAAATCATTATTTTTCTATATTTTATTTTGTTATACATATATAATTATTAATACTTGCTCTTCCACGCAATCCGTTATTCCCGATTGAGCTTGAAAATAGGCGATCGTAGACTGAATGTGCGGCATATGAGGTCAATTGCTGCTACGAGAGATCCTCTGATTGATTGCACAAAGCTAAAATATTGTGAAAAGTCTCGCCCCCGTCGTTTATATATAGAAGTAAATGTTCAGAAAATAGAGCAATGTATTTCGGGGGATATCGAATGAAAAGAGCTTGCCTGGCAATCATATTCGCCTCTCTGCTTTCCCTGAGTGCCATTATGGCTCCCGTGGCGGCCGAGACAAACGACGATAGTGTAGGTATCCGGAATTACTGGGATTACCGGGTCACGAATGTAGTCTTCAGCAATGTGACGTTTGATGTGGATCTTCATATGGAGATCGTGAAAAAGGACTCGGTCAGAGTATTGGGCCCATACAAGGATGTATACATGCTCGATGTTATCGGAAGATCAGAGACAGGCACATCGGCGAATGGCACCATAATCGGACTGTTCTCCATCGATTGCGAGGAGTTCCGTATGGTCGACAATTACAGTCTGTTCAAACAGGACGCCTATTTTAAGATAGAAATGCACCAGGAGGGAGATGAGGAGCTGATGATGGATGAGGCGCTCAATATCGTCACGGAATACAAGCAGACGAGGGATGACTACCTGGGCAACAACGCGCTAAACGTAGGAACGCAGGTCATAAGCAATACTTCCATCGACATCGTGCAAAAGCGGGCAGCGGAAAACGCGATAGACGTAGTGATAATCGCCGAATACGACTACGATGAGCGTCTGGTAATGGAAGTCGTAGAAACGAATGTACCCGTCACGACAGACGCAGGGACATTCGACTGTGTCAAGATAAGGGCACAGTACAACAGTACCAGCGAGGACGCAACTAATATGACCATGTACTATTACTACTCGGACCTTGTCAAGAACTATGTCAAAGTTGAATACAACAACGGCTTCTTCTACGGCGTGACGGCAGAGGAAATGACTCTCACATCATACGGCCTGAAGAGCCTGGGCGTTATTGCCCTGTTCTTCGGAGACAATATTTGGGTGACCATGACCATCCTGTTTGCGCTCGTCATGGTGTCGATTTTCTATCTGGTCAAGAAGAGCAAGAAGATGGGAATAGTACCGATGATTATGCCGACCGAGCTGCGCATCGAGGAGACCCCCGAGGAAAAGAAGAACGAATGACGGCGAGGCCGGTTTCAACCTATTTTCCAGGGGCTGAAGAGCGGCCCCTCTCGAGCCTATTTATCGTTTCCAGAATGAATATCCCCGACTCGGTGAGCTCCGCGAATATCCCGCCTTCCCTGATCTGCGTCTTCACGATGCCCATCTTTTTCAGCTTCCTAAGAGACTTCTTAATCGTCTCATCCGTCAATCTAGAGCCCATCTTCCTGGAAATGTCCTCAAGTGAGTCGAATGCTCCGATCTCCTTAAGGATTGCAAGCTGGGAGTCGCTCAGCCTGTCCTTAAGGGTCACCCCCTCGATGACGGGGAACTTGATGATTTTGTCCTTTTCGCAGTGAAAGGCCCTAACCCCGGTATGTATAGCGGCTATAAGAGCCGCATCGCCCATAATCTTAGATCCGCCGCTTATGTTGATACACAGTGAGGCTGCCTCGTGCGCATCGCCATGCTCGATGCTCAGAATTCGCAGCACGTAATCCACGATCCTCCTGAAACAGTCCTTCAAATCGTATTGGTCGACGAAAATGTTGTCTATTTCTCCCCTCGAGTCCTCCTCGATCTTGCGGATGATCTTCTGCGCCTGCGTGTTGAGGTCATCCTCTGATAGCACCAGCGCTAACCTCTCGTATGATATCGCTCTCATCGCCGCGAGCGTATTTTCTGGATCCGGACCGAATGTGGTTATGAGCGTCCTCATCCTCATTCACCGAGCAGAAGATCTACGGTCGGCTGCAGGCTCACGAGCTTCCTTCGCATGTCCTCGGGGTCGGGCGTAAGAAAAATCACGCCCTTGCTACGAAGCTGTTTCACATGATAGTTCATGGTGGCTTTTGTGACCCCGAAAATCCTGGCAAGCTCAATTTCGGATAGCGGTTTCCCCCTGTCCCCGTTCTTCCGGATAATGTCGAGAATCTTCCGCTCTTTTTTTGACAATATCCTGCTGTATTCGATTTCCAGTAGGGGGAGCACTATTTCGTCGTTTGTAAGATCGTGAACATATACGGTTGGAACACCCTCGAGAGTGCATGCGAGGAGAGCCGCGGAGGATGTCGGCCGGGTGCCTCCCGCTATGTTGAAGATGGCTATCCTGCCCCCGCGTCCCTTCCACTCCCGAATATCGTTTCTGATCCTCTTCGCGATCCCCATGAGGTCGAATACATCCGGAAGCTCTACGGGATCCACGGGGATTCTCAGGTTCTTGCAGAAATCGACGATAACATCCCTCGCCTTCTTGGCCTCGTCATCTCCCCCGTAGTAGAATATTACCCTCTCGATATCCTCCGTCGATTTGATTGTCGGGATCAGAGACTGAGGGCGATGACCCAGCGTACCGAATATTATAGACATTAAACCACAGGGTAAGATATGGTCTCATACTATATTTATGCATTTTCCAACCGTAAGTATATTTTTCTAACCCTACCTCCGAAAGAGCTAGGGGGCGATGGCTAAAAAGAACGAAGAGTTAAATTCTCGGGAATCCTTGTTTCCGATATGCTAGTTTCTTCTGATCTAGCCCTAATAGGCAGGTGCGGAATGTACTGCGGCGCCTGTGCAGTCTACTTGGCGGGGAAGGAGGGAGGGGAACTCAGGAGCGACATGGCGAAAAAGCTGGGCATACCCGAGGAAAAAGTCGGTTGCGTGGGATGCGGGAACCTGCTCTCGACCAAGGGCATCAAGATCTGTGAGGTACTCAGGTGTCTCGAGACTTCCGGCAAGAACTTCTGCTTCGAATGCGATAAATTTCACATGGGAAATTGCGAGCACATCGAAAAGATTTTTAAAAATCAACTGGAAAAGAATGGCCTGAACCTGCGGGAGAACCTTTTGGAACTAGAGAGCTCGACCCCGGAGGAATGGCTGGAAGAGAAAAGCAGGAAATGGCTATGCAAATCATGCGGATCGCGCATAGCGATAGGCACAACGAATTGTAACCGGTGTGGAAAGCCTTTGCAATAGTATTGGATATTACTTCTCTTTTGATTAAAAAATTCGAACGGCCGCGAGCGGCCGTAAAAATAAAATTCATTATTTTTGAGTTTTTGCAATAGCTTCATTCCAGGCAACGGCGAATACATCGCATGCGCATGTGCTTAGGGAAATCAGGAAATCAATGGCATCGAGTGCTAAACCGATATCTGATTCCGTTAGCAGCTCAGCGGCCTCCTCAACCATACCCGCTTCTATCAGTGCAATGGCCAAATCTTCAGCTTCGGAGTTCGCCGTCATCGCGTCCGATTCCCATGCTTCCAGCTCAGGAACTATTTCCCCCCAATCGTAGCAATTAGAATCTCTGAGCTTCGCCGCGGTCCGCCATGCTGATCCATCTGTGTACATCTCCAGCTCGGAGTTAGCTAAGTCGACTCCCTTCAGCATCGCGTTATGCATCGGTACGAAGGTGCAATAGCATGGATTATAGATCGACATCCACATAGTTGAGAGAAGCCCTGGATAATCGTTGTCCATTACGAATACCGAAGTTGAAACCGTCCTTGTGTTGCATATGGAAAAGCCGGGCCATCCATTGACCCATACGGAACTTGGTACTTCCGGGTGTGCAGCCTTCAATTCGTTTGGCTTGGCGTTTCCGAAATTCTCGATGTCGCGACAGAAGCTGATGACCAGCTCGGGTGTTAGTACATATTCTGCCTCAGCGACTAACTCAGCCGCACGGTCGTACCTCGAATATGAGGGCGTCCACATGTAGCTGAATCCGTCCTCGATCACCCAGGAGTAGAAGGGCTCGTAGAGGTAGTGGTTGGTATGGTAGCTGACTCCATCCTGGACTATCTCGACGGCGATGTCTGGAGAGTAGATGGTTGGCACCGTTTCCACGAATGCCGCCATCTCGTTATCGGCGACCATATATGTCGCACCCTCGCGCTTCGGCAGATTGTCAATCAATTCAATTGCTTCGGCGACATTCGCGCACATCTCCATAACCAACTGGTTCACCATGAACGGCGAATAACCGTCGTAGTCATATCCTGATACTGGCATCCAAGTATGACCGATCGAAAGGCCCATCTCATTCAGCCCCTGAGAAATTCCTGGCGCTTTATTGGTCATCGAACCGATATAGGAATATCTCTCATCAGGATCGACGAACTTCATAACCTGTACCTGCTGCAAATCTCTGTTCTTGGACGCGATGACTTCCCCCGTCGCGCTTCCAGTGCCTGCAGCAATAAAGCAGGTGCATGCCTTATTTTCTTCATTCAATAAATTATTCGCCTGCCCAGGACTCGCATCGGACGGAGCTGCCATAAAAGCAATCGCAACCGTAGATGCGAGAAAGAGTAAGGCAACGCACATAGTCCATATCTTAATTTGTTTCATTGCGTTTCACTCCCCCGCCCCCTTCGAAAAAAGAGGCTTAACCCTATTGCGGAGCTCATGGAAATATGTTGTGGGAAATTGGAAAGATCAGGTCGAATATTCATACTCCAGATGAACTACATCGGAACCCGGTCAAATGACTCTTGACTTTTTCGGGCAGATTTATACTTCAAAATGACTATCTGCATGCAGGTCAAGGGGGAATCGGGAAATGGTTCACATCACATTCTACGGAGGAGTCGCTGAGATAGGCGGAAATAAAATACTCGTAGAGGACGGCAGGTCGAGGGCCTTCCTCGATTTCGGGAAGAGCTTCGGTCAGGAGAAGCTCTATTTCGAGGAGCCTTTTCTATCTGCGCGTGAGATCGAGCACCTAAAGGTATTGCGACTAATCCCTCACATAGAGGGCATTTATGAGGGAGACAAGGAGGATTATCGACTTGACGGTGTTCTCGTCTCGCATCCCCATATGGACCATTACGATGCCGCACGCACTCTGAAAAAGGAGTATCCGATATATTCCAGCGAGATCGCGAGGATGGTCATTCTCGCCAGGGAATGGGCATCATCCTTCAACTGCCTCGGGAATTTCGGGCAGCTCAACAAGATCCTCGGCAGGACTTCTAGAGAAAACATGTTAACTCTGTCCCACGGGAGGGAGGCTAAAATCGGAGATATGAGCGCCTCGGTTTTCCCTGTGGATCATTCAATCCCAGGTGCGGTTGGAACGATCGTGGAGACATCCTCGGGGAACATAGCCTATACCGGCGACATCAGGTTTCACGGAGGAGCCGCGGAAGATACCGAGAGGTTCGTCGAGGAGGCCGCTCGTCACGACCCTGAGATTCTTATCACGGAGGGCACTCACATAGACGATTTCAAGGTCGAGAGCGAGGAGGAGGTCAGGGCCAAGATAGCCGATACACTGTCCCGCTCCTCCGGACTTGCGGTCGCCGGTTTCTCATTCGGGGATACCCGGAGATTGAGGACTTTTCTCAGTGCGGCGAAGGAGAATGGCCGAAAGCTGGTCATCCCGTTGAAGCAGGCGTTCATCACGCGGGAGCTTCATTCCGTTGACCCTAAAAGCTCGATCGACATAGAAGACCCGGACATAGGCCTTTTCGCGAGAGAGAAAAAGCGGCTCTATGAATTTGAGAAGTGCGTCCTGGAAGATTATCCGGGTAAGATGCTGTCCAAGGAAGACATAAGAGAAGACCAGCGCTCACTGCTGCTGTTGGCCTCTCTTTACGACATGAACGATATAGCGAAGATCGGGCCCGGTGTGGGGAGCATATACATCCACTCCTCCAGCGAACCGTTCGAGGAGGAGATGGAGATCAGCTATCAGAAGCTCCACAATTGGCTCGATTATCTGGGCATGCCCCTCGTTCAAATTCATGCCTCTGGTCACGCGAACCCCTTCGAGCTCAAGGAGATGATCAGGCAAATCTCCCCGAAAAAGGTCATACCCATTCACACGAAGTCCCCGGACCTGTTTAGGAGGTTAGTCTCAGATCTCGATGTAGAGGTTATCCTGCCGGTGAAGGGCTCGCCCATCGAATTTTAGGGCACAGATTGACACGGTCATATTATGGAAGCGGATAGCTCTGGACGACAAAAAATGGCGCCCCGGTCGGGATTTGAACCCGGGTCCCGGGCTCGACAGGCCCGGATGATAGGCCACTACACTACCGGGGCGTTTTGTCCGCTGGACATGCCAGCAACTCGCATATGATTACTGATTCCGTATATATTCCTTTTCGATGAAAATGGGATCCAAGAGAACCAGAATATTATTTTCTTCCGAGATAATCCAAACAAAAGTGATTTACTTCAGCTAATCGCTGCGAAATGCGTGGCAAGTCAGAGAAGGGTGCCGATCCCGCTCGTGTTCACTTCAATTATCATAGTGATAATACTGGTCCTGATGATATTCTTCCCGGCGCATCAGAAGGAGATACCGCCGTTTTATTGGACCACGGTGCAGGGAGACATCGCGAGGAGCGGTAATACGCACTTCTCCCCACCGCTCAGTGCAAACACGCTATGGTCAGTCAACATCACCCTCAGCACCCAGCCTGGAAAGGAGGTATCCTCCTGCATTGCGTATGATAAGGTATTCCTCGGAGTCGAGAAAAGCGTCAGGGCGCTCAGTCTATCGGACGGAAGCGTCGAGTGGAAGCCCCCTGGGTTCCGCGTCGAGAACAGCTTCATTGTGGGAAATGAGAAGGTGTACTGCGGAAGGGAGTCATCGATCGTCGCGATCAGAGTTGACGATGCGAGCACGGCCTGGCGCTGGGATATATCAGGATATATAGATACCAGCGGTGTCGTCCACCCGATCCATTACATGGGTAATGTATATGCATCATACGACTCATGGAAAGACTTCCCGACATCGCATGTCGAGTCAATACGCCTCGTGTGCGTGGATGCGGAGTCTGGTCAGCAACGTTTCATCTACGAATATGTGGGAAGCGAATGGTTCAGCCATATGGCGGCTGCCGGTGGAAGGATCTACGTGGCAAACCAGACCTCATTGCTCTGCATAAATGCGGCAAACGGGGCCATCGCCTGGGAATCTTACTGCGGCGGGAACCTGCAGGAAAAGGTCATTTCGCCGGTCGTGGCCGGGGACTCCGTTCTTCTCGGCACGGGAGAGGCGCTCTATTGCTTTGAGGCTTCATCTGGAGAGCTGAAGTGGAGTCATCCCGGTAGTTTCTCGCGCTCATCGGTATGCGTCGGCGGAGGTCATGCATATGGGCTGATTCCGGAGGAGGGAGCATACGGACTCGACTGGAGCGAGGCAACCCTGATAGCCCTGAGCATTTCCGACGGTGACGTCGCCTGGACCATGCCGATACAGACTTACAATAAATATGACGCGCCATCCCCGTTAATCTTGATGAAAGACGGGATCGTCATCGCGTTAGGCAGAGAGGTCAGGCTGTATTCCGCCTCCAATGGAAACCTGGTCTGGACATACGATTTGGAGGATTCCAGGATGACTTGGGCGTTCCTTTCGGCCGCTGACAGGTGCATAATCGCAATATCCGAGGGCCACTCGGGCGGCGCCGACAGCTCAGTTGACTGGGTGAGGATAACCGCAATTGGATGAGATAGAATCGGGACGAACGGAGAACGGTTATTGCTCTGGAGGCTCTGTCTCCGGTGGCTCCTCCTCCTTGAAATCCTCTATCGGGACAGTCGTATAGATGCCGCACCCCATGCAGTAGAAAGTAACGAAATCGCTGTCCTCGCTGTCAGCCCTGAGCTCTCTTCCGCATTTTCTGCAGGCCGCCTTCATCTCGCTGAGTCTCATTTTCCGTTCACCTTTTCATCGGCAAAAAAATACAGGGATAAAAAGGCTTCCGCGCACTCATCATATCATGATGAAAGGGGGTCTACCACGAATTTCACTGTCAATGCGAGGCCGACTGTGTCAAGTGACTCGGTGTCATTTGGATGACATGAGCTTCAGAATTGCCTCCGCAGGTTGTCCGTTGCATTCCTTGAGAGCGCTAATCGCCTCCTCCTCGCTCACGCCCGCCTGCTCCACGACCAAGGAGACGTCCTCCCCGGAGATTTTCGATCCCTCTTCGGGCGCCCTTTCACGTATCTCTGGCTCGCCCACGATCTGGAATGTCTTCTGTCCCTGGACAGTCATGACCGTAACCGCCGCGTCGCTGAAAAGCAGCTCCTTGCTCTTGGTGCGTATTATTATCTCTTCGACATCTTCGATCTCCTCTGAGGAGATACCCATCCGCTTCATCATGGACTTCATCTGTCTGGGATTTACACGACCGCCGGGAAACATCAGATCACCCCGATTCTCAGAGCATCGAAAGCATCCCGATATTAATTAATTCTCTGATGCCGCCCCGATTATCACAACGGGGACGCGACTCGAAAACATTAATAACCAATCATGGGAATCAAGCTATCCGCCGCTCGAGAGAAAGGGGTCAACGCGGCGATTGGTGAGCTAATGGCCGACAAGGAAAAGGAGCTTGGAGAGGCGCAGGAGCTTCTAGGGATGGGGGACTTCTCCGCAGCAGTCAAGAAGTTCAACAAGATCATCAAGGCCGACCCGAAATGCGCCGAGGCGTATTTCGGTAAGGCAGAGGCAGCGATAGGAGACCCCAGTGTCTCGGAGGAGGATACGATGGCCTGCTATAAGAAGGCAGTCGAGCTAGACGGAAAGAACCCCCTTTTCTGGAGCAGCTATGCCTCATTTCTGATGGAGCTTGGAAGGTTCAACGAGGCTGAATCGGCATATACCAAAGCCGCGGAGATCGATCCGGATAATTCGAGATATTACAATTCCGAGTTCGGGGTCGATTACGCCGCCCGGGCACCTGTGGTGATGGAGAAATTCCTAGACGACAAGACCCGAGAGATGATCAAAAAGAAGGCCTTGAAATATCTGCTGAAATCGATCGACCTCAGCGAAGAGGAAGCGCGTAAAATACTGTGATCGGGCTATCTGGTTTCCAGCCCGAGCCATTCAAGAGCTTCGACTATACCCTTGCCGTGCGGCTTCGACGAGACGAAATCCGCATGTTTCTTGCACATTTGGCTCCCGTTTGAGAGCGTGATTCCGTAGCCTGCGCAACGGATCATATTCACATCGTTATCCGAGTCGCCGATCGCCGCCAATTCGTCCATCCGCATCCCGAGCCATCGGTCCAGGACGTAATTGAGGCCGTTTGCCTTGTCGGTGTCCTTATGCATGATATGGTGTGCCCAACCGGTCGTCACGACCTTCACATCGAATCCGACGAGGTGTGACCTGACTTCCTCAAGATCGTGTTCGGATCTTATCGCTATCTCGGTTTCCCTCCATTTGTCAGAAAAAATTCTCTCCGCCTTCATCTGTGTTATCAGGTACTCGTACGCCCTGGCAGGCTCCTCCCTGGAGCTGAGGAACTCCACCTCGGTCCCCCTGCTGACCAGCCCCCCGTTCTCCGCAATCACTGGACCGTTGAAGCCCAGGTAATGACAAAGCGCGTAGGCGATCGGGAGGACGTTACCGGTGACGAGCATGACCGTGATACCGCCGTCGACCTGTTTCCTCAGCGCCTGGATGGCCTCGCACGATACCCTGCGGGTATAGTCCGTAAGAGTGCCGTCAATATCGACCGCTATCGCCCTCACGGGTTTCTTCATCGAAAAGCTCCCTCCAAATCAATCGTACGTCGAGCTCCTGAGCGCCCTTAATGTGGTGACCCTCTCTGCGAACGCGTTGTGCTTGTGTATTGACTCCTCGGACTCGCTCCTGACCGTTATATGGACGTCATCTGGAAGGGAATCGTACTTCTCCAGCATCTTTGACAGTATCTCCCGGACGACATCCTCGCCAAGGTCGACCGGGCCAGCATGGCCTGTGGGCTCGAGGTTCGCGCCCCGTTCCTCGATGCCGTGCTCGTCGACTCGGTCCAGTCGCTCCCCTCCGCCTTCAAATACGGGCGGAATCAAACCAAGCGGCTGCTCAAGAAGGCCGGCGCCCGAAAAATCTACAGCCTGGACGAGATCTGTACCGAACCGGTGAACGGCAGTGGTTACCATCCGCAGTTCGGTTTATTGGGTTCCAACCGGGCGACCGGGGACAAACTCAAACTTTTTCCCC
>OMKS01003094.1_pt1 | contig 13432 bp, 11 predicted proteins | sample 1674721 | NCBI WGS metagenome assembly OMKS01 (sample SAMN06264996, study PRJEB25208) | sediment metagenome | isolation source: hot spring sediment | place: USA: California | collected 2014-09-02 | reverse complement strand
TGATGAAAATTTACATTACGGTTTCAAATATAATTTATTTTTATGACAATTTCCAGAGTAAAATGAAATATTTTTTAAACACTCAGTTTGGCCGGACAATCTATGCCAGCGCTTTATATACAAATTATTTTGTCAATTATCAAATTTTAAATGAGGAAAGTTATAACATCGATTGTGTCAAACAAAGCGATGGCATCAGTTTACATCCCCACCAGCGATTAATATTTGATTTAGAATTTGCAGCGCGGCTAAGCCGCAAAATTAAACACCGAATGTCCCTGAAAAACTATTTTGAAAAAAAATATTTCGGTCGATGCCGGTGTTTTCAGTGTTTATATAAAAATGTTTTTGCAAAAAAGTGCAAGATTAATTTGGTAATAGAATAAATTGTAAGCGATCTCGGTGTGTATCAAGAAGCCGTTGAAAAGGCTTTGGATATGTGTCTTGAGTACTGTATACAACATGATGAATTATGGTATTTGTTCAAAAGAAAGTTGAGCTATCACCACATCCCGCCGTAGCGAATTGGCGTCAAGCTAAGGCAATTTATTAAAAAATTTTGAATTGCCGAGACCTTTAGGTCGTGGATTCTAAATATATGAAATGGCTTTACCGGGTTTTAACTCCCGATTTCTTAAAATATTTGGGGTTAAAACCCCGAATAACGAGATAAATCTCGTGGCAACTCAACAATGCTCGTGTTAATTTAACGCCTATGCGCCGTAGCGAGATTGTGGTGAAATATTCCAGGATACCTATTTTATTCGCTTTAGCGATTTACCCTGTGATCGGTTACCATAAATTCTCTTTACTTTTTAAAAAGATGTTTGTATATTATTCTTGAATTTGAGTTGCTGGATTTCTGCTTACCCAGTCATGTCGGAAGTTCAGCTTTGCATTTTTATTTTGCCGAATCTCTGCTGATAACAGGTGTCAAATGAAACGAGATCAATTCCATTTTTGCTCCTTTCAAGAAGATATAATCAAAACAGCCCTTGCCAAAGAATCCCACGACGGGACAATGTTTGTTTTTCCGACTGAGAGCAGCAAAAACCTTGCGCTGCGTCGGCTTCAAAAAGATTGGCAACTGACGACGACACAAATCGTCACGATGGAAGAATTCAAAGAGCTTGCCTTTTTGTCCGAACGAGCTGTTCTCAAGGAGGAAAAGCGCACGCTGGCATTGTTCGATTCACTTGCTGAAGATCATCGTCGCCATTTTAAGATTCATCACTATTTTCAATCTATTGAGCTCGCCCGCAATTTTTTTGAATTGTGGGAGGAGTTTAATGATGAACTGGTGGATCCGGCAGACGTGCAGCCGGAAAAATTTATTCGAGAAAACAGCGAACTGTTGGATTGGCAGTTTGATACTTTTTTGCGACTGAAGAAAATGAGAGACAATTATCAAAAATATATTCATGACAAAGGTTTCGAGGATGTCATTTTCTTGCGCAATAATCAGCATTTCAGCCCGATCAGCTTTGCTGATTTTGAACGGATCGTGGTGGTCAATCAGTTTTATTACACCCGGCTTGAACGGTTCATCCTCGAACAGTTGCAATCTGTGGGTAAGATCATCCGAATTTATTATCAGATTCCGGAAACTTACCTGGATACGGAAACATTAACCGTGAAATCCATCACGTTGCATGATATCCGCGAATACGATACTGAGAAAGTTCAGATTATCGAGTGCCCAAACGATTTTACAATGATGGTTGAGCTATTCCGATTGGCTCAAAATTGTCCATTGAGAACAGTGGTTGATGTTGCTTTCTGGAAAAAACCATACTCGCGATTCATCTCGCCGGAACATTTTCAACTACGACAGTCAATCAGTATGACCGAGACCAGTGTGTTCCGATTTTTCAAAACGCTGTCGCAAATCATGGATAGCTTGATCTGGGATGGTGAACAACAGGAAATTTTGCTGCCCATCGGGTCAATTTTAAACGCAGCGTTGAATGAGGATTTTTGTTCGTTTCTGGAATATTCACCAGATGATAGGGCGCCTGATTTAGCACGCGATCAAATCCTGCGTTCGATTTATGATTTGATTGAGCGCGACTATTTGTATATTGATTTCAAGGCTAATTTTTTTACCATTGCCGGTGACAAAGTTGCTCAGCAGTTTGCAGAAAAACTGATCGCATTGCTGCAGCGCGCTTTGCAGTTGAGAGACATTGAAAGCTTAATCGATTGGATCGATTCTGCTGAAAACGGGATCGATATTCAGCGTATTCAGACACCCGCTGAAAAAGAATATTCCGACCTGTTGCAAGTCTTTTACCAGGCTCTGGCGGATCTGGGCTCGATCGAGAGGGTAAAAATTGTTGAAAGTGAACATTGGCGAAATTTTTTTGTTAATGACCTGAATAAAAACAATAGCATGAATTGCGCTGCCGGGATTTTAAAATTATTTGTCGATTATCTCAAGGCAAAAAATGTTCGCTTCGAAACTGCTACGCAGGCCGGGCTGATAAATATTTCTGACCTTGAAGACACACGTAACATTCGCTATTCCACAGTAGCGGCGCTTAATGTTTCCGAAGGAATTATTCCCGGTTCGCGTAAAACTCCTTTTTTATTCACGGAAGGTCAAAGGAAGGCGCTGGGACTGAAAACTTACCGGGAAATCCGTGAACGGGAAAAATACTATTTTTATCGACTGATACTCAATTCGCGGCAGGTTTATTTGTTGGTGCAAAAAAATATCGAGCAGAATATTGATGCCAGCTCATTTGTTGAGGAATTAAAGATATATTTTCCGCGGGATCGCTTGAAACTGCGCCAATTGCCTGACCAATACTATGGTTCAATTTATGCCCATATAATAAAACCACTGCACGTTGCTCCGGACAGGCGCGTCATTAATGATCCCGATTTTTATCGCATTCCTTTGGATATTGAAAAAGATTTTGCTGAAGCCAATTTAGACCTGTCTTTTTATTCGTTGAATAAATTGAAGCAAAATCCTTATGTTTTTTATTTGCGCTGGTTGCGCGGGATTGAACCGCTGCCGCAGTTGAAAGATGGCGATTTTTCCGCCAAATTGCTGGGGTATCTGGTGCATGACATGATAAATGAAATTTGGAGGATGTTGGTTGAGGAGCACGGCAGTACGTTGTTCGGCTATGATTTTTCCCGGGTGCAGGATGAATACATTGATGCAGCGCTTGTAAAGGTGATTCGCAACCAGCAGAATTATTACAAATTCCCCCGAAATTATTCCCGGGTATATTTTGAGCAAATTTTGCTTCCAGGCGTCAGGGACAGCATCTTGAATTTTTTTCAAGAAATTGAAAAGCTGTTTCAGGGCGCGGCGATTGATGTCATACCCGAGAAGGATTATGGTTTTAATGAAGAACGTCAGTATAAACAATTAATTCCGGCGACAGCCAATCAGCTCGGAAAAGAGATCCGCATTCGCGGCAGGGCAGACCTGCGTATCAATCCACAAGGAACCAAAGAACATTACATTTTCGACTACAAAACTGGTGGCGGGGATCGGGATCAGTTGATTTTTTACGAGCTGTATTATTATCTCATCGACAATCCCGATTTAGCGGACCAGATCTTTTCTTTTTTTTATCACATAATTGATCAAAGACTGGTTCGTTTGAAACAGTTAATGCGTCGAACAAATAAAAATGAACGCATCCACAATTTCAAATTAGAATTGGTCGAAGTTCTAAATCGCATTGCCTTGAACGGTTTTGAGTTGCCGTTACAAAAATCCAAATTGCACGAGATGCAGGAAATCTTCCGCAGTGATCTGTTTTTGAACATGATCAGTCGCCGGAGTGAAGATTTTGAACCGCAACCATTATCGCAGCATGATAGTGCAGAAAAGCAGGATCGCCGATGAAAAATTTTGTTAAAAAAGTCATCCGCGCCAGCGCCGGCACCGGAAAAACCTACCGGCTCTCTTTGGAATATATCGGTCTGCTGCTCAAGTTTAGTGAACAAGGTCTTCATTTCAGTGAAATTTTGGTGATCACTTTTACCAGAAAAGCCACGGCTGAGATTCGCGAACGAATTTTTAATCATTTGGCTGTGATCGTGGGAAATCAGAGTCAGCAGCGAGTTGAGCTTTGCACTAATTTAGAGGCGCTGCTGGGCGAGGAGATCGGAGAAAGACAGCGCGACATCCTTAAAGCTTGTTATCATCAAATGTTGATCAATAAAAATTTAGTGCAGATTAGCACGATTGACTCGTTTACCAACACAATTTTTAAAACTGTAATCGGGCCCTATCTGGGAGTTATGGACTATCGCATCCGGAGTACAAACGATGATTCCTTGTTGTCTGAAATTTATGAGTCAATATTGGATGAGGACAGTTTGCGGTTGCTCAGTGATTTTTTCTTTCGCTCGAGCCGAAAAGTCATTTCCGATTATCGCCGGTTAATCGAGTCGATTATTCGACGGCGCTGGATTTTCGACATGATGGAAGCCAGCGCTGCGCGCGCTACAATTTCCACTGCGCCAGCGTTAACTTCAGATGGGCTGTTAGCTGATTTCCGGCAGCGATTTTCCGAAGTTGTCCTCGTAGTGCAAAATTTCGCTGAACAATATAAAGGCGATAAAAGTGCGGCTGATATTTTAAAAAGTGGTTTTTGTGAGATTTTTATTGATCAGCCTGCAGAAACCGCTGTCCAAAATATTTCCCAAATTATCACCGAAAAGCTCGCGGATGACAGCTTCCTGTTACAAAATTGCCGAGCCCTGCTTCATAATAATAATATCCCATTCTGGAACGGCAATCAGATATTCAAAGGGCAAAGACATAACGACATTAAAAACGAACAACGCAGCAGACTGGATAGCGCGCTGGAATTGTTTGCCGATTGGGTGTTGTTAACCGCTGGCGCCAAAGAGCAACAAGAGATTATAGAAATTTCACGCCGTATTTTAAAAAAATATGACGACATCAAATTTCGTGATAAAGTTTTTACTTATGATGATATTAGCTATTATACTTTTAGATATCTCTATGAACCGGAGTTGTCCTTGATCGAAGATAATGCGATATCCAACCGGTTCTATGAATATCTGACCACCGTTATCCGCTTTGTTCTGATAGATGAATTTCAGGATACCAGCGTCATTCAATTTAAAATCCTCTTTCCGATGATCAAAGAGATAATCAGCGGTGAAGGCGTCAAAACTTACGGCGGAGTGATTGTGGTAGGCGATGAGAAACAGTCGATTTATGGCTGGCGCGAAGGCGAACGCGATTTGTTGCTAAACCTGGATTCGGTGCTGTTATCGCCGCAATCTGATATTTTAAATGTATCTTATCGCAGCGAATACAATATCATTCAGTTTGTCAATTCACTTTTTAATGATGCTGATTTCGAAAATCAAATTGCTTCGCTGGGAATTCAATGGGATTATTCCCCGGTAGAAGTTAACAAGCAGGAGCATCGGGGGTTTGTAAAAACCTGGTTCCGTAATATTTCCAGGGCAGTTGAAGCCGAAGACGCTGCCCACTCGGATACGGCGGCGTTTCGCGAGTTTGTGGAAAAGGAATTATATCCGCTGATTTCACAGCAGAAGCTCTCTCTCTCGGGAACAGCGATTTTGGCCAGGGAAAATCGCGACATCGATGACATCGCCAGGATTTTCGATGAACTGGGGATTCCGTACATAGCGGAGTCCTCATTTTCAGTGATCCACCATCCTGCGGTCAAGCCGATATTCTATTTTTACCAGTTCATTGTGCAACGCGATATTTATAATTTACTCTGTTTTTTACGCTCCGATTATGTGTTGTTGAATCCGGCGGACCTGAAGGATTTGACAGAGCAGTACCATGCTCAAATTGCTACTGGTTTTTCATTAGATCAGTTGTTGGCGAACTGTCAACATATCGCTGCGGTTGATAAGTTATGGAAATTTATGATCGCCAATGGGCTGACGTCGCAACGACCCGATGTTACTCCGCCCAACATCGGAAATAACATGCTGACACTTACCAAAAAATTATTGGAAGAATATGCGGTCACCAAGATTTTTAAGCAGGAAAATGATTTAAAAAATATTCATTTACTGTTGGAGGTCATCGCTGGTTTTCAAAATTCCAACGCTGGCCATGTATGCACTCTTCAGGGATTTTTAGAGTACTGTCAGGAGATGGAGCAGGATGAATCATTTCGCCAAATCGGTCTCGAAGTCGTAGCTGCGATTCGGCTGTTGACCATCCACAAATCCAAAGGGCTGGAATTTGATACAGTGTTTTTCTTCTGGAAATTAAGCGGTCGTTCAAAAAGCGATCATGGTCAAATCGGCTACTACCCATCGTATAGCGCGGATTACAGCCGGCTCAATCGGTTTGTGCTGACCTACAATTATGATTTTGCGCTTCCGTTCTCTCACTTCAGTGATCTGGCTGAACAAAAACAGATTCGTGACGATATTGAAGAGCTGAATTTGTTCTATGTGGCAATGACGCGGACCAAAGCCAATTTGTTCGTTATTTTTACATATCAGAATAAACAGGGTCTGGAAAAATATTTTTCTGAGACCAGCGAGAGTGAACGTCCGGGAATGGCGCGGCTGATGGCGTGTTGTCTCTATCGAAAAATGTCGCAAATGAATTTTAGTTGCGAAAGTTCCAACTCACTGGATAGCGGACAATGGGGGGAGTTTGTTGTCAAAGAGGAATCGACCTCCGAGGTTGGCAATGAGAAAGATAATTCCTTTGTCTCGCATTATTTTAACTTTGATCATTGGCGGAAAATTAAACCCATAGCGAATCGGTTTAATCAAATGACCGGGCAAGAGCTTAAGCGAATTTTCATCAGCGAGCGAACAATCGAGAAGGGAAATATTGCCCACTATTATTTATCGTTCATCAAATATGATCGTCCTGAATCGCGGAGGCTGGCGCGCGCCCGGACAATCCAATACTTCGGAAGTTTGGTTTCAACAGCTGAGATCGATTTGATTCTCAACCGGATAGACCGGTTTTTAGATGAAAATCAGGATTTTTTCTCCGCCGCCAAATGGGATGTTATTTTTACTGAACATACGATTTTTTTAACGCCGGACAGCATCGATACTAAAGATTCTGCACAATTGAACTCAGACCACCGATCTCCAGGCAAACAGCTACGCCTCGATCGTTTGATGATCAATAAAAGCCATAAAAAGATGTTGATCCTCGATTTTAAGACCGGAGCAATTCATGAGCAGGATCAGCTTGAGCTTTACAAATTGGCGCTGAGCCGGCTGGAGATTGTTCAAAACGAAAAATATCAAATTGAAGCGAAATATGTTTATGTAAATATTGATGAATAACCTTTGATAGCGGCATATCACTGTCGCGATAATTTCAGGGAGCGGATGATGAAAATATATTTTTGCGGTTCAATCGCCGGTGGACGAAAATTCGAGGACGTTTATGGAAAAATTGTGGATTATTTGAAAGCTCAAGCACATCAGGTGCTTTCGGAACATATTGTTCGTAAGGATATTTTTGAATACGAGCGTCAATTCACGCCCCAGCAAATTTTCCAGCGCGATATTGAAATGTTAAATCAGGCGGATCGGGTGATCGCAGAAATTTCCAATCCGTCGCTGGGAGTGGGGTATGAGATCTGTCATGCGTTGCAGCGAAATATGAAAGTTCTCTGTGTCTATCAAAACGGACTTTATGTCAGCCGGATGATTACCGGAAACACGATGCCGGGAATTCGCATTTCGAGCTATCGTAAATTTGATGATCTGATAAAAATTGTTGATCGGTTTGTTACAGACGATGAATTATTGGAGACCGATGAAATTAAGCCTGACGTTGAATCCGGTTAAGAAAAAAATCAGCAATCGATTGTTAAATCTCGGACTTTCCACCGCAACTTTTCGAGATCGATGCTACCGCTGCTACTAAACCGAACGCCTTCCTCTTTCAGCAACATTCGCTGCAGTTGTTCGCCTTCGCCGCCTGTCCGGCGGCTGATTTTTCCCTGATGATTAATCACCCGATGCCAGGGCACGTCGCTTGTCGCCGGCAGCGCCGCCATGGCATAACCCACCATTCGAGGAGTACAATGGTCGAGCATCATCGAAATTTGACCGTAAGTTGCAACCCTACCTGGCGGTATCATTTTGACGATACGGTAAATTTGTTGGTAAATGGATGCGCGCTGGTGTTTTTTTGTGGTCATGACTCAAGTGTCGTTATCGGACTAATTTCTTTACTAAAACCGAAATCAAAGCTTGAGCTCGGCAATCAGCCTGATCAAAAAAAATATCAACCAGATGCTCAAGATTCCGAAGATGATTGATTTTTTAACCATGGCTGTCAATGAAAAGCTAATTTTTTTTCGAATAATAACTTCGGCCATCAATTTAATAGAAATCAGCATCAGGATCAACAAAACAACAGGTCCCAGGATGTGGAATTGGGCGGCGCTAATCCATTGCAAATCTGCCCCAGCATGCAGCGACCGGCTGAGTCCGCAGGTCGGACAGCTCACCCCGGTTAGCGAGTGAAAACAACATTCCGAAATGCTCAATTGCATCGGATGCCACCATCGAAGCAGCGCCCATCCAGCAAAAATCAGCAGTAACATTGCAATTCGAAATAGCCGCTGCTGAAGATAAAGCGGCGTTGTTGATATGCTGATACAAGACAGCTTTAAGGGTTTCATATAATTTTTTCGTTACGGCACGAGTTTTTACTATTCCTCACTAAGCATCGCTGGTTCGGGCTGTTGAGGAAAAATTTTAAATTCAGGTCCAAACTGCTCTAAAAATTCTAAGCTGAAAGCCCGAAATGTATAGGAAACTGGCAATAATACTACTGAACCGATATAAGGAATCACCAACAGAACAAATCCAAAACAGCAAGTAAAAAAGCCAATCATGACTACAGCGAAAACTACTAAAATATGCAAAATTAAAATCAACAATCCATACAGAATGAAATAAATCCAATGTCGGGAAAAAATTTTCAAAAACATACCCCATGCCTGAACCGCGGAACGGCGATGGATGTACATGATCGGAACCACAAAATCATTTAGAAAGAGAACAATATAGAGCACAACAACTGTCATCAGAAATGCCAGCAATCCAAATCCGACAATTGGCGGGATATGTTTTGCCGGTTCAAAATCATTGTTGATAAAATTGAAAGCCGTAGCAAATAAAACCACTGCAAACACTATTATTACGCCCAACATGATCAATCCGAATACCAGCCTCCAGAGAAACAGCGAATTGCCCTCAGCGCGAAACCTGTACCACGGTTCGGAGATTAAAGCGCGGTCGTAAACCACGTTGTCGAGAAACATGAATTTGCCTCTGGAACTGATCCAGAGTAATAAAATCAGGATAGCCGCGGCAAAAAAGAATCCAATGATGATCAGGGTAAACCATCCCGGGTATTCCAAAATCCAATCCTGAATACGGTCAACAATTTCGACAATATCTTTCCATAAAAGGTGGTTTTTGTCTTTGAATCTGAAACCACTGCCACGGAAGCTGCCATCCAGCAATTTTGCAAGAAAAACGGTAAATCCAAGCACGAACCATTTTCCGATCTGGAAGGGTCGGAACAACGCTTGTGTCATTCGTTTCCAGCCGCTGGAAAAAGGGGCGAAAAATTGGATGTTCATTGAACCTCCTTGTGCTGTGTCAGGTGACATCAATCTTGTTAACAGCAGTGCATGTGAGAAATAAGGAGAACTGTTGGCGATTATCCACCATTGTCAAGCTTCTGATTTTGGTATCTAAAAGAAATTGCAAACAGCTCTGATCTTTTTAGAAATAAACCGACTTCCTATACGAAGAAAACCACAGCGATGTTACCTAAAAAAAGTGACGCGGTTAATTTTACTCTGATTTTTTTTGATCGCTCCGGCTAGTTGTTACCCTTAAATATAGAATTTTTTTGACCAATTGTCAAATAAAAAAATTGTTTTTTTAATTTGATGGGTTACTTACAAAATTTAATCTGTTGGTTCAGGTCTCGGCTCGCGTTATTTATTTAATCGAATTCAATTTTATCTTGCATTTCTGACCAGAGTTTATTATTTTTTGAACCGATTTTTATGTTGCTTTATCTAACCTGAATAATTCATACGCCACAAAGTCCCGAAGATACAAAGGCACACAAAGTATTGAAAATATAAAGCTTGGCAGGCAAAAGAAATTAATCGACTCAGAATATTTTTTATGAATGCTTTTTTTACAACTTTGTGATTCTTCGTGACTTGGTGCCTTGGTGGCAAGATTTATGAATTAAACAGGCTAAAGAACATAGCTTCGGCGAATTAATTAATGAAAAGCAATCACAGATTTCGCCGATTTCACAGATGATTTCACAGCTAAAAATCTCTGTCATCTGAGAAAGCTGCGGTACTTTTTTTTCGGCGACAACTTTGAAATTCCGATACAATTAAATAATTGATGTAGCCGTCATCGTTCGGGTGAAAAAATCGCCGGAGGCGCATTTGCGGGTGAAGTATTGTTTCATAGCGTAGCCTGATGGCTGTATGGCTACAATAATACAAGGAAATTTTGCTGATGATTTTATCTGATAAAACAATTCGAGAATGGATTATCAACGGTAAATTGGTAGTCGAACCGCTGGATGAAGTGCAAATTCAGCCAGCATCGATTGATTTGCGATTGGGAAACCATTATTTAAAAGTGGCAGAACATCGCAGCAGCACACTGGATTTGATTAACAAGCCGGAATATGAAGAAATAGTCGCCGATGAGGTGGTGATTCCAGCCCATGCATTTTTACTGGCGACGACGCGGGAATTTATCGAGCTGCCTGACGATTTAACAGCATTTGTGGAGGGGAGGAGCTCAATTGGCAGGCTGGGATTGTTTATTCAAAATGCCGGCTGGGTTGATCCGGGATTTCAAGGAGAGATCACTATTGAGTTGTACAATGCCAATAGTTTACCCATTAGGTTAAAAATGGGTGTCCGTATCTGTCAACTCGTGTTCGCCAAACTGGACAAACCAGCAGCCAATCCCTATCGTGGCAAATATCAGGGACAGCGAAAAGCAACCGGCAGCCGAGTCCGTGAAGATATTGATATTCGGTGATCGGTTATTTTTTTTTGATGGTTTCTTATAATTTATGATTGTCCACCAATTCAACTCAAGGGTGATTTATGAAAGCAAAAGTTATTGTTGGAGCGACAGCAATGGTACTGATCTTTATCAGCATTATTGCGTTGGTGTTTTATGCTCCGGAAGAGAAAACCATGGGCATTATTCAAAAAATATTCTACTTTCATGTGGCTTCTGCCTGGGTCGGATTTTTGGCGTTCGCTGTGGTTTTTGTGTTGAGCATTCTGTTTTTAGCGAAAAAGAAATTCATTTATGACGCCTGGGCGTATAGCTCGGCAGAAATTGGCGTTTTATTTACCAGCCTGGTGTTGGTAACCGGGCCTTTTTGGGCAAAGGGAGCCTGGAATATCTGGTGGACCTGGGATGCCCGGTTGACAACAACGCTGATTCTGTGGCTGATATATATCGGTTATTTGTTGCTGCGCCAGATGATTGACTCACCGGAGAAAGCCGCCCGAATCTGTGCGGTTTTTGGCATCATTGGCTTTGTCGATGTGCCGATTGTATATGGGGCAATTCGCTGGTGGCGCACCATGCATCCAAAATACGTGGTAATCATGGGCGGTGAGAATTCGGGATTGCACCCGAAAATGTTGCAGGTATTAATCATCAGTGTGATCGCTTTTACCTTTTTATATCTGACACTTTTGTTGCTGCGGGTAGATTTAGAAAAATCGCGGCAACAACTTGATTATCTTAAAAGCCAATTACAATAAATTCCAAAATAAAAAGAGGAAAGTTATGTACTATATGGTAGCTGCTTATTCAATTCTTTGGCTGGTATTGTTTTTCTATGTATTTTTACTAATTCAAAAACAATCAAGCATTAGTCGCGAGATCAAAGGATTGCAGCAGGAAATGATTCGCCGTAAGCTTCGATAAGCGCTACGGTATGTCGCTGCAAAAATATATTCTTTAGCGCTCCTGTTAAAAAGATATTTTTTTCAATGTTTCGATATCAAATGGGTTCGTTGGATTACAAACCGGTTTTGACTGATACAGGCATTAAAAAAATCGAGAGGGAGAAATAGATCGGCTGTTTATGTTATTATCTGAGCGCGAACTGAGGGAGCACCGGGAAAAATATTTATTGCTCATATTATCAGTAAAGGAGGGATGTACTCAATCAGGCTTTTTTTGCAATCAGGAAATATTCGCAGGGTTTTTGCTGTAGCTGGACTTTGGTACCGGCAACGACAAACCATTGCTGAATTTGTTTAAAATCCCATCCTAATATGGAGTGGTTTTTGCCTTCGGCTTTGAGCACTTGCGCCACGATTTTCTGTCCTTTTGCATTTAAATCAGCAACCGCGATGATACCATTGCTATTGCAAACACGCAACATCTCTGCCAGAACTGTGTCCGGTTGGCTAAGGTGATGTATCATGTCGGCGCATATTACCGCGTCAAAGCTTTGATCGGGAAACTCCATCTGGCGCCCGTCCATCTGTTTAAATTCGATTCGTTCGTCCAACTGATAATGAATTGCATTGAGTCTGGCATAATACAACTCTTCAGCTGACGGGTCAATGGAGATACAATTCAATCCACGGCGCGCAATTGCTAATGCTAAATGTCCCTTGCCGGTTCCGATGTCCAAAATATTAGCAGCGTTGGGTTGATCTATCACAAAATCCACCAATTGTTCGCGGTGTTTGGCTATGTCATAACCGGCACGCCGATAAATTTCGATCCTTTCTTGATATTTTCGATGGTTGTCTCTGATCAGATAATCGGCAATGGCGGTCCTCAATCCATTAATACCGAGTAGTGAGCAATGTGCCTTATTTTCAGGAATACCGCCCAGCTCGCGGATGATGTCATCGTCAGTCAATTTGATGGCGTCTTTCAACCGTTTTCCGATTGCCAGCTCGGAAGCCATACTGGTGGTCGCAATCGCGCCGCCACAGCCGAATACTTTATATTTGTAATCGATAATAAAGTCGTCTCGAACTTTGATCCACACTTCAATGAAATCTCCGCAGGACGGGTCACCGACTCTGGCGTAACCGTCAGCAACGCTTAATTCACCCACATTTCGGGGGTTGCAAAAGTGGTCGAGAAATTTTTCGGAGAAAAAGAAATTGTTTCGGAATGTTTGCATGTCGAAAATTTCACTATAATAAAAGGGAGTGCTTTTTTGAAGCCAAATATACGAAATCACGATTAATATATCAAGTTTTTTGATTGTTTTTTGAATTTTGACTTGTATGATTTGAAATAATTATGTATATTCTATCAATTTATTATTGGAAAAAGATAACTATTCAGCATTTAGCAAATCCTATAAGCTTTTGAAGATGGCAGGATGATTAGTGGCAGGATGATT
>OMKS01003093.1_pt1 | contig 13433 bp, 10 predicted proteins | sample 1674721 | NCBI WGS metagenome assembly OMKS01 (sample SAMN06264996, study PRJEB25208) | sediment metagenome | isolation source: hot spring sediment | place: USA: California | collected 2014-09-02 | reverse complement strand
GGGCTCGGAGATGTGTATAAGAGACAGCCCCTCGGCGGATTGGGTGAAATCGGCCTCAACATGATGGTGATGGAATGCGCCGACGACCTTTTCGTCATAGATGCAGGTTTGATGTTTCCGGGCGATTATCTACCTGGCGTTGATATAGTGATCCCCAGCTTTCAGTATCTGAGAGAAAATGCAAGAAGATTCAAGGCGATCGTATTGACTCACGGCCATGAAGACCACATCGGAGCGGTGCCTTTTCTGTTGAAGGAATTCCCACGTCCTGTCTTCGCAACCGGTTTTACCCTGGCATTGCTCAAAGAGAAACTCCGTGAACACGGGATTGTTGATCAATGCGACCTGCGAACTGTAAAGCAGGGCGACCGCATCAAGTTAGGTCCGTTTACGGTGGAATTTATCAGCGTTGTCCACAGTATAGTGGATGGCGTCGGACTTGCCGTTGAAACACCTGAAGGCCTCGTTCTTCACTCCGGTGACTTCAAAATCGACGTCACCCCGGTGAATGGCCAGTATACGGATTTAAACAGATTCGCCGCCCTCGGAGATAGGGGCGTTTCCTTGATGCTTTCCGATTCGACAAATATTGAGCATGAAGGATTCACCATAAGCGAGCGCCATATAACAGCGGTGATACGGGATATTTTTCGAGGTTCCGAAGGAAGAATCATCGTAGCCGGATTCGCTTCGAATATTTCGAGGATACAACAGGTTTTGAAACTGTCGATGGAATTCGGCCGCAAGGTTCTGTTCAGTGGAAAAAGCATGGTTACCAATGTCGAAATTGCAAAAAACCTGGGTTTCCTGACATTTCCCGAAGATATCGAAATCTCCGAACGCCGCCTCCACGATTTTCCGGATGACAGGCTCACGGTTATAACCACTGGAAGCCAGGGGGAACCCATGAGTGCTTTATCCCGGATGGCCAGAGAAAGCCACAAAACCTTGAAGGTCCAGCCCGGGGATAAGATCATTCTTTCATCCAAATTCATCCCCGGCAATGAGAAAGCCATCACGACGGTTATCAACAGGCTTTATCGGCTGGGCGCCGAAGTATTTTACGAGAAAGTTTCAGAAATCCACACTTCAGGTCATGCAAACCGTGAAGAACTTAAACTTATGTTGAACATAGTCAAGCCGTCCCACTTCACCCCGATCCACGGAGAATACAGACACTTGGTCAAACACACCGAACTGGCCATGGCTATGGGTTTTATGGGAGACAGGGCCGTTCTTGCTGAAAATGGTGATATTCTTACGTTGAAAAACGGCATTGTCTCAAAACAGGGCCGCGTCGAAACAGGTCGCATCCTCGTGGATGGCAAGGGCATCGGAGATATAGGGGAAATTGTTCTTCGGGATCGAAGAAAACTGAGCGGGGAAGGAATGGTGATCGTTTTTCTCGCCGTCGATGCTGAGACAGGTGATATTCTTTATGGACCGGAATTGATTTCCAGGGGTTTTATTTTTCTGACCACCGAAGGCTTTATTCTAGAAGACGCAAAGTGTATCATTCTTGAAGTGCTGGATGAATTGGATCACCCGGCCCCGGTGGAAATACAGGAAGTAAGTCTTCAGATTCAAAGAAGTTTAAAGCGCTTTTTTCACAGGGTAATCGATAGATTTCCGATGATTCTGCCGGTTATAATTCCAATTTAAACTCTGCGGTATACAGGCATCTGAAAAATAAGCTCGATGGAGTTCTATTGTGAAACGCAAACCGCGGAAAAGCGGCGGGAAAGAACCATCAATTCCACCATCTCCGCTTAAAAAGGAAATACGCGGCATTTTCTGGCTGCTCGCGACTGTGATTTTGGGTGGAAGCCTCGTGTCCTTCCGCCCTGCCGACCCCCTATTCTGGGCCGTTGCAGGCACCGCAGAAAAATCCCATAACCTCTTCGGCACCGTCGGCACTCATCTGGCCGGGGCCGCATATCTTATGCTGGGTTTTTCCTCATTCTGGCTTGCCGCAGCCTGCCTTGCCGCCGCTTTTCTTTCATTCAGGGGCAATCGATTGAAGGCTCCGATCAGGAAAACCATCTTCGGCTTTCTCCTTCTGGTGTCTACGTCGGCGTTGTTATGCCTCGAATTTCCCGACACCATCCCCTATAGAAACGGGGAAGTCCTGGCCGGAGGATTGGTGGGAATGCACGTGGCTTTTTTTTTGAAGGATATTCTGAATCACTTCGGCAGTTACGTGCTTCTTGGCGTGGGGTTTATAATTTCTTTCATGATGGTCACCGGCATAAGCCTTGGTGCTGTATTTTCCAGAACCGTCGGCTGGATTTTCAGCAGAATATATCTTCCCATCCGGCAGTTGGTGACCAAACACCGTGAACGTAAAAAACGCGCAAAAAAAACCACGGTCGCGCATAAACGCATAAAATCCATGCCGAAGGTCAAAATTGTTGAACCACCGGAAGAAAAAGCCGCCCCCCCGGAACAGGAACGTTTTTCGTTCATGCATATGCCGGGGAAATTCACCCTCCCAAACCTGGACCTGCTGGCTGATCCGCCCCACAAGCCCGACCTATCCATTCAGCGTGAAAGCCTGGAAATGAACGCAAGGCGGGTCGAGCGGAAACTCAGCGATTTCGGGGTTCAGGGCGAAGTCGTCGAAATCCTTCCCGGGCCTGTAATAACGATGTATGAATTCAAACCTGCTCCTGGAATCAAAATCAGCAAGATCGCGGGGCTTGCCGACGATCTGGCCCTGACGCTGCGAGCTCAGAGTATACGCATCGTAGCTCCGATTCCGGGTAAAGCCGCGATAGGCATTGAAATTCCAAATCCACGTCGAGAAATGGTTTTTTTAAAGGACATCCTCGCGAGCACAGGGTACCGGGAAACAAGGAACAAACTGCCGATCGCGCTGGGCAAGGACATCACCGGCGGTCCGGTTGTCGCCGACCTGTCCAGGATGCCCCACCTCCTTGTGGCCGGGGCGACGGGCGCCGGTAAGAGCGTGTCCATAAACACGATGATCCAGAGTCTAGTCTTCAAAGCCTCGCCTGAAATGGTGCGATTTCTAATGGTGGACCCCAAAAGATCGAGCTTTCAGAATACCAGGGAATCCCCCATCTGCTCCACCCTGTCGTCACCCAGCCCAAGGAGGCCACCAAGGCCCTTAAATGGGCGGTCAGGGAAATGGAGCGGCGCTACATGCTGTTGAGTGAAGCAGGGGTAAGAAACATAGACAACTACAACCGTAAAATCACAAAATCGCCTCCTCCTCCCCCTCCGGAAAGCGAGGAAACCCTTCCGATTCCCGAACATCTTCCGTACATCATTCTCATCATTGATGAACTGGCGGATTTGATGATGGTTTCCTCACGGGAGGTCGAGGAAAGCATCATCAGGCTGGCGCAAATGGCCAGGGCCGCCGGTATTCATCTAATCGTCGCGACACAGAGGCCGTCCGTCGACGTTTTGACCGGCATAATAAAAGCCAACTTTCCCGCCCGGATCTCCTTCCAGGTTTCCTCGAAGGTGGATTCCAGAACGATTTTGGATACTGTAGGCGCCGAGCATTTGCTCGGTGAAGGGGACATGCTGTTCATGCCTCCGGGGGTCGGGCGAATCACCAGAATCCACGGCGCGTTCGTTTCCGAAGAAGATATCAAATCTGTATGCAATTTCCTTAAAAATCAAAAAGAACCGGAATACGACGAATCGGTGCTGTCGGACATCGAAAACGGTGGACCGTCCGGGATTGACGCAGAAGAAATCGATGAAAAAATAGATGAGGCAATCGACATTGTTATCAACTCGGGACAGGCGTCCATTTCGATGCTCCAGCGCCGTCTACGGGTCGGATACAACAGGGCCGCCAGGATGATAGAGTATATGGAACAGGAAGGAATTGTCGGCCCTTCGGACGGCGTCAGGCCCCGGGAAGTTTACGGGAGAAAGGATTCACTAGGATGAAAAGACCGCTGTTTGCGGCCGCTTTTTGGTGCATGCTGAGCATCAGCATACCGCTTAATTGCGATGCCGTATCGAGTTGTGAACGGGTGCTCCAGGACATGGGTGAACGCTACGGTGGGCTTCCCGGACTGTCTGTGGAGTATCGACGTGAAGTAATAACCGGTGCATCTTCAGCAGCCGGTGGCAGAACGATCGAAGATATCGCCGAAGGTCGCCTGTATTTCAAACCCCCGCATTTTATAAAGCTCCTTCAACTCGAACCGGTCGAAGAACACCTGATCACCGACGGAAGAAATGTGTGGTGGTATATCCCGGATAAAGGTAAAGTGGAACGCTATCCGTCATCATTTTTTGGTAAACAATTAGAACTTTTAAGCGAAATACTTCAAGGTTTTCCTGAAGGCTCTAAAAGCTTTGAATGCAGTGCTGCGCCCCATGAGCCCGGTACCATTCTCACTCTGAAACCGGATCCTCCGTGGAAAGAGGTGGAGCATATAACCATCCACGTGGATCCCCTCCACAAAATCCAGCGCATAAGCATCCGCAACCATCTGGGTAGCACGACGAGATTTGTTTTCGGTGAAGTTGAAATCATGCAATCCTTTGACGAAGAGTTTTTCAAATTCTCTCCCCCCGAGGGAGTCAGGATAGAAGACCAGGGCCATCATTGAAGCGCAGATTTTCATCCACCCATTACTCTTGCAAGGACCCGCCCTGCCCTGGACAGGCTCTAGAGGCTCCGTGCGCTCATACCTGACTACGACTGAAGCAAGACCCGGACGGGAGGGACCTGGGATGTCCGTACCCTGTTCACCCGTGTGCACGAACATCTCCTTCCACAGAAGGGTTAAAAAAAAGCCGCCCTTCCCTCAGAATCGTTCCAGATTTCTCCCCTGAAGTAACACTGTCAACAGATTCGAAAAAAGCTGAACTGGAATTCAAAATATTCCCCCTTTCGATCCTTTTCCGGATGGAAACTCACTAGGTTCACATGCAGTCAAGACACCGAAACATCCCCCGGTGCCAGAGTTCACTATTTATGAATGTTTCAGGTTGACACCCGATACTTCCAACCTTATAAATGACGTTTAAGAATAGCAGGCCAGACAGCCACGAGCAGTCCGGGCGTGGCTTTTTGTTGTGAAACGGAAAAGGGATAAAGCCATAAAGCGTCATAAAAACAAAGATTTGCAAAAACCCCTTCCATCTTGTGGAGCGATTCTTGATGAATGAGACGTCTTCACCAACGCACGCCCCCAGCCACGAAAGATGAAATTCAACTCAGCAACGTGACGTTTATGGGGGAAAGAAACTGTATTTTTTGAAAGGCAGCATTTTATCATGCCAACGAGTCATATTACCGGCACGGGTTCTTCTATTCCAAAAAGAGTTCTGTCAAACAAGGAGCTCGAACAAATAGTCGAAACGAGTGATGAATGGATAATACGCCGAAGCGGGATCAAAGAACGAAGAATATCACACAACGGCAGAAACGAAACGGCAACAGATCTTGCGACAGAGGCCTCCAACAAAGCATTGACCATGGCAGGCGTAACGCCGGACGAACTTGATCTGATCGTGGCGGGCACCGTGACGCCGGACCGGCAGTTTCCCTCCACCGCCTGTATGGTTCAAAATAATATCCGTGCTGCAAACGCAGCAGCCTACGATTTATCCGCCGGCTGCACAGGCTTTTTATTCGCATTGAAAACAGTCGATGACTCAATACGGGCCGGTACCTGCCGAAACGCTCTTGTAATCGGCGTAGAAAGACTTTCAAGCATACTGAACTGGCGGGACAGGGGGACATGCGTATTGATGGGAGACGGCGCCGGTGCCGTTGTGGTTTCTGCCAAAGATGAGCCCGGCGGGGTTCTTTCAACACATATCAGGTCGGACGGTACATTCTGGGAACTGCTCCACACCGAATGGGGAAACACCTATATACCCGATACTCTTGATGGTGTGGACATCAAGCCCTTTTACATGATCATGGAAGGGAACAAGGTGTTCAAAATAGCCGTCGAGCGCATGTCGGATATAGCCGGGAAAGCCCTCATTCATAACAAATTCACCGGTGATGACATTGCACTCGTTGTCCCTCACCAGGCGAATATACGAATCATTCAGGCCCTGGCAAGGTCCCTCGGGCTTTCAATGGACAAAGTTTTTACAAATATACAAAAATACGGGAACACCTCCTCGGCGACAATACCCATCGCACTCGATGAAGCTTACAGGGGAGGCCGCGTGGACAAATCAGATAATATTTTGATGGTAAGCTTCGGAGCCGGGCTCACATGGGCTTCGTCGGTGGTCCGGTGGTCCATGGACAGGTTCAATGCAAGAAAGGGGGTATAATTTGACCCAAATCCTTTTCAATAAAACAGGGCAAGTAGGAACGGTTGTAATCGACCACCCACCTGCAAATGCCTGGAATTTAGAAGCGATGAAGGCTTTCGAAAAAGTCCTCGACCAGGTGGAAAACGACAATGAAGTGCGGGCCGTTATAATCACCGGGGCCGGTGAAAAATTCTTTTCTGCGGGCTTTGATGTTTCCGATACGGCCGACCCGGCTGAAACCAGCCATATGGGGCGAACGCTGTGGAAACGTCTCGATCGTTTCCCTAAGCCCACGATTGCCGTCATCAATGGATACGCACTGGGAGGCGGCCTCGAACTTGCCATGGCCTGCCATTTCAGGCTAATGGTGGATGCCCCGAAATTCTCCGTAGGCTTAACCGAACTAAATCTGGGTATCATCCCGGGCTGGGGCGGGACTCAGAGACTCCCTCGCCTTGTGGGAAGGGCCAAGGCTCTTGATATGATTCTTTTCAGCAGGAGAATAGATGCTCAGGAGGCCTTGGCCGCAGGCCTTGTAAATGAAATTAAACCTCCCGGACAGTTGATGGACCGAGCGGTCGAGCTGGCGGAAACCCTCGCCCGAAGGCCGCCGATAGCTGTACGATGCGTCCTGGAGGCCATGGCCGCCGGCCTCTACGAAGGTCTTGAAGCCGGCCTCAGGGTTGAAGAACAGGGCGCGATACGGGTGCGGGGAACCAGGGACCGGGAAGAAGGCTTCGCCGCTTTCAGGGAAAAGCGAGAGCCTGTTTTTACCGGGGAATAAGCACTCCGGACCTTCTTGCAGCTGCAGCTTTAAAAGAAGCCAAGCCCGTGCAAAAAATGGTAGCTTACGATTCCAACGCTCGTTGAAAGATTGAGGCTTCGTACCTTTCCCCATATCGGTATTCGGTAGCATGGCCAGCCACGGTGTATTTCGTCGGGGAGACCGCGGGTTTCGGAACCAAACAATAAAACACCCCCCGGGCTTATCGAAGCCTCCGTATAGGGCCGCTCTGCATGCCGGCTGAATGCAATAAGTCCCGCTCCGCGGTCCACAGCATCCAAAAAAGCATGGAAATCCACATGATGCGCTACATCCACTTCGTGCCAGTAATCAAGACCGGCCCGCTTGAGACTACGGTCGTCAACCCTGAACCCCAGCGGATGGATAAGGTGGAGTTTCAGCTCTGCTGCACCGCACAGCCTGGCGATGTTTCCTGTGTTGGCTGGAATCTCCGGCTGGTAAAGGGCGATTTGAAGGCGTGGCTTTTCAATTCGACGGTGCGTGTTTTTAGTTATGTCCCATTTCATGATGGCCTCGTAAAAATTACCATCCCCGCCTTATCGGTGTCGGAGTAGGTATCGGGGTCGAAAAAATCGCCGATCAACTTCCGATGCCTATGCCGGCAGCGGCGCCGACCCCGAGGGACATCGTTGTTTTGACTTATTAGGACGCCGTCATTTCATGGCTTTGACTTGGAGAGCAAATTACCGGCGCGATTGTCAAGGACATCCGCCCGAGCATCTCTCAATTCGATAAGCGCGCCTGGAGATCCCTGCTCTGCTATTATCAGCTGTACCTTTCCAAAGCCTGAATGCACAAGGCTTCTGCGGGCCTCTTCATGAGCGGAGAATGGATTGTTGTTGATCTCGCTTAAATGGGCGCAAACGACACAATCCAGGCTTTCGTGGGCCAGCAGGTTCACGAGACAGGCGCCTTCACCATTTGATAGATGTCCTTCAGGCCCTTTGATTCTCCGTTTCAGAAAAAGCGGGTAAGGTCCGTTTTCGAGCATATCCGGGTCGTGGTTAAATTCCATGATCAGCGCATTACAACCCTGTAATTTGTCTTCCACAAGCCGGGTGCTGCGCCCGAGATCCGTGGCGATTCCCAGTTTCATGCCGTCACAGCTCAAAGTGAGCGCAAAGGGGTCCGAAGCGTCGTGGCATTTGGTGAACGGCTCAACGACCAAATCCTTGATCGCAAAACGAGCCCCTGTCTCAACCGGAACAAACCTCGGCAATTTCCCTATCGTGCGTGCCCCGGCGCTTATCGTTCCCTCGGTGGCGTATACCGGAAGAGCATAGCGTCTAGCCATGACGCCGGCGCCCCGGATATGATCTACATGTTCATGGGTCAGTATAATCGCATCCAAACTGGATGCAGACAAGTCCATAAGAGTCAAACGCCTTTCGAGCTCCCTGCAGCTCAGTCCCGCATCTACAAGCACACATGCTTCGCCTGTTTCAATATAACAGGCATTACCCTTGCTCCCGGAGGCGAGTACAGAGAACCTGAACATGGTCTTCACTTGATCCCGGTGTGGCCGAAACCGCCGCCGCCCCTCGAAGTTTCATCCAGTACGGAAACAGGGCGGAGTTCTGCGCGTAATACACGCGAGAAAACCAGCTGTGCAACCCTTTCCCCCCTCTTTACAGCGAAAGGCTCGTGACCCCAGTTTATTAAAATCACCTTGATTTCACCACGGTAGTCGCAGTCGATCGTACCGGGTGAATTCACCATTCCAATACCGTGGTGAAGAGCAAGACCGCTTCTAGGTCGGATCGTTCCCTCGAATCCCTCCGGAATGGCCAGCGCTATTCCCGTAGGCACAAGGGCTGTTGCACCGGGATTCAGGACTAAAGGTTCCTCAACACAGGCCCTGAGATCCATGCCGGAGGCGCCATCCGACGCGTAGGCAGGCAGGTTCATTCCTGCAGAGTGAGGAAGCAATTTTACCGGGATGTTGAGATTTTCCGCCATCTATGTTCCAAAAACCAGATGATCATCATCAAGTTCACTTCTGGTGAAAGGCCCAAGTGTCACAAGGGAAACCGGCTGCCGTAAAAAAGCATGGTAAGCCGCTTCCACCACCTCGTCGACATCAACCTGCAGGAGCCTGGATTCAACTTCTTTGCAGCTAACCGGGTGACCGAAAAGAAATTCATTTTTGGCAAGTCTACTCATCAAATGATCCGGGCTCTCCTCTGAAAGATGCATCGACCCTATCAAATACTCTCTTGCAGCCTCGACGTCCGAGCTGGTCAATTCTCCGTCGCACACTTTTTGTATCTCGGCCTTTACGGTGGAAAGCAGTTCATTCACCTGGCCGGGATCCGTGGCGGCGTAGACCCCCAGGAGCCCTGCGTCCTGATACGAAGCAACGAAAGAAAACACCGAATATGCAAGTCCCCGGTTTTCCCTGACCTCTTGAAACAGCCTTGAGCTCATGTTGCCGCCCAGGATTGTGTTGAAAATAGAGCAGGCGAATCGGCTGTCATCCTTCTGAGACGGTGCGCAGCCACCGATGCAGATATGCACCTGCTCCAGGTCTTTTTCATGGCAGGACATCTCTCCGTGGGGTTCGGGATTGCAACGCGGAGGAAGGTGCTCACCCGGCTCCAGGGGTTCAAAAAGAGGGGCGAATCGTTCGACCAGTTCATTATGGTGAATATTTCCTGCGGCGGTCACAAGAATCGTGCCGGGAACATATGCACAACCCATATGCCGAAGTAAAACCTCTCGGTCGATCCCTGAAACGGTTTCGTCCGAGCCAAGAACCGACAGCCCCAGCGGATGACCCGGCCAGAACGACCGGGTCAGAAGTTCCTGTATCATATCATCAGGTGTATCCTCAACCATGCTTATCTCTTGAAGCACCACCTGCCGTTCACGTTCAAGGTCCACCGGATTGAATGTCGGATTCAACACGATGTCTCCAAGCAGATCGGTGCACACATCAAAGTGCTTTCTTAAGACCCTGGCATGATAGCAGGTATACTCTTTTCCTGTAAAGGCGTTCGAAAGTCCCCCGATCGCATCAAACTCCTTCGCAATCTGGATCCCGCTGCGCCTCTTCGTACCTTTAAAAACCATATGTTCGATGAAATGAGAAATGCCGCTCAACGCGGTATCCTCGTCCCTGGAACCTGTACCTATCCAGATCCCCATCGAAACCGACTGCACGTGTTCCGATTTTTCGGAAATGATTCTAACACCGTTTTTCAGACAGGTCTTGTTGTACATCGAATCAGCTTTCTTCAAGCGCAGCCTTTCTGGAAAGGCGTATTTTGCCATTGTCGTCTACTTCAAGAACTTTGACCATCACTTCGTCGCCTTCATTGAGTACATCTGTCACGCGATTGACTCTTTCGCGATCGAGCTGTGAAATATGAACCAACCCGTCTGTACCGGGAAAAATTTCTACAAAAGCACCGAAATCCATTATTCTAACCACTTTACCTTTGTATATTTTACCTACTTCGGCCTCTTGAACTATATCTTTCACCATTTTTACGGCTAAATCCGCACTTTCCTTGTCACAGGAAGAAATCTGAACGGTGCCTTCATCGTCAACCTCTATCCTGCTCCCGCTTGCCGTCGTAATTTCTCGAATCGTTTTCCCGCCCGCTCCGATCAAAACTCTCACCTTCTCGGGTTTTATCTTGATCGTAATGATTATCGGGGCATACTGTGATATCTCGGGCCTCGGCCTAGCTATCGCCTTGTTCATTTCATCCAGAATATGGAGGCGGCCTTCCTTTGCCTGGCTCAGGGCCTGCTGAACTACCTCCCGGGTTATACCATCTATTTTTATATCCATCTGCAGGGCTGTTATCCCGTCCCGTGTTCCCGTAACCTTGAAGTCCATATCACCATAGTGGTCTTCGTCGCCGATAATGTCGGTGAGTACGGCTATTTTTCCCTTTTCCGAAACGAGTCCCATAGCCACGCCCGCAACTGAATCCTTGATAGGGACGCCTGCATCCATCAGTGACAGAGTTCCACCGCAGACCGTCGCCATAGACGACGAACCGTTCGATTCGAGGATCTCTGATACCACTCTGACGCAGTATTGGAAATCATCCGGATCGGGCATGATCGGTTGAAGGGCACGCCTGGCGAGCGCGCCATGCCCTATTTCCCTGCGACCCGGTCCGCCCAGGCGTTTCGCCTCACCGACCGAGTATGGCGGAAAATTGTAATGAAGTATAAAAGACCTGAAATGCTCTCCGTAAATCGATTCAATCCTTTGCTCGTCCCGTTCTGTTCCCAGAGTCGTAAACACCATCGCCTGGGTCTCCCCCCGGGTAAACAAAGCGGAGCCATGCACCCTTGGAAGAAGCCCGACAACGCATTCAATCGGCCTGACCTTGTCAAGCGGTCTGCCGTCAATCCTGCGCCCTTCATCGATAATCATCCGACGGACCATTTCTTTTTCAAGATCGTGAACAGCCTCGGCTATGTCGGTCTCACGACCTTCAAATTCACCTGACAGTGCATCAATTGAATGTTGAATGGCTTCTTTCCGCTTTCGCTGACGCTCCATTTTATCGGCGGTCGCGATTACCTCCGAAAGCCGGGTTTCCGCCACCTCGCGTATTTTATCTCCAGCGATATCGATTGATGGGGATACTGGAACCGACCGTTTCGGTTTCCCGACAGCCGCCTTGAGTTCCTCCTGAATTGCAAGCAGAGGTTGAAGAGCGTCATATCCAAAAAAAACCGCGTCGATCATTTCCGCCTCATCTGCGAATTGAGCGCCCCCTTCAACCATGACCACCCCTGATCGATTTCCCGCCACAATCAAGTTAATATCGCTCTGTGCCTGCTCGCTGACGGTGGGGTTGGCGATAAATTCCCCATCGATTCTACCGACACGCACTCCTGCAACAGGCCCTCCGAATGGTATATCCGAAACTTCAAGGGCCGCCGAGGCTCCAAGGAGCGCAAGGATATCCGCTTCGTTTTCCTTGTCAGTGGAAAGAACACTCGCAATAACCTGCGTTTCAAAATGATAGTCCTTGGGGAACAACGGACGCAACGGCCTGTCTATCAAGCGTGCTGTCAGCGTCTCGGTTTCTCCGGGCCGACCCATGTCTCTTCTGAAAAAATTCCCTGGAATTCTTCCTCCCGCATATGACATCTCCTGGTATTCGACGGTCAACGGAAGAAAATCGATTCCCGCACGAATCTCATCGGTCGAAACCGCAGTAACCAGCACAACGGTCTCACCATAGGTTACAACCGCTGACCCGCTTGCCTGCTTGGCAATACGACCTGATTCAATGTTCAACGGCTTACCGTTGATTTCAACAGAACAACTTTTAATCATAATTTATCCTTTCAATTTTAGTTGGCAATTCCATACCACCCTGCTGCGCTTCGGCACCCCGCCCCTGCGTGGCGCCTGCAGAATAAACTTCTTACGCACTATACAATGTCAAACCACCGGTGAACCGGTGCAAGCCAAAGGCTGAAGCAAAAAAAGCGAGGTGCAGGCCTATTTTCGAATCCCCAGCTCCTTGATTACGACGCGGTATTTTTCCATGTCGTTTTTCTTGAGATAATTCAGAAGCCGCCTTCTTTTTCCAACAAGTTTCAAAAGCCCTCGCCGTGAATGATGATCTTTCTTATGAACTTTGAAATGGTCCGTAAGGTACTCGATTCGACCCGTCAACAAAGCTATTTGAACCTCGGAAGAACCGGTGTCCTTTTCGTGGGTCTTGAACTTCTCTATAATGTCTTTCTTAGCCTCCACCGTTAAAACCACTTTTTTTTCCTCCTTTACTATAATTGTTCGAAAAACACGATGTAAACACCCGCTCCCCGGTGAAACCACTTTTTCCATTTCCTCCGGCCTCACCCAAACGGCCCACTGCAACAAGGCTGCCATCGGCGACAACTTTAACCAAGCAACCCTGTGTTCGGCTTACAAAATCGGCTTCGGCGTCCATCTCGGCCATTTTCGGTTGATATCCCAGGCGCATCCTGTCGGCCAGCTCGGCCGATATGGTTATTGAAGGCATCCATTCAAGTGCCTTCACCGGATCAATTAACCGGGTAAACAGTTTTTCGCGGCAAGCCGCCCCACTCTTCAAATCTACGGAATTCAAAGCGTCTGTGCAGGTGTACGAACCCACACTGAGACGCCTCAAAGCCGTCAAATGTGCTGCATTACCCATCGCTTCGCCAAGATCGGCCGCGAGGGCCCGGACGTATGTCCCCGCAGAACACCGAATCTTCAGCGTCGCATAAGGTGCCTGGTAATCAATCAGTTCGAGTTCAAAAATATTCACCGCTCTCTTTTTCAGATCAACATGAACCCCTTTTCTGGCAAGCTTATAGGCCCTTACACCCTGATGCTTCACCGCTGAAT
>OMKS01003091.1_pt1 | contig 13438 bp, 10 predicted proteins | sample 1674721 | NCBI WGS metagenome assembly OMKS01 (sample SAMN06264996, study PRJEB25208) | sediment metagenome | isolation source: hot spring sediment | place: USA: California | collected 2014-09-02 | reverse complement strand
ATCCTCTTCGTCGGCAGCGTCAGATGTGTATAAGAGACAGGAACTGGGGAAAATCCCGAAAGGGTGGAGAGTCTTGCCGCTATCCGGAGTTGTGAACATTATTGGCGGTGGGACCCCAAAAACAAGAGTGAAAGAGTACTGGGGAGGCAATATTCCCTGGTTCTCTGTTGTAGATGCGGCCAGTGAAACAGATATATTCGTCATTGATACAGAGAAACATGTTACCCAGCTTGGCGTGGACAAATCATCGACCAAAGTTCTGCGCAAAGGGACAACGATAATTAGCGCACGAGGGACGGTTGGGAAGTGTGCCCTTGTTGGACTTCCAATGGCTATGAATCAATCTTGCTATGGCATCCAAGGAAAGAACGGTAGAAGCGATTATTTCGTTTTTTTCACTATCAGAAGGCAAGTTTTGGACCTGGAGAGAAGCGGACATGGATCAGTTTTTAATACGATTACACGGGACACTTTCAAGACCATACGAATTGCATGCCCGCCGAGTAAGTTAACAACTTCATACGAGAAAATTGTACATCCAATGATGGAATTGGTTTTAGCAAATTTGCATGAGAACGCAACGCTTATCTCCCTCCGCAACACCCTGCTTCCCAAACTCATTTCCGGCGAATTGCACGTCCAAGATGCCGAGAAGTTCGTTGATAGTGCCTGTACCGGCACGGCAGATCGGGAGGCCGGTTTATAATGATTAATAAAATAAATCTGATACGCGATTGCTGCGTTTTTCATGAATTCTCTTGGCCAAGCGACCTTCCCGAATTTGGACGACACAACCTTATTTATGGATGGAACGGTTCAGGAAAGACCACTTTAAGCACTATATTCCGCACATTGGGAAACCCAGCAAAGCCAACGGATGGCCATGTCGTCTTGACGATAAACGAGCAAAATGTGAACAACAACGATTTCAACCAATTGACACTACCCATTCGAGTATTCAATCGAGATTTTAGGGAAGAGGTTGTCTTTCCAAAAGAAGGGGAAGTTGCGCCCATTCTTATTTTAGGGAAGGAGAATGTCGAGAAACAAAAGCAGGCAGATCAGTTCAAGAATACTTTGGCAGAAAAACAAGAAAAACTTAATAAATTAACTCAAGAAAAAACTAATAAAATAAATGTTCTGGATAGGTTTTGTATTGAGAAAGCTAAAGGAATCAAAGACTTGCTCCGATCGAGCGGATCGAATCCATATAACAACTATAACAAAGGTGACTTTAGCCAGCGATCCGAGCAGATGGTATCCGCAGGTGATAAGATCGCCTATCTAATCAATGATGTGACCCGAGATAAGCTTCTTACCCGGCTTCGTAGCAACCCGAAGGCTAAGATCAAAACAATTGACTACCTCTTGCCGGATTTCAAGGTTGGTAGGAAGATCGTGGCTGAACTTCTTTCGAAAACAATTGTTTCTTCGGTTATTCAATCATTGAAGGATGACGTTCAGCTGTCCTCTTGGGTTCATACTGGTCTTGGATTACACCAGAAAAGAAAGACAGGGAAATGCCTTTTCTGCAAACAGGCGATGCCAAAGGATCGAATATCGACTTTGGAGGCTCATTTCAGTACAGAGTACGCTGATTTAATGCACAGATTGGATGTTCAAATCAAATATCTTCAGACCGCCATTGAAACGACCGAGGGTTTGGCTATTCCAAAGGCTGTGGAATTCTATGACGACATTAAGTCAGATTATGAGAGCACCAGCAAAGCATTACGTAAAGAAAGTGATTCTGCCAAACGTGTGCTGGGTGAGTTAGTCAAGTCTCTCGAAGATAAAAAGAATCGTCCATTCGACCCAATTGTACTTGATATTACAATCCCAGATCTGAATGTTGATTTCGTGAAAAATCTTAACAGTATTATACTTAGACACAACCAGATTTGTGATGATTTTCAATCGCGAATCAGCACAGCGCGAAAACAACTTGAAGAGGAATTTGTAGCTTCAAACTTGGATGAATTTATAAGCCTCCAGGTAGCCATTAAACATGCTGAAGCTGGGATTTTTGAGGTGAATAAAGAAATCCAAAAGATATCTAATGAGATCGCCAAAATTGAGCGTGATATTATCGAGCACCGTCGTCCTGCTGAAGAGTTAAACGAGGATTTAAGGAAATATCTTGGCCACGATGAACTTCAGTTGGAAGTCGAAAAAACCGGTTACAAAATTATGCGACATGAGAAACCGGCTGAAGGCATTAGCGAAGGCGAGATGACTGCCATTGCATTACTATATTTTCTGAAGTCGTTGCAGGATAGACGGTTCGATTTAAAAAAAGGTGTTGTTGTGCTTGATGATCCGGTATCGAGTCTCGATGCCAACGCTTTATACTATGCATTCGGGTTCATACGTGAACATACGTCAAACGCAAAACAAATTTTTATACTTACCCATAACTTTACTTTCTTCCAGCAAGTCAGAAACTGGTTCCATCATTTGAAAGGTCAGAACAAACGAGACATAAATAAACGGCCAGCGCGTTTTTATATGGTCGATTGCGTCCATGATGGAAGAAGGCGATGCTCAAAACTGGTTGCTCTCGATCCGCTTCTTGAGCGATACAATTCTGAATACCATTATCTGTTTGCGCGCATTTATCGAAAGGTAAAGGATTGTTCACAAAGTCCCTTTGAGGAATATTATGTCTTCCCAAATATGGCAAGACGAGTTCTTGAGGCCTTTCTTGCTTTTCGATACCCCCAAATTGTGGGGGAACTTTGGAAAAAACTTCGGTCAGTCAAGTTTGACGAATCTAAGAAAACCCGGATTCTCCGATTTGTCCACACCCACTCACATAGCGGTGCTGTTGGGGAGCCGGAGCATGATCCATCGATCCTGTGCGAGACAAATAGTGTTCTGAAGGATTTGTTGGATTTTATTCAAGCACAAGACCCAGAGCATTTCTTAGCGATGGAGCAACTTGTCACGAATGCCAACAACGGAGATGTAGAATAATGGTTAATGTTTCTATTTCCGATACGACCCTTGAACTTCCTCTTCTCTGCGTAGGAAGGTAAACCGGCTTATGAAAAACGAAATCATCCTCTACAGCACCCCGGAAGGCGATAAAAAAGTGGGCGTCCTGTATCATGACGAAAATTTCTGGTTGACCCAGAAGACCATTGCACAATTGTTCAATGTGGAAGTTCCGGCTATCAGCAAACACCTCGGCAACATTTACGATTCAGGAGAATTGGAACGGGAGGCAACTGTTTCCATTTTGGAAACAGTTCGCCGGGAGGGCAACCGCAACGTCAAACGGAAGCTGGAATACTATAACCTCGACGCCATTATTGCCGTGGGGTACCGGGTGAACAGCTATCAGGCCACCCAGTTCCGCATCTGGGCGACCAAGACCCTGAAGGAGTTCATCATCAAGGGCTTTGTGCTGGATGATGAACGGCTAAAACATGGAAAGCATTTCGGCAGGGATTATTTCGATGAGCTTCTGGAGCGGATTCGTGAAATCCGGGCCAGCGAGCGCCGGTTTTACCAAAAAATCACCGATATCTACGCGCTTTCAGCGGATTACGACAAAAACGCGCCCATCACCCAGGAATTTTTCGCCACGGTGCAAAATAAACTGCACTGGGCCATAACCGGAAAAACCGCCGCTGAAATTATCTATGACTCGGCGGATGCCGAAAAAATGCATATGGGGCTCACAAGCTGGAAGCAGGCGCCTGACGGGAAAATCCTGAAATCCGATGTCTCTGTTGCCAAAAATTATCTAAGCGAAACGCACATTAGGGAATTGAACCGGATTGTGACGGCCTACCTTGACCTTGCTGAAAATCGGGCTGAACGGCAGATTGTCATGAAGATGGAAGACTGGCTTCAGTTTCTGCACGGTTTTCTGGAACTTTCCAACTATCCGATTCTCAAGGACCAAGGAAAGGTAAGTGCGCTGGAGGCAAAATTGAAGGCCGAACAGGAGTACGAAACCTACAGAAAAAGACAGGACCGGGAGTATATTTCGGACTTTGACCGGGAAATTAAGCGAATTCAGGGCAAGCAAGAGGAAAAGGATGAGTAAAACCTCCGAAACCACCCTCGAACAAACCGCCCTCGACTGGTTTGAGGGGTTCGGTTGGCATACCGCATTTGGTCCGGACATCAGTCCGGACCTGCCTGCGCCAAACTTGCTTCGGCAAGTAAGTGGTACATTGCCGGAGCGGGGGGATTATGGAGAGGTTGTGCTGGTGGGCAGGATGCGGGAGGCGTTGCGACGGATCAATCCCCAAATGCCGGAGGAGGCCATCGAAGATGCCGTCCGGCAGGTTCTGATCTCTGACTCTCCCAGCCTGATCGTCAACAACCGCCGTTTCCACCGCATGCTGACCGAGGGTATTTCCGTCGAGTATCGCCGGAAACCCTCACCCCAACCCTCTCCCAGGGGGAGAGGGAGTAGCCATTTTCGTGGCGGATTCCAGTTCAGTGGTTTGGTTGAAACCGCACGTGAGTTACGCCGCAAGCAGACCTCGGCGGAAGATATGCTCTGGGAGTTGCTGCGCAACCGGAAATTTCTGGATTTGAAGTTCCGCCGACAACACCAGATCGGAACCTATATCGTTGATTTCTACTGCGCAGAGGAGTCGCTGGTCGTTGAACTGGACGGTCCAATCCATAACACCAGGGAACGCAGAGACCTTGATACAGCCAGGGATGAATACTTGCGCTCTCTGGGGAATACGGTTTTGCGTTTTCGCAATGAAGAGCTATTTGAATCCCCTCAAAAGATTTTCGTGGCTATAGCAGATCAACTCCCCTCTATCCATGGGAGAGGAGACAGGGGTGAGGAACTACCCCCCTCTACCTTTGGGAGAGGGGATGGGGGTGAGGGTGTAGACTACGCCGAGGTTGTTCACGATCTGGTCTACTTATTGGATCTGAATGACCTGGAAAACAACGACTGGCTGGCGGTCAACCAGTTCACGGTGATTGAAAACCGGCGCAACCGTCGGCCGGACATCGTCCTTTTCATCAACGGCCTGCCCCTGGTGGTGATGGAACTCAAGAACCCGGCGGATGAAAACGCCACCCTCCATCACGCCTTCAATCAATTGCAGACCTACAAACAGGACATTCCCTCGCTGTTCACCTACAACGAACTGCTGATCATTTCCGACGGCCTGAAAGCACGGGCCGGCACCCTGACCAGCGGCTGGGACCGCTTCATGCCCTGGCGCACTATATCAGGCGCGGATTATTATCCGCCCCTGATACCCTCAGCCCGGCCCTCTCCCAGGGGGAGAGGGTGGGAGGAAAAGGGAGAGGGTTCCGAGCCAAAGCCGGAACTGGAGGTGATGCTCAACGGCATGTTCGACAAGCACCGCTTCCTGGACCTGGTCCTCAACTTCATGGTGTTTGAAGACGACGGCGCGGAAGTACTCAAAAAAGCGGCGGCATACCACCAGTTCCATGCGGTCAACAAAGCCGTGGCCGCCACCCTGTCGGCCTGTGGCATTGATACGGAACCCGATAAACTATATGCCCGCTTCCGCCAGCCCGATGCGGGCGATGCCCTGCAGGGAAAAGATGTGGTACCGCGTTACGGCAAAGGCACGGATCACTTCGGTGACCGGCGCATCGGCGTGATCTGGCACACCCAGGGCAGCGGCAAGAGCCTGCTCATGGCCTATTTCGCCGGCAAGGTGATCCGCCACCCGGATATGGAGAATCCCACCCTGGTGGTGATCACGGATCGCAACGACCTGGACGAGCAGTTGTTCGGCACTTTCGCCTCCTGCATGGAATTGCTGCGCCAGAAACCGGTCCAGGCGGACAGCCGGGCCCATCTTCGTACTCTGCTGCAAGTGCCCTCCGGCGGCGTGGTGTTTACCACCATTCAGAAATTCTTTCCCGAAGAAAAGGGTAATGATTATCCCCAGTTGTCCGACCGGTCCAACATCGTGGTGATCGCCGACGAGGCCCACCGCAGCCATTACGACTTTATCGACGGCTTCGCCCGCTTCATGCACGATGCCCTGCCCAATGCCTCCTTTATCGGCTTCACCGGCACTCCCGTGGAACTGCATGACCGAAATACCCCGGCTGTGTTCGGCCATTACATCGATCAATACGACATCCTGCGGTCTGTGGAAGACGGCGCCACGGTGCCCATCTACTACGAGAGTCGTCTGGCCAAGATCGAGTTGCTGGAAAGGGAAAAGCCGCGTATCGATCCGGACTTTGAAGAGATCACCGAGGGCGAGGAGGAGTCGGAAAAGCAGCGCTTGCGCACCAAATGGGCCGCCACGGAAGCCATGGTGGGAACGGAAAAGCGCATTGCCCAGGTGGCCCGCGACCTGGTAACCCATTTCGAAGCACGCCTGGCCGCCATGAATGGCAAGGCCATGATCGTGTGCATGAGTCGGCGCATCTGTGTTGAGATGTACAACGCCATCGCGAATCTCAGGCCCGAATGGCATCACCCGGATGACGACAGGGGTTTCATGAAGATCGTGATGTCGGGTTCCGCAACGGACAAACTGGACTGGCAGCCGCATATCCGCAGCAAGGAGCGTCGGGAAGCCCTGGCCAAGCGCTTCAAGGATGCGGATGAGCCCTTCCGGATCGTGATCGTGCGCGATATGTGGTTGACCGGCTTTGACTGCCCTCCTCTGCACACCATGTACATTGACAAACCCATGCGCGGGCATGGCCTGATGCAGGCCATTGCCCGGGTGAACCGGGTGTATGGCGACAAGCCGGGCGGCCTGGTGGTGGACTATATCGGCCTGGCCGATCAGTTGAAACGAGCTTTGGCGCAATACACCAATTCCGGCGGCAAGGGCACGCCGGCGATCGATCTGGAAGAGGCCGTGGCCGTGATGAAGGAAAAGTTCGAAGTGGTTGTGGCCATGTACCACGGTTTCGATTTCAAGCCACACCTGACGGCCCGGGGAGCGGAACGCTTAAGGGGCGTGGCCGCGGCCATGAACCACATCCTGACATTGCATGACGGCCGGGCGCGCTACCTGGCGGAAGTCACGGCCTTGTCCCGGGCGTTCGCCCTGGCCACGCCGCATGAAGCGACGCGGCTGATCCGCGATGAAGTGGGATTTTTCCAGGAAGTGCGCGCCGGACTGGCCAAGATCACGGAAGGCGGAGGCAAAACGCCGGAAGAACTGGATGCGGCGGTGCGCCAACTCGTATCCCGGGCCGTCTCCTCAAATGAAGTAGTGGACGTTTTTTCCATACTGGGGGTGAAAAAGCCCGATATCTCCATTCTGTCGGACCAGTTCCTCAATGAAGTCCGGGACATGCCCCACCGCAACCTGGCCCTGGAGGCGCTGCGCAAACTGCTCATGGATGAGATCAAGAGCCGCTCCCGGCGCAACGTGGTGCAGGCGCGATCCTTCGCGGAGATGCTGGAACAGGCGGTACGCAAGTATCAGAACCGCACCCTTGAAGCGGCGGAAGTGATAGAGGAACTCATCAAACTGGCCAAACAGATGCGGGAAGCCCAGCGGCGTGGCGAGGAACTTGGATTAAGTGACGACGAAGTCGCCTTTTACGACGCCTTGGAAGTCAACGACAGTGCCGTAAAGGTGCTGGGGGATGAAACCCTGAAGTTGATCGCCCGGGAGCTGGTGGACACGGTGCGCCGCAACGTGACCATTGACTGGAATGTGCGCGAAAACGCCCGCGCCCACATCCGCGTGATCGTCAAGCGCATTTTGCGCAAATACGGCTACCCGCCGGACAAGCAGGAAAAGGCCACCCGGACGGTCCTGCAACAGGCGGAAGTCCTGTGCCAGGAGTGGATGACGGCTTAGACAAGGAGGGAATACATGTCTCTTCATGAAAGCAGTGTCGATTTTAAACGCCTGATTCAGGATCTGGCGGATATGTATCCCAATGATGTGTCGGAAGTGGTGGTGACTGAACTGGTGGCGAATTCTCTGGACGCCAAGGCCACGTGTATCAAAATCGATTATGACTCCGGAAATAAAGTGCTGGTTGTTGAAGACAATGGCAAAGGTATGACGGAGAAACAGTTTTCCGAGTACCACGATTTTGCCGCCGGCTTGAAGAAACGGGGTACCGGGATCGGTTTCGCCGGACTGGGAGCCAAGATCAGTTTCAATATCGCCACGGCCGTCATTACCGAGACAAAAAGCAGTTCATTTCATGCAGGGTCGAATTGGTATCTGAAATCAAGCAAGAGACTGGTGTGGGAGGAGATGGAATCCGGGTTACTTGAGGGGAAAGGTACCCGGGTTGAAGTGCATTTTTCCAAAGACAGTGAAATTGTGTATCAATCGGATACGGGTATTCTATCGATTCTGGAGGCACAATATCTGCCGCTGCTGGACCGCTCTTTTCTGGATTTTTATGATGCCCAAGGGCATTATTCCAAGGATCTGCGGTTCGTGATCAACGGGAGGCAGATTGAGCCCTTTGATGCCGTTGAGCATTTTGGTCTGGAATATACGAAATCGTTCTCTTTGGAAAAATCGAGAAAAGCCTTCGGGTGTGGAATCTTCGGCTTGTCCGATAAGGAATATCCCATAGGTTTGGATGCGAATGGCGTGCTGTTATGCACTTATGGAAAAGTGATCAAGGCAAACACATTCAGCCAACATCCGGGTCGCATCATGGCGCGCATTCTGGGGATCGTGGAAGTACCCGAATTCGTACACTTCTTGACTTCAAATAAGACTGATTTTACCAAAAAGGGTCAATACAAAAAGCTTGAGAGTTTAATGTCCCCGATCCGGCAGAAGTTTGTTCAATGGCTCAGGGATGACATCGGCATTGAAACAACGGAGGTAGGCGAAAAGAATGAAGCCAAAGTTCTGGAGAAAGAACTCAAGAAAATCATCGATGATGTGCCCGAGCTTTCAGACTTCTTCGGGTTCTGGTCCAAAAAGCAATCACTTTCACCCGATTCCAAGGGCGAAGTGAAAGCCGAAATCCTTGAAGGCATTGAGGCTACCTTTCCAGTCGGGAAAGGAGCCAAGGGAACCGAGCCTTTCTTAAGTGAACCGGGCGACCAGCCGGGCGAAACCCAAGCGGAAAGTGAGCAGGGGGATCGGAAAGCCAGCCCCATCAGTCGCAGCTCCAGAGGTGGTCCCAAGATCTCTTTTCAGGAAGATCCTCTTCGTAGTGATCTGGCGTGGGTGGAAGGAACCAATATCATTATCAACCATGGACATCCCGTATACGGTAAGGTGAAATCCAACAACAAGGCGAAAAACATCTTCTATTTGTTCGCGATCGGCTGTGCCGTTCAGCGGTTTAAAAATTCCGAAGAAATGGATGAGCCGGATCTGCAATTGGTTGATCGTATGATGGCCGCGTGGGGTGCCAAATAGTGGGATCGCCATATTTTATCTCTTTTGAAAAAAAGCGCGGCGGCTTTGTTGGGTACTTGTCTATGGAAAGCTTATCCAATGCTGAGATCGACCACAACCGGGTCATTATGGATGCCGTCAAGGTTTATTCAGTTTTTATTCGCTATGCCAAGCGCAAGATCAATGGTTTACAGCGTGAGAAAAAACAAAAGGGTTTTATCCTGGCCAGAAGTATGTGGAAACTTGGTGACAAGATCTTCCAACTGGTTGATGATCTGAAAGCGATGGGATTGGAAATAGATGATTTGTATGCCCATCTGACCCGGGATCTGAATAAAAACAAAACGTGGCTTTCGCGAGTGATCGCTTTCAGAAGCCATGTGCAATATCAGAGAGATGTCCAAAAAGATGCCAGGTGGAGCCGGTTCGTTGAATCCCCACGCAAACAAATCGAGTTAATGAGAAAAACGGCCGGATCCGAAAAAGGAAGGTCTGAGTATTAGAGTGGAATTGTATAGAGATCTGGTTCGCATCCTCTCAAAAGATGATTCCCCTAATGATCGTGAGTTTTGCAAGCAGTTGGGGGTTTTAATTGGGGCGAATCCGGAAGAAGGTTTGGAATATTATATTTGTCATCTCGACGCAATCAATTGGTTTATCAAGATCAATAGCCACCTTTATCGTCAAGGCAAGCATCTCATTCCTCACAGTGAATTCGACATTCTCTTTCATTTTTGTTGTCCGGTCGAAATAGAGGCGGAGTTTCCCGCTTCTATCTTTCACCTTGGTCATCGATGGGGCTTGATTGGACATGGATTTGAATCGTCGGACCTGTTTTTCCCCCTTGTCCGGGTACTCTTATTGGCTGATCCACACGGCCCCATAGGTGTTGATGCGCTAGAATCGCTCAGTGAGACGGATTTTCTTTATGAAGACTTGAAGCTAGCCATTAAAAAATCTCTGAAACATGGTTTCTCTCTACATGATTCCGAAGTGGTTGAGAATGTAAAAAAGCATTTCAACCTGACAATCAGTCCTGTAGATAAAACGATCAATATAGAAGGACAACTCGGATTGGCCTCCAAAAAAAACATTAAAAGTGAATTAATATTCTGGGAAGCATTGGAAGCCGATCCGAAAAAACACTTAACGCCTTTCTTTAAGGCCATTTTTCTGCTGATTATCAGCCGATCTGGCTCACTGATCCAGTGGATGGGAGGGGAATGGGATCAGGAGTTCCAATTTCTTTGCAAAGGTCTCGGCTTGCAAGTAAGAGAAATGCCCAGGCTGAATCTTTCTCTGCTGACTGATTCCCGGGTCAGGGAAAATATTCTTTTATCGCCGGCAAAGTCAGAGCGCGTCCGCTTTGATGAAGTAATCGAAGATCTAAAGCCATATCTTGAAGAGGAGCTTTCTTTTGAAGATATCGTTGAGATCGCCAAATCGGTTCAAAAGAAACGCAAAGACAGGATCCGATCCACAGCCAGGGTTTATCTGGCATTGAAAGAACTGAGGATGCCTTCGCACTTTTCTGAGATTACCCGCATTCATAACCGGATGTTCCTGGATTGGCAAGAACCAGAAGGCGCTATTCAATCCTATCTTGAGCGGCAGGAATATGGCATATTCGCAACCGAAGAAGATGGCGTTTTCTGGCTGCGTGAATTTCAGAATGCGGTGAACAGGCAATCTTTGAGCGACGAAATCGAAGAAATTGTTGCCATGATTTATGCAAACACCAATCGGCCGGTATCAAAGCAGAGCATCCTGGTGGAGTTGTCGCGGAGGCGCCATACCGTTAACGAGAATTCAGTGAATGCATACTTATACGGAAGCAGGAAGCTGAAGAGAGTCGGAACAGGTTTGTTTATCCCTAAAACGGAAAAAGAACTGGAAGAAGAAGAGCAAAGAAACGAACAGATAAACAGAGCCGTGAACCAGTTTGTGGCGAGTAGGGATGCCGAAAAACATGATCAGGATATTGATCAAAAGAAGCATTATTTTGCCACGTTTCGTTGCGTGAAATGCGGACATCACGAATCCGAATTGGTGATGGAGGGTCGGTGGCTTTATCTGCAATGTGCCCAGTGTAAGAACAAAATCAAATATCCCGCAGGCCTTTGGGGTATCAATACAACAATTCCGTGTCCGGATTGCGGCAATCATATCCAAATTCGATTCCATCCCAGATATGGTCCATATTTTAAATGCGTTAAATGCGAGAAGTGGTATGGAACCCAAAAGTTTTTGGGATGAGTCATGAAGGATTCGACGTTTAATGAATTTTTATGAGAAACAAATATGGAGGCTGCCTGATCATGAAAAATTATTATCGACTGATGTTGGGGCGTGGGAGTAAACATGCGGAGGAGTGCTTTTCCGGCGGTTTTATGAATAGGCAACGGGGTCAGGTCTCAAAAATGAAAATTGAGAGTAAGATTGGGGTATGGTTGAAATGGATCGGGTGATTTTAGGAGAATGCATTGATCGGGCCGGCACCGGTGTGCGTGTACTGTCGCCATTATGATCAATACGGGCCGGGGTTTTCTTGCAAAGCGTATCCGTATCCGCGGCGGATTCCCAAGAGTATTATATGGGACGGGGAACGGCACGACTCCGTCCGGAAGGGCCAGGTGGGGGAGTTCGTGTTTTCACCTCAGAAAGATATCGAGATTCCCGAAGAGTACCGCTAAACCGATTCAACCCGGTTACTAGAACTTGATGTCATACTGTACAGTACCGGCCCCTTTCGAACCGCCTGAATTATAGATTTTTACTGGGCAACGGGGTCGGGTCTCAAAAATGAAAATTGGCAATTCGCTGGGGCATGGATGGGATTTTGTCATGGCGCGGCGCTTGCGGATTGAATATGAAAAGGCTTTTATCATGTCATTGCCCATAGAAATAGGGGTAGCGCCTCATAATTAAACAATGCTTTTGCCGCTTTACTGTTCCGAATTCTGGATGGGTCCAGAAGAACTATGGGTACTGCTGGAATGAATGGAAAAAGGCTTTGATCTACAGGGTTTTTCAAACCGGCATGCCATTTGCGGAAAAGGATTGGGAATTGACAGGAGGCACGTTTTGTACTACCATGATAATGTATCTCAAATGGGATACGGCAGCGAGGTAGAAATGGCCAAAACGGAAATGATTCGCGCACGCATTGAGCCCGGTCTAAAGAAAGAGGTTTCATCCATATTCGAAGCCATCGGACTTTCAACGACCGAAGCCATCACCCTGTTTTATCAGATGGTCAAACTCAACAGAGGGCTTCCTTTTGAAATCAAAATACCCAGTGAACTGACTCGGAAAGTCATGCAGGCCACGGATGAAGGCAAGGACCTTGTTGAATGGAATCGGGTGGATGACTTTCTGGATGAAATGGATTCCTGATGCCGCGGTTTTTTACCACAAAGCAGTTTGGAAAGGACTTCAAGAAAGCGATAAAATCCGGAAAAAGTCGGGATAAGATTGTAACCGTACTGCGGATATTGGCCCAGGGCGATCCATTGCCGGCCAGGTGCAGGGATCACAAATTGAAAGGTGTCTTCCAGGGTAGGAGGGAATGCCATATTGAATCCGACCTGTTGCTGATCTATAAATTGGAAGATGACATGATTGTGATGGAACGTATGGGCTCTCACGCCGAACTGTTTGAATAGATCGGCCTTTGGGAAACATTGGGGCCAGACCTTGCCTTAATGCTTTCTTTAATAGGAGAAACTAAGTGATCGGGCCGGCGCCGAGGTGTGTGTGCTGAAGGTGACAGGTGACAGGAAGGCAGGAGACAGTCCCCTCGCCTCTCGCTCCTCAGCGCGGTGATGTAGGTCTTGAGGCGAGGTGATGCAGGGGTCGAGACTTGGTGATTAGGTTACCGGCCGTGATCTTTTCGTGTCTCCAGGTGGGGGATTTTGTGTTTTCACCGCGGACTGATATCGAGATTCCCGAAGAGTACCAGTAAGCCGATTCAACCCGGTTACCGGAGCCCAATGTCATACTGTACAGCACCGGCCCCTTCCGTCTTCTTCCGTCTTTTTTGCTCTGCATGTCCTATTTATTATCGAAGCTTATGTTCCGATTATGCGGGCCGTCAAGAGAGGGACTTGGTTTGT
>OMKS01003090.1_pt1 | contig 13443 bp, 13 predicted proteins | sample 1674721 | NCBI WGS metagenome assembly OMKS01 (sample SAMN06264996, study PRJEB25208) | sediment metagenome | isolation source: hot spring sediment | place: USA: California | collected 2014-09-02 | reverse complement strand
AATTATTACCCCTTGGTTCGAGGCAAAACCATCCATTTCGGTAAGAAGTTGGTTCAGGGTGTTCTCACGCTCGTCGTTCGATGAGAAGTTGACATTTTTTCCCCTTGCTCTTCCTATGGCATCAATTTCATCGATAAAAACAATGCAGGGAGCCTTTTCCTTGGCTTGCTTAAACAAATCGCGAACGCGTGATGCGCCAACGCCAACAAACATCTCAACAAAATCGGAACCCGACATGCTGAAGAATGGGACGTTTGCCTCGCCGGCAACTGCTTTAGCAAGTAACGTTTTTCCAGTGCCTGGAGGGCCAACAAGTAGAACACCTTTAGGGATTTTTCCGCCCAGATTGGTGTATTTCTTTGGGTTTTTAAGGAAATCGACAATTTCCATAATTTCAACCTTAGCCTCTTCGAGCCCTGCTACATCCTTAAAATCAATTTTGATGTTTGATTCCTTGTCGAATAGCTGGGCTTTCGATTTGCCCACACTAAAAATGTTGCCTGCACCACCTGGCCCAGCGCCTCCTTTACTTATTCGTTTAAAAATGAAGAGCCAAACCCCAACGAGGATAATTATTGGAAGTAGCCAAGTAACAATTTCGCCAAAGTAGTTTGGTCTATCTTCGTAAACGGGCGATATACGTTCGCTTATGGTAATCTCTTTTTGCGCATCCTCAAGCTGTCGCTCAAAAGCATCAATTGAGCCTATGGTGAAGTAGAAGTGTGGTCCCTGACGATTGACTTTTTCTGCATCTTGCCCAAGTTTTCCCGAGTACTTGCTAAGGCTGTTGTCTTTAAGATAAACCTCGACTTTACCCGAGTTTCGCACTACAACAAGCTTTTTAATGTCGCCCTGCTGAATCATTTGCACCTGAACATCTTGCCATGTAGTTTCAATGGGGTCTTTAGTGCTGTAAAATAGGTTTAGGGCAAGGATACCGAGTATTATCAGAATATAAATCCAGTATACGTTAAATTTTTTGCCTCCAAAGTTCAGGCTGTTACCTCCTTTGCCGGAAGGCCTTTTTGTTGATCCTTGTTGTTTCTTTTCCTGTTCCTTATCGGGGCGGGTATTTTTATTTTCCATTTATCTTGCTGCGTATTGATAATTGTTAAAGGTAATAGTAACCAAAACGGTGAAATAATGTTTACTCGTAGGTAGTTCGTTTGGCATCGGCCCAAAGATCTTCGAGCTTATAGAATTCTCTCCATTGGGTTTGAAATACATGAACAACAATGTCAACATAATCGAGAACTACCCATATGCTGTTTTCATAACCTCCTTTTTGCCAAGGTTTTTCGTTTAGCACTTCTTTCGCCTTGTCTTCAATATTTTGGGCTATGGCGGCTACCTGAGTTGTCGATTCGGCATGGCATATTACAAAATGCTTACAAACAGCGTTTGGCAACGATCCTAATTCGAGACTAATAATCATCTCCCCTTTTTTCTCTGAAATTGCATCGATAATGCAGGTGTGAAGTGCTTCGGTATTTTCTTTCTTTTTTTTGCTCATTAATGCGTATAGCGTTAAACGTTAATGGGCAAAGTTACTATTTTTTGGTGTAAAAGCAAAGCGAAGCAGTAGGTTAACATTTTTTAGCAATTGTAGTGTTCATGAGGTTTTTAAAGTGACGAGTTCGTGCAAATTGGCCGTAGTTTTTTTTCGGCAAGGTAGGCATGCCTTTTTATGCTAATTTTGCAGGAACAAAAAAAGCAAATGCAGCAAAATAGCATTGGACATAAAATTCTTTGGGTTGATGTGGTCGACTCTACAAATGATCGTGCATCAGTATTAGCCAAAGACCCATTGACGCACGGTGTAGTTGTGGCTACTCCTTTTCAAAAAGCAGGAAGAGGGCAACGTGGAAACCATTGGGAGAGTGCTCACGGGCAAAATTTGCTTTTTAGCGTTATTCTTAAACCTCACTTCCTAGAGGTTCAAAAACAATTTTTGCTTTCGAAGGCGGTTGCTCTTTCGCTAAACGATGTATTGGCTGATATGGTGAATGGGGTTAGCATAAAATGGCCTAATGATATATACGTAAACAACAAAAAAGTGGCAGGAATTCTAATTGAGCATAGCTTTAGCACTGCAATGCTCGACACATCAATAGTTGGTGTTGGGCTTAATGTAAACCAAGCCAAATTTGCTGGTAGTATTCCAAACCCCACTTCGCTAATGCTTGAAAAGGGAAATGAGCATGATGTGAAAAAACTTTTAGGGGTAATTTGCGATGCCTTTGATAAGCGGTATTCGCAACTATTTTATGATGAAAAGGGAATATCGGATAGCTACATCGATAGGTTATATCGATACGGAAAATACTTCAGTTTTAAGGCTGGCGATAATGTGTTCATTGCCAAAATTACTGGCGTAAGAAGCTCTGGTGAACTAGTGCTCGAAACGCCGGATGGGAAATTTCATGAGTATGCTTTTAAGGAGATTGAGTACGTGTTTTAGTACTTATCCGTTAAACGCCCTGGCTATTTGGTCGGCAAGGCTATCAACCCCTGTTTTAAGCTTCGAGCCCACAAGCACCTTCATCATCATGTTTAGCTTGGCTTTAATGGTAATTTTCATACGGGTATCGTAGGGGGCAACCTGTTTTAGCTGAATCCATACATAAAACTCAAACGGTATTTTTTCGTTACCCGTAAACTTGATGGTTTTGTGGGGCTCTTTTTCAATTATTTTTAGCCCAGCACCTTTAATCCCCTGTACATCGAAGCTACACCAATCGTCACCAGCTTGCCAGTTCGCGAGGTTTGCCTGCTGGGCATAGGCCGAGAAATTTTGGAAATCGGAAAGAATTTTATAGATGTCTTCATCTAAGCGTTTTATGCTAACTATTTTGCTTTCAACGGTTGTCATTGTATTTATTCTTCAAGTATGATTTTAAACCTACTTCCCCCAGTTTTCGGGGTCCAAACGCCATTGTTTAAGAACTTTCAACTCGTTTTCGGTTATGCGTTTAGTTTCGAGGGCATGATTAATAAGCTGCTCATAGTTTGCCAGCGTATAGGCCATAACGTTTTTACTTGCTAAGTTTTGCAGTGCAACGCTAAATCCGTAGGTGAAAATGGCAAGCATGCCTAATACCTCGGCACCAGCGTTTCTGAGGGCATCAACGGCTTTTAGGCTGCTTAGTCCTGTCGATATCAAATCCTCAATAACCACTACCTTTTTGCCTTTAGGAATTTCACCTTCGATAAGATTCTCCAAGCCATGTTGCTTTGCCGATGAACGAACGTAAACAAATGGAAGTTCAAGTGCCTCGGCAACAAGCGCTCCGTGGGCAATTGCCCCAGTTGCAACCCCAGCAACTACTTCAACGTTGCTGAAATGCTGGTTAACCATCTCTTTAAAGCCTTGGTAAACTAGCTTGCGTACGCTAGGGTACGAAAGTATTTTTCGGTTGTCGCAGTAGATTGGAGAACGCCATCCCGATGCCCATGTAAACGGACTTGCAGGATTCAATTTTATTGCGTTAATTTCGATTAGTTTAGAAATAATTTCAGAATTAGGCATGGCAAAAGAGTATTCGGTTTTTTTCGATTCGCGTAAAATTGTTTTAACCTCAAACTTTGACTCTCCTTTAAAAAATCGGGAGGGGCTATTTGTGGCGTATCAAACCCCTTTGGAGTTTGCAAAATTACTTGTTTTTTTTCAAACCTCAGCATACCCGAAAACCCTATACGTAATGGGTGCTGACACTGATAGTATGTTAAGTGTGCTATCGTCGCATTTTATGAACATTATAGCCGCTGGTGGGTTGGTGAAAAATAGTATAGGGCAGCTTTTGCTCATTAAGCGTAACGGAATTTGGGATTTGCCAAAGGGCAAGGCTGAGGATGGTGAGAGCCCTGAGTCAACAGCCATTCGTGAGGTTGAAGAGGAGTGTGGCTTGGGTAGCTTACAAATCGAAAAACATCTTGTAAATACATACCATACCTATAAACTCGATGGGCAATGGGTGCTGAAAAAATCGATTTGGTACTTAATGGTTGCACTAGGAAATACCAACACTACACCGCAGCAAATTGAAGGGATAACCGATGCTATTTGGGTTAATCCTAACGATCTGCCTGTGTATTTGGCAAATACTTTTGAATCGATAAAGCTTGTTTTTGACGCCGCGCAAATTCACTAAATTTCACCAATCGACCTAAGGTAGTTGAAGAACTGAATCTCAAAATTTTCGCGGGGCGATGGAGCAGGCGAGAGAATGAGTCTTCGGTCAGGCCCAATTAGGAAATAGGTAGGATAGGCTCTAATGTCGAAATCCTTTATAATGTCGGGCTTGTTACCGTAATGCAAAAATGTCCATTGGTAACCCGTTTGCATAATAAAATTCTCGAGATCGCTAATATCTCTGTCAACCGAAATGGTAACAATTTCAAGTCTTACTTTATGCTTCTCGTAAAGCTTTTGGAGGAGCGAAAATTCCTGTAAGCATGAGTAGCTTGTTGTTGTGCAGAAATTGAGGTAAACGTACTTTCCCTCAAAATCGCTGAGCGATTTAAGCTTGCCGTCAATGGAATAAAGTTTAAATGGCGAGGGTACAAAGCCTGCTAGCAATCGGGTTACCTTTGAACGGATGTTTTCGGCAATTAAGAGATGTTCGGCAACGGTGGTTGTTGTGTAAACCGAATCGAGTATGGTGAGCATTGCCTTGCGTGAGAACTTATCGTCGAAAAAACTATCGTGCAACCCTTTAAGGATTACAAGCTCCATTAGCGTATCGTTGGCGAGTACATCGTCGTTGGCAAGCGTATTTTTTAGGTTTGTGTAGCTGCGCTCGTTGGTAATGTTGCTAAAAACATTGTTCCCTTTATCGGCTCGAGCAAAAAACAGAAAGTACTTATCGTAAAGGAGGTTGAACAGCTCCATGTATGCCGGATTGTTGTACCTGATAGGTAGGTTGGCAAAGTACTCTTTCGATATGCTTCGCGATTGTTGCATGAGCGAGAGCTGCTTGAGTAACCCGTACCTGTAATTCCTGTATACATCAAAAAACGGATGGCTTAACTGGCCAAAGCGCTTTTCGAGCGATGTGGTTAGCGAATCGACGGAAATAGACTCAATCCCAGCGTAGGCATCAAGCACAATTTGGTCGAAGTTCTCGTTAAAGGCCAGGTCGAACGAGCTAATAAGGTAGTTCAAGTCGTTTGGGTCAATTTGCTCAATGCCAATATGAATGTCTGTTTCGCGAAAGAAGGGGTTAAGCCTTTGTGCTTCGCTTTTGGGTTCGTGCTCGGGAAGCACAATCCTGTAGTTTTTACCTGGCTCAACAAAAAGGTAGAGTTTGTAAATACCCGTATTGCTGTAAATGAAAGATGTTTCGTTTATCTTTAAGTTACATTTGAAGTTGCCGCTGCTATCAACATCGCATTTTGCCAATTCTTCTTCGGTGTTTGTAATTAGGTCGGCATACCTGTAAAAAGCAATGGTTTGGTTGCGGTATGTTGGTGCATTGCCCGATATGCTAACCTGTGCAAGGGCTGCAGCAGAGGCTGCAAGAATTGTTAAGAAAGTTAGCAGTGATGTTTTTCGGGTTTGCATAGCCTTGTTTTACCTATGGTTAACGGTTCATATACTTTTTTATGCTGATGGCTTTGGGTAAAAATTTTGATGCATCGCCGTTGTTAATTAGTATATCTCTTACAATAGTTGAGTTAACTGGGGTGTGCTCAGGCGAGGTGAGAAGGAAAACGGTTTCAATGTTGGGGTTCATAGCCTTATTAACCTGTCCAATTGCACGCTCGTACTCAAAGTCGGCAGCGGTTCGGAGTCCTCTTAGCAAGAATTTAGCCCCAATACTCTGGCAAAATTCTACAGTGAGGCCTTGATAGCTTTTTACCTCAACTCTTGGTTCGTTGGCAAGAACCTCGTTTACCATAGCCAATCGTTGTTCTATGGTAAATAGCGTTTTTTTCGAAAGGTTGGTTCCAACAGCAATAATTACCTTATCGAAAAGGCTTAGGGCTCGCTTAACGAGTGCCTCGTGACCAACCGTGAAAGGGTCGAATGTTCCTGGGAATACGGCAACTTTTTCCATTGGCTTTTGTTTGGCTTAGGTATCAAATATAACCTTTAATTCAAATACAGGAAAAAAACATTTCCAAACTATTCTAGGAAACAAGAAGCGGTTGCTTAACTTTTTCTTTAAGCAAAACGTAATTTAGCACTTCGCCAATATTATCGAAATACTTAAAAGTAAGCCCTTTTAGGTAGATGTCTTTAATCTCCGAGATATCCTTCTCGTTCTCCTTCGAAAGTATTATTTGGCTAATGTTTGCCCGTTTGGCTGCAAGTATTTTTTCCTTAATTCCTCCAACCGGAAGGAGTTTTCCTCGTAGTGTAATCTCGCCAGTCATGGCAATGCTCTTTCGAATTTTGCGTTGGGTAAACGCCGATGCAAGCGAAGTAACCATTGTAATTCCGGCCGATGGCCCATCCTTTGGAATTGCTCCTTCAGGTACATGTAAATGAACATCCCAGCTTTCAAAAACCTCGGGTTGTAATCCAAGTTTTTCGCTGTTCGATTTTATGTATTGCAGCGCAATAACTGCCGACTCTTTCATAACATCGCCAAGGTTACCGGTTATGGTAAGTTTCCCTTTGCCTTTGCTTAGGCTAGTTTCAATAAAAAGAATTTCACCGCCTACGCTCGTCCATGCAAGGCCAGTGGCAACCCCTGCTAGCTCATTGCCTTGGTATAGGTCTTTTAGGTATTTTGGAACGCCAAGTATCTTTTTTAGCTCTGCTGCTGTAAGTTTAGGCGAATAATCCTCGCCAAAGGCAATGCTTTTTGCGGCATATCGGGCTACTTTTGCCAAGCGTTGGTTTAGGCTTCGAACACCGCTTTCGCGGGTGTACCCTTGTACAATCTCTTCAATAACCTTATTGGGTATGCTTAGCTGCTTTTTTGTGATACCATGGTTGGTAAGCTGATCGGGAATTAGGTGTCGTTTGGCAATTTCAACTTTTTCTTCCATAATGTAGCCGCTCATTTCAATTAGCTCCATCCTGTCGCGTAGGGCAGGGTTTATGGTTGAGATGTTGTTGGCTGTGGTAATAAAAAGAACTTTCGATAGGTCGTAATCCACATCGAGGTAGTTATCGTGAAATGCGTTATTCTGTTCGGGGTCAAGTACCTCGAGTAGGGCAGAAGCGGGATCGCCGTGAAAATCTTTCCCAATCTTGTCAATTTCATCGAGGATGAATACGGGATTCGACGATTTAACCTTTTTGAGGTTATGGATTATTCGTCCGGGCATTGCACCAATATAGGTTTTTCGGTGGCCACGAATTTCGGCCTCGTCGTGCAAGCCGCCTAGCGAAATGCGTGCATATTTCCTATCGAGTGCCCTAGCGATGGATTTACCCAGTGAGGTTTTTCCAACGCCAGGAGGGCCGTGAAGACAGATAATAGGCGCTTTCATGTCGCCCTTTAGCTTCAGTACCGCCAAGTGTTCAAGTATTCGTTCTTTCACTTGCTCAAGGCCAAAGTGATCATCGTCTAAAACTTTTTTGGCCCTTTTTAAATTGAAGTTATCCTTTGTGTATTCGTTCCATGGCAAATCGAGCAGCAGCTGAACGTAGTTAAGCTGCATTGAGTAGTCGGGTGCCATGGGGTTCATGTTGCTGAGCTTGCTTATTTCGCGATTAAAAACATCGGAAACCTCTTTTCCCCATTTCTTCTGTTTTGCCTGCTTGCGCATTTCCTCAATTTCTTTCTCATTTGGGCTTCCTCCAAGCTCATCCTGTATAGTTTTCATTTGCTGGTGAAGGAAATACTCGCGCTGCTGCTGATTCATGTCCAGCTTCACCTTGGTTTGAATATCGTTTTTTATCTCAAGTAGTTGAATCTCCCGTCCCATGAATTCGAGTAGCAAAGTGCTTCTCGATTTTAAATTGTTTTGCTCAAGCAGCTTTTGCTTATCGGGGGCAGGTAGCTCAATGTTTGAGCAAATAAAATTGATGAGGAAGTAGTAGTTGTCGATATTCTTTACTGCAAATGCAGCCTCTTGCGGCATGTTTGGCGAAAGGCTTATGATTTTAAGGGCATAATCTTTAATTGAGCTAATTAGCGCTTCAAATTCCTTATTCTTTTCGTTGGTTGGCTCGTCGGTAAGCGTTTTAACTGAGGCCATAAAAAACGGGTCGCTAGACAAGTACTCAATTACCTGAAAGCGATGTAAACCCTGAAGTATTGCCGATGTGCTTCCGTCGGGCATTTCAAGAACCTTAAGAACACGCGCAATGGTGCCAAGCGGAAAGAGATCCTTTATTTCAGGATCTTCAATATTTGCATCGATTTGCGAAACGGCACCAAGAAACTTGGTTTTTTGGGTAAGGCTTTTTACCAGTTTAACCGATTTGTCCCTGCCAACGGTTATTGGCAGAACAACCCCGGGGAAAAGCACTGTGTTTCTCAAGGCGAGTATGGGTAACGTTTTGGGCATCTCTTTTGCGTCAAAATCGCCATTGTCCTCGGTGAAAAGAGGAATAAACTCAGAGTCTTGGTCAAACGAATCGGTTAAAAAGGGTGTTGCTATTTTTAAATCGAACTTTTTGCTCATTTTTGATTGTATATTGTTTGTGATTTGTGACAATGTGGCATTGGCAACCTTTGCTCTGTTGCGGCTGTAGCATTGTCAATTGCTGTGCCAAAAAACTAATGCGCGTTGTGCAGGTTACTCTTTGGTGATTCGGGCTAATGCCGGTATTTTGTGGTTTGATTAAATATTCTGCAAAGTATTTCTTTATCAGTATCAGTGAGCTCAATACCGCGCCGTGCCATAACTATACTGGCAGTTTCAAAAGCTTTGCTTGTTTTATATATTGTAAAACCTTGAGCCCCACCCCATGCGAATGAGGGAATAAAGTTACGAGGAAATCCATCGCCAAAAATGTTTGCGCTTACACCAACCACCGTGCCGGTATTGAACATTGTGTTAATCCCGCATTTGCTGTGGTCTCCCATAATTAATCCGCAAAATTGTAGGCCAGTATCAACAAAGCCCTCTTTTTGGTAGTTCCAAAGTTTAACGTTGGCATAGTTGTTCTTTAGGTTCGACGTGTTAGTGTCGGCACCAAGGTTGCACCATTCGCCAATAACCGAATTGCCAATAAACCCATCGTGAGCCTTGTTGGAGTATCCGATAATTACGCTGTTGTTTACTTCGCCCCCTACCTTGCAGTAAGGGCCAATAGTGGTAGGCCCATAAATTTTTGTACCTAACTTTAATGTTGAATTGCTGCAAAGCGCAAAGGGGCCTCTGATTAGTGAACCTTCCATTACCTCAGCGTTGGCTCCAATGTAAATACATCCTGTTTGTGCGTTAAGTACCGAGCATTCAACCGTGGCTCCCTCTTCTATAAAGATTTTTTCAGGGTTAAGTATTTTGTTTGATGGTGAAACTGGTGCCGATTTACGCCCAGCTGTAATTAGCTGCCAATCGGCTTCTATTGCCAATCCATTCAGCCTAAAAATATCCCAAGGTCGGGTAATTTCTACGATTTCGTTTTCAAATTCAAAAGTATTGGGCAAGTTTAAGCGGCTAAGCTTATCGATGGAAATACTGGAGTGTGGCAGTATGGCAGCGATAAGCGTGTTGCCTTTTAGCAGTGCTTGGCCACTATTTAGCAATTTAATTCGGTTGGTTAACCGGCTAGTAGGCAAAACCCCTCCGTTTATAATCAAGCAATCGTTGTTGCTTTTCTGAGGCATTGGGAATTTTTTCGATAGATAATCTTGTGTAAGGTCGAAGCATTGCTGTTGAAGATATTTTTCCCATTTCTCTTTTATGGTTAGTATGCCAACCCTTAGGTGCGAAACTGGACGGGTAAAAGTAAGTGGTAGTAGCTGATCTCTTCGGTAATCGTCGAACAGGATGATTTGCTTAGCCATTTTTTTTTGAATTGGGTTTTTACAAAGTTAGCTCTTTTGATGCTTTAGGGCAGAATAGTAAAGCATAAAAAAAGGAACAACCAATGGTTGCTCCTTTCGTATTGTAACATGTATTCTCGTTATACTCAGCCGAAGCGGAGTGGAAGAATAGTTTAGCTGTTCTTCTTATCGAGGTGTTTTTTGTACTTTGTCATAAACTTATCTACACGGCCTGCGGTATCAACCAACTTCATCTTGCCTGTATAGAAAGGATGAGAAGTGTTTGAGATTTCAACCTTAACCAGTGGATACTCAACGCCATCTACCTCTAGGGTTTCCTTTGTGTTCACAGTCGATTTGGTGATGAAAACATGGTCGTTCGACATGTCTTTAAACGCCACCAGTCGATAATTCTTTGGATGAATGTCCTTTTTCATTGTAAGTTGATTTATCTTTTTAAAAACTCGTTCAAGCAAAATTTATGGCCTGCAAAACTATTAACTCTTGCGATAATAGCAAAATAATCAGCGAGTTTTTTCGAAAGTTTTTTTGTCTACTTGCGGCTATTGACCTTTGCCAGCAATCGGAGGATCTCAATGTAAAGCCAAATTAGGGTAACCATCAATCCGAATGCAGCATACCACTCCATGTATTTTGGTGCTCCTTGGTTTACCCCTCTCTCAATAAAGTCGAAATCGAGCAAAAGGTTAAATGCCGCAACGCCAATAACCACAAGGCTAATAATTATACTAAATGTGCTTACCGTTCCAGGTGTGTCTCCTTGGTGAAGGTACCCGAGATCAACACCAAAAAAGCTTAATATGAATGATAGAAAATACATTAGCGCAATTGCGCCAGTAGCCGCAAATACTGCCATGCGAAATTTGGCGGTAACTTTAATAGTACCTGAGCGATACAGTATAAGCATGAAGAAAAACGTAGCAAAGGTAAGTCCAACGGCTTGCGAAATAATGCCAAGGCCATATTGGACTGCCATAAAGGCAGAAAGACCGCCGAGCAAAAGCCCTTCGAGCACAGAGTAAATAGGCGCAGTAATATGCGCATTTCGCGGCGAGAAAACAGTGATTAGCGCTGTAATAAAACCACCAATGCCACCAACAATCATCCAAGTGTTAACTAACGGCGATTGAAGCATGGCTAAACGCCATGTGTAAACGGCTCCCAGTACAACTAGGGCAAGCATGGTAATGGTTTTAAACTTAGTTCCTTCAATGGTCATTACCTCTGTTGAGGTATTGGCTCTCTCCTTAGCAAAAATACGTTCGCTTAAAGCAGGGTTTGATGATTTCATGATAGAAAATGGTTGTTAAAAATTGTTTTGGCTTTAGCACCAAGGTATATGCCAATTTAAAAAAAACGTCAAATTTGCATATTCCTTAAGGTTTTTGCTACTTATCTTCCTCAAACTCAAAAAGTATTTGGCTGCCCACCCAGGCCTTGTGCTCGTTGCTGCTACTGGCAAGTTTATTAGCAATGCCGAGCACTTTTTGTTTAAATTCAGGGTTGCGTTTGGCTATTTGCCTTAAGGCAAACTCAATTGATACTTTTTGTGCACAAAAGGTTTCGCTTTCAAAACCTTCGATGATCTCAAGGTAGGGCTCAAAAACGATGTTTTTAGCATTTATATTGGATGCAGAACGCGCAGCAATTATGAGCCCCGCTTTTTGGAGGAATTCGTTATCGCTTAGGCACCATTCAATGCTCCGCGATAGGGCGCGGTCGGTTTTCCAAAGTAAATTACTGCATACCTGTTCAACAATTTCATGGTTTGTGAAACTCTGAGCCCAATTGTCAATTTGCTCACCTGTCACCAATTTCGGGTCGTCAATCATCGATGCCAATAGCTTACACTCCCTTATGTCCTGCTCGTAAAGCGATAGTGCAAGTTCATGATTTCCCGTATAATCTTTTGCTATGCGTTGTAATTCAGGTATCGATACACCATAGTTAACCTTGTGCTCAATACCCAGTTCGGATAGGCTTTGGGATATGGCCCCGTTCATTTGGCGCTTAACCTCTTGGATTATTCGTTGTAGTTCCATCGGTACATTTTTTTGCAATTTACGAATAATAGGATAAATCCGTGTATTTTTCTACTTTTGAAGCTTGTTGCTATATAGGTATTGGTTTGCTAATGGTGCGTAATTCAATTATTTAGATGCTGAAAGATTTAGCCAAAATTTTAAGGAACGATTTTTTAAAAAACATATTCACCCTTATTACTGGTAATACAGTTGCACAGATAATTGGGTTGCTTGCAATTCCCATCCTATCGCGCATGTATACGCCTGAGGAGTTTGGCGAAGTGGCTCTATTTATTGGCATTGTTAACGTGATAGCCATTGCAGCCAACGCTCGATACGATATGGCTATAGTACCCCCAAAGCGAAGCAGTCAGGCCTTTCATTTATTTACAGGGAGTATTGGTATTACTATAGTGGTAACAGTATTTCTTTTTATTGTAGTGGCAGTTTTTAAAGGAATTATAACATCAGCGTTTAATGCCGAGTCGTTTAGCAGAATTATATGGTTGTTACCTTTGCTCGTATTCCTTTTGGCTACGCATAAAAGCATGCACTACTGGTTTAACCGTGATAAAAAGTATAGGACTATTGCACAAAATAGAGTAATTCTAAGTTCCGCACAAACTGGAGTAAAACTTGGCCGATTTGCTTTCACCAACGGTTATTGGGGGCTTGTAATTGGAACCATTGTGGGCGAATTTGTTGCTTGGGCTGTTTACGCAGTCAAAATAATTCGAAATGATATTTGGCGATTCAGGTTCTTGTCACGAAAGTCGATGCGTAAAGCGCTGAAGGAATACGCTAATTTTCCCAAGTTTTTAATGCCCATGGCGGTGATTAACACATTTTCGGTTAATATTCTTGTTTTTTCGCTTTCGGCAATTGCATCGAGTACAATAGTTGGGTTTTACGAAAGAGCTTGGAGGGTTATAAATATGCCTTTTTCGCTGTTGAGTACCTCTTTTGGAAATGTTTTTTACGAGCAAATGACCAAAACGGCAAACCCCAAACGATTATATTCCATTTCATATTTTGCCAATTTGGCAATTGCCACGGTTGTTCTAACGCCAATTATGCTATGGGGTGAGCCCATTTTTGGTTTTGTGCTTGGTAAGGAGTGGGTTGCAGCCGGAACCATTGCAAAGCTAGTAGTTCCATTAACTATTTCAAATTATGCTAGTGCATGCGTATCCAACGTTTTTTCGGCTTTTAGGAAAAACCAGCTGCTTTTGGTTTGGCAGGTAGCCTATTTGGTTATTGTGGTTAGCTGGATTTTTTTGGCAAGATCGTTCGATATTTATCTTCTAATTCGTGTATACGCATTTATTGGTGCTGCTATTTATGCTGTGCTTGCCTATATGGGATATAAAGTGGTGGCAAAGCAAGCTGCTATTCGGTAATTTTGCTATTTTTAAATAGTTTTAGCTTTGAAGTTTTATTAATCCATAAATTTATTTGAAGTGAAGCGTTTTTTTGTTGGTGTATTTGGAGTGCTTTTCTTT
>OMKS01003089.1_pt1 | contig 13445 bp, 8 predicted proteins | sample 1674721 | NCBI WGS metagenome assembly OMKS01 (sample SAMN06264996, study PRJEB25208) | sediment metagenome | isolation source: hot spring sediment | place: USA: California | collected 2014-09-02 | reverse complement strand
GGTGATGCGCCAGCAGTAGTGCGCGCTCCCGTGGGCCAGGGCCAGGTCATTCTGGTGGTGGGACACCCCACGGCGGAAGCCCGGCGTCTCCAGGTGCCGCTCTTCATGAATGCCCTTTTCCTGGGTCTCTCTAGTCGGGTGGAACTCACTGGCGATGCGATTCAAACGCTGAATCCGGCCTATGATCCGCACGAATTCCCCGCCTACGAGGCGACGCCAGTTAGCGCTACGCTGATCGTCAGAAACCTGTGGGATGCGCCGATGCTCAATGCCACCCTGACAGAGACGGTCTCCGCAGGCTATACGGTGCTCACGCCCACAGGCAGTATCGCACCTACGACGATATACACCGTTACCGAACCGACCACGGCTACCGTGTTGGTCTGGGAGTTGGGCGCGCTCGCGCCGGGGACAGAAATCACGCTGGGCTACTGGGCGGAAAGCGATCCTCAGGCGCTGGCGGCGGGGCGAGGGCTTTTTAGCCAGGGCGTGTTGCGCTACGAAGACCCTGACCTGGGGCGGATAGAGGTCGCGCATCGGCCCTTCGTGCTCACGGCGCAGATGGCAGCGCGGCTCTTCGGCGCGCGCGAACTGGAGGCCGATCGTCACTTCCGCATCCCGGCAGGAGGTCTGTATCTCAAGCTAGCGCTGGCCTTGGAAAACAAGGAGTGGACGCTGGCTAATCCGGTCTCGGTCACTGAGTGGATTTACCTGATTTCGCCCATTGTGGATATCGAAAACAATCACGTCATCCTGAGCACCAATGATGGCGAGACCATTTGGATGCTTAACGAGCCTTTCTTGTGGGAAAATGGCCCTTATCCTCTGCCAGTGGGTGAAACCGTGCCAACGCGCACGTACACTCTTGAGGATTGGACGGGTGACTGGTGTGTCTTCACCAGCACCGAGGGCATCTACATTGACCCGCCGCCGGGTAACGGCCTGCTGACGGAGGATTGGGGCTCCTTCATCACCATTCCGCCCACCTACACGGATTACATTACCGTGACAGTAGATCAGCAGCTACTACTACCCTGTCTGCCGTTACATTTTGATCTAGGCCCGTGGCCTGGCTACTGGTACGAGGAGCTGGCTTTGAGCTACGGTGTGCATTCGCGAGAGCTCTTCAGTCGCACTGTCGTCTTCCACGGTACCCCGCGTGAGGGAACTGTCGTGATGCCCTTTGATGCGGGCACCGTCTATGTGGCGGCGGGGACAAATCCGGTGCCTTATCGTGGGTATCTCACCGCCGAGGAGCCTTATGCGCCCGCAGCACCGGCGCTGCCCGGTGTGACCTATCAGGACATCTGGTCACGCACGCACTTCATGCCTTTCCATGCAGTGGGGTACGATGTCTGGGATTGGGACTCCTGCGCCACGTGTGATAGGTGGGCGGAGCGTCACGCAGCCATGAATATCACCTTTGGCTTCCTGGCCGATCTTGATCGCGATGGTGTGCCTGAGACGGCTGTGCGCGAGATTCCCACTGGCCTGCCGGAAACCTGGGTGACCTATATGGGCAAGTCCTACAATCTGGCCGAGTGGACCATCCCGGCGGATATGAACCTGGTGGATTTCGCGCCTTTCCACGGTCTGGGTATCATGCAATTGCCCCGATATGACAGTTGGTGGGATTCCTATCGCTCGCCCTCTGGGCGCACCGTGCTGATCACCGTCACCCCAACTGCGGCTTATGATCATCTGCTCTTCCAGCAGGCGGTGCCGCCGGGAGAGGCTGAGGTCTTCTATGTGGATGCGCGCCTGCTTACCTATGCCGATAATCACGAAGGGATGTTCAAACTTCACGATGGGGCGCGCTTTGTCTATCGGCAGATGTTTGCGGGGCCTAATCGCTATGAAATCTATGATAGCCACGTTCACAGCGCGTTGGGTATTTCTAGCGATGCCCGCCTGACTGGCTGGGCGGGGCCAACAGCGATCAGCGTCTATGGTGATAGTTTGTACTACCAACTCGCAGTTGATGATCGTTATGATCCTCGTGGCTTCAACGCAGATCCCTATATGAACAGCTGGGGCTACGGTGATTTCGTTGCCACCTCTTATGTGGGCGGTCGGGAGGAGAAGTTGCTCTTCCGCTCGTTGGTGACAGCACATGACCGGACGATGGCCCGATTGTCTTATGATAACAATATTGGCGTGATGTTGGAGGACTTCACTGTGGATATCGAGACGCCGGACTGGATCACGCTGACACAGCGTTACACCGATTCAGCTACCGCGCCTGAGCCAATCTGGCCGGAGCTTGCTTATCTCAACCTGACCGATATCCCCGATGCGTGGCGTGGTGTGTACTACTACGATGTTGAGATCGGCGCGATTCCCGAAGAATGGCTGGGGCAGGTCATCACCCTCCCCGTCCATATCGGCGCGGTGGGTTTGCCGATAGACTACGAGGCTCCACCGTTGGTGTTGGGGTTGCGGGGCGTTGCACAACCGGAGATAGTCTTTGGCCCGGCGCATGATCTTGTTGTGACCATGACCGTGCCTGTGAATGTGTCGGTCAATGCCGTGGCATTGGTAGATGCTGTACAGAGCCAGGCCCTGATAGCCGCGACTGACTTCGATGCACTTCACCCGCTTTCGGATACAGCCGCGACGCTCTTTGAGACCTTCGCGTTGACCTTACCCTTTGCTGTGGATGCGGAGGGCGTGCTTACGGTAACACTGCCGCAGCCCTGGCGCACTCTGCCAGCAACCGACACGCTGCGACTCGCCGTTAGCGCGACGATTACCCGTGCTCATCACGGCCCTAATCAGGTGAGTGATGGGGGCGCGATCTGCTACACGGATTCCTTTGGGATGCGGTGGTGTGATTCAGGGATCCCTCTTACTGTCGAGGCTGCTGGGGCAGCGGTATGGGTTGATTACCATTGCGAGGGGGGGAGTGCTGAAGTGATAGCAGATGGCGCTGGGCATTGTACAATCCCGCCTTATGGAACCAGCACCTTGAATTTGCGCGTCACAGCGTTCAATGAGGGCGATGCGCTGGCGCGTGGCGTCACGGCAACCGTAGCTTTGCCCTTGGGCGTGAGCCGTATGGAGACGCCGCTGACCTTTGGCGATCTTGCGCCTGGTGGTTGGCGCGGGATGAGAATCACCCTTGAGGTAACGCCGGGCGAGGAGCACATCCAGGCGACGCCCTATGGCTGGCAATTGCAGATCGTCAATCACACCTGGGGACAGTTCTTCGATACGGCAAGTCAACGCCTGATCGCGGGACAATTCGGTGATGATTATGCTGTCAGCGTGCTGTGGAGACCGCGCGCAGTTTACCTGCCTTTAGCCTTGCGGGGTTACGATATGCGTCCTGATTTGACCATTACTGCATTGGAGGTTGATGCTGAGAATCCTGACCGCGTATTCATCACAGTGGTCAACATTGGCGGCAGCACCGCGCGGGATTTCTGGGTGGATCTGTACTTTGATCCTACATCGCCGCCAGAAGTCAACCAGGCATGGCCGCAGCTGTCACTATATGGTGCTGCCTGGTACGTATCAGAGCTGCCTTCTGGTGAGAGCTTGCTTTTGACGATTGGAGATGCGTACTATCAGGCTGATTATAGTCGCTGGTTTGCTTCCTATCCTGATGGCGAGCATGTTGTGTGGGCCTACGTAGATTCGTGGGGCAGCCCGAATCCCTGGGCTGGCGTACGGGAGCAGCGCGAAGATAACAATCGCTATGGGCCGCTCTCCTTCCTGGTAAGCGGTACAGCAGCGCAGTTTACGGAGTCTGCTCCCTTGCCGGAGCGTCCGCGTTATCCTGGAGGTGAGCAATGAAACGTTGGGGATGGCTGATGCTGTTGTGGGGCTTGCTCGGTGTGCTATTGATTGGTCAGTTGGTTGGCGATAGCAATATGGTCAGGGCAGAACCATTAAGGCAAGCGCCTCAGCCTACGGCAACACGTCCACCGATGCAGCCATTGCCTACTCCTACGGCAGCACCGCAATTGCCGCCTGCGGAGCCTACACCTGAGGTTTCGGAACCTGCTCCCCCATCGGCAATCACAGCTACACCGCTGCTACCGGCGGCGGGGGGCGGGGTGAGTTTGCTATTGTGGGCTGCTTTAATCGTGTGTGGCCTGGCGGCTTTGTTGCTAGGGATTGAAAAGCGCACTCGCTAGTCGTAGGTGAAAAATCAACGGGCCGGAGTTCAAAACTCCGGCCCGCACTTTATCCCGACATGATTGAGTAGAAAAGTTAAACCATTGATAAACCCTACGTGCCAATTCCAGCCTTCATCTTCACCAAATATGGGGTATACTAGAGATACGGGAAACATTGGTTATAGGAAGGAGAGTTGCATGGATCGCTCAGTCGTGATTCAAGTACCACCAGAATGGTTGCAGAATGTCCCCGAAGAGACACTTACCTTGCGGCAGATCTTCAAGATGGGGCTGACCCAATACAAGATTGAACGAGCATTAGCATTGTATCGTGACGGGACGGGTTCGCTGGGCTATCTGGCGGAAAATCTGGGGTTGCCCAAGCAACAACTGATCATCGCAGCCCGGCAGCAGGGCATCGAGCCGGACTTCTCAGAGGAAGCGCTGCGTGAGGAATTGGCCGGATGACGACAGTTACCGTCAGTAATGCCGGTCCGCTTCTGGTTCTGTCCAAGTTGAATCTGTTGCACTTGCTGCGGCAATGCTATGGCACGGTTCTCATTCCCCAGGCGGTTTATGTAGAGACCGTTGTTGAGGGACTGCGGTTAGGCTATACAGATGCTCATGTCCTGCGTGCCTTCTTGGAGCAGGCGCAATGGCTCCCAGTTACAGTGGCTGTTCCGGCAGATATCGCAGCTTTGCCATTGGATCGGGGGGAACAAGAGAGTCTGGCCTTAGCGCGGGCACACAACGCCTTATTGTTGATGGATGAGGAGCGCGGGCGCGCTGTGGCGCGGAGTTTTGACTTGCCGGTGCGAGGCACGTTGGGGATTTTGATCGGGGCATATAGGTGGGAGTTGATTACAGCCGAGCAGTTACGTTTCTACTTTGAGCAGATTGCACAGCGGGTTGATGTGTGGATCAGCCCGGCTCTGTGTAAACGCTTGTTAGCAGAAGTCTTAGGGCCTGGATAAGCAGCGTCCTTCCTCCAACCTAACGCGCCCCGACCAGAATGGTCGGGGCGCGTGTGATTTACCAGAGGGTTTGCTGCGCCTGCGAGAAAACCGCTCGCTTCTGTCTGGCAGAAAGCGCGGCGAATTCCTGCGGACTCAGCCCTTTGGTGGCAACATATGACTGTACGGTCTGTACCCAAGTGACCAGGGCCGGCGAGATGCGGGTGGGGGAGCCGACCGGACTCTGGGTCGTGTTATCATCGGCGCCGAAGATGGAGTGGGCGCGTTCGACCTTGCCGCCATTCTCCATGAGCTTCAGCAGCTCGAGCGCCAGCGATCCTTCCCCGATGGCGTCATCCACCAGCGCGCCGGCTACATCGTCGCCGTAGAGCAACTGCGCCGAAGTCATCTTCTGCGCAATGAGGCTCAGCGCGCGTTCTTCCATTGTGCCCTCGTAGACGAGGTAGTAGAGCCGCACCGGGTGCGTTTGGCCGAGTCGCCAGACCCGGCGACACGCTTGCCAGATGGTGTAGAGACTGTACTCGATCTCGTAGAAGATCGCCGTTTTGTACATCACCAGATCCAATCCCGTCTCGACTTTTTTGGGATTGACGATCAGGACAGCAGGTTGATGCTGCTCTACCCACTCCTCCCGCTTGGCGGTGGCGAGGCTTTCCGGCAGCTGTTGCGCCGGGATGCCTGCCCGCCGGAGGATCTCGAGCACCCGTGGTTGGATGTCGCGTGTACCGGTCTGCCTCAAGTAGACCAGTACCTTGCGGCCCTCGGCCAGCTCGGTCTTGACCTTGTTGAGCAGCCACTCCTCCTTGGGGAGAAGCGCGTCACCCGTGACCACCGCCGGTACCTTGAGCAGTTGATTGGGAGCGCCGTTGGGCCGATAGGGCACCACGCCTTCCACGACCTCTGGCCGAAAGGCCGAGCTGGGGCGGGCTAACAGCCACTGGAGCCAGGAAGACAGATACCGGTTGCGGTACTGCTTGACCAGGTCCCAGGTGAACCGCTCGACCCGCTCGTAGTCGGCCTGTTGGGCTGCGGACATGGATAACGTGACTACCTCATCGTACAGCGGCGGCAGTTCGACGCCCAAATCCTGGATGGACTTGAAGACGGTGGTGTGGAGCAGGTGACGTAGGACGCCCGGCGCGATGCCGGGGATTTCCTTGACGTTGACGCTCACACGCTTTTTCGCCCCGTAGCGAGAGGTAGTTTCGCTCTCGGAGTAGGTCTTCTGGATGCGGCCATAGGTCTCGATCCAGCGCTGCACCTCGTGCTTCTGCCACTCCTGGCGGAAGTCCCGCTGGGAGCGATGGAGCAACAGGAACAGGCTGCTGGAAACCCCGCCGTAGAAGGTGCCGGTGAGGGTGAGCGTTTGGGGGATGGCCTGTGACAGCCGCCCAAAACTCTCCCCGCGTTCCGATGCGCCCTTCATCTGATGTACCTCATCCACGACCAGGATTTTGAAGAAGCCGGGCAACTGCTTTTGGATGTAGATGTCCAGTGGCCAGCGATCCACTCTGCGGTGATACTGGAAGATCGGTATGCCGCACGTCTGGGCCGGGAGCTCTGCTTCCGTACCCACACCGAGGTACGCCGTGAGCGGCTGAACCTTTGCGGAGCAGTAGACGGGCTTCTTGCTTTTCTGCGCCTTCTCCCATGTCTCACCCGCCACCGATTGCCCACATGCAGGGCAAGTCGGGTAGGCTCTGGCGACCGCCAGCGCCGCTTGACGCAGGCGCGCTACTTCGGCGTGCTGGTCAGTGTGGCGTGGATCGGCGGTGGCGCAGGGCCAGGGGCCGGGCGCGGGCAGTGGTCCGGAGGTGCGCAGGGCTGAGCGCGCGGTGAGATAGGCATCCATTGCGGTGCGGAAACGCTCGCGTAGGGCCTGCTGCACATTTGGGTTGAGGCTGCGCAGGGAATGGCGGATCGTGGGGCTGGGTTGCCAGCCCGATCCGAGTTTGATGGTGCTGGTGGGCGCGATCACGACTAGCTTTTCGCCAGGCTGATGCGCCGCGACCACGGCCTGTAGGGCCGCGAAATGTCGCACGATGACCGGTTTGGCCCCTGGGATGACGGCCTTGATCTCCCGCCGCCACTTTTTGAGCACGTGGGGTGGGCACATCACGAACGCGGGATAGGCATCGCGCAAGGCCAATACCGCACCGGCGGTGGTCGTTTTCCCATAGCCCATTTCGCAGATGAGATGCGCTGTTCCGTGCCGTTCCAGGGCGCGCGTCGCCGCGATAGCGGAGGCCTTCTGATCCTCATACAGGCCGAACTTGCCATCGGGGCGGCGGCGCTTCTTGGAAAGTCCGTCCAAGAGCGCCCGCTCTTCGGGTGTGCTGCGGGTCCCATACGGTTGCAGTCGGCTGCGCAGCACTTCGCCCAGCCGGGGGGCGTGCTCTTTCAAGAAGGGCAGTGCCTCCGCGCCTTTGTATTGCTCAAGGCCCGCAGGGGTCAACCGCATGAGTGTGGTCTCCCAGATCGTGGAGTAGACTGTCTTGGTCGTCTGCCCTTCTGTCACAACGTCAGTTTGGATCAGCCGGGGCATGGAGCGCCCGCGGATGATCTCGCCTGGCAGGACGAGCGTGTCCAGCATCCCCGAGGAGAGCAACTGCGCCAGATGGCCCAGTTTTGGCTCCATGAGGATTTCGATGGCGCAGGAAGCGTGTGGTTGGAAGGTGTTGGTGGGGACGTGGGTGTCCAGCGCGCTTTCCACTTCGTCGCCAGTCCACTTGGAGCGGCGGAGTTGCGCCTTGTGCGACCCGATCAGGGGGAGCTTGAAGAGCTGGCTCTCCGCCGTGGGTGGGGCGAGGGCCGGGAATTTATCGCGGATCTCGTCCACCGTCAGGGGGAGATGGCTGGAGAAGATAGGCTTGGCGGCCTGATAAGCGTCCCACCAATCCACACGGGCATCGCGCTCGCGGCGCACGCCGAAAACGATCAGTTGCTTGAAGGCGTCGAAGTGGGGATCGGGGAAGCGATAGACCTGGAGATCCCGGTAGGCCATGACGAGCCTCTGATAGGCTTCGCGGTTGAGCGCCGCCGGGGGGATGAGGTAGAGCAGCAGGCCGCCCGGCACAAGCGCCTGGGTGCCTCGCTCGATGAAGAAATCCTCGACGCGCCGCTTGCTTTTATCTTCCGACCAATCATAGGGCGGGTTAAGCCACAGGATATTCGCCACGCCGGAGCTGGGGAGCCAGCTCAACGCCTCGAAGGGGGCGCAGAGCGCCAGATCGAGGCGTGCGGCGGCAGCGGCGGCTCGTCCTGGGTGTAGTTCATTGCCCCAGGTTTGCACGGGTACGGTGAACCGCTCCCGTAGCTGCGCGGCTAAGCGCTCCAATGCCAATCCCTCGCCACAGCAGGGATCGAAGGCCCGCACGAAGCGTTCCTTGCTGCTCCCGGCCTGGATGTAGGGGACGATCAAGTCCACCACCTCTAGCGGGGTGGGGTAGTATTCGGCTTGCGCCTGTGCTGCTAAACGAGACATCTTAACTTACCTCCTCTACTTGGATGTTGTTGGTAGTCATAGAAGAGGTACACGCCGCCCCTGGTGGGGAAGCGTATACCTCACGCCTCCCGTGGGGGGCTTGGTAAATGTGGGGTTGTCCTAACCGGTTGCGGCTAAGAAGCTATCCGACAGACAGGCCGAGCAGGGATTCCAGCGGTGCGTCAGCCGGCGGGATGTACAGCGTTCCCGCCTGTGCTTCGCTGTCGAGTACCTCGTCCCAGCCCAAGGTCTGCACCTTGAAGGCAAAGGCGGCTCGCCCGCTGCATTTCAGCTCCTCGACCAGGCCGGTTTCCAGGCCACGCTGTAGGAGACATGCTGTCCAGCGCGCGTCGATGGGCCAGGGGGTCTGTTGCAACGCCCAGTACAGGGCATGTCGGGGGGTGTAGTCGGCCCATTCCTCCAGGCTGTAGACGATGCTGTAGGGATCGCCGGGCCGTGGCGCTGTTCTGAAGTTGTAGCGGTAGAGGTTCGGCTGGCTGAGGAGCGTCTGCTTTTCCACCTCGTAGCTGAGCTCGCGATCCAGTCCCCGGTAGAGATACCGCAGCGCAGTGTCGCGGTAGTGACCACCGAAAGTGAACCGTTTGCTCTGCCCGAAGGCGGTGGCGAAGATCGCTTTGACTGCGACCTCTGGCCCGATGGCATCGAACGCATAGACCTGCTCCTTGTCGTAAACCAGATAAGAACAATCGGCGCGCACGCCTTGGTGATTGGTAACTGTGAACATCTGTAACTCCTCTCGTGATGTGATAACTACAACGCATCGTGAATTCGTGTGCTGTGATTGATTAGGGGATCGCTCGATAGCCAGTACACGCTTCGAAGCTGTCCAGCTGGAAGATCCGCGAGATGGGCACGATCGTGCAGCTCAGATCCACGGCAACGAGCTGCCCATGTTCCCCCCAGGTGGGATCTATTTTTGTGATTTGGTAGCGGCGTCCCTGATAGGAGAAGACCGTGCCCCGATGTACCGTCTTGACTTTGGGCGGTGCGGTGGCAGCGGAGAATAACGCGATTTGCGCTGACATCTTTCCCTCCTACGCGGCCCTTGCCAGGGGCAGGGACTCCGGTTCTGAGGTTGCCTGCGCTGGCGCGCTGCGGGCGATCTCTTCGACCAGCTGGATGATGCGCTTCGCGGCATAGGCGATGCGCTCCAGGCGGGCCTGAATCGCCGTGCTATCCGTGGCCCAGAGGGCCAGGTAATTGGGGCTGTTGATTTCCAGCCCGAAATGCCGACAGATGGCATAGGCCGCAGCTTCGGCTTCGATCTCGCGCTGTTGGCGCGCCTGTGTTTCAGCAGCTGGGGCAGCGGCGGCGTGTTGCCGCTGATGCAACAGCTCGTGGGCCAACTCGTGCGCGAGGGTGCTGGCCTGCGCCTTGGGGCTGAGGCCGTGGCGGAGCGTGATGCTGCCGCCCTCACTCGCGCCTTGCGCGGCGCCGGGTAGGATCCCCGTGCGCACGGTGATCTTCAAGCTTTGCGCCACGCGCTTGAGGAAACGCGCTAACTCGGCCCCGTCCTGCCCTGCATTGGTCCAGGTCGGGGGCGCTGGTAACGGCTCGCCCGTGGTCTGGGTCACATCGAAGACGTGCCCCACGCGAAAGCCCACCAGGCGGGTCTCCTCCTGCTCGTGCTCATCGGTGACTTTTTTGAGCAGGGGACAGAAAATGGCGATACCCTTTTCTCCCCGCTCAACTTGTCGCCCGAGCTTCTGCCAGGTCTTGTAGCCGGCGACCCGGGTGGCCTCCGGGCGTTGCATCAGGATGAGGATGATATTGTTCCACGAATAGCGATGGAACTGGGAGAGTGTGTTGAGATAGGTCTGCAACACCTCGGAGACCCGCGCTTGATCGGTCGCGGTGGCCAATTCTTGCAGGTAGCCTTCGGGTTGGCCCTGCAATTGCTGGGACTTGGATGGTTGATCCTGTGACATAGCGTTACCTCCTCTGATTGGGTATTGAGTTTCTCTGAACGGATTGGTGTAGCGGCTGAAAGCCAGCTACGGGGTGCGCCAGGCCGAGGGCCAGGGCGCGGGCCGAACTGGGCACAAGTGTGTGTGCAGGCTGTGAGAGCCATGCGCTTGAGCGCAGTCAGGACACCTCTACACGCCATAGCAGGTGTGGCGGGCAGACGTTTCCCGGCTGCGTGATGCTCTGAAATAACATCTAACAACTGTACTTGTTAGATGTTTCATGCTAAAATAGAGCCTATAAGGCGGACTTCAGGAGGTGCTAAATGGCACAAAAAACATCCGATAAGCTCTTGGAAGATTTCTGCACCTGGCTCCAAGAACAGGATCGCTCCCCGTTGACCGTACGCGGCTATATTTCGGCGTTGAGGCAATTCAGCGTTTGGTTCCGGCAGACCAACGGGGTGGATGTCGAACCGGCGCGGATCACGCCGCTGGATATCAAAGCCTATCGCCAGTATTTGCTGGTCAATCGCCGCTTAAAACCAGCCACGGTCAATCATCATCTAGCCGCGCTCCGGGCGCTGGCGCGCTGGGCGGAGCGTACCGGTCAGGTGGAGCACAATCCCGCTCAGGGGATCAAGCTGGTGCAGGAGGTGGTGGCGGCCCCGCGTTGGCTGATGCGCTCGGAGCAGTTCTCGCTATTGCGGAAAGCCCGCGAACGGGTGCAACTGGGGGATTTGCGGGCGCAGGGCCAGCCTGACGAACCCGGCTACATCTGGCCGCGGCGAGATTTAGCGTTGTTGGTGTTGCTCTTGAACACCGGCCTGCGTTTGGCCGAGGTGGCCGCTTTGACGTTGTCGGATGTGGTGCTCAAAGAGCGTTCCGGCGCGGTCACGGTGCGTTCCGGGAAGGGGCGGAAGGCGCGTACGGTCCCGCTGAACCATGACGCGCGTAAGGCCCTGCAGGAGTGGCTGGACGTGCGTCCCGCTGTTTCAACGGGCGCGCTCTGGCTTTCCCAGAAGGGTGGGGCGCTTTCGACGCGGGCGCTGGCCGCGCGGATCACCATGTTGGCAGAGCAGGCAGGATTGGAGGACGTGAGCACGCACACGCTGCGCCACTCGTTCGCCAAGAACCTGGTGGATGCTGGGGTGAGCCTGGAGAAGGTAGCAACCCTTTTGGGTCATGATAACCTGGAGACGACGCGCTTGTACACGACGCCTTCGGAGGCCGATCTGCAGGCAGCGACGGAGCAGGTCGCCTGGGAAGCCTGAGTGCCGCGAGCGCATCCAGGGGGCTGTTTCTTTTTGTCAACTGCGCAAAACTGCTTATACTTTGCTGCAAAGGTTCTCTCTGAGGTAGGAGGTGCTCGAATGTCAGCCGAGGATACCAGCCATTGTGACTTGTGGGAGTGTGAACTATGGCCGATCTGAACCCCGAAACTCTCCGTAAGACCCTCGAGATCACGCGCCGCCAATTGGAAGCGAACCCCGACCTGACCCCGGAGATGATTGCCCAAATGCTCGCGCCGTTGGAGCAGCAGTTGGCCGCTCTGGAAGGCGGTGCTGCGCCCGCTGCGCCGTCTGTGCATACCGCGACCACCGCCTCCGGCGAGCGTGGCGTGGGCATTGGCGGTAATGTGCAGGGGAGCAATATCTACACCGGCGACGTGACCATCCAGCATCTAGCATCCAGCAACGAGCAACCAGTCTGCGACCCCGCCGACGCCCTGGCCTGCTACCTCGCCCACGTCATCGAGCAGAACAGCCGCCTGCAACTGCAAGGCATCCGCTCCGCCTCCGGGCTGGTGAGCATCGCGCTGGAAGAAGTCTACATCACCCTCACGGCGACGGTGCGCAAAACCGTCACGGAGGAAGAAGCGTGGATCAAGGAAATGGCGGGCCTGGCCCCCGGCGAGGCCAAGCGGCGCGGCTTCGCTGGCCCCCGCGAGACCGTGCAGCAGGTCAAGGTGCAGGTGCAGGAGGCGCTCGCGCTACACCCGCGCCTGGTGGTACTGGGCGATCCGGGCAGCGGCAAGACCACGCTGCTGCGCTATCTGGCGCTCACCTACGCGCGCGATTGGGGAGACGACGGACGACCGACGACGGACGACGAAGAACGGGTAACGGGTAATGGGACATGGGTGAAAGAGCACCTGGGCTTGGACGAGCGCCGCCTGCCGATACTGTTGCCCCTGCGTGACTTCGCCCGCTACCTGGAGAAAGAATGTCCCGACGTGGGCGCCGACGGCCCCAAACTGCTGCTCGATTACCTGCGGTTGTACTTCACCAACCAGAATATCACGCTGCCACCGGACTTCTTCGCGGCGCGGCTCAAAGCCGGGGAATGCGCCGTGTGCTTCGATGGCGTGGATGAGGTGGCGAGCATGACCACGCGCCAGCGGATCGCGCGGATCCTGGAGAAGTTCACGCTGACCTACCCGGAGAACCGCTATGTGGTGACCAGCCGCATCGTGGGGTACAAAGAGGGGGCGCGCTTGGGCGCTGACTACGCCGTGACTACCGTGCGCGACTTCACGGATGACGACATCGCCCGCTTCGCGCGGCACTGGAACCGCGCCGTGGAGATCGTGCTGGCAGGTGGGGAGACGGCCTACGCCCTGCGCAAAGCCGAGACCGAAGCGGAAAAACTGATTCGCGCCATCCACAACAACGCCCGCGTGCGCGAACTGGCGGTGAACCCGCTGCTCTTGACCGTGATTGCTTTGGTGCAGCGCGAAAATATCGTTTTGCCTGACCGACGTGCGGAATTGTATGAAAAGGCCATTGAAGTGCTGTTGGTGCAGTGGGATGCCGGGAAAGGGTTAGATGCCGACATCACTATGTTACAAGGGCTGGCTTTGGACGCGGGCGACCGGCGGAGCCTGCTGGAACCGATCGCGCTGTGGCTGATGGAACAGCGCTTGCGCGAGATTGAA